>Ga0193743_1000486_pt1 | contig 31442 bp, 33 predicted proteins | sample L2c2metaG_FD_143038 | JGI IMG/M metagenome (GOLD analysis project Ga0193743, IMG submission 143038) | Soil microbial communities from a riparian zone of the East river system, Colorado, United States - L2c2 | ecosystem: Environmental > Terrestrial > Soil > Riparian zone | place: USA: East River...
GCGAGAAGGAGCAGATTCCATGAAAACGCGCACGGGTTCCGACGAGACACTCCGCTGTTCGTTCTGCCATAAATCGCAGGACGCTGTTGCGAAACTGATCTCATCCCCCAGCGACTATCCGCGTGCGTACATCTGCGACGAGTGTGTCGCGGTGTGCAACTCCATCCTGGACGACGACCGGACGGAGACCCAGCCCGGAGCGGCGCCTGCCCACCTGCCCAAACCGCAGGAGGTCAAGGCGTTCCTGGACGAGTACGTGATCGGGCAGGAGACCACCAAGAAGAAGCTGGCGGTCGCGGTCTACAACCACTACAAGCGCGTGCAGATGAATCGCACCCGTGGCAACGATGTCGAGCTGTCGAAGTCGAACATCCTGCTGGTGGGTCCGACGGGCAGCGGCAAGACGCTGCTGGCTCACACCCTGGCAAAGATGCTCGACGTGCCCTTCGCCATCGTGGACGCCACCACGCTGACCGAGGCGGGCTACGTGGGCGAGGATGTCGAGAACATCATCCTGAAGCTGCTGCAGGCCGCTGACGGCGATGTGACGCGCACCCAGACCGGCATCATCTACATCGACGAGATCGACAAGATCGGCCGCAAGGACGAGAATCCGTCGATCACCCGCGATGTGTCGGGCGAAGGCGTGCAGCAGGCACTGCTCAAGATCCTCGAAGGCACGGTAGCCAATGTACCGCCGCAGGGCGGTCGCAAGCATCCGCACCAGGAGTTCACCCCGGTGGATACCACCCCGGTGGATACCACCAACATCCTATTCATCTGCGGCGGCGCCTTTGTCGGCCTTGAGCGTGTGGTGGGCAGGCGCGTGGGCAAGAAGGCGCTGGGCTTCAAGGCGCTGAGCGAGAAACAGGCCAAGGCGGAGAACGCGAGCGCTGCACTGCGCGATACCGAGCTGCTGCGCCAGGCTGAGCCGCAGGATCTGATCAAGTTTGGGCTCATTCCCGAGTTTGTCGGACGCTTGCCGGTGATCGGCATCCTGGATGAGCTGGATGAGGCGGCGCTGGTCGAGATTCTAACCAAACCGCGCAACGCCATCCTGAAGCAGTATCAGAAGCTCTTCGATTACGAGGGCGTGAAGCTGAACTTTACCGAGGACGCGACGATCGCTGTCGCACGCGAGGCGCTGCACCGCAAGGTAGGCGCGCGCGGTCTGCGTATGATCCTGGAGGAGTTGATGCTGGACCTGATGTACCACCTCCCCAGCAAGAAGCAGATCAAAGAGCTGGACATCACAGCCGAAATGGTCGCGAAACGAGACTTCTCCGAACAGTTACTGGAGAAGGCTGGCTGAACGGTCTCCTCGCCTGAAGGTGAGCCTCCCACAGGCGTTCTGACATCGAATAGTCACGGGCCGGGCAGCAGGATCCCCGGCCGCGGTTGACCTGTATCCGTTCGGGTTTTCATGCCGATGCTTACCGGCAATTGTGAGCAGAAGGATAATTGTGGCAACCAGCAAAGAACCGAAAGAGCCAAGGGAGACCAAGGAGCAGCGGGAGCGCGGCGAGACGCGCAAGCTGCCCATGATGCCCATCCGCGAGATGGTGATCTTCCCTTTCATGATGACGCCCTTCATCGTGGGCCGTGAATCGAGCGTGCGCGCATTGGAAGAAGCGCTCAACGGCGATCGCCGCATCTTCCTGGCGACCCAGCACGATGCCAGCATCGACGAGCCCAAGGCCGAAGATGTCTACGCGGTTGGAACCATTGGCAATATCGTCCAGAGCGTGAAGATGCCGGACGGAAACATTAAAGTCCTGGTTGAGGGATTGGAGCGCGCGAAATCCATCGAGGTTAACGACTCGGATGGCTTCTTCGTAGCCACGGTGCGCATCCCCAAAATCGCGCCTGCCGGTCCCCAGACCGAGCAGTTGATGCAGAAGGTCACCGGGCTGTTTGAGCAGTACGTCAAGCTGCAGCAGAGCCTCAACTACGAATCCATCGTCGCCGCCGTCCGCATGGATGAGCCGGGCAAGCTGGCCGATACCATCGCCGCCAACCTGCAGCTCTCCGTCGATGAGAAGCAGGAATTGCTGAACCTCTTCGATCCCACCGAACGGCTGGCGCGCATCGCCGATCTGCTGGATATGGAGATCGAGAAGCTGAACATGGACCGCTCCATCCAGGGCCGGGTGAAGCGGCAGATGGAGCGCGCGCAGAAGGAGTACTACCTCAACGAGAAGATCAAGGCCATCCAGAAGGAGCTGGGCCGCGGCGAAAAGAGCGAATTCGACGATCTGAAGAAAAAGATCGAAACCGCCGGCATGCCCAAGGACGTGATGGATAAGGCCACGCAGGAGCTGAAGAAGCTCGAAGCGATGCCGCCGATGTCGGCAGAGTCCACTGTCTCCCGCAACTACCTGGACTGGCTGCTGGCCGTGCCGTGGAAGAAGCGCTCCAAGGAGACGCGCTCCATCGACGCCGCAGAGAAGGTGCTTGATACAGACCACTACGGCCTGGAGAAGATCAAGGAGCGCATCCTTGAGTTCCTCGCCGTCCGCCAATTGGTCAAGAATCCGAAGGGCTCCATTCTGTGCTTCGTCGGGCCTCCGGGCGTGGGCAAGACCTCGCTCGGCATGTCGATCGCCAAGGCTACCGGACGCAAGTTTGTCCGCATGTCACTTGGCGGCGTACGCGATGAGGCGGAGATCCGCGGCCACCGCCGGACCTACATTGGCGCCCTGCCTGGGCAGATCATCCAGTCGATGAAGAAGGCAGGCACCAAGAACCCCGTCTTCATGCTGGACGAAGTGGACAAGATGGCCTCGGACTTCCGCGGCGATCCCTCCTCTGCCCTGCTCGAAGTGCTGGACCCGGAGCAGAACGCCAACTTCCAGGACCACTACCTCGATGTGGAGTACGACCTGTCGCAGGTGCTCTTTGTAGCTACCGCGAATGTGCTGCACACCATCCCCGGACCGCTGCAGGACCGTATGGAGATCCTGCGTCTGCACGGCTACACCGAAGTAGAAAAGATCGAGATTGCCAAGCAGTACCTGGTGAAGAAGCAGATCGAAGGCACGGGCCTGAGCGAAAAGAATATTTCATTTACGGACGAAGCTCTCACCGAGATCGTGCGCAGCTACACGCGCGAGGCAGGTGTGCGCAACTTGGAGCGCGAGATCGGCAACATCTGCCGCAAGGTGGCGCGCCGCGTGGTGAAGAACGGAGCCAAGCACAAGGAAGCGATCACCAAAGAGAACATCGCCGACTTCCTCGGCGTGGTGAAGTTCCGCGACTCACAGGCGCACGAGAAGAATGAGGTTGGCCTGGTCACCGGCCTGGCCTGGACCGAGGTGGGTGGTAGCATCCTCTCCACCGAGGTGCAGGTGCTGGACGGCAAGGGCAAGCTGACACTGACCGGCCAGCTTGGCGATGTGATGCAGGAGTCGGCGCAAGCCGCGCTCTCCTACATTCGCAGCCGCGCACATCAGTTTGGTCTCCCCCGCGACTTCTATCGCAACGTCGATATCCACGTACATGTGCCGGAGGGCGCCATTCCGAAGGATGGACCGTCAGCGGGCATCACGATGGCGACAGCGCTCGCCAGCGCGCTCACCAAAATTCCCGTGCGCCGCGATCTCGCGATGACTGGCGAGATCACGCTGCGCGGGAAGGTGCTTCCGATTGGCGGCCTGAAGGAGAAGCTGCTCGCCGCGCACCGCGCCGGGATCTTCGAGGCCATTCTCTCGAAGGAAAACGAGAAGGACGTTGCTGAGTTGCCGGACAACTTGAAGCAAGCGATGAAGCTCCACTTCGTCGAGCAGATGGACGAGGTGCTGCAGATCGCACTCGAATCGCCGCTGCCTGAGTTGAAGGAAGAGACGCCCGAAGCCCTTGCCGTACTGCCCGCAGCGGTTCCGCAGGATCAGCCGCGCGCGCACCAGTAGTCGGCTTGCGCATACAAAAGGCGCTGCTACGGCAGCGCCTTTTGCTTTTCAGCGAAGCAGCGCCAGGAGAGTGGAGTAATCGTCCGTCCACAGGCGCAGGCCGGCGCGCTGCTCCGTCTGCCTGCTGTGGCCTGCGATCTCAGACAGTGCAAGGAATGTGCCGTTGCCGGTGACGAGCACCCATGTGGCGTTGAACTCGCCTTGTCGCGCATCCTCCAGGCTATGCACGGTACGCGCCTGCATCCCCGCTGCCTTAGCCAGCAGGTAGATCGCCGGCTCCAGATCGACATGCTGGTTCGAGATATGGAAGGCGAGGATGCCGCCGGGGGCGAGGTGGCGTTTGTAGAGTTCGAGCGCCTGCGTGGTCAGCAGGTGCAACGGTATGGCGTCGCCGGAGAAGGCATCGACCACCAGCACATCGAAGCGCTGCGGACCTTCCTTTGCCAGCGAGGCTCGCGCGTCGCCGTCGGCAAACGTGATCTCTGCTGGTGAGTCACGAAGGTAGGTGAAGAGGTGCTGTGCAATCGACTGGACGGCTGGGTTTATCTCATAAAAGCGCATGCGGTCGCCGGGCCGTCCATAAGCTGCGATGGTGCCCGCGCCCAGCCCGACAATGCCCACGTTGCGCGCACGCTCTCCGCAACAGTAGCGCATCGCCAGCCCAACACCGGAGTCTTCGGCGTAGTACGTGGTCGGCGTCCTGCGCAGTGCCGGCGAAAAAATCTGTGTCCCGTGCTGGATCGTTCCGTTGCTCAGCGTGCGCGTCCATTGCTGGTTGGTGTCGTAGGTCTGTTTCACGCGCAGGCTTGCATAGAAGTTGCGGGTGGCGAACAACGTGTCGCGACGATAGGCCGCATGCAACAAGACCAGAAGATAGATCAGCATCGCTGCACCGACGGACCAGAGCATGCGCTGCGACCAGTTCTCCGGCCACACGAGCAGGACCGCGACTAGAGCGGTTGCAAGAAATGAGATCGCCACATCGTAGTTCGAAGAAAATAGGAGCGGGAACGCGATGCCGATGAGAAAAGACCCGATGGCGCCGCCGGTCGCGAAGATCAGGTAGAAGGTCGTCAGCTCTTTCGTTGCGCGCGGGCGCAGCGCATAAGCCTCGACGTGACAGTAGAGGCAGGCGAGAAACATCTCGATCAGAAAGAATGCGATGCCGATACCAACCGGCAACGCGACATCGACCTTCGCCATCATGTACGCCAGGCCGGCAAGCAGCCGGCAAGCATCACTGCCAGCAGCCGCGTGAGCACTGGACGCGGCACGAACCGGGCATACTCGAAAGCAATGATCAGCGTGATGAGATACGCGGCGAGGGGCAGAATCCAGAGCAGCGGAATGGCCGCGATATTTGCGGTGAGATAGCTCGTCACAGCGCTCAACTGCATGGCAGCCACCAGTGGCAGCAGCAGCCACAGGCATTTGCTTCTCAGGGACGACGGCGGCTCCCCATCCGCGCGCGCGTCCATCGTGCCAGGCTTATCAGTCGGTTCGGGAAGCTCCGTAGTTCTGCGCATGCCCCCGGCCAGGATCGCCGAGAGAGCAACGAAACAAACGAAGCCGCAGCTCCAGAGGATTCGCTGCATCCGCAGTGTCAGGTACGGTTCGACAATCGTTGGATAGAGCGCCAGCGCCAGCAGCGAGGCGAGATTGGACAACGCGAAGAGCCGGTATGGAATGCCCCCATGCTCAAGCCGGGCCAACCATGTCTGCAGCAAAGGACTGGTCGACCCCAGCAACAGAAACGGCAAGCCGATCGATACCAGCAGCGCCTGGAAGACCATGGCGAAGGGATGCGACGCGGGCTGGTTGAAGCTCCGGCTATGGAAGGCCCACGCCAGAGCCAGAAGCGCTGCACACGATAGCAACGCAATGTGGAGAGGCATCTGCCAGCGCGGACGCCCCCCGCGCGCCAGCCAGTGTGCATACGCGTAGCCGGCAAGCAGAGCCGTTTGGAAGAAGACCAGGCAGGTCAGCCACACCGCAGCAGAGCCGCCAAATGTGGGCAGAAGCTGTTTGGCGGCCATAGGTTCTACGAGAAAAAGCAGGAACGCGGCAAGAAACACGGCGCTGCCGTAAAGAAGCCTGGTCGTCAACGTGACAGATTCCCCCGAGGGCAAGCGACTGTGCCGCCCCAGCAGTCTTCCTAGTAACGACCAACTGTGTCAAATCCGTCGTTTGCAAGAAAAGGGCGCCGCCGTAGCAGCGCCCTTCATGTCCAAGCCCGTTTTATCAACTCATTTGCGCTTCCAGAACGGGTCGGCAGTTACCCACTCATCCTGGACATAACTCATCTCCGGCTTGAATGCGTAGAGATTGCGTTGCGAGGACTCGATTGCCAAGCCCGCCAGTTCGCGGTAGCGCTTCATGTTCGTATCGCCCATGTTCTGGATGAACTTTGCGTTGTTTGCGGTGGCCTGGTCCACTTCGTCCAGCGACTTCATCGGAGTGATCAGCAGCCAGATGCCGCCGTTCTCCCAGCCGAAAGCGCTCTGGTAGAGGGCTACGTGTCTTCCTGGCTGCGTTTTGTCGAGATTGCTCCGGAGCATCTTCAGGTATTCTTCCCAGTCCGCCTGGTGTCCGGGACGCACGGTGACGCGGGTGATCTGCATATAACGCATGGTTGCGATGGCAACACCGGGTTCAGCCATGAGGTCATCACGCAGGGTGAAGATGTTGCGCGCCGTCGAGGAGAGCAGCTCTCCATCTTCGGCGTAGGCGCGATCGACGTCGGCGCTCAGCACCGTGTCGCTCATCTCCTGCTGCCGCTCCTTCTCCATTGCAGCGAACGAGTCATAGCTGAAGAAGAAGAGCGAGCGTGGCGGTCCGGAGAGCGCCTCCAAAGCCAGGTAGTGGATCGGTACCTTGGCCTTCTGATTGGCTAGGATGAAGGCATTTTCCGTCTTCTGGTGGGCGCTTCCACCCTTGCCCGGCTTGAGCCATTCGATATCGATTACCAGAACCTTGGGCGGCGGCGTCGCCTTCGCGGTCTCCTGCGCCCTGGCGGCTGGGAGTCCCGAGACTCCGCCAATCAAGAAACACAATCCTGCACACATTCCGATTGTCTTGCTCAACATATGATCCTTCCCTCCAGCGTAAAAGAGGCAGCGGTTGAATTACGGGGATGGACAGCGATGGGGGAAGGCCCTTACTCGGAAAGAGATTGGCGGGAAGCCGGGAAACTTGCCTACGGCCAATCGGATTAGCGCAACAGCACAGATAGGAGAAGGCAGGGCGCAACTCTGAATGCAGCGGCTCCATCGAGGAACGGCCGCACAGGACGAAACGTTCCGGATCCTGTTATCTGTGCTTTTGCTTTATATACCCGCCCGCCACGCCGCGCAACGGAATACGGAATCGAGAGGCTAGACTGCGGCGGACTGCGCTGGAGACCGACGCGTATTCGGTTGCGCGCTGCGGAGCGCTTGTCGTGCTGCCGCGACCACCCGCGTTCTGAATCGCAGTACCATGCGAGCTGTGAGCAGCGCCAGCATGCCCCAGCACAGCCACACCAGCGCCGTACGCAGATGCGCGGCGGTGGAGAGCGACACACCCAAGCCACCGCCGATCGCGAGATAGGCGGCTATGCACATTGGACACTTCGGCACCAGCGCAAGCGCGACACTGGGCAGCGCCCAGCTTGCCGCGCCGCGTGTACGCCGCGCGAGCCGCTTCTTCCCGCCTGTTTCAACAGGAGAAGCGGCCTTCCGTCGGCAGGCGCAGACCACAGGCGGCCCCGCATTGTCGCATCGCTTCACGAATGCGCTCCGCCGTCGTGGCAGCAGGAAGACGCAGCCGGCTTGTCTTCGTACTGATCGTGGCGCTTCACCCAGTCCTTCAGCTCGCGATTCGGCCCATTCTCGTTGCGGCCGTTCGGCGTGACATCGAGAAATTGATACGCGCCGATGAAGCGATCCAGACCACGTGCGTAGGTGGAGTAGGTGTGGAAGATCTGACCCGACGGATCCTTGTAGAAGACGCTGAGGCCCGGGAGCTCCTCGCTCTGATACCTCTTCTCTGTCATCACCGTGTAGTTGTAAGGAAGCTCACGCTTATCGAGCTCTTCCTTCGTAAAGGACACGCCGTAGTCGTAGTTAAAGTCGCTTCCCTCCGATGAGAGTTAAAGTCGCTTCCCTCCGATGAGACCCACGGGAAATGCCAACCCATCCGCTTCTTGTATGCGGCCAGCTTGCTGTATGGCGCGTGCGAGATGCACATCAGCGTTACGTCATGATGCCGAAGATGCTCGTTGGGGCCATCGATATGGTCGGCCATGAACGAGCATCCCGGACAGCCCTCGGTCCACTCCGGACCGAACATGAAGTGATAGACGATGAGCTGGCTCCGGCCCGCGAACAGGTCATCCAGTGTGACCTTGCCGTTCTCGCCCTCGAAGACATACTCCTTCTCAACCTTTTCCCAGGGCAGTTCGCGCAGTTTCTGAGCCATCGCTTCGCGCGCGTGCGTGAACTCCTTCTCGCGCGCCAATAGTTCCGTGCGCGCCTTCACCCATTCCTGGTGTGGCACCACTTTGTGCGACACCACTTTGTGATCCACTGCTTCCGCTGTCGGCATTGCGCATTCTCCTCTCTGGTTGCTGGTTCCTGATTATTCCCGGCTACTTTGCGGCGAATTCCTATGCGTTGCCCTTTCGGAAGGCGGCTTCTCCAGCGTCGGACACCTGCACCCACTTCGGATCAGGCGAGGCCTCAGCGGCGTAGTTGTCGTGCCAGTTCCACCACTTGTACGTTGGGGTCTGCGGGTAGCCCTCGGGCGAGTCCTCCCACACTTCCTGACGTCCTAGCGCGGTCAGGTCGAGGTAGCTCCAGACGCTGCCCATCGCCTCATCGCCGCGGTTGTTGATGAAGTAGGTGCGAAAGATTTTGTCGCCGTCGCGGATGAATGCATTGTGGCCGTGCCACTCGTTCACGCCGAAGTCGGCGTCGAAGCTGTCTGTGATGGTGTACCAGGGCATCTTCCAACCCATGCGCGCCTTCAGCCGCTCGATGTCCTTCTGAGGCGCGGGCGAGGCGTACGCAAGCGTGGTATCGCGGGCGTTCAGATGCGCGAGGTGAGCAACCTGATCGGCTCCAAGAGAGCAGCCGCGGCAGGCGTGGTCGGGCCAGCCAAACACCCCGGGCTCGAAGAAAGCGCGATAGACGATCAATTGGCGGCGGCCCTCGAAGAGGTCGAGCAGGCTCACTTTGCCCTTCGGCCCGTCGAACGCGTACTGCTTCTCCACGGCCATCCACGGCATCCGCCGACGCTCGGCGGCCAATGCATCACGGGAACGGGTAAAGGCCTTCTCCTTCACGAGCAGCTGCTCGCGCGCGGCTTCCCACTCCTGCGGCAACACGATCGGGGGCGTCTTCATCTGAGTTTCCTTGTTCTTATCCATGTCTCTCTCCTTCTTCGTTTTCTTGCTTTCGGTTGTTGGTCCTTGCCACGGAGCCCGCTCGCGACCGGTGCGGCGACATCACGGGACAGCGAAACGCTCTCGTCAGGACTGGCGCGCCTTGCGCTCTGCGTCCGCGCGAACATGTTTCAGCATGTTCTCCCACCCCGTGCTCACCCCTGCCGACACTTCGTCCGGAATCAGCCCTGCGTCCGCGCGAACATGTTTCAGCATGTTCTCCCACCCCGTGCTCACCCCTGCCGACACTTCGTCCGGAATCAGCCCCATCGCAGTGTGAACAAAACGGAGAATGGTGGCGTCGCCCTCTGCAGTGAGCCGGTACTGAATGTTTGAAGTCGCGGGGAAGGACATGAACAGCGGCCCGTAGATTTCGAGCAGGTCCGGCTTCCGGATGGCCTGTACGTGGCCCCACATGTGACCGTTGTTGCCGCCCAGTTCGCGATACCAGCGACCGCCGGGCCACGCTTCGAGCTTCATCGGCATCGGTTCGCCGTCCGGCTTCACATTCAGAGATCCCATCTGCTCGAGGATCGTCTCGAAGACGATGTCGATCGACGCCTCGATCCGATCTTCGCGCTTGATGGAAAACGTGCGGACAGGTTCCTCCGCCACGGGCTGCACTACCGTGCGTGCTGCTGCGCTCATAGTTCCTCCTCGTTTTTTGGATGTTGTTTGCGCTCTCGCATCTTCTGCTCCGCGCGTTCTTTGATCCGATCCAACTGGTGCGACCAGTACTGCTCGAAGGTCTTCGCCCAGTCGTAGACCGGCTTCAGGTTGCTTCCGTTCAGCCGGTACATCCGCATCTGTCCGTTGCGAGTCACAGTGACCACCCCGACTTTCAGCAGAACCGAAAGGTGCTTCGATACCGACGGCTGCGGCATTCCCACGGCATCGACCACTTCGCTCACCGCGCGCTCGCGGCCATCTATCAGGACATCGATGATCTCCCGCCGGCGCGGCTCAGCCACCGCGTTGAAGACATCCAGAGTTGTAGCGGCTCGTGCCATGCAGTCAGAATATTCCGATATAGGAATATGTCAAGGAGCGGCCTTGTTGAAATCTGATCTAGATGTTAGCTAAGATAAGTTAGCAGCATGAGGTGAACATGATTACGGCGACAATCTTTGAAGCAAAAACAAAGCTCTCCGAACTGGTCAAGTCGGCCCAGCGGGGGGAGACCGTCATCATCACCTCAGGCCGAGACAAGACGCCGGTAGCGCGTCTTGAGGCCGTGCATCCGGTCCGCAAGAAGCGCCTCGGAGCGATGGAAACTCCTAATTTCGTCTTGCAGGATGCATTCTTCGAACCGCTTCCCGAAGAGGATCTGAAGCTCTGGGACGGCAAGGGCGAGTGAAGTTCCTCCTGGACACACATACTCTGCTCTGGGCTGTGCTCTCTCCCACCTCGCTTAGCCGAAAGGCGGCCAAGGTCATCGTCGATGAGACGAACCTCGTCCTCGTCTCAGCCGCTTCCGCGTGGGAGATTGCTACCAAGGTGCGCATCGGAAAACTTCCCGGCGCTGAGATTCTGGAGAAGAACTTTCTCGATGTGATGGAAGATGCCGGATACACTTTGCTGCCCATCGATGCGGCAGACGCGCTCCGCGCCGGACGGCTCACCGGCGAACATCGCGACCCGTTTGATCGCATGATTGCCGCCCAGGCGATCGCTCGAGATATTCCCGTGCTCAGCAACGATACAAGGCTGGACACCTTTGATCTCCGCCGGATCTGGTAGCCGATGGAAGATATCGTTAGCCGCACGCAAGGTCATCTCTGCGACAATCGTGAGCGATGCGCCTGATCCCAAAGTTCCTTCTCTCCGCCACATCGCCGGACCATTTCCCGGCGCCGACAGTGCCGGAGGTTGCCTTCCTTGGCCGCTCGAATGTGGGCAAGTCGAGCCTGCTCAATGCCCTTGTAGGATCCAAGCAGGCGCACGTCTCCTCAACCCCGGGCCGCACGCAGGCCATCAATTTTTTCGCGCTGCACGAGTCTGCGGCGAGCACGCAACCGGTGCTTCTGTTCGCCGACCTGCCCGGCTATGGCTATGCAAAGGTGTCGAAATCCATCTCCGCCACCTGGCCTACGTTCATCGAACCGTACCTTGCGGAGCGCCCGACACTCGCTCTGTGCATCTGCCTGGTGGACAGTAAAATCCCTCCGCAGGAGAGCGATGCACAGCTCATCCGCTACTTGAAGGAAACGGGGAAACCCTATCTTGTCGTGGGAACAAAGGCTGACAAGCTCTCGGGGAACGAGCGCACAAAGTCGGCCAAGGCACTGAAGCAGGGACTCGGCATCGACGAGCTCCTGCTCTGCTCTGCCAAGACCGACCTGGGCATGAAAGAGCTTTGGGCCAGGCTGCAAACTCTTGCTACACCGCGATAGCGCGGGAAGTCACATCCTGAAGGGATGCATCTCTCCAGCGGCAGCGATTTCAACCCGGGCAGCCAGCGTTCCCTGCTGCGCGCGCTCCTCCACCGCTGCCAGGAATGCAGCACATTCGCGTTCCGTCATCGCAACGGAGCGCTCCAGCCGCAGGGCACGCGGCAGATAGCGCGGCGCACGCGTGATCCAGTTCTGCCGCTCCGCATCCTCTTGCGGCAGTATCTGGCCGGCCAGCAGATCAAGCTGCCGCAGAGCGGCGCTACCACCCTCGCCCGCGCGCCAGCATATCTCTTGCGCCGGACCAGGACTCGTTTCCCGGGGAGGCGGCAGTGGCTGGGCGCCGCGCGCGAACAGCGTGTCGAGAGAAGCTTTCCATTCGGCATCGGCATGTGCCCAGCGCACCATATCCGGCTGCGCTCCACGCTCCACCATCTCGGCCAGCACGCTCGCGGGCTCTCGTTCCAACAGCACGGCAATCGGCTGCTGTTTGCGTATTTCGTTTTTCAGGATGCGCAGGGCTTCGTCGAGCGTGGTCACGGCAAAATCCACGATGCCGTTGCGGACGCAGTGGCGCACTGCCTCCGTGCGTCTTTCGAGCGTGAGCGATGCCGCGCCGGCAATGCTGGCCGCAAGCAGCAATGCATCGCCCTCATGAGCCAGGGCATCGATCAGCAGCAGCCGTCGAGCCAGCGATCCCGTTTCAAATTGCGAGGCAGCCGCCGCGCAAAGCGATGCGTAGTGGACGCGCACACGAACCACAGACGGCATGCTGAGCGAATCGGAGGTCCCGGGCGCGTTGTGCATCGTCAATTAGATGCAGCTAAAACCATTTCTCCTGCTGCCATGTCCGCGCAGAGGACGACATGCGGCGTTTCGTAATGGGAAGGCGGTGGAAAGCGGCGGAAACCCGGATCTGTAATTCCAGATCTGTAACTTCGGGAGAGACATTCATTTCGGAAAAAATCACCAACCCGAGTAAGGCTGCCCGTCACTGCCGGTCTCTTCCGAGCCGCTATGCACGTCATTCACCCCTGGTTCGGTCTGATCGATGTTCTGCAGGGTGTCATCCGTCGCGGTGACCCAGGTGCTGTCGCTGTGCGTCATCGGATCTACAGGCAGCTTTTTGAGATATCCCCCCTGCACCAGGTCATCCAGCGACTGCGGCGCCTTCTCCTTGTCGGCCGTATAGGCATCGATGGCCCCGCGCAGCACGTGCAGGTCTTCCTTCAGCACAGCCTCTTTTGCCGCCTTGATGGAAGCCAGGTACGCCGGAATGGCCACGGCCGCGAGGATCGCCACGATGAGCATGACGATCATCAATTCGAGCAGCGTGAACCCCGCCTCGGTTCCCTTGCCGGTCCCCTTCGCCCATGCGACGGTCGGGCCGCGTCGCTTACCAATCGGCATACTTGGTTCCGTTCAGGGCCGTGCCCTGCGATTTTGAGTATGCCCTGCGATTTTGAGTACACATCGTACAAATTTTGCCCGCCGAAGGAGTCGCTAGTGGGCTCGTCCTGCTCCGAACGCATGCCCCACTCGGCTTTTCCGGTCATGGGATCGATCGGAATACGACGCAGGAACCGCACCTTCTTCCCCTTCACGTCGATGCCTTTCACCAACGTGTCCAGATCCGGTGGATAGTTGTCACTGTCCACCTTGGTCTGGATGCCGCCCTTGTCGGCAGCGTCCTTGTAGGCGTCAATCGATCTGCGCATCTCCCACAGACTGGCATGCAGCTCGCGCTCTTTGATTCGCTTGACATTCCAGCGGGCAAGCGGCACGGCAGCCGATGCGAGCAGGCCGAGGATGGCCACGGTCACGATCAGCTCGATCAGCGTAAGACCGGCCTCGCGCCCATGAGGCGATGATGGCGTGCGCGAGCTGAGACGGCGAATCATAGCTATTCCTTAACAGTTTACGCGGCGAATCCCCGGCTTGCGGCGCGTCCGGCACCCCGCCTCAAATGCCCACTGCATATGATTGCCTACTGCACCCTCAATGCCTATTGCACATGGACGATGGTGCCTGAGGTGATGACCGGAAGCGCCTGCTGCTTGCTGTCGCGGGCCGCTGCCTTGGTCACGCTCAAAATGCTGTCCCCCGCAGACTTCGCCTGGAATGTAAGGACGCAGAGCTGCCCTGATCCGTTCACACCGGCGACGCCGGGCGGACGCGAGGCAGAGATGGCCACCCCACCGGCGCCATCGTCGCGGTGGACGAGCGCGACCGTCTGGCCGTCGTGGCCAAGGTAGTTGCCCGAATCCACGTTGATCAGCGTCAGTTTCGCCGGATCGTAGTGCAGTTGCAGCGGTACGGAGAAGACATCCGAGCCGCCAGAGGCGTTCACTGCCACCTGGAAGTTGGTTCCCACTTTGGCTGCGGCGGGAGGCGCGGCCAGCGCCAGCGATATCGGCGGTGCATTGGCCGCCGTCGCCTGTAGCTCCATGGCCTGCTGAGCGGCCTGCTCCACGCCCTGCGGCTGTGCACCTGCCGGAGCCGGTTGCTGCTGGTTGGCGGTTTGGTTTGAGGATTGGTTTGGCGGCAGTTCGGCGCTTGGCTTTCCAGCCGGCTCCACGGCGGAGGCCGGGACGCGTATCGAACCAATGCGCCGCAGCGAGACGCTGGTGCCGGTACCGGTGTCGATCTCCTTCAGATTCATCGGGCTCAGCTCCTCACCTCGTACCACGTGCGGAATCAGCATGAAGACGAGCTCATCCTGCATGTTTATCTTGTCATTGTTGCTGAACAGATACTTGAGGAGCGGGATATTCGACAGGCCGGGAATGCCGGAGAAGTTGTTCGTTAAACTTTGGTTCAGCAGGCCGCCGAGGATGCTGGTCTCACCCTCTTTGAGACGAATCGTCTGCTCCACCGTGCGCTGGCTGAAGATCGGCTGCTGGATACCGCTCAGGTTGGCAAATCCTTGCTGCTGCGTGATGGCCATCTTCAACTTTAGCGATACGTCACGATCGAAGTGGATCGTGGGCGTGATCTCGATCTCGACGCCAACGTCCTGATACTGGAACTGCGTGTTCACCAGCGAGCTGACGACCGCCGTTGCCGCCCCGGTCTGGTACGAACCGGTGGCGATCGGAATCTTCGAGCCGACCTTCAGGTCCGCCTTCTGTCCGTCCGTTGCGCGGATGCGCGGGTTCTGCAGCACGCGCGAGTCGCTGTCGGTCAGCAGCAGGTTTGCGGTCGCAGAGCTGATGGTCAAGGCGACGTTGTTGCCGTTCAGGTTGCCGAGATTGTTGAGCGTCAGACCGTTGTTGCTGGGTGTCGTGGTAGTGCCTGTGCCGGTGTCGGTGCCGGTGGTCCCCGTCGTTGTTGTCGTCGTGGTTGTTCCCTGCAGCGACGCGGAGATTTGCTGCGGCAGGATGATGCCGAGGTTGCGCTCGTGATTTTTGTTCACCTCGAGCAGGACGACGTCCACCGACGACGTCCACCACCACCTCGGGTCTCGCCTTGTCCAGATCGTCGATCAGCTTGCGCGCCAGCAACAGCTCATCCGGCGTCGCGCGCATCACGATTGCGTTCTGGCTGGGCACTGCGTAGAGCTTCGCGTTGGTCAGCACATTGCGCAGCGCGGTCTGAATGTCGTTCAGGTCATTGGTCTGCGAGGTGTTCGACAGGTAAAAGGTCTGTACCGCCTGCGAATCCAGCTCAGTCCGCTTGGCGCGCGTGTTCTGCGCTACGAAGATGGTGTTGCTGGTGACAGGGCGCCAGAAGGTGTTCGAGAGCACGCCAACGATGTGGAGCGCATCCATCAGCGATACATTCTGCAGATCTACCTGGACGCGCTTGCCGGTGTAATCGGGATCGAACAGCACGTTGATGCCCGCCAGCTTGCCGATGGTCTGGTAGACCACTTTCGAATCTTCCGACGGCATGTGAACGGTGATCGGCTCGTTCGAAGTCGCCTTCAGCTCGGCCGGGCCGGCAACATCGGCCATCGGCACCTCGTTCTGCGGCGTTTCCGGGTGCTCTTCGGTGGGGGTGGCGGCGATCTTCTCCTTGGTCTGGCGAATGTCCTGCTGGGCCAGCTCATTGGCAGGATCGATCTCAAGTGCGCGCATGAACTCGGTCATCGCGCCGCTCATGTCGCCCTGATCGCGCAGCTTTTCGCCCTGGTGCGTATGCACCGCGGCGGCGGTAAACTTCAGCCGCTGATACGAGGTCTTGTAATAAAGGTTGCCGGGTTCCTTCTGATAGGCCGCTGCGTAGGCTTCGTAAGCGGCGAGATAGTCATCCTTCGCTTCGGCAGCCTGGCCCGCCTTGTAGAGCGCCTTTGCCGACTTGCCCTTGGCATGCACCACGGGCGCGAAGGCCGGCATTGAGAGCAGAAGAAGGAGCGGCAGGGTCCAGGCTAGACCATGTTTCCTGATGCCGTTGCGTGTGGAATGGGGCTCGGCATGACCTTTCTTTACAGAAAGGCCGCAGGAACAGTCACTCAATCCGTTGCACGTGCAGGAAAGATGCTCTAGGGTGCGTCGTTGCATGAAACTCCACTGATAAAAGAAGCGACGGTGCGCACGACTTCCCTGCACACGGACTCGAGCTATGCTCCCGTATACGCTTCCAGCTACGATGCGCAAAGAGGCTCTCGCGTGCTGGCTCACTTTCATGAGAGCAGGCTCGCTGATGCGGGATTATAGCAAAGCGATGCTGAGCTCCTGTGACCGGGGAGTGCTTCGCGAATGTCAATGTTAGGATAAGACTTACGCCTATGTCCCGGCAGACCAGCCACACCCTGCAGGCTAGCCCGCAAAAGACTGCCCCGCAAAAAGCCAAGGAACGCGATCCGGTTGCCGCCGGTGCGCGGGACGCGTCCGTGAACCGTGCCGCCAGCCATAACTACTTCCTGCTGGAGAAATTCGAGGCCGGGATCGCCCTGCGCGGCACCGAGGTCAAATCCGTGCGCGAAGGCAAAGCCAATCTGAAAGATGCCTACGGGTTGATCAAGGATGGTGAGGCCTTCCTGCTGAATGCGCATATCGGTCCATACTCCCACGGCAATGCCAGCAATCACGAATCCTTGCGGACGCGCAAACTCCTGCTGAAGCGGGAAGAGTTGAGAAAACTAGAGGGAAAGACGCAGATCAAAGGCCATACGCTCATCCCGACCCGGCTTTATTTCCGCAGAGGCCGGGTGAAATTAGAGCTGGCCGTCGCCAAAGGCAAGCAGGACTGGGACAAGCGCGAGACGGTAAAGCGCCGCGAGGCCGACCGCGAGGCCCGGGCAGCCATCGTGCGCAGCCAGCACCGGAACGCCACCAAATAACTACTACCTATCCGCAGGAGACCCATGAAGACAGAGTTGTCATCGCTCGCGCCCGCATCCTTCGAGACCGAGATGCTGGTTGTATTCGCCGTCAACAAGGCTGACAAGCAGGACAAGAAGGCCGATCCCCAGGCCGCACCGAAGATCGAGCTGCTGACCCCGGACGCAGCAGTAACCTCCGCCGCCTCAAAGGCGATCAGCGGGCGCGAGTTTGCCGGCGGGAGCTGTGAGACGCTGCTGCTGCACCAGCCTGCGGGGCTCAAAGCCGCCCGGCTGCTGCTCGTCGGACTCGCCAACCCGACGCAAGCCGAGCTGCGCAAAGCCGCCGGAGCCGCCATCCGCTTCGCCAAGCCACGCAACATTCGCTCGCTGGCGCTGTTGCTTCCCATCACAACAGATTTTCCTGCCATCAACACGGCTCGCGCCGCGGTCGAAGGCGCAATCGTCGCCGACTACGACTCCGACACCTACCGGTCCGATCGCAAGGACCGCAGCATGGAGAGCGTGACGCTGCTGGCGCTGGGCGGTGCGGCGGAGTCCGTGTACCAGTCCGGACTGAACGAAGGCGTCATCCTTGCGGAATCGCAGAACTTTGCGCGCGCGCTCATCAACGAGCCGGGCAACGTGCTGACGCCCACCGAGTTTGGAGGCCGCGCCGCCGCCATGGCCAAAGAGAATGGCCTTGCCTGCGAGGTCCATTCGACCGACAAGCTGAAAGAGCTCAAGATGGGGGCTTTTCTCGGCGTCGCGCAGGGCTCCGCCGAGCCGCCCGCGCTGATTGTGCTGCGTTACGAGCCTGCCGATGCTCCCAAGGACGGACCGGTGCTCGGCCTGGTGGGCAAGGGCATCACCTTCGACACCGGGGGTATCTCCATCAAGCCCGCCGACAACATGGAGAAGATGAAGTACGACATGGCCGGCGGCGCGGCGATGATCGGCGCCATGCGCGCCATCGCGCAGCTCAAGCCCAAGGTCCGGGTCGTTGCCGTCATCTGCTCGACCGAAAACATGCCCGGCGGCAAGGCATACAAGCCCGGCGACATCCTGACCGCCATGTCCGGCAAGACCATCGAGATCATCAATACCGACGCCGAAGGCCGGCTCGTCCTGGCAGATGGGCTGCACTACGCGCAGCAGCTTGGCGCCACGCACCTCATCAACGCCGCGACACTCACGGGCGCGGTCGCCGTGGCGCTGGGCCAGATCAATGCGGGCGTCTTCACCAACAGCGACGACGAATACGCGCACTTCGCCAAGGCAACCGAGCAGTCCGGCGAACGCTTCTGGCGCCTGCCCATCGAGGATGAGTACCGCGAATCCATCGTCTCTCAGATCGGCGATATCAAGAACACCGGCGGACGTTACGGCGGCGCCATCACCGCGGCGATGTTCCTGAAGGAGTTCGTCGGCGAGACGCCGTGGCTGCATCTCGATATCGCGAGCACCGCATGGAATGATGACGCGAAGGCATGGATCGCCTCAGGGCCCACGGGCATCGCTGTACGCAGTATTGCGGAGTGGGTGCGGACGTACGCCTGATTTGTAATTGAGAGATTCGGATCGTGGTGGCGAGCGCTTGTCAGGCTACTCCCACCACGACCGGTTCTTAAGAGATTGACGCAGGACTCAATGCGTGTGCTCTTCGCTACGACTTCGGTAAGTTTCTTGCTGAAGGCCCGAATATCGCCAGAATGGCGATGTTTCGTCCCTTTGGAGCATTTTCGCTAGTATGCTGGCCGACGGAATTTCTCTCGGAGTGGCCTTTCTTCGAGGAAAGGCCACGTTCGCGTTCGTTGGTCAGTCTGGATTTATAGCGAAAATGCTCTCATTCACCGCTCCTACATACACCTCTGCTATGTAGGACTCTGGGGATCTCTGTGCCGCTGCCAGCCCACCTGCATGGCGCAGGGGCCATTCCGGAATCGCGATGAAACGGCTACTCTGAGGGGGATGGCGCATCTCACCAAAGCCGCGACATCCGGACATCGCAAGACTCAGGAGACCCCGAACGTGAAACACAGCACGAAGGCGATTTTCGCCACCGCTACCGCACTCCTCTCCCTCACTGCATGCAACTCCACCAATACGATCCGCCTCTCGGGCGCGGGCAGCACATTCATCAATCCAGCCATGGGGCGCTGGACCGCGGACTATCAGAAGGCGCACAAGAACGTGCTCATCAACTATCAATCGATCGGATCGGGAGGCGGTATCCAGCAGGTGAAAGCAGGCACGGTAGATTTTGGCGCCTCCGACGCCGCGCTGAACGACGAACAACTCGCGGCCATGAAGCCGGTACTGCAACTGCCGGAATCTGCCGGTCCGGTCGTGATCACCTACAACATACCGGCGCTCAAGCAACCGCTGCATCTTTCACCGGAGGCGCTGGCCGGCATCTTCCTGGGCACCATCAAAAGCTGGCAGGACCCGGTGATCAAGGACGCCAATCCCGGAGCGGATCTGCCGAAGAGCGGCATCGCGGTGGTGCACCGTGCGGAAAGCAGCGGCACCAGCGCTATCTTCACCACATATCTTGCTGAGGTCAGCAAGGACTGGGCCAGCAAAGTGGGCAAAGGCACGCAGGTGAGCTGGCCCGCGGGCAACGGAGGCAAAGGGAGCGAAGGCGTAACCGGACAGATACGGCAGACGCCCGGCTCGATTGGGTACGTGGAGCTGACCTATGCAGAGCAAAACAATCTGCCGATTGCCGCGATTGAGAACCAGGCCGGCCGCTACATCCTGCCCAGCCCCGCGAGCACAACTGCGGCCATCAACGGCTTCCTGAACCAGATCCAGCAGGATCCGCGGATGCCTATCGTGAATCCGCCCGCGGGAGCCAGCGAGGCTTACCCCATCGCGGGCCTTACCTTCCTCATCGTGCCGAAGGATGGCACCGACGTGGACAAGCGGCAGGCGCTCAAAGATTTCATCAAATACATCGTGACCGATGGACAGAACGTAGCCAAAAAGATTTCATCAAATACATCGTGACCGATGGACAGAACGTAGCCAACTCACTGAACTACGCGCCGCTGCCGGACGGCTTGAAACAGAACGACCTGAACCTGCTGAACCAGATGACCGCGCAGGGCAAGCCGCTGCAGTAGTAAGGCAGCGAGCCGGCAAGTCAGCCTGACGACAAACGGTCGACGGCTGGCTTGCTGCTCTTACATCACTTCCGGCGCATCGATTCCCAGCCAACCCAGCACGCGGATCAGCTCGCGCTCTGCAACTGCTGCGGTTGCCAATAGCAACTGCTGTCTCGCCGCATCCGGCTCGGTCAGGATGTGGAAGCGATGGTAGAAGTTGTTGAACTGCTGCGCGAGCTGGAAGGCATGCTTCGCCAGGTACGCCGGCTCCGCCGTGGCGATGCATTGTTCCAATAGGAGGGTCGTTTTCGAGGCGGTCTGCCACAGCTCCCATAGATCCCGCCCCTCATCGCTTTCGACGTATTTCGCCAGCGTTGCGCCGTCTACGGCAGCCAGGGCCGCGGCACTCGTCGTGCCGCCTTTGCGGAAGATGCTGCGCGTACGCACAATCGCATACTGCACGTAGGGACCGGTCTCGCCCTCGAAACTGAGCGCGTCATGAAAATCGAACGCGATCACCGAATTGCGCGTGTACTTCAGCATGAAGTAGCGCAATGCGCCAATGGCGATGCTGCTGCCGATCTTCAGCCGTTCTGCTTCGTCGAGCTCCGGATGTCGTGAATCCACCTCTGCCTTTGCCGCGGCGATCAGCCGATCGATCAGGTCATCCGCCTTCACGCCAAAACCCTTACGCCCGGAGACCTCGATATAGGCGCGGCCGCGGTCCTCTTCCGACAGCGTGTAGCCCAGCTCCTCCGCACAGCGTGGTGTCAGCGCCACCATCTCGTAGGAGAAGTGCACATAGCGGTCGGCCGCATCCGTGTAACCCATGCCGCGCAGCGCCTCAATGACATTGGCCTGCGGATCGGCCTGCCGCGAATCGATCACGTTGTAGATCGCCTGCGCGCCGCCGAAATGCGGGTGCTCCTGCTCGCCGTACTCTGCCGAAATCCAACAGGTATGGTCTGGATACTCGAAGAAGCGGCGATAGCCGAAGTCCTTGCCCAGCAGGCCGAACTTCCATAGATGGTAGGCGATGTCCTTGCCGACGTAGGTCACGGTGCCGTTCGAACGCACGATCACCTTTGCTTCCTCATCGGGCGCGTCGCTTGTCACGCCCTCCGTGCCCGCACGCCGCATCACCCAGCAGCCTTTGTTCTTCCCTTCTCCTTCGAGGTACAGCACGCCGCGTTCTTTCAGTTGCTGAAACGCCAGATCCCAGAAGTGCAGGTGCAGAATTTCGCTCTCGCGCGGCAGGAAGTCGTACTCGATGTCCAGCCGCTGCATCGTCTCCAGATGCCGGCGGAGCACGGCATTCGAAATCGTATCCGCTGCTGCGGCAATCTCGTTTCCGCCGGCCTCAATGGCGTGCAGCGTCCCAAGCCGCAGCGCGCGGCGGTTCGCCTTCTCTTCGGCATCGTCGCCGGCGTCATACCAGGCCGAGACCTTCGCATAGACATCCCAGCAGTAGTAGTCCAGCCGCTCGTTCCGGGCGGCAAGCTCACGGAAGAGGGTCGCGATCTGCTCCTGCGAGAGGTTCTCCAGGTGCATCAGGCCAACGACAACGTCCGCCACCTGCACGCCAGTGTTGTCGATGTAGTTCTGCACATCCACACGCTGGCCAGCCGCGCGCAGCATCCGCACGAACGTGTCGCCCAGGATGGCGTTGCGCAGATGCCCGACGTGGGCAGCCTTGTTTGGGTTGATGCTGGTGTGCTCCACCAGCGAATGCACGCCGGCACCAAAGTCCGCGTCATCCTGCGCCTTCGCGATCGTGGTCAGCGCCGCACCGCGATCGAGCCGCGCATTCAGGTAGCCTGCACCGGCGACTTCGAAGCTGGCAAAGCCCGGCAGCGGAGGGCTGTTCAGCGACTCCAGCAGCTCCGCGGCAATCTGCTTCGGGGAACGCCGCAACGGACGCGCCAGCTCAAAGGCAACCGGCGTCGCGTAGTCACCCAGCGCCACCTGCGGCGGCTGCTCCAGGTTAATCCGAAGGTCGTCTATACCGTAGCGTTCGGCCACAATGCCGCGCAGTCGCTCGCGCAGCCGTTGTTGCATCTGTCTGTACAGGGTAGGATCCTTGCGGCCGCGGCATATCCAAAGTGGCCGCAAAAGCCTTGATTTTATTGCCGATTCTAGCAGAGAGCGTAAGCGCTGCTGGTTTGACGCACCACTTGAGCACACCTAAGATGAGAGGGAGTCTCGCCGCCTGCAATTTGCCGGAAAGTCCAGCCTGCTGATGCCTGAACGCCCACCCTACTACCTCACCACGCCGATCTACTCCTACTACCTCACCACGCCGATCTACTACGTGAACGCGCGGCCGCACCTGGGCACCGCCTACTCGACCATCGTCACCGACACCATCGCCCGTTACAAACGCGCGCAGGGCTTTGACGTCTTCTTTCTCACCGGCACTGACGAGCACGGGCAGAAGATTCAGCGCTCTGCCAAGGCGATGAACTGCACGCCGCAGGAGTTCGTGGACAAGGTCTCGGCCGAGTTCCGGGCGCTGTGGGACAAGCTCGGCCTGACCTACACCGACTTCATCCGCACCACTGAGCCGCGTCACAAACAGGGCGTACAGCGGCTGTTTACGCTGCTCAAGGAGCGCGGCTACATCTACAAAGGCTTCTACACTGGCCAGTACTGCGTCTCCGACGAGGCCTGGGTGGACGTCGGTCCGGGCGAGCCCTGCCCCGACTGCGGACGCATCACCGAGACGGTGACCGAGGAGAACTACTTCTTCAAGCTTTCCGCCTTCGAGCGCAAGCTGCTCGAGCTCTACGAGGAGCAGCCCGGCTTCATCCGGCCCGAAACGCGCCGCAACGAGGTGTTGTCCTTCGTGCGTGGCGGCTTGCGCGACCTCTCCATCAGCCGCACCAGTTTTTCCTGGGGCATCCCGGTACCGGGCGATGAGAAGCACGTCGTCTACGTGTGGATGGATGCGCTCGCCAACTACATCACGGCGCTCGGCTGGGGCTCGGAGGACGATTCGCGGTACAAGCGCTTCTGGGCCGACGATCGTCTGCGCGCGGAAGGCGCGCCGCTGCACATCATCGGCAAGGAGATCTCACGCTTCCACTGCGTCTACTGGCCCGCGTTCCTCATGGCTGCGGGCCTGCCGCTGCCTAGATCCATCTTCGCGCATGGCTGGCTGCTCTTCGATCAGAACAAGATGTCGAAGTCGCGCGGCAATGTAGTGCGTGCCGAGACCATTCATGACGTACTCGGCAACGATGCGATGCGCTACTTCCTGAATGGTTACGCGAAGTGGTCTTCGGCCAGGATGGCAACTTCACCTTCGAAGCTCTGGTGCAGCGTTACAACGCGGATCTCGCCAACGGCTACGGCAACCTGGTCAGCCGCACGCTGGCGATGATCACGCGCTACTTCGAAGGTGTGATTCCGCAGGGTACAGCCGACGCGCACTTGCGCGAAGCGGCGGAGACAACCGCCGCCATCTTCCGCGAGCGCATGAACGACTTCGACTTTTCGCGCGCACTCGAAGCGTTGTGGCAGTTCGTCGGCAGCGTCGATGGCTACATTACCGCGACTGCTCCATGGAAACTTGGGGCGCTCGACGATGCAGCCAGCCGCGCGAAGCTCGGCGACATCCTCTACACCTGCGCCGAATCCATTCGCATCATCACCGCGCTCGTCGCGCCGGTCCTGCCGGAAGCCGCCGCGAGGGTCTGGCAGCAGCTTGGCCTCGGCGACATCGCGCAGGCCGATCTCAAAAACATCACGTGGGGAGGCCTTGCCGCCGGCACCAAACTCGGCGAGCCGGCGCCGCTCTTCCCCCGCGCAGAAAAGGACGCAGTCACCCGTATGAAAGAGATTGAAGAGAACCGCCCGCAGAGCGCGCTGGAACAGGCGCTTGCTTCCGTTCCCACCGTGCGCGTGGAGCCTTCCACTCCAGCGCTTCTCGACAAGCCCGCGGAGAAGGCCGACACCACCGCGCCGGAAGCCGGACCGAAACCGCTGACCGTCGAAACACCGAGCGCACCCGCGACTGCAGCCGTTCCCACCACCGTGCCCGGCCAAATTACGATCGACGACTTCACCAAGGTCGAGCTGCGGGTCGCACAAATAAAGGTGGCCGAGCGCGTGCCCAAGGCGGACAAGCTGTTGCGTCTCGAAGTCGATCTCGGCACCGAGACGCGTCAGATTCTCGCCGGTATCGCCGAGTCCTACGAGCCCGAATCGCTCATCGGCCGCAAGGTTATCGTGGTGGCGAACCTGGCGCCGCGCAAGCTGCGCGGGCTTGAATCGAACGGCATGCTGCTCGCGGGCTCGGTCGAAGGCGGCAAGGCGACGCTCGCCAGCTTCCTCGAAGATGTGCCGCTCGGGGCAAAGGTCAAGTAGTCCGATGTCTTCCGGCCCGGCACTCACCGACTCCCACGCGCACCTGGACAATGCGCGCTACGATACCGACCGGGAAGACATGCTCAAAGCCGCGCGCGATGCCGGCGTGGGAACCGTGCTCTCGATCGGCATCGGCGATGGACCGGACACCATGCACCGCGCGCTCGATCTGTGCCGCGAATACGCGGGCCGCACCGACGTGCCCCGCCTCTACGCCACCGCCGGCGTGCATCCCGATGACGCAGGCAAACTCGACGAGCTCGCGCTGGACAAGCTGAACACGCTGCTCGCCGCGCCAGAAGTCATCGCCTGCGGGGAGATCGGCCTCGACTATTACTGGGACACCGCACCTCGCGCCGTACAGCAGGAGGCCTTCATCGAGCAGATGGAGTGCGCAGCCGGCCATCGCCTGCCCATCGTCATCCATTGCCGTGCCGCGGAGCGCGCGGGCACTGGCGATACCGCCGCATGGGACGACACGCTCGACCTGCTGGATCGCCACTGGCGCCAGACAGGCCTTGGTGGCATCCTGCACTGCTTCGCCGGGACTGCCGAACACGCGCGCCGCGCCATCGAATGGGGTTTTCTCATCTCCTTCGCCGGCAACATTACCTTTCCCAAAGCGCAGGCCATCCGCGATGCCGCGCAGGCGTTGCCGCTTACATCCATGCTGGTAGAGACCGATGCGCCCTTCCTCGCGTCGGTGCCGCGCCGCGGCCAGCGGAACGAGCCCGCATACCTAACCGGAACCGCGGCGAGGCTCGCCGAGTTGCTTGGTGTCGAAGTCGATGAACTGGCCACCGTGACCACACGAAACTTCGAGACGCTGATGCGGATCGGAAGCTAGGATCAATGCGGCTGCCTGCCTTCCTGCTCATCCCTGCTGCCATACTGCACAAGAGCTATGGAAAAGGCCGCGTAGACATATCCGATTGCATCCGTGACTCCGCGGTGAACCTCCAAAGAGAGTTACCATGACACGTTCCCATGGCTGAGTTGCGCCCTGAAGCCTGCGGGCGCATCTAGTGAGAGAAAGGAAACACATATGGCAGCAGACAATTCGTTCGACGTAGTCAGCAAGGTAGAGATCCAGGAAGTGCGCAACGCCATCGATCAGGCCATCAAGGAGGTTCGCGCGCGCTTCGACCTGAAGGACTCGAACTCGGAGATCAAGCTCGAAGACCAGGACAAGGTCATCCAGCTCGCCTCCTCCGATGAGTACAAGCTGGAGGCGGTGAAGGAGATTCTCTCGCAGAAGCTGGTCAAGCGCGGCGTCTCGCTCAAGTCCCTCAAGTACGAAAAGCTGGAGCCCGCCATGGGCAAGAGCGTCCGTCAGAAGATCACCCTGCAGCAGGGGATCCCCAGCGAAAAGGCCAAGGAGATCGTCAAGCTCATCAAGGACTCCAAGAAGAAGGTCCAGGCCTCCATCCAGGGGGAAACCGTGCGCATCAGCGGCAAGGACCGCGACACCCTGCAAGACGCCATCGCCCTGCTCCGCGGCCACGACTTCGGCCTCGACCTGCAGTTCACGAATTACCGTACAAACTGACGCTTCAGAGCGTATTTCCCAATTGCCAAGCCTCGCCGAGTTCAGCCCGGAGCGGCTTTTCTTAATGGAAAGCCGCGTTAGCCATCGTTGCTTCGGATACACCATGGGAAATGCGCTCCATCGTAACTTGGGGCATCTCGCGCCTGACCAGATACACTACTTGAGGGAGAGCCCGCAGGCACGTGAGCACACAGGCGGTAGCGACAGCGAAAGAAGTCTTTGACCTGCTGCGGGATGACCTCCGCGCCGTGGAGCGGGAGCTCGCGCGCGACTCCGACTCCACCGTCCAGGCCATCACCGAAATCGCCGGCTACCTGCGCGAGGGTGGCGGCAAACGCATCCGCCCCACGCTGCTGCTGCTGGCGGCGCGTGCCTTGGGCTATCGCGGCCGGGGCAGCGTCCGGCTGGGAGCCGTGGTGGAGATGGTCCACACCGCGACCCTGGTCCATGACGACATCATCGACGCGGCGGACACCCGGCGCGGCCGACCCTCCGCCAATACCACCTGGGGCAACTCGCGCTGCGTACTGGCGGGCGACTGGCTCTACATGCAGGCCTTCAGGGTCGCGCTCGAGGAACGCAATTTCAAGGTGCTCGACCTGCTCATCGGCCTCACCCAGCAGATGGTCGAGGGCGAGCTGCTGCAGACTGAAACCCTCGGCCGGATGGTCTCCGAAACCGAATATTACGACCTCATCTATCGCAAGACCGCCTGCCTCTTCCGCGTCTCCATGCGGCTCGGCGCGGTGCTCGCGGATGTCAGCGATGCGCTTGAAGAGCAGCTTGGCGAGTATGGCCGCAACCTCGGCGTCGCCTTCCAGATCGTCGACGACGTGCTCGACCTGACCGCCAGCGAGGAGACGCTAGGCAAGCCCGTCGCGAGCGATCTGCGCGAAGGCAAAGCCACCCTGGCTGTGATCCACGCCTACCATCACGGCACACCGGCCGAGCGCGCTGCCATTGACCAGGTGCTCGCCGACCAGTCTTTCGAGCACATCTCCCACCCGGAGATTCTGGCGATCCTTGAGCGGCACCGCTCGGTCGACTACGCGCTCGCCTCCGCATATCGCTATGCAGATCTCGCCCGAGCTCTCGTCGCCGATTTGCCCGAAAGCGACGAGCGCCGCGCCCTGCTCTGGATGCCGGATTTTGTGGTCGCGCGCGAGAAATAGCGCTCCGACCAGGACCTTAACGCAGCAGCCGCGCGACCACGTACAGCAGAAGCGAGAGCAGAATGCTGAGCAGAATAGAGCTCCCGATCGGTGCAAACACGGAAGCGTTCTTGCCACGGAACGTGATATCACCGGGCAGATGTCCTAGTGGAACTCCCATGCGGCCCAGGACGATGATCACGAGTCCGGCGGCAATAAACAACATTCCCAGATAGATCAGCATCCGCCCCATATTGCCAATTATCGATCTATCCCAGGCAGGATGGAATACGACGGATCGGCGCGCCCCCTTTCCGGTGGGAACGCAATTTAGACCATCGGGGCCGGCAGAAATACAGGCCAACCCGGAGTACCCCTCACGTATCCGGAGTCTTTGTCACCGCAAACAGTGCTACCGATTCGTACCTCGAAGGTCTGGCAACGACAAAGGTACAGTAGCAGGTGACGATTTCATCAGAATGGCCGAGTGCTACCTGTATGGACATCAGGCTGGTAGCACTCCGCCAACTCTCTTTACCGCATGCCGCCTGCGGCCTGGAGCAGCGATCCCGTTACCCAACGCGCATCGTCCGAGGCCAGGAATGCGACCACAGTCGCAACATCATCCGGCCGGCCTATGCGGCCCAGAGGCGTGCTCTGCACCATCCCCTTCTCGAAGTCGCTGCCCTCAATGCCTGACGACTTGAAGCCCTCCGTCGCCACCGGACCCGGGTTCACGGCGTTCACGCGGATCTTCTTCGGCCCCAGCTCCTTTGCAAAGACGCGAGTGATCGCATCGACCGCGCCCTTGCTGCCGCTGTACACAGCAGACGTAGGCGGTGTTTGTTCGCTCGCAACCGATCCGATGTTGATCACGCTGCCGCCCTCGGGTGGGAACAGCGCTACTCCCGCCTTGGTCGCCAACAGCAGACCCTTGACGTTGGTGTCGTAGATGCGATCGATCTCCTCTTCCGTGATCTCTTCGAGCGGTTTGAACGCGTATACCCCCGCGTTGTTCACCAGGATGTCCACTTTGCCGTAAGCCTTCTTTGCCGCAGCAAAGAGGCCGTCAATCTCGGCAGGCTTCGCCACGCTGCCGCCCACGGCGATCGCCTTGCCGCCGGCCTTGGTGATCTCCGTGACCACCTTCTCGGCGCCCTCTTTGCTTGAGGCGTAGTTCACCACTACGGAGGCGCCCTGCGCCGCCAGTTCTTTCGCGATCCCGGCGCCAATGCCCTTCGATGCTCCGGTTACCACCGCAACCTTGCCTGTCAGCTTGCCCATCTTTCTCACCTCATTTCGATGCTTGTCGAATATTTCGACGTGTATCGAAAAGATGCAGGGCCCTTGGAATGGATTCAGTATGCTTGTGGGAATTACAGGCAGGCAAGGCGCCAGGCAAGGCGCTTGAGGTAGGCATCCAGCACCGGCCGCCGGAGGGAAACGTACGCATCCCGGCCCTCGCGCCTCACTTCTACCAGGCCGGCCTCGCTAAGTTCCTTCAAATGATGAGATACCGTCGCCGGGCTGAGGACATCGTGTTCCTTCAGCCGGCTGCAGGCCATGCCATCCGTCGCTGCTACCTGCTCCAACATGGCGAACCGGTGAGGATCGGCCAGTGCGCGGGCGATGGACTGGAACTGCTCATCCGGCAAGTTCACGCTCGCACTTGCGTTCTTCGATCCCATATCCAAGAGATGCCATTCTCAGGGAAACGATGCGATCCCGCCGGGCGGCAGCCGGAAGACAGTCCTGCTGTGGTATTCTCCTCCGTCCGATGCCTGAATCCTCTGCATCCCCAATACGTGTCCCGATTCGCGTCCTCGTCGCCAAGCCTGGATTGGATGGCCACGACCGCGGCGCCAAAGTGATCGCGCGCGCACTGCGCGATGCCGGCATGGAGGTCATCTACACCGGGCTGCGTCAGACGCCGGAGATGATCGTCAATGCCGCACTGCAGGAAGATGTGGACTGCGTGGGCCTCAGCATCCTCTCCGGCGCGCACAACGCCATCGTGCCGCGCGTCACCACGCTGCTCAAAGAGAAGGGCGCAGGCGACATTCTCGTCGTCGTCGGCGGCACCATCCCGGAGCAGGACGTGCAGTTCCTCAAGCAACAGGGCGTCGCTGCCATCTTCGGCCCGGGCACCTCGCTTGACGCGACCGTCACCTTCATCCGCGATCACGTCAAGCCGCGCGATCTGCTGGTCTGATTCAAACAGCTTGAGGCACATCCGTCAGCGACGCGCTTGATTTCCAGCGAATCGGCTCCACGCGCCCAACCACGAAGACCCACGCAAATCCTCCCGCTACGCATATGACAGCCGCAATCACCAACGCCGCTGCGAAGTGCCCGGTCTTGTCAACGAGGAATCCAGTCAATGCCGGACCGATGACGCCGGAAAAGTTCGCGAAGCCATTCTGCAGACCGATCCACCGTCCAACCCCCGCCGGGCCGGCGAGCGTCTGGCCGAACGCAAACAGGGTGGCGCTGGTCATGCCGCAGCCCACCCCTGCAAGCAACAGGTAGTAGAGATACGTGGCCGGCGTGGCGAACGACAAGCAGCCCAGCGAGACAGCGGCAAGCGCGAATCCCACGCCCATGGCCGTCTTGCGTACCTGCGTGGTGGTGCCCCCGTGCCGCATCCACAGATCGGCAAGGGCGCCGGTTGCGAAGGCGGAAGAGGCGTCTGTCACGTAATACAGCGCAGCGATCCGCGACATCGCGGACATGGTCAGGTGCTGCTCCCGCACCAGATAAAAAGGCAGCCAGGTGACCATGAAGTACAGCAGATAGTTGCTGCAGAAATGGCCTGCGGATACGCCCCAGAATGAACGCTGTTCGAATATCTCAACGAACCCGGGAGTCTGACCCTTCGCTGCTGCTGTGGTTGTCACTTCTTCACGCGGCCTCCATCGCCGCCATGCGGGAAGCCACAGAAGGCTCAAGACGCCCACTCCGAGAAATACCGGACGCCATCCGTATTTCGCCATCAGCAATCCGCCGCCAAAGCTTCCCACGACCGCCCCGCAGCGCATCGCCCCGCACACGACTCCATTCGCGAAACCCCGCCTCTCCTCCGGCAGATAGCGGGCGAGTATCTGTGAAGACGTAGGACAAATGACTGACTCGCCAACGCCAAGCAGCAAACGCAGGGACATCAACATCACCAAGCCCGTAGAGAGGCCGGTAAGCGCCGTCGCCAGTGACCAGACGAGAAAGCCAAGAGCCAGCACGCGGCACGGATCGTAACGATCAAACACCCATCCGCCGACAAACTGAAGCGCGGTGTAAGACCAGAAGAATGCCGAAAGAAGCGCGCCGAGCATGGATGCGCTGAGGTGCCACTCCTCCTTCAGCAGAGGCGCGGCAATCGACAGGTTTCCCCGATCGACATAGTTGATGAGCACCGCGACAAAGAGCAGGAATAGCGCGGGTGCAAATCTGGCCGCTTGCCCGCGTTCGACGCCACTGCTATCCATGGATGTCCTGCAGGATTGTCACTTGCCGTCCAGGCCTTGGCAAGCAAGGACGCAAAACGGTAGAGCGAGACCCATAGCGGTCTCGCTCTGCTGTTTCATTTACCCGGAGCTATGCCGGGTGGTGATGATGAGGCTGGTGGCGGTGATGGCGATGGTGACGGTGGTGGGTGACGGCAAATGCCGGAGCAGCCACCGATACGAGAACCACAGCAAAAAGTGCGAGGGAAATGTTCTTCATGACCAATAGATATCCCGCGACCCTGCGGAATGGCAAGACAACATTGTGTGTATGAGCTAACTCTGCGGGTGCGGGCTCAGAGTGCGCAGCGCCGCGGAAAACCGATCGGGCAGCACCGTCTTCTGCATGGCGCGATCCACCACCACATGCACCGTGCATGGCGCGATCCACCACCACATGCACCGTCTCACCCTCGGCCAGCAGGGCAGGCCCCTGCTCTCCAGTCCGGTTCGGCATCTCCCGCAGCAACCGGTAGCCGAAGCGGATCATCGACGTGCGCTGGTTCAGCACCCGCGTCTCCAGCGTCAGGACATCGTCGTAACGCGCCGGCGCTCTGTAGCGGCAGTTCGCCTCCACTACCGGTAGGAAACACTGGTCCTGCTCTTCGAGCTCGCGATACTTGAAGCCGAGTGAGCGCATCAGCTCCACACGTCCGATCTCAAACCACACAAAGTAATTGGCGTAGTAAACGACACCCATCTGATCGGTCTCCGCATAGCGGACCCGGATGGTAGCGATATGTGCCGGCGACATAGAAATCCAGTTTGCCTCAGATTGTCA
>Ga0193743_1000487_pt1 | contig 31296 bp, 42 predicted proteins | sample L2c2metaG_FD_143038 | JGI IMG/M metagenome (GOLD analysis project Ga0193743, IMG submission 143038) | Soil microbial communities from a riparian zone of the East river system, Colorado, United States - L2c2 | ecosystem: Environmental > Terrestrial > Soil > Riparian zone | place: USA: East River...
CCCCCCCCCCCAACCAAACATGAAGCCTGTTCTTCTTGTTTTTCTTACACTGTCGCTCGTTGCATATGCCTCACTCATTAATCACGACCACGGCCTCACCCTCCGCCGCGATCATTCCCAGCTTGCTCACCTTGCCCGACGCGCAAATGTGAGCAAACGATGCAAAGCTAAGCCTGCAGCTCCCAGTCCAAGTCCAAGTCCTGCGCCGCCTGCCCATACATCTCCTGCCCCTGCCCCTGCACCCCCTCCCCCACCATCCCCCGATGTGTTGACCATAAAGTCTCATTGTGGTCCTAGTGGGGCAACGAGTATGCTTTGCTTTTTCTGACTTAACTCTTGCTTCTTGCACCTCATTATTTATATTAGAGGACACTAGTGCTACAAGCGGTCCTAATGGTTCCGAAGAATGGCTCAACTGTGGGCTACATAGTGGCGGGGGCTGGAATCCACCGTACATCAGAGTCGATCAAGGCTAGCATCTTCCATACCTCACCATTCATATTGCCAGCTCTCTAATTATTACTCTTTCAGTTATTGCGGAGGATCTTGACAAAGCTATCGGCACCCCTGATAGTCCTTTCAAGAAATGTGACGCTTTCATTGGTCTTTTCAAGAAATACGCATACCAACACGGTAGTGAGTACATTTCTTTCTCTTTATTCGAATGGCACTTAAAATATTTTGCACTTGTATGTTAGTACCCCCAATCATGATCGCATCCTTTGCTTTACAGGAATCTAGCTGCAATCCTAACACCGTTGGCGGTGCTGGGGAGCAGGGACTCATGCAACTCACTAAGGACAAATGTGGTGATGCTCCGGGTGGAAATTGCAAAGATCCCGTAAGTTTCCCCTCATCCGTGGCAGGTACATGCTTAGTGATCTTTTTCAGGATTACAATATCCGTACTGGCACGAAATTCTTCGCAGATACCCTCGACAAAAATGGCGGCAGCGTCCTCCTGGCCATTGGACAATATAATGGTTGGAGACTGGGCCTTACTTATGCATGTCTTTTCGATTTATGTCCATAATGTTCATTTACTGAGCAATTCCTTAGGGTGACGCAACTGCAGCAGGTTCTACCGGGTGCTGCCGCTGCCAGAACAATATAGATTAGTAAGTCATACCACCTTAACTCATTTCTTTCACTATTATTGATTGTTTCTTGCAGCATTCAACAATTCATGAATGGGTGGTTGCAAAACAAGAACGTCTATGGTGGATGGCCTCGTATTGGCCAATATTTCAACTTGGACATCTGCGTTTAGTCCTATCTATATCTATATCCTGCTTTTTCTCTTTTCGTTTATTATCCATCTTAACCCTAGGATTTAGTTCCTGCCGTCACTCCTTTAAATTTGCACTCGTTTTTTTTTTTTTTTAATTATTAGCCGTAAGTGGTTTTCGTGGATATATATATACCCATGTCATGCTGGAAAGAATTTTTCATGATGTAACATACCAAGTGAGCAAAAATTGAAAAATAGATATGTCTGATGGATTTAAGGAGCACCTAACCTGCCGCTCCATGGTCGATCATCGTTGCACGCCCTCTCCCATCGCCTCAGCAACGTCTCGTCCCAAGCCTTGTCACTGATATCTCCTTCCTTTCTCAATAACTGTTTGCCAGATAAGTGCGGCGGAAGATGTTCTTGCTGGACAGGATGTCTTTTTTTTTTTTTCCAATAAAGCCGTCAATTTGTCAGAAACATCAAGGATATGGCAGTGAATGAGGGTAGCACATACGCATATGAAGGATTGTAAATGTAATCACTTCCATATCCCAGGTCTTTCATCAACTTTGTGGGCGCATTTCGTAGATGAACAGGAACAGCTGCAGTAGTATCAGCCTTGGCTGCCTCTTCTGCGCGATTATACGCCTCATATGACCGTGTCGATTTCGGTGATTCAGCTAGATATGCAACACAGTGTGCCAAATTGATGCGACACTCTGGCATACCTACGTTTTGGCATGCTACAAGTGTGGCAGTCGCCTATCAGTAGTGATTGAACATGGTCAGAAGATGGCTTCCCCCTCTGTAAGAGTCAGCTTACAAGAGGTAGACCATGATTATTAGCAAGACCAATGTCTTCACTAGCCATCACGATTAAACGACGTGCTATATAGAGTGGATCTTCACCAGCTGTAAGCATCCGCGCTAACCAGTACAGTGCCGCGCTACCATCGCTACCACGCACTGACTTGTGTAGCGCGGAAATCATGTCATAATGCGAGTCTCCGGTACGGTCATAACGGGTGGAGACACTTTGCCGTAAGCTAGCGAGCAATGATCCTTCAGAGACTGTAGGCGGCGAAGAAAATACGAGCTCGAGAAGTGATAATGCTGTTCGAGCGTCCCCGTCACTCAAGGAAGCAATAGAGCATTTAACTTTAGGAGTAAGTCTAGAATAGGGTGGCGTCGAATGAGCGGAGGAACTTGTCGCCGTTGAAGCCATAGATAATTCTTGTGGAGAGGACGAAGGCGTTATGGGTGGCTGGTGAGGCACCAACTTCTCAATTGCACGATCAAGAATATCCATTACATTCCCGTCGGTAAGTCGTTCCAGAACGAAAACTCTTCCTCGATCATCAGAGGGGGATTCATGAAAATTTGATAAACAACTTACCGACATCGACTGAGAAGTGCAGAGTTTATTTTGAAAGACGGGTTTTCAGTTGTCGCACCTATCAACTTGTTGATTTCAAAACTATGCAAGGACTGAAATTGAACGGTGGAATAAGTACCTGTACATGCCCTTGCTCGACGTACGGTAAAAAGATATCCTAGCAATAGGATCAGCTGCCTGACAACTACAAAAAAAAAGGTTCAAGTGAACTTCACCTGTTGAGCCCTGTTAAACCGATGAATCTCGTCCAAGAAGAGGATAGTCTTTCTGTACGAACCAACAGTCATAAAAAAAAAACAAGCAAGCTCACGGGACGTTGGAGGAAAATCACCTTCCTGTGAGGGATAATAATCTTTTGGCTTCCTCTATCATATTTCGGACCTCAGTCGTACCAGAATTCGTCGCAGAGACTTCTTTTAAAGTGGCATCAGTCCTTCTGGCCAGTAAACGCGCTAGCGTTGTCTTTCCACATCCACTTGGGCCCCAGAGAATCATACTGCCTGCAGATCCATTCGAGCCTTGTAGCAAATGCACGAGAAGAGAATCAGGTCCGGTGAGATGGTCTTGTCCTACAAATTCAGAAAACTCTTTTGGACGAAGACGTTCTGCCAGTGGGGTGGCGCTGCCACCGATAACACTAGTTTTCTGTCGTTTGGAAGGACGTACATTTGAAACTTGCGTTGGCGTCGAATCACCGTTCGGACGAGTATCAGAGATTTGAGATGGGGGTTCGATAGGCCGTTTCTTTTGACTGAATATTGGCGCAATTGACATTGAATCATCAGTTCTCTTAGAGGATGAAGAAATTTTCGACGAGGACGAGGCTGCCAGTGGATTAGCGCGACCGTGACTGCCAATCCTGCAGTTGGAGTCCAGATGGCGATTTATTTCCAACTCCACCACAAGGGTATTACAGATAGGACACTGCACTGTGCCCCATAAAAGTCAGTTAGCAACTAGATGATGAAGAGCTTCTTGCCAACCTGTAGAAGATTTGGTGGACATATTAAGGACGCGATGTCACGCGCTTGTCACTCAAAATTAGCACTAGCCTTGCCTGAATCGGCAAAAAGAAACATTGCAAACAAGCGAAGAACTCGAAAGCTACTATGAAAAGATATAACAACAAGAGAATGGATACAGTTATTGTAATTCTGCACGAAGATGGTAGGATATTTGGGATAGGGATAGTACGTACAATCACAGCTATTATTATGGAAGGTTAATTTGTATCAATAATCGAGAAGATAAAGTCTCCACGTTCGTCTCTTACGCTATTAATTTAAGTAAACGAAAAATAAAGAGGGGAAAGAAAGAAAAGAGTACAATCAATCAAACATCACTACTACCCACCTGGTTGGTCACAACTCGGAAATAGGTTGGTCTTATCAAGCCAAACTTCTCCACATTCCAGCCTCTGGCAACTCACTCCGAGCTTTAAGGATCTTTAGCGCCTGCTTACGGCCTCGTTCGCCAGACGCTTGCGTCTCAGATGTGATCTGATCCGCCCCCATCTCTTCCTCGACATCGTCTTCGTCCTCTCCAGTGGCGAAGTCAAGAGCACCGGGATCCATAGAGCGAGCTTGATCTCGTTCGGCGTACTTGGCTTTACGGATAGACGCTGATGACAGTAATTTCTGACTGTGGGGCAGTGAAGTTACGTCTCCGTTAGACGATCGTGATTGGTTTGGCATTGCAGTATTTGGTCGGTAAGAAGCAAGGCTCAGGGGTTCGCGTAGTCGTTTACGAACAACAATTCTAATTGGGAGAGAGCTAGAGACGGCGGGTTGGGAAACACTGGTAGCATAGTCTGTGCATGGTCAGCAAGAATCGATAATGGAGAAGAAGTGAACAAGTACCGTCATCAGTCAGCTGGTCCACTGTTACCTTAGTAGGTCTCTCCACTGTGAAATCCGTCCCTTCTGGCTCTTCTCCTTCCTCGGGTATTTGGCTACGCCCTAAGTTCTCCTTGGAATCGTGTCGTCGGGTAAAAGTTTGCCAAGCCCTACTAGTTGGTGTCCAAGCTCCACGATGACTCGGGGTATCAGCCGCAACGAGTCTAAGAAGTTCGGCATCATGTTCACTCGGTAATTTTGGAGACAATCCATGATGCAGAGGAGGCGAAAGGGAACCATCGGAAGTGAGCGTTTTTGGATGAGGAAGCATCACTTGTGAAGAATCGACATGAGGTTGACCTCGCATAGGGCGGGAATGTGAGGGGTTAGGCAATGAGGAGGGCCGAAGGGATGAAAAAGTCTCGATGCCGTTCTGCGGGCGCAACTTTCTTGGTCGAATCGTACGAGACACAGGTTGTTGTTCAAGAAGAGGAAGAGTACTATGTCGAACATCTGAGAAATCAGTGTCTTCTTCACCCTCCGTGTTGTCAAGTACAAACACCATTTCTGCAACACATCGAGATTAGCACATTTCATATGCCGCCTGGACATGATAGGTTTACCTTGAGGGTCTTGTACAGTCGTGACATCTTCCTCCACCTTTCCATCATCCTCCGTCTTGATTGTCATCACAGCTGGTTCAACGTCAAAAGTTACCTTTCGTTTGCCCTTATCTCGCCCCCTTGATGAAATAATCTCTTCATCTGTGGGGGTAATCTTGACCTTCAGGTTTCCATTCGTATTTGTGCCAGAAGTTACTTGAGAAGGTCCAGCCTGGTGCGCTCGTTTGACAGCTTCAACTTGTTGCTGCTGCTTCATGGCCTCTTCCTGACTGCGTTTATATCGCGCCATGTCCTCTTCCAGATTGACGAAGTATTTGTAGCTAGCTTGCGTGTTGATAGTGTCATTTATATTTCGCCTGAATTGCAAAACATTGCTTCCCACGGGAACTGCATCGGGAACGAGCGTCGAAGACTTAGAGTGTGTCGAAAGGGTACGACTTGAAGTCGATCCATAAGAGCCAGATGAATGTACGGGCGACCTACTACGAGCCTGGTTGGCCTTCGGATGATGAAAAGTTGAAGTTGCCAGTGATGCTGAAAGCGCGGACATCCGTGGGACAGACGATGGCGGAGATAAAACAGGAGAAATCGGTACTGGGTGGAAATTCTTAACAGTCACTGAGGGGGAGCTGCTCATAGCAACACCCAGCCCACCCGGACCAAAAGTACCACCACGAGAGACGGGTGATCGAACAACGTTTGGCGCTTGTTGCCCTGGTTCTTGCTGCATTGTATTTAAGTGATCCCTGTACGTCTTCCAGAGAACCTCAACCTGGCGCCTCAATTCCTGTTGTCTTGCTTCAATACCGGCCGTCTCGGCTTTTACGAAATCCGCGATACGTTGCTCAGCAGCTCCACGTAATGCTTGAGATTCTTTAGTTGCTATTGATGCCAAATGCACGAAAATGGGATGTGAGGGTGTGAAAGGAGGTGGAAAGAACAGGGGCCGCAGTTCGGAGGGACAAGTTGGGGTTGGCGACTCGATTGAATCAGAGGAAGATGTCTCTGTGTTCATTTTTGGAGATGATGATGATGGAGGTGGAGATGGTGAAGATGACGGCGGGGGTAAGAGCAAAGAGAACGACCGGGCGTAATTAGGAGACAGCTTCGCTTGAGATATATATTCACCAACCTAATTTACGGTCATGAGTCATACGAAGTAAAAAAAAAGTACCTATCAAGTGTTGGACAAAATGAACGAAAGGGACGACTTCGCCTCTTGGTTGCAGATCGCAAACGCCAAAAGAAAAAGCATTCACTCGTGTTCATGCTGTTAAACTCTTGTAGAATTACTGATTGATACTTACAGTGCTGTCTTTGTGTACTTGAATCCAGCCAGTGGCGCTCTTCAAGATTTCATGCTCCACCCAATCCTCCGTTGGAAGGAGGATGCTTTCCTTACCCTGAACTTCCAGTGAGATGGTTTGAAAGACGCGGTATATAGGTAGTTGACAGAGCAAACATGTCAAAACGGTATATCGGGAGTATCGTGAAGTTCCCGGTATCGGTTCGGCCTGTGTTGTAGTTCTGACCGTAACTTGGGGATGTATCTGAAAAATAATAGATGAGGATACCGATGAAATTTATAAAAGATAACCTACAATAACGATGTCATCATCGCTGACGAAAACCGGGGCATAAGCTGGATCACGAGTACCCTCCGGGGAGGATGCAGGAGACTGAGATGGTATTATACGGACATTAAGGCATTTACAAGCATATTGCGGGGGTTTCTCAGCAGGACTGTCGCTGGCCATTCGGGATGGCAGTGACTTGGCGCTAAGGTGAAGTTGTATGTGTGACTTGTCAACGAACTCTTTTTTTTCCGGGATTCCTGCGGGCGGACCTCAAAGCGGACATGGAAAATGATTATTCCTATTCACCGAGCATTACGTAATCCTAGGTACCTTCTCCTGGCAGTTCTCCCTATTTATCCTTTCGGGTCTCCTCCTTACTAACAGCAGCATCCACATCTGAGCCAAGCACCTGTCCATACTCATTCACCCGCTTCGGGTCAATACGATATATCCATCGCTGTGTCCAACCATCGCTTAGTGATTATTTTATGATAACCGAAAAAATCAACCCACCTGATAAAGAAAGATGAGAAACACGAGATCGTCCCTGTTATCCATCGTTAATCACAATCACCATTATGCCAGAGGTCACATACCGGAAACAAGCCAGGCGATGCAAGAATGGCATCTTGATACAAAACCTGCCGTGTGTACAGATCATCTTTATGTTATTGAAACATCAAGAAAGGTCTTACGCAAAGAAATCGTCGACCACTGTCGATAAGGTCTTGTAAATCATAGCCTTCATTGGCATATGTGCTACACTCTGTGATCCAAATAAATTCTGATAGTTGGGGTGTGACAATGATTGCTGGTTACCTTGAGTTTGTAGTTGATGATCAACTGAGGGACTAATTGCGCCTAGAAAATATTGGTCAGTTGAGCATGCTTGCCGTCGCGATACGTATGACTCACAAAGCCAAACATATACACAAAGGAGGTGAGCGTCGATATCACGAAGCTATACCATCCTTTATGCGATTCATATATTAACGAATATATTGTGTACCCCGCAAGCAGCGGTATGGCCACATAAGAAACATAGCGGAATGCCAACTTGTCGTACCTGTGGAGGTACATAAGCAGCGACAATGAAGATTGAGGAATTCGGGACAATATACTCTTGCGTTTTCTTCTCGTCTTCGCTCAAGACGTGTTTATCTAAAGGTTGCGGGGTCAACTTTTTATCATTCTGAAACATTATAAAATAACTATCATACCTTTAATGTCAAGCTGGTAAGGCAATAAAGACCCCGCTGGTGAGGGTATCACACTAATATCAACCGCTTTTGTAATCTTTTTTTTGAGGATAAATAAGGGAATATAAAATAGGTGGAAGCGATTACCTTCCAAGCCTCAATGACGACACCCACTCCTGACCCCATAAGGATCATCCAGCTCGTATTTTCGTTGTTGTCAATGAGATAGAGCAGAATGATAATTTGAACAAAGACATTGGTAATAATCTAATCTCTCGTCAGCTTATGGATTTAGGTAAAATTCATTTTGAAAAAGAGTTACCGTGCTGTCAAAGGACATATTAGCTGAGGTCAATTCCATGAAAGATTAAATCCCTACCGAACAGAAACTCCAACCATCTCTTTCTTTTCGCGCCAATGAGATACATCGGATTTGAATGCCAACATTTCGAAACTGTGCATTTCAGTTAACTGATTACAGTATATTCCAGAAAATACTCACAGTACGTGCAACATACTAACCAATCCAGTCAAGCCCAAGAGCCATGGGTTAGTCTCGATCAACATGCGCTTAACCTCGTCGAGTTCACTGCCAGCGCTTGCCCCTTGCGTCTTTGCAGCCTCATTGAATCCGTGAGTCATCGACGCAAAAAGTTGGAACTTAAAAAAAGACATAGGTTGGAAGGTGATTTGAAGTGGCAGGGTAGGCGTCGTTTCGTTCATTTGAATGTACTGCGATCGGAGGTGCCAGAACTGGTTAGGGAAGACGATAGGTTTGTAGAAACCCTTAGTGCCAGTTTCGTCGCGTTCGTCCGGAATAAGATGGACATCTGCGACGAATTATCAGCCATAGTCAGAGGGGAAAATGTTTCGCACCCACGTTCTAAGAGGGGTGGCGATAAAGTGGAGTATGTGAGGACAGACGCTTCAGAAATCAATGCCAAGGTCACATTCTGTCCAGGTTGATTAGCAAATCATAATAGTAGTATTTAAAAGTTAGATACCGTATGCCAATGTGGAGCAATAATATCAGGCTAAAATGATGTCGAGTGGACTGCTGAGGAATGAAACTTCGGTTTGACACACCTCTTCGACTTCCTGCTCGGCCTCTTCATTTTTATTGAGTAGGTTCTTTTCTTTGCGAGCTTTGAGCCTCGGAAGATAAGGCGTCAAAACTGCACGGAAGGTTAAAGGGGTTGCATGGTAGTTGAAAAGCGAAAACATACGCTTGCGAACGTGGTGTAGAAAGTTAGAATCATAGGCAGGATTTTGCGGGTCAGGACTTGCGCCATTCCTAGCGAGATATATATCTGCCCACAAAGAACCGTTGCTCAGTACAAACTATGAAGTGAGTATCAATACCAGTCTGTCATTTGAGGCGAGTAAAGAACGAACGCACATCAGGGAAATTAACATCAAAGTTAATAACTCGACTGTCCGTATAGTCGCCATAAGTGATATTCTTCCATACAAATTGCGGAAGTCCTTCATCCCTGTTCTTTTGGTATGTTGATGTCCATTTGGTGAACATGTCTCCGTTTGGTGAGGTTGAGAGATACACGTGCATATCCAGCACCGATCCGAGAGGCCATGCGGGTAGTGCTTGGGTTGGTGGTGATAGCCATGGATCAACAGCGTCTTCTTTCAACGGCTGTACCTCAGTCTTGGTACCGCCAAAAAATTTGCCAACTGTGAGTTAAAGGAATCAGAGAATTATAAGCCACATTACGGAGTTGGAATCATGAAGTTTAGCATACCGACTTGGGTGAGTAGGTATGCCAATAATATTTGCTACGGTAAAGGAATTTCAGATGGAAAGTCAGTCACAACCATGACTGAAGGGATATCTGCGCACCTGAGCAACCTTGACAAACTTTTGGAAAACGGTTTCTTCTGCTTCTTGGGCTGGTGCAGCCTGAGCAGGCGTCGGCATTAAAGTAACAAAGAGAGGACCTGACAGCGAAGTCACAGTGTCACCTTTCGGTTAACCGGTCACAAACTTGTTCATTAACAAGGCACAAAGAAATTTAAGTAGAGGGACATGATATTGGTACACTAAAAGTGAGTACGCTGTAGTTAATCAAGAAATATGCAGGATTAAGAAATAGTCAGTGATAAATCAATCTTGATGTCGAGTCGGACCTGCGTGTCCTACTTTCCATAGGTACCGCTGAACTTTAAAGTACCGTCGTCGGGCTTCCAGTGAATATTCACATCGGATGTAAGCCTGAGGACATCGTAACTAGACACAGACATTAGAAAATCATCGCAATCAACATAGGAGAAGACACACCGGATGGAAACATCCAAATCGCCTATCAGATTTTCAAACTCACCCTTGGGCATCTTCTTCGTCTTGAACATCGGTGGCCCACTCAGTTCGAGAAGTGTACCAAACACTTCTGGGTCGGAGCACACGCCGTCGTACATCCACTTCGCTGTCCCTGTCTTTGCACTGGGCTTCCACTATATACATACATTAAGAAAAATACGCGTCCAAAAACAATAACTTATGAAAGACGAACTGTTAACTGTTTACGTATGCCACTCCTAGCAGCGTTAGCCAACTTTGCAGCAGCGGCCTCCAGCTCTTTAGGGGATTTAGCTTTTGGCTTCATTGCATCGACCTGCTCCTCCAAACTACGCGCTTTTCCAGCCAATTCCAGGATAGTTGCGCGAATAACATTCGAATCGTCTGGGATTTGGAAGTCGGTCGGGTCGGAAAGGATGGTTTCCACTGCCTGAGCTTGTGAAGCGGCCACCAGTTTGACTCTTTTCGAGGCCGCACTTGTGGACGCAGCATTTTTACGTTTCTTCGTGACAGTGGTTGACGACATCTAGAGAATAGTAAAGGGTATGAAAGCTTGGAGACGCGTTAAGTTATAACTACTTTAATAGATAGGTGACGTCACGTAAGCGAAGAGGTTACTGCTAACTGGCAGTGGTAATAACTTGAACTGCAGGCAATTATAATTCAAAATTATACTACAGTATAAAAAACCAAATTCCTACATAGTTAGTTTACTGGTCCACAATGTCTGGGGTCTCAGCGGGGCGTGGGAAAATAACCGCGCCATCATGCATCGATTACCAAAATTGGATGGGGCAAAACTGACACTTCCAATTTGGGACTACTCTCTTGATATTCCCACACCAAAGAGAGTCACGGTGGGACCACATCAGATTGTTTGGAGTTGACATTGTTGCATCTCTGATGGTCAAAAGGGGATAGATAACAACGATAATTCTCTGATATCGACGACAAAGAGAGAGAGCAAGATATCTTGAGCGGCCTGGGCCACAAATTGGCAGAGAAGCTGATAAAGGAGTGCGTTATCCTGGATTCTGGAATCTAGAATCTGGAATGATCTTGAATGAGGCACGTGAGTCTCAACCCTTTGCCCCGCCGATCAAAAATCACGTGCGGATGGGCTATAACCCTTTGCCCAAGTTGCTTTATTTCAGCTTGCCTTTTTTTGCTTTTTCAACCCCATCATTTCCCCTCCACCCATGTAAGTCCCGTCTACTCCATCCCCCGACGTCCTGCTTACCTTGCATCTCTCCAGCACTCCCCCCTCCCCATTTCATTCACCATTCCAATGTATGTATTCGACGCGTCTTTACGCGTTGTTGAATCTTTGTTGACCTTCGCATAGATGCATGACTCTCGCGAAGACTCTGTCTACCTCGCCAAGCTCGCTGAGCAAGCTGAGCGCTACGAAGGCACGCCTTCCTACCAGCTCTCCTTTTTATTATGACCAATTGACATTTTTCTTTCTCAGAAATGGTCGAGAACATGAAGCGTGTGGCGTCGTCTGATCAGGAGCTCACCGTTGAGGAACGAAACCTTCTTTCTGTTGCTTACAAAAATGTTATTGGCGCTCGTCGTGCTTCCTGGAGAATCGTCTCATCAATCGAGCAGAAGGAAGAATCAAAGGGGAACGAGGCTCAGGTTTCCATGATTAAAGGCTACCGGGAGAAGATCGAGAGCGAACTGGCTAAGATCTGCGAGGACATCCTTGATGTCCTCGACAGACATCTCATCCCATCTGCTGCCTCTGGAGAGTCTAAGGTCTTCTACCACAAGATGTACGTGAATATCCGATAAACATGAACCCATGATTGATCAACCTCAATACAGGATGGGCGATTACCATCGATACCTCGCTGAATTCGCCCTTGGCGATAAGCGCAAGGATAGCGCTGATAAGTCCTTGGATGCGTACAAGGCCGCTTCTGACGTTGCTGTTACCGAACTTCCCCCAACACATCCTATTCGTCTCGGTCTTGCTCTAAACTTCTCTGTCTTCTACTATGAAATTCTCAACAGCCCCGATCGTGCATGCCATCTTGCTAAGCAGGCGTTCGATGACGCTATTGCTGAACTTGACACTCTGTCGGAAGAGAGCTACAAGGACTCAACTTTGATCATGCAACTACTCCGTGATAACCTGACATTATGGACTTCTGATATGCAAGACTCTGGTAAGTACCTATCCTTTCACCTAATCAAGCCTAAAACTCAATTATATATCTACCTCAGCGGACAAACCCTCGGACGCCAAGGATGAGTCTGAGGCACCTGCCGAGGAGTAAATCTAGTTCTAGCTGGTTCTTGTTTCCTTGCCCCGATTTTCGTATCCACCTCTCGTACATCATCCTCGGTGTTATTGCACCGTGCAATCATCCTCCACCACCACGCCTCCTTGACCTTGACTGTTATATTCATGCGTATTATCAGGATGTTTGCCACCCTCGTCATTTTTATCAGTAGTTCATAGTCAATCAATCCCAATTTCCAAATTCTGAAACCAGCGGGTGATACTAAGCGTCCACTTCATAGTAGTATGTACGCGAAAAGTGTTATGTACGTATGTGTAGCCAGAACAGAATGATTTGGCATCGTGCTTTGATCCTGCCTAGTATACTACATGCCAGTAATCATCACTGGACTTCTAGGGATATTGTCTCTACTAGCCGTACTCCTCTTCTATCAAGCCAGTTCAGATATCGTTCAAAATTTATCGCCGCAAGGATGTCGAATGTCATGGATGTCGGTTTCATATCTACTTCAGGCTGGGTTTGACACCTCCTGGAGTCCATTGGCAGCTCGATATTCATTATGGTTGTACCGGGAGGTTGGTTGGGACCCCGTCCAGGTTCGTCTTTTTGCGAAAGTTTCGAGGTTGTCATAACGGGGCATGGTTGTAGCAATCAGGTCAACGAAGGGATAGCCTGCCTGTCCTTTTCATTCCAGGGAACGCCGGATCGTCCCATCAAGTTCGTTCAATCGCGTCTTCCGCGACCAGACAATACTATTCGTCACCTTACATTATTTCGTCAGCTTTTGAGAGAAGTCAGCTGAAACCACTCGATTTTTTTGCAGGTATGAAATTGTCCGCGCCTTAGTTTTATGGCGAGACTAACTTTCTATCTGTAGTCGAGTTCAATGAAGACCTCTCTGCTTTTCATGGATCGACTCTGGAGTCAGAAATTGCGTATACTTCGAGCGCAATTTCATATATTCTTTCATTATATCCATCGAATACCAAGATTATAGTCATGGGCCATTCAATGGGAGGTATTGTGGCGACCTCCCTCCTCCCTTCGGGCAACATATCAGCCATCATCACCATGTCTACACCCCACACCCTTCCTCCAGCCCGATTCGACTCTAGAATTGACGCACTCTACGACAAGCTACAGCTTACCCTTGACCAAGACCCCACCCCAATCATTTCCATATGCGGCGGAGCGACCGACATGTTGATCCCGTCCGAGTCTTGTATACTACCACAGACTTCAAACAATATTTTTCGGAGGACAGTCTTTACCTCTGCCCTTGAAGGTGCATGGACGGGTGTTGGTCATCGTGAGATGGTCTGGTGCCATCAGGTTCGTTGGAGGGTCGCACGAGCCGCCCTTGAACTTGGAGGAGCTAGTACCTTGCCTTTAAGAACAACTCTGTTGGATAGATGGCTCAGAGATGGACATTCTCTGCCACCAAATACTTTAAAAGCAGAAGAAGATTACACGCTGGACATTTCGGACACCTCCCTGGTGGAAACTCTTGCACCAGGAAAGAACCTCCTGTTAAGGAGTCCACGTATTTCGAAGACCTACCTTCTTCCTGTTAAGCGAGATTCAATATCCTCTGCTTCACAGAAATTCACCGTCTTGGTTTCTCGGGGGTCAATATCTAGTGTGGCTCCTCAGAATCCACTCCTGCTCCGGGTCTCTATCTTCGGCTGCACAACTTCCTCTGCTTCGCTGCATTCTGCTCTACGATGCATAACTTTGAAACCTGACACACTGAAACTTATACCCAATCCCATTTCTGGGAGGGTCTTTCCGGTCCCAGATGAAGGCTCTGATGAATCCGAGGGAACGGTGTTATATGAGAGCCACGTTCCGTATATTCAAATTGAAGAACAATGGATAGGCATTAAAGTAGATGGTGCCGATGGACAAGGATGGATTACGGCAGGCTTGAGCGTCGATCGGCCAGTTCATTCGGCAGTAAACACTTTATGTACGTGACTCTTTGGTTTACAAGGAAGTCGCAAACTGACATTCGCATCTAGCTCTGATGATGGGCAAACGCGGCACAATCAATCTGCCTATGAACGAAAGCTTGAGCACTTCATTCACGTTTCCAAACCTGCTATCAAATGCTCTTGCAGTCTATCGCGTAACCCCTTCGCCATATTCGATGCCTTCATGCTCAGGTTCGTCGAAGTGTTGTCATGCTAGGCCTGTTATTCACCTTTTTTGCAATAGATGCACTCATGCCACCCTTGCTTATGCATACATCCCATGCAACGGAAACACATTATTTCCCTTTGGCGAACCTCCCAAATCGTCGAATCCTTCTTCACACCCACTTAGACGCCCCTTTTATACATAAAACGAGTCACGCCCCTTCATCACTAAATTTCACCTTATATTCATTAGGTGAATCAGGATGCAGAGAGAAGTTTTCCGCTTTCGATATATCCTTCGATTGGCATGCGACATTGGGACGGTGGGCGTCTCGATATCTGCATACACTTATCAGCTGGGCTGCAGGGATTGTGTCGATAATCGTTTGCATTGCGTGGGGACAGGAAGAACAGGGTGGTGCGCCTCAAGAGATTTCAGTTGGTCGTGAATGCACTAATCAAGACAAAATGACAATATAGCACCCATGCCAAGTATACAAGAATCTCTCACGCGTTATGGTCGTTTTTTGTTCCGATATGTCCTTCCAGGATCTCTGGTATCCTCGGTCATCCCGCTTTCTGAGGCGCTCTACTTAGGAAATAATGGGAACCTGCTTCTCGTGCCAATTGCTCCATTGATTCTACTTATCGCAAGTGGTCTTGTCTGTGTCAGCTGGTGGATACTTGCTGGTCTTTTGTCAGTGGTAGGACGAGCAAGTAGTTTTCTTTTTGGAAGGTCAGTTTTGGTGTGTCGTGCGAATATACTATAGCCACTGATATGCACCCAAAGTCGAAGAGAAAACGTGAGCGTTCCCAGGAGCACACTTGTTTCCTTGATGACCATCTGTGTCTTGATTTTCATCTTCGTCCCATGGCAAGTCGCTTATCTCGGCTGCTGGCTTCTCCATCTCCATACATGTGCCTCCTCTCAGCGAGACCTCGCATCCCTTGTCCAGCGGAGTCGGAATGTCGCTATTCCACTTGTCCGGTTCTCCAGTCGAAGAGAAGGTGATGAAATCACAGACGATAGAAGTAACGTGGAACGACAAACTTCGGGCCTGCAGGAGTTGAAGAGAGACAATGTCAATCATAACTTACATTTTCTGTTACTCATGACCTGGTTGTTACCATTGACGGCCCCTGTTCTAGCAGTGTGGGTACGGACGTTACTCACCGCTGGCCTAACAACGCCTTTCGACGGGGATCATAATTTTCTTGCTGTCATGCCGTTCCTTGTCCTAACAGATTTTGCATCGTGGACGCCTGGGCGACTATTTGAACGGCCAAGGTCAATTTGTGCTTTATCTCTCTTCATTTGGTTAATGCTGAGCTTCCCTTTTCCTTCCAGGTTTGAAACACACCTATCTCTGCGTTGGTTATTTTCCTTCATAACAATCTCTGCCTTCATTTTTGGTTCTCGAAGACCGTACCTAGTCCTTGATGTGGCAAGAGCCGTGCTTTGGGTCATCGTCGTTTGTAGGATTGGCTGTAGATATTTCGGTCGTTCGTTGTGGTTAGGTGGGAATCCCAAGTAAAATGGAGTACATATATTGGCAGGACAATTTACAGCATATATATCACGATCATTCATAACTTGAAATTATAATTATAAACGCTAGCATGGCACTTCGATTCTTGATAAGCTACTGTAATGGCGGTTCGGAGCAAAGCATACGTTGAATAGCTGAGGTCGACCACTGTTTTGGACCCTGACCAGCTGATACCACGGCTTTTGACAGTAACACGAAGGATTCCAAGTATTTCGTAGTAACAAAAGAAACACTTTGCGAAAAGATCCAAAATATATTATATACATAGACCAATTTAAATTCAATGGTACATTCAAATTCAATAGCACTAATAATACTGATGGCTATTGGATGCTATCTGCGTTACTGAGAGTGTTGGGCACGCGCTTCAATGGACTTGGGGGCTCGCGCTGTGAGAACTGAAGTCAAATCGAAGGCCTTTTGGCTTGAGGCCAGGTGTCATGGCTTAATCGGAGAATTGTACAATGATCTTTAGTCGACTCGGTGAATCAAAGTTAGAGGCACTCACGTTGTTTGACCCAAACCCAATCGGAAGAAAGGCCTTGGCCTGGATATTGACGTCAACATCAATCTGAAGTGCTGAGTTATTGATTACGCAATGGACAAGAAGGGAAGGGGTCCGTTGGGAAGATCCTTGTAAGCTGCAGGATATGGCTCTGGTGCCATGTCAAAATCTAGGCTTGTCTCTTGCTTCTTGACTGCTGTAACGGTTGCTGAGAGCTAAAGGAGCTTGTTCCGGCTAGTCTTGGGGTTTGTTCACGTTGTTGTGGGTCCCCAACCAGCAGGCCGGCTAAAAGACAGATTGGCTAGAGCCTGAAGCATCAATCAATTGTCACACCTGTACATCGTTGGCTAGTGCAGGTCACCGTGATCGCTGAGTGGCAGGAGTGTGAGCAGCTGCACTGGAGCACCTTGGCTATGTTCGCCCTGGGCAGGACCACAGGGTGTTGACTGTTCGTCTCGGACCTCGCGCTTGACACAGGACGTTGTAAAAATGCCGATTCACGTTTGGGTGACCCGGCGTTGCTCAAGGAGGAGAGAGAGGTAGAGTGGAACGCTGGGGAGCCAGGCTGGATTGCGAGAGTGACTGAACGAACGGGGAGATGCGTCGGGTTAGGATTACACGTTCTAGCTAATGACACCATACTACAATCGGTTCTTCCCTAAATTGAGGGAGTAACTGATTCGTTTTCGCCTTGAATAGGGCCGTTCTGGAGGTCCAAATCGCGTGGCATTGGTCCTAGTCCTTTCTGTGTAACCTGGGCGAGGAGTTGAACGTTGAACGTTGAGGGTAACGTTAGATACCCATAATGGGCTAAATCCATCAGTGGCACTGCTTCATGTGACTGATAAAAGGCCTCAGACAATCATCGTCCCAACCTTCTTCTGCACACAATGTGGAACAATAACGATCATTCGAGTTATGGCAGGGCGCCCCCTGCGTAGGTCAATTCTTATTCTTTGTTAGGACAGAAACCTTCATATTTTTACTGTAGTTTTCCAACTTTCCCCGGCGGCGCGCAAGTATCAATCCTTTATGGACAGTGACTCTCTTCTGACTCGCACTTTAGTGGAGGCTTCGGCGCACCTGAGCCCCGCCCTGGCTATGATCCTGGATACGCTCCTTCTTATGGACCCCCCCCTGATCCCCCATCGAGGTAGGTATCCTCTCGAGATCGAGTTTATTCGGCGCTTTTATCACAAATCACAGTTACGGCGCTCCTCCAGGACCGCCTCCATCGGGGCAAGTCCTGCAGACTATCGTCTGGGTTTAAATTAAGACTAATCTACTCAATTAGCTTTAGTCCCCCACCGGGACCGCCTCATTCTGGGCAAGTGAAAACCTTTCCCTGTTTATTGTCTCTCCTCAACTGGTTGCTTCTAGATATGGCCCACCCCCTATCCCACCACGGTAGGTCGCAGAAATCTACGAGATATATATTTTACTTCATATTTTTCAGTTTTGGTCCTCCTCCTGGTCCTCCAGCTGGTGAAAGAGGCTTCCCACCTCCTATCCCACCACGGTAAATCTCAGCAAACTACGAGATATACATGTTACTTCATATTTTTTTAGCTATGGCCCTCCCCCTGGTCCACCCTCAAGGTGAATTTTAGCAAACTATGAGATATATGTTGCTTCATATCTTTTTTTAGCTATGCTCCTCCTCCCGGTCCTCCACCTGGATTCCCTGGCCAGCAGTACCACCAACAGCATCAACAGCAGTCGCAGGGCGGTTATCATAGACAGCAGACTCAATCAGGATATCCAGGGCAGTACAGTGGGCCTCCTTTGTTAGTATCCACATTTTAGTCTGCATCACATTCTCTGAATATCTTCAAAGGGGAGGCAATGCGTATCATCGTAAGTCTATGGGCTTCGACAGCGAGCTTTTCTTTAAAAACAATATTATCTGCAGAGGGTCCTCCTCCTCGTCCTCCTGCTCAGATTCAACACTACGGCCCACACTTCCAGGGCACGAATAACAGGGATGCACAACTCTCCTTTCAATATTCTCAGTGTACAGGAAAGAAGAAAGCTCTCTGCGTATGTTTCTCGACTTTAAACGGCGATTAGTCCTCAACGACATTTTTTCAGATTGGAATCAATTATTTTGCTCAGGACGGCGAGTTAAGAGGGTGTATCAACGACGCCAACAATATCCGAGCTTTCCTCTGTAGTGAGCCACAACTACACTCTTATTCATTTAACCTATTTATTTTGTCTAAGCCAAGTTCGGTTACAAAAGGGAAGATATTGTTATGCTCACCGATGACTCAACCAACCCGCGCATGATGCCGACTAGGGAGAACATTGTGCGTTGTTTGCATCCATCGTTTGTGTATTGCCTTATTTTATTTCTTTCTAGCTGCAAGCAATGCAATGGCTTGTGCGCGGTGCTTCGCCCAATGATGCTCTATTTTTCCACTGTAAAGGCTGCTTCATGTGTTACATGTATTTCTTCTCATTGTCAATCTTTTCAGACTCGGGGCACGGTGGTCAGACCAAAGATCTCGACGGAGATGAAGCTGATGGTTTCGACGAAGGTTATTTATTACAATGATCGATTCCCACAATCTGACATCAACGATGTTTTATAGTTATCTATCCTGTAAGCCGTTGGCATGCGATATTGATGTTCTATGTATGTTATATATTGACCGATCACAGATGGATTTCCAGGCAAATGGCCATATCGTTGACGATGTAAGTACCGTCTTCAATATATGGTGCCAGTCTGATTCCAACTACAAGCTTATGCACCAAATCATGGTCAAACCTCTTCCAGCCGGTTGTCGTCTGACAGCCATTTTCGATGTAAGAAATGATAATTACTTGTTGGATATGTATTCATTTTTGAAAATAGTCCTGTCACTCCGGCAGTGCATTGGGTGAGTTTTGTGCCGTCCTTTTAATTACGACATCAGCTTATTCAAGAGCCTTTAGACCTCCCTTACGTTGTACGATTTCCGTGTTCCGTCTTTTTGTATCGTTCATGATCGTCTCCTTAGTATTCCACTGAAGGAAAGATAAAGGAACCCAACCTTGCTGCTGAAGCTGGTCAGGGCCTACTTGCAGCTGTCACATCATACGCACGGGGCGACATGGGCGGTGTTTTCCAATCTGCCATGGGCTTGGTCAAGACTGCTAGTGGAAATACTCAAAAAGCGGAAAAAATATCCAAAGAAACAAGAACAAGTCCTGCAGACGTCGTGCGTAATAAGGTTGAACGTCTCAAATCTGTTTAACTTGATAGATTTTTTTTAGATTTCTTGGAGCGGTTGCAAAGATTCTCAGACTAGTGCTGATACTCAGGAAGCCGGCAAAGCAACTGGCGCAATGAGTTTTGTGAGCATAATAATTTAATCCCTCTATTTCATTTTTTCATATGATAATCCCTAGGCTTTTATTTCCACTCTCAGTATGTGCATCAATTTCTAGCATCATAGAAAGGGCAATCAATTTCTGTGTCGTAGGTGAGAATACGCAACAAAGCTACCAGGAGCTCTTGGTCAACATTCGAGAGATATTGAGATCCAAGTATAGCCAGAAACCCCAGGTACTCCATCCGTTCTCCTTTCGATAATTCTAATGCTGATATACCTTTCAAATAGCTTTCCAGCTCTCATCCAATGGTATTTTATTTATTACCTCCTAAGGTTATCACTTACTTATCCTTTTCTGTCAGGATACCAATATTATGTTTATTTGTTAATCACAAGTAAAATCCAAATTGTCGATGATCTCATCCCTGTTTAGCACGTCTAAAGTTTGTACTGATGAATTGTAAATGTCACACTAAAGTTTGGTTGTCCGGATTTGCAAGTTGGCGGCGAGGGAACGACTTCGTTATTTGGGGTTTTAAAAAAATCCTGAGATTCTAGACCTTTTTCAGGCCTCTGTCTCTGTCGCAGGTAAATTGACTGTAAATTGATTACTTTTTTTTTTGGCATGTCAAAATGGGGCTAGTCATTCCTTGCACAGATTTTCGAACGAAGATTAGCTTCCGATAATTTGTCAGCAACGGTTAAATTTAGATTAGATGACCTTCTTGTAACCCAAAACTTCAAAAGTTGTAATCCTGATTCCTATTGGCCTTTGTCAACCCAGTCTCACCAAGCCAAGCGACTGATTAAATGGATGGTTCAAATTCCGATCAAACAATAGGTATCATGCAGTGACTCGTTTGAGATTTGAATCCGGGATCACACAGCTTGATCAAGTGCCAGTCGAAATAGGCACAAAGGGTCCGGGTGGACGGGTAGGCACACCAAGCTGCACACACAATTTCATTCGAGTTGGAAAAGGAATTGATGCATGCATTGTTTTGTAAACTACATCATGGCTTCCACATGGATCTCTATCAATATTTGTATCTCAATAGACTGCATGATGGACAGACAATAATATTTGCCCGATGCCAAAGATATTTGAGATGCTTACCTCGATATTTTTAACAGTAGCCTTTTGGTTATGGAGGAATTACATACTTACGGAATTGGTCGTCGCGAAACCGACGGTGCCGGCCCCGCATCATCATGGCGCGTAGTTGTTTCCCCGTAAATTTCCGACGTCTGGCACACAAAAAAAGTTGGATAGCACAAATTGAACGAGGTTGAATTTGCCTGTATGACTTTGGATTGAACCACTCTGAGATCAGAAGAACTTACCTGTATACCCTGTTCCGTGACCGAAAAGGGCCATAGCTCTTGCCAAATCGGTAACTTTACCCACGGAGAAAGAGGGTCGACTAACATAACCATGCAAATTTAAACTCCGTCACTTGCTCTATCCCTCCGTTACCCTTAGAACACCTGGAAGGAGAGGTGAAATCCTCCGGAAAATCCAGTATTGTCAACATAAATATGCACGGCAGCCCTTCTTCGCCAACTCCTCGTGGTACCCCTTCTCGTCGAGGTAAATCACCTCGATTTTCCTCTGACAATCTGCCCTTGGCAAGCTCAAGCGCTTTGTCTATCAACTTCACCAATAAACCAGCCACAACGTTTATTTCGTCTCTCGATATTCCTGTTCAAGGTGCAATTCCGATTGATGCCGACGTCCAGAAGAAATCTGGGTCGGCCGACCCAACAGTTTCAACCTCGGGTACATCGAAACGAGCACCACGCAAATCCAAAACGGATGCTCTGGTTGCGCTTAATAATCATGCTAGGTCGCCATCAATAGGGCCAGAGGAAATTGATTTTTCGGAGGACATTACGGAAAAATATCGAAATGCACCTCCCATATCTGTGGCATCGTTTTTGGACCTATCGTCAGTCAAGAACCCACTCCCGCGATCCACAAAAGAGTTCCCTCGTCCCCCTCGACCTTTTGAACTTACAGACTGTCCTGAATTCTTTCCAACAGTGGAAGAGTTCAAAGACCCAATGACATATATTAAGTCTATTTCCCCTCAGGCCAGCGCATATGGCATTTGCAAAATCATTCCTCCTGATCATTGGAAGATGCCATTTGTCACGGATACTGAGGTTTGCCACCCATTTTACTTTATCAAGGGCGTATCTTCTTGATTGACCTCCAACTAGAATTTTAGATTTAAAACTCGCCTACAACGTTTGAACTCCATTGAAGCCTCATCAAGAGCCAAGTTGAACTTTCTAGAACAGCTTTACCGTTTTCATAAGCAACAAGGAAATCCACGTGTTGTTGTACCAACAATAAACCATAAACCTCTAGACCTTTGGCTTCTGAGGAAGGAGGTACAGAAACTAGGCGGCTATGATACTGTAAGCTTTAATATGATTCACCTGACTCATTTTGACAGTTATCCAACGAAACTTCATAGGTGACGAAAGGCAAGAAGTGGTCGGACTTGGGTCGCATTTTAGGGTATCGCGGTATCCCAGGACTCTCAACTCAAATCAAGAACTCCTATACTCGCGTCATCCTTCCTTTCGAGCACTTCTGCGATCGGGCTCGAAATTCACCGGCGATGTCTCCGATGTTAGCACGTGACGCTCATCTGAAAACGCACACCAACATGCAGACCTCGGGCAGATTATCACGGTTAAGTACCACCGTTACTTCAGCAGAAAATACAAGTCCTCCAGGAAGCCCATTAACGACAACATCTAGCCCGCTATCGGAGCCGCCAGATGAATCTGAGTGTAAGGATGCCGGTGGACGATCCAGCGGCTCACGGCCTCGCCGGAGTACAAGAATGGGCTCCCAGGAATATTGTATGTATCTATGCATAAGCTTCCCATCAGGGACGTTAGAATTAATAAATTTGTAGCTTCCAAGAAACCTCTCTCTGGCGTGGCACAGCCCTCTCCAGTTCCGCCGCCTTTTTTTTATGATAAATCGGACAACAAAATTGGAACACCAGAGGTACGGATACCAAATGTTCAAGCTATCAACAACCCTTCGCCAACCACTTACCGGGAACAGCAAAACTGTGAAATCTGTCACAAAAAGAACCGCGGTGAAGAAATGTTGCTCTGCGACGGCTGTGATTGTGGTAAGTTCGTCAGTTAAATACGATAAATGGAGACACCTCAATAAGTACAGGATTTCATATGTTTTGTCTCGACCCGCCCCTCGATACGATCCCAAAGGAGCAATGGTTCTGTTTTACATGCCTTTCTGGCACTGGCGGTGATTTCGGTTTCGATGAAGGCGAGGAACACAGTTTATCGAGTTTCCAAGCCCGTGATAAACAATTTCGACGTTTGTGGTTCGAGACACACCCACCTCCTTCTGCGGAGCTTTTGCCTGAAGAAGGCGATATAATGAACAACCGCATTGGAAATGTGACTGTTTCTGAGTATGATGTTGAAGAGGAGTTTTGGCGCCTTGTCCAATCGCCTCATGAGACGGTAGAAATTGAATACGGTGCGGATGTACATTCAACAACCCACGGAAGGTACGTGTCAAAAACAATACAAAAAAAATTGTATTATTTTTACTCACAGCGCCTTAACCCCCAGCGCGATGCCAACGATGGAAACGCATCCCCTGGATCCGTATTCTAGGGATCCTTGGAACCTCAATAATATACCTATTCTGCCGAAATCACTGCTTCGCTTCATCAAGTCAGACATATCTGGTATGACTGTCCCATGGACCTATGTGGGGATGGCCTTTTCAACTTTCTGCTGGCACAATGAGGTGCCATATACAACTTGTTGTTTCAAATAGTCAACTCACTTGAGCTTTAGGATCATTACACTTACAGCATCAATTATAGTCAGTTATACAAATCCTTATCTTATGCTCGCTTGGCTAACGAACCATAGTGCATTGGGGAGAAACCAAGACGTGGTATGGCATTCCTGGCACGGATGCAGAGAAGTTTGAAGCTGCCATCAAGTGTGAAGCACCGGATCTTTTTGAAGCGCAGCCAGACCTTCTTTTTCAATTGGTCACCCTCATGAATCCTCAACGGCTTAAGGAGGCTGGAGTACAAGTGTATGCTTGCAACCAACGAGCAGGGGAGTTCGTGGTTACGTTTCCGAAAGCCTATCATGCTGGATTCAACCACGGGGTACGCGTTTTGCCTGTATTGGTAGCACTATGTTGACATTTTCCAGCTTAACTTCAACGAAGCAGTCAATTTCGCGTTGCCTGACTGGCTCCCACTCGGTCGTGACTGCGTCCAGAGATACAGAGAACATCGCAAGCTTCCTGTATTTTCGCATGATGAACTCCTAGTCACCATAACTCAGCAATCTCAGTCCATCCGCACTGCTATGTGGTAAGTTGCCTTTGTCTCTACGTTTCAGTTCATCGGTTCATCACACGGTCGTAGGTTGATTGATAGCTTGAAAGAGATGACCGATCGTGAGATCGCTGATCGCCAGAAAGCTCGTTCTCTCGGTTTTACTGAAGTTTTGGAAGAGGAAGATCGACCAGAAGACCAGTACCAATGCAATATTTGCAAGACATTCTGCTACTTATCACAAATAACGTGTCCATGCTCGACCAAGGTCGTGTGTGTTGATCACGCTGAGTTACTTTGCGAAAACCGCGCAGTTCATCAGCTAGCATTGCGGAAACGGCTTTCGGATGAGGAGCTGACTGAGACATACAATAAAGTCGCTGAACGCGCTACTCTGCCCTCAGCTTGGCAGAACAAACTTTCGAAACTCCTCCTAGAGAGTGCACGTCCGCCCCTCCGTTCTCTCCGCGCTTTACTTGCGGAAGGCGATCGTATCAACTATCCACTACCGGAACTGACGAGTCTCCGAAAGTGTGTCTACAGAGCCAACGAATGGCTTGATTCTGCCAATACTTTCATCATGCGCAAGCAGAGTAGGAAACGTTCTCGGCGTCGCGGCCGTCCATCCGCGAGCGACGCCTTTCTCAACGCGTCTGAAGATCCGGGGGAGAAACCTGACCGTGGATTGGATGACCTCTACGCTCTCATTCGAGAGGTGGAAAACCTTGGGTTTGATTGCTCGGAAATCGGGGTGCTTCGAGCCTTGGCCAAAGAAGCGGAAGAGACCAGATTGAAAGCATCGACGCTGCTCAATACTCCTCCTGCAGACCAGGAGCGCGAAGATTTTCTCCAAGAGTGCAAGCACCTTCTCATCCAAGCGTCTTCTCTTAACGTTCTCCTTGTGGAACTCACGGACATTGAAAAAATTGTCGATCGCGAACAATTGGTCAACGAACTCGAGGCAAAATTGGATGAGAATGAAGAAAGCTTTACCTTGGAAGAAGTTCGTCAATTACTTGCACGGGCGCAACTGTGTCATTTGCCTTCTGATAACAAGTACATGCAAATGCTTGTTGCAAGACAGAAAGAAGGGGACGATTGGGAAGCACGAGCAAGAAACCTTTTGGAGCAGCCCATCAAGACCATCAAAGAGCTGGACGAGTTTGCAGACATGGACTCTAGCATACCCATTGATCCAACTGTAGTCAGTCGTCTGATGACTGCGCGTGCCAAAGCTCTTGACTTCGAGAAGCAGGCGAAAGCTTGGTTGGCTTGCGAGCCCAATGGAGCCAAAGCAAGGCTGCAAGATGTCATGAGGCTCTCCAGTCGAGCGTCAAAGCATTATAACATATATTCTGTCCAACTATTAAAGCGAAGTGCCGATATCGCTGCGGATCTCGAGTCTAGATGCGAGAACGTTCTCCGGAATCGCTATCCTGCCGGCGAGGAAGACGTTTTTGAAGCAATCGCCAAGTGGAAAGCTTATGCGAGAGATCACTTGGACATGTTTGTGCTTCCAACATTCGACAAGCTTGAGGTTCAATTGAGGCTTCATGAGGCCTGGCTAAAGGATATACCCTGGTATTGCGCAGAACACCAAGAAACACACAGTCAAAGCGTTCTTGAAGATGTCATCGAATGTACTCGGCCCGACGATGATCTACCCCCAACCGACGAATTTTACACATGTATCTGCACTTCGCCTGTGATGCCTCCTACTACTGGTGTCATGTCGGATGCTGTTCAATGCGATCATTGTTTTGCAAGGTTTCACGGCGAATGCGCCAAGAACGGCGGGTCTTGTCCGTTCTGCGACCATCACCACTGGAACGGGACGATCCACAAGCAACGCAGCTTCCACTTCTGTTTCCTCCCAACTATTCTAGGCAGCGCGCCTGAAATCTCCAAAAATTACTCGGAAGATTACAAGCAACTAGAAATCATCGTCCACCGCGTTGACAGAATTTCGTCTGTCATTGGTCAATTTCTATCATACACCTCCGTCCCAGCTCATCAACGCCCCGAATACATCCATAATGTGCGACATTATATGCGTAAACTTTATAAGATTCAGTTTGCTATCTCACCAAATCCAGACATATCATTTGGTTTGGATCTTGCTGGATTGCATCGTATTCTTGCTGGTCGACCGCCCACACGGCCAAAGAAAAGACGTCGACCGCGCTTCACCTTTGGACAGGATATTGACAAAGATTGGACAGATGGCACAAGGTGTATATGCAGAGGACGGACCGCTTATTTGAAGGACTACCCAACTGTGGAGTGTGATTTCTGCAGCAAGGTCTACCACACTGGCTGTGTATTCTATCCGCTTGACACAACAAATCCTCCTAAAAATCCTCAGTTTCTATGCCCTCTTTGTTGCCTGAGAAAGGGCAAGATCTACCAATACTCGGATGTTCGGGTTCAACCTTCCAGTACGTATCTTCATATTTGATTTTTATATTTGGTAGTTGCTGACTTGGATTCGCAGGTACTCTCTCCAACGAAGCTCATGACTCTGACATCTATGTGAACACTAAGGAAATGTTTGACACTTTCAGCAAGGACATCATTTACCTGCGCCTCACAGCGCCCTATCGGCAAACGCTCTTCGTCGAACTTATCCAATTTAAACCTGGATTAGATAGTGTTGCCGCGGGCGTGTCTGTGTCTACCTCCATACCGCGACCTCAAATTGCCAATCATCAACCCATGCTTGCAAGACAACATCTTCCAAATTCACACTCGTTCTCCCATCATAACCCTCGCCCCTCTAACTCTACCGTACCCCATGCCTCTTCAAGTATGAGCACCTTCAGTGCATCACCGACGGCTCATCCCTCTGCGCCTCCACTTCCACCATGGTCTAGATGGGGAACAATGTCAACACCTGCCATGCCTCCATCCACCCAACGACGAAGTAACGGTGAAAGCTCTCGCTCAAACGGGACACCTCAACCTTCGGCGTCTACCTCAAAGAAGAGGAAACACGCAGAGGAAATTCCTCTTCATCAGCAACACCATATAGATGATGAACCTCGCAGTTCGTTTCCGTTGAAACGACATGCCGGCCCTGCTCTAACGCCAACTCCTATGTCTCCACCTCGACCAGTTCAGACTCTGTCGCCGTCGCTGGCAATGATTGTGTCACCCACCAATCAAGCTGTCCACACGTCTCCACGAAGTAATCAATTACCACCCATGAGGAACGGCTCTAGTGGCTCACCTGTACTGCCTCCTGTGAAATCTTTGATTGGTGGCGAATCCCGTCCTTCATAATGGTTTGTCTAGTTATCAGATATGTTTAAGGCCGTTTCTCTTTCTATCTCACACCTATTGTTTTATGGTCATTGGTTTTAACCTTATGAATTTTGGCTTCTTTTGTCTTATGTACATTCATTTTCTTCTCCCAAGTTTGGTTAGAATTGACCCACCAAGATGTGTTCAACTCTAAAACGTAGGCTTCTTATGTGTGACACGTCTAAGTCTTTGTGTGATTTTTGCTGTCGTGGTCGTCATTAATGCTAAACATACATATCTAGTTGCGCGTGGAGCAAATTAAAATGTCTGAACGTCGAACCGGTATAACAAAACATAAAAAAGTAAAAATGAAACCATCGAGAGTAAAACAAATAGCCTGAGCACCACTGTACAGCTCGTGGACATTCGAAGTAAAATAGGAGGGAATAGCGTAATTAATAAGATATCAATTACCTATTACCTATGGACCCATCTATAGGTCGAATAACCGCCAACAACAGCGAAAACTGCGAGACAACATATGATGGAGATGAACCAGGTGTAACCCTACAGCAACATCACAAAATCAGATATCTTCAACAATTAGGGCGAAAACAAGCTTACCACAGTTATGTCTTGGCCTGGAACATGCACGTTCATTCCAAACAAACCTAAACAAAAATAAGGTCCGACATGGGGCAAAAAAAAGAGGAAGTACTCACCAGTGACGAGATTCATCGGAATGAGTACGGTACCCAATGCTGTGAGCTTAGATAAAACGTCGTTGATCTGGTTATTAGCTTCCGTCATCTCGATAGAGATCTGTGCGAGGTAGTTGGAATGAGAACGCGAGAGAATCTTCTCGTAGTGATTCAAATTTTGTGTCATGGTGATCAAATGGTCCTTGAGTAAAAAAAGTTAAGGTTAGTCCATGATCAGAAAAGGGATGCGTAGGTTCATGATACCTGGATATCCGACAGATAGAGTCCCTGTTAAATGGCACTCTGAGAGTTAGCAAAGGCCCATCGATTTGAGAGGCGCACGACGACACGCACGATATCGGAAGTGGGTGCCACTCTCCAATTCTCGTTGCACCGTTTAGCCAATCCTTTCACGACATCTGCCTTATTCCCCATCAATCTCAAAAGGCCCATGACTTTCTTTCGGCATGTGCCGATTCTTCGTAACATGTCGCTTTGTTCAGCCTCTTTCAGAATGAGCACCAACTCATCTATGCTGTCGACCTCATATTCAATGCTCTGAATGAGCGGACCGAATGCATCAGTAATGTCGTCGATTAGGGCGTAAGAAATCCAATCAGAGGTGACGCTGATATAGTCTTTCAGTTGTTTGATGCGGCGGCGCACGTTTTGAGGGTGAGGAGTAGGGCGGAAGTGGAACTACAACAGAAAATGTCAGTATCAACAGCGGCTCTACGAAAACGACGGATGAGCACATACAGACAAAATCCCTTCGCGAAACACGATTATATACATGTTCAATGGTTCCAGGTGTGTTGGACTGTGTGGGTCCTGGTCGAAACTCCTAAAACAAACCAAATAATAATTTCTAAATAACTCTATCTTCTCTCGTGTTTCTTCCATCAAGATATCCTCTGTCGTCAATGGATGGATGGAGAAAACCTTGCTGAGCATCTTCATCTCTTCATCTGTAGGGCTCTGCACGTCTAACCACCAGGTATTCGCGTCCTGATCTGCATTTAGCACATTCATATCGTTTGTCCCTCCAGCACCACCAACTTTGTCGAGGAATGCCCGACGATTGCCATTCCCGTTAGGCCTCATGTTATTGGGGAGGTGGCCAGGCTCCGTATTACCGAATACATTACCAGAGAACTTGGTCGCCTCCCGATATGGTGGGGAGTATGGCTGCGACCCCGGCGTGCCAGAAAAAAGTTGCTCAAAAGTTTGACCATCCGCGGGAAGTTCGCTCAAGCTCCTCGCATGAATAGTAGCCGAAAGCACATTTGAATAGAAAGAGAAGCGATAGGGTCGATCGTGGCCCGTATTCAAAATTCCTCCGGTTGGCCTTGCAGTGCCAGGAACGCCTGGGATGAAATCATAAGAAGGTCCTGATGGTGTATCGCCATCTGACGCCCCAAGAGAAAGGCCAAGACGCGCGGAAAAGGAAGGGGTATCGCCATTAGTGTTTTCAAAAAGGGCCATTTTACCACCAATGCCTTTGCGGTGGGAACGTGGATAGGGGTTGCTGTGGCTAAGTTTACGGTGCCGCTGGAGCGGTTGGTCGGAGGATGGGCCGTCCTCACCTTGCGGTGCCCCCTCTGGTACAGTGGCCTCCTCTGGTGAGGTCACAGTAGAGCCCACCGGTTTGGACGAGGAATGACGACCTCGGACAGCATTCAAGGAAAACCTAGCATTGATGGGGGAGTTGAGACCAAGAGTAGCTTTTTCGGCTGTTGCAAACTCTTCCATACGTGCAAAATCGAAGCTGGACAAAGTGCCATCGACTTGGTAGGTGGGTAGACCAAAGTTGGAAGCATTGACATCGTCCGTATTGTCTTGGAAGTGGGGCTGGATCGAGAGCGAATCTTGAATATTGCGTGGTGTAAGGACATCACTAGCCTCAACCTGCTCAAAGTCAGGAATTATATCTTCCTCTGGAATTAGTTGAGGAGGGAAGGAGTGGTCAGTGGATGGTTGATTTGCCGCGAGGCTGGCTGGTGTGGTAAAGACGGATACTGGAGAAGGGAGTAGGGTGTCTCTACGAGCCAGTGAGAGCTGCATGGCCATATCAACGTCCATGGTTCGTTGACGCTCTCTGACCTGAGGATCGTTTGGATCGAACGATCTGATTGCAGGTGGAGAGTGAGGTGCCTTTGAGGACAGGTCGGCCATTTCACCTGGAGATACGCTTCTCCTGCGAACTGGAGAACCATTGCGAATGGGTGCTGGTGAACTGGATAACACCGTTGCTTCTCTTGGTGGTGTGGACATCGTGGTCAAATTGACATTTGATATGGAAGAGCATTAGATAAAAATTTCTCCGAAATACACGTGATCACATACATTATGACAAAATGATCGAATTTTATATCGCCCCCGTTGTCTAATGGTTATGACGTCAGACTTCTACCCTTAGTCTATCTGGAGGTTGCGGGTTCGAATCCCGCCGGGGGTTGATGTAACCATTTTTTTTAATTAGCATAGAGACAATTGACACTGGCTAAAATTATACAAACCTCTTGTCAAGTTGTTAAACTTAAATATAAAAGACATATTGAGGTGTAGATGTAGATCTTGCAAATAAATATAACTCATCTCAACTTAGGTCTGTTGCAACTTTGGACACAAGTGCAAGTCACAATTTCCCAAAATTGGGCCTTGTTAGGGGACACTCCACTTCATCCAACATTTCCTCCGATATTTCTCCATCACCTCTATACATCCCTCCTCATCGTCGCTAACTCAAGATGGAGCACACTCATGGCTCCAATATCGGAGTCTGATGGTCACGTGACATAGCATTCTTATCACCTTTTCACCATTCTCCATCTTTTTCATCATTTCATTATTTTGACTCTGATTTTCGGTATATAGACATGCATCCTGTCATGGTCCGTGCTCGGTCACATTCTTTCCGAAGAACAATCAAAGGACGGCTCCGATGGAGTCTCCGATGATGGCCACCTCACCATTGTTCAGTGCCACCATTACCACCGGCCACCTTCGTCGGACTTATATTGGAGCTCCGTCGGAATACTCCCTCCACTCCGCT
>Ga0193743_1000488_pt1 | contig 31238 bp, 29 predicted proteins | sample L2c2metaG_FD_143038 | JGI IMG/M metagenome (GOLD analysis project Ga0193743, IMG submission 143038) | Soil microbial communities from a riparian zone of the East river system, Colorado, United States - L2c2 | ecosystem: Environmental > Terrestrial > Soil > Riparian zone | place: USA: East River...
TCTCGGCATGGCGGGCGATGACCGCATCCAACTCCGCCATCACCGCGTCCTCGACGTTCTCGGTGCGCGCGATGATCATCAGCACCATCCGAAAGTCGATCACCCCGCGCACGAACACCTTGGCCACCGCCGGCAGCCGCTCACCCAAGGTGCGCCCGTAGTGGATCTGGCCCACCGCCCGGCCGTGGCTGATGTTCTGGGCCGCTGAGATCTCGGCGGCGACCTCATCGGTGGCATCGATGCGCCACCGATTCCATTCGGCCAACTCCACCGCGCGGCGCGCGTACAACTCACCCACCCCCAACAACCGCTGCGCAATCGCGGTGGATTCATCACGCGTCGCCTCACCGATCACCTCGATGAGCTCCGCATCCCCGACACCTTCGAACACATCTTCGATCATGCCAGCCGGGTACGACACATCGATATCGTCTCGCCGCGCAGCGACGACGACTGACGAGCCCGATGGGCGTGTGCTAACGGCTACCGAACCGATCCCGCAGTTGCGGATCCGCTTCCCACCACAAGGTTTGGCGAGCCGCGCCGGGTTCGACGTGCTCGGTACGCTCGGCTTCGTCGGCCTCGTCAGCCTCATCGGCGACCGCCTTCTCGTGCGAGCCCAAGGCACGCATGAGCACCAGCAGGAACGGCAGTCCGAGAACGTCCCCGAGAATCCACAGGATGCCCGCGCCGACGGTCTGGTCGGTCCGCATGCTCGGCCCCCAGGTTCGGCCAAGTCCTGCGTAGTAGTCATGGGCGATCAGCGGGCCGAGCCACAACACCAGCCCCAGTAGGCCGTCGCCGAGCGTCTCGGCGACGCTGATCCCGATCGAGAGCAGCGGCGAGTAGCGGCGCGGCACCGGGTCGGACTGCAGCCGTGCGTAGAAGTAGCCAAAGCCGATGAGCAGCAGGAGTATCCGCGTCAGCGCCGCGACGACGCCGTTGACCACCGACGCCACGTACCACGGTGTCAGATACAGCAGCCACGGCGTCCCCAGCATCAATGCCGACGTGACCGCGGGCGAGCACCCCAGCCGGGCCGGCCGGGACGCCAGCAATCCGTCGAGACGACGTCTGCCCGACGGGCTCGACGCAGCGCGCAGCGTCGCCACCGGCCGACCGATCGCCAGGAGAAACGGCACCACGAACAGCAGCAACAACACCTGCAATGCCCGCACCCAGAACAACACCGGCGCGTAGACGGCGATGACGCTCAGCGTCGCCAGCGCCCACAACGCCAGCCCGCTACCGAAGCTCCAAGCCTGCGCGGGGGTCGGCTCGCCGCTGCGCCGGGCCATCCACTGATACCCGGCACCGATGACCAGGATCAGCGTCAGCGACAGGAAGTCCGGTGACCACGATCCGACGAGCGCGTGCAGAGGCGGCACGGCGCCGAAGCTACGCCGCGGACCTGGCAGGATTCAGTCAACGGCTTGGATGTTCGCCTCGAGCACACCAACGCACGCCCGTGCGATGGCCAGCTCCTCGTCGGTGGGGATGACGAGCACCGTCGTGTGCGACATGTCGGCCGTGATGCGGCGCGGCCCCCTGGCCGGGCTGTCGTTGAGGTGCTCGTCGAGTTCGATGCCGAGCATGGCCATGCCGCTCAGCGCATCACGCCGAACGATGGCGTCGTTCTCGCCGACACCCGCGGTGAAGGTGATGACGTCGGTGTTGCCCAGCAGCGCCAGGTAGGCCCCGATGTACTTGCGCAGCCGGTGGATGTACACGTCGTAGGCCAACCGTGCTGCGGCGTCACCAGATTCGATGCGTTGATGCAACACCCGGAAGTCGATCTCGCCGCCGAGGCCCAGCACGCCGGAGCGGCGGTTGAGCATGGACTCGATGTCCTCCATGCTCATCCCCGCCGTCCGCCACAGGTAGGTGATGACGCCGGGGTCGACGTCGCCGGAGCGGGTGCCCATCACCAGGCCCTCCATCGGGGTCAACCCCATCGAGGTGTCCAACGGGCGTCCGCCGGCGATCGCCGACGCCGACGCGCCGTTGCCCAGGTGCAGCACGATCTGGTTGAGCGACTCCAGCGGCGCCTGCAGGAACTCCGCCGCCTGCTCGCTGACGTACTGGTGCGACGTGCCGTGGAAGCCGTAGCGGCGAATGTGCCACTGCTCGGCCAGTTTCCGGTCGATCGCGTAGGTCGCGGCCGCGGGCGGCAGGTCGTGGAAGAACGCGGTGTCGAAGACCGCGACGTGCGGCAGATCGGGCAACACGCGACGGGCCACCTCGATGCCCAGAATCGCGGGCGGGTTGTGCAACGGGGCCAGCGGCGCGAGCGTCTTCAGTGTTTCGATCAGCGCGTCGTCGACGACGGTGGGCTGGTACAGGTCTGGCCCGCCGTGCACGACCCGATGGCCGACCGCGACGAGCCCCAGCCCGTCAAGCCCGTGACCCGCCTCCGCCAGGAAGTCGAACGCCGCTCGCAACGCCGCTTCGTGATCGGCCACGCCGCCGTCATCGCCGATGCGCTCGACGATCCCGTCGGCCAGCTGTCGTCCCGAATCAGGTTCGACCACCGCATATTTCAGTGATGACGAGCCACAGTTGAGCACCAGAACGGTGCGGGTGGCTTCCGTCATATTGCTCCTCGCGTCCGCGCCGTCATATTGCTCCTCGCGTCCGCGCCGTCATATTGCTCCTCGCGTCCGCGCCGTCATATTGCTCCTCGCGTCCGAATCATTTACCCTGTGCCTGGATCGCGGTGATGGCAACGGTGTTGACGATGTCCTCGACCAGCGCTCCGCGCGACAGGTCGTTGACCGGCTTGTTGAGCCCCTGCAGGACGGGCCCGATCGCGATGGCCCCGGCACTGCGTTGCACGGCCTTGTAGGTGTTGTTGCCCGTGTTGAGGTCGGGGAAGATCAACACGGTGGCACGCCCTGCGACCTTGGAGTCCGGCATCTTGGTGGCCGCCACCGACGGCTCGACGGCGGCGTCGTACTGGATGGGTCCCTCGACCAGCAGATCCGGTTCGCGGGAGCGCACCAATTCCGTTGCTGCGCGTACCTTGTCGACGTCGGCGCCCGTCCCCGACGTGCCGGTCGAGTACGACAGCATGGCCACCCTCGGCTCGATGCCGAACTGCGCCGCCGTGCGCGCCGAGCTGATCGCGATGTCGGCGAGTTGTTCGGACGTGGGGTCGGGCACGATCGCGCAGTCGCCGTAGGCCAGCACCTCGTCGGCCAGGCACATCAGGAAGATGCTCGACACGGTCGACACGTCGGGCATCGTCTTGATGATCTCGAAGGCCGGCCGGACGGTGTGCGCGGTGGTGTGGGTGGCACCGGAGACCATGCCGTCGACCATGTCATTGTGCACCAGCATGGTGCCGAAATACGAGACGTCGTGGATGATCTCGCGGGCCTGCTCGACGGTGACACCCTTGTGCTTGCGCAGTTGTGCGTACTGCTCGGCGAACTGGTCACACAGATCGCTGGTGCGCGGGTCGAGCACGGTGGCCGCCGACAGGTCCACGCCGAGTTCGGCGGCGCGGGCCCGCACCGCGGGTTCGTCGCCGAGGATCGTCAACTCCGCCACCGACCGTTTCAACAACCGTCCCGACGCCTTCAGGATGCGGTCGTCGTCACCCTCGGGCAGCACGATGCGCTTGCGGTCCGACCGCGCCCGGTCCAGCAGCTTGTAGGTGAACATCTGCGGCGTCGTCACCGTTGGAATCGAGATCGACAGTTGGGCAATGAGATCCGCGGTGTCGACGTAGGTGTCCATCAGTGCCAGCGCGGTGTCGATCTTGCGCTGTGAGCCCGCGGTCACCCGTCCTCTCGCCTGCGCGACCGCTCGCGCCGTCTCATAGGTACCGAGGTCGGTGGCCACGATGGGCAACCGCAGCCCCAGGCCGGCCACCAACGCCGCGATCGACGGGTGCAGCGGCAGTCCGCCGTTGAGGATGATGCCCGACAGCGACGGAAAACCCTCGGCCGCATGGGCACTGGCGATGGCCAGGACGACGTCCGAGCGGTCGCCTGGCGTGATCACCGCCATCCCGTCGTGCAGCCGCTCCAGCACGTGCTCGGCTGTCATGCCTGCCACCAGCACGCCCGTCGCCTCCCTGCTCAGCAGGTCGTCGTCGCCGCTGATGAGCGTGCCGTGCACGGCTTCGCGCAGCTCACCGACCGACGGCGCCACCAGCAGCGGCTCCTCCGGAAGCACGTAACTCTTGAGGCCCTTCGGCTCAATCTTCGCCAGCGCCTCGGCAACTGCATCCAGCTGCTCCGGGTCGCAGCGATTGGCCACCACCGCGGCGGTGTGCGCGTGCTGGCCGGTGATCTCGGCCAGGCACAGCTCGACCACATGCGCGACCTCGTCAGGAGTGCGGTCCTTGGCCCGCACCGCCAGCACCACCGGCGCGCCGAGGTTGACCGCGATGCGCGCGTTGGCGCTCAGCTCGCTTGGCGAGGCGACGTCGGTGTAGTCGCTGCCGACGATGACCACCGCATCGCACTGCTCGGCCACCCGGTGGAAGCGGTCGACGATGTCGGCGAGCGCGGCGTCCGGGTCTTCGTGCAGCTGCGCATAGCCGACGCCGACGCAGTCGTCGTAGGGCAGACCGGCGGTGGTGTGCGCGAGAAGCAGTTCGAGGATGTAGTCGCGGTCCTCGTGCAATCGGGTGATCGGCCGGAACACCCCCACCCTGGCGACCGTGGCCGCCAGCCGGTGCAGGATGCCCAGCGCGATGGTCGACTTTCCGGTGTCACCCTCGGGTGACGCGATGTAGATGGCGGAGATCGCGTCGATGCTCGAGCTGGGCACGCCCGCAAGCCTGCCGTATCAACCGAGCCGGCGCAGCGTCGGGTACCGCGAAGTAAGGAATGCCTGTCCAGGAACAAAACGTGCTGCTCACGGCGACAGTTGGCAAAAGTGCCGGTCTCTGTCACTGCTGTATATTTGACGTCAACGCCTCCCAGACCCCGAGGCCGCACGTGATCGCCCACCCCGTCGTGACGGGGTCGTTCTCGAGGATCGGGCCGAGACGGGGGGCGGGTCCAACACCGGGCCAAAAAAGAATATCCGTGAGACGAAAGTTGCTCTCATGCCCCGATCGAGCAGTGCGCCGACAACCAAATTAAGTACTGGCAACGGGTTCCCCGATGTCGTGGTCACGGGCGTCGCCCTGACCACTTCGGTGGCCTCGGATGCAGAGAGCACCTGGAAGCTGCTGCTTGACGGGCAGAGCGGAATCCGCACGCTCGAAGATCCCTTCGTGGAGCAGTACGACCTTCCTGTCCGCATCGGCGGACATCTTCTCGAGGACTTCGACGGCGAGTTGACCCGAGTCGAACTGCGCCGGCTGGGCTATGTCCAGAAGATGGCGACCGTGCTGGGCCGACGGGTGTGGGACACCGCAGGCAGCCCCGAGGTGGACACCAACCGACTGGCGGTTTCCATCGGAACCGGCATCGGCGCGACGGAAGCCCTGGTCTTTGCCTACGACGACATGCGCGAAAAGGGTTTCAAAGCCGTCTCTCCCCTGGCCGTGCAGATGTACATGCCCAACGGGCCTGCCGCCGCGGTCGGTCTGGAACGCCATGCCAAGGCTGGAGTGATGACCGCCGTGTCGGCGTGTGCGTCCGGCTCCGAAGGCATCGCGCAGGCGTGGCGGCAGATCATCCTCGGCGAGGCGGACATCGCGATCTGCGGCGGCGTCGAGAACCGCATCGAGGCGGTGCCGATCGCCGCGTTCGCCCAGATGCGCATCGTCATGTCCACCAACAACGACGATCCGGCCGGCGCGTGCCGTCCGTTCGATCGGGATCGCGATGGCTTCGTGTTCGGCGAGGGCGGGGCACTGCTGGTGATCGAGACCGAAGAGCATGCCAAGGCCCGCGGCGCCCCCATCCTGGCTCGCTTGATGGGGGCCGCGATCACCTCCGACGGCTATCACATCGTGGCGCCGGATCCCGATGGAGAACGCGCCGGACATGCCATGGCGCGGGCCGTCGAACTGGCCGGGCTGACCCCCGGCGACATCGACCACGTCAACGCACACGCGACGGGGACCAGGGTTGGGGACGTGGCGGAGGCCAAGGCCATCAACCGCGCCGTCGGGACCTCCACGGCGGTCTACGCACCCAAGTCTGCGCTTGGCCATTCGGTCGGCGCCGCCGGCGCGGTGGAAGCGATCCTGACCATGTTGGCGCTGCGCGACGGCGTGATCCCGCCGACGCTCAATCTGAGCAATCTCGACCCGGAGATCGACTTGGACGTGGTCTCCGGCAAGCCGCGCACGGGCGACTTCAGGTACGCGATCAGCAATTCGTTCGGATTCGGCGGGCACAATGTGGCGCTCACCTTTGGCAAGTATTGATGGAACGGAGCCAACCCAACTGTGTTAGCACTGGAATTCGGTGAACGCCAACGTCATTCAGCGGTGGCCTGACCGATGGCACTCAAGACGGACATCCGCGGGATGCGCCACACGTACCCGGACTTCTTCGAGGTAGGGCGGGAGAAGATCCGCGAGTTCGCGATGGCGATCAAGGCTGACGACCCCGCCAGCCTCAACGAGGATGCCGCCGCCGAACTCGGTCACAAAGGCCTGGTCGCCCCGCTGACGTTCCTCACGCTGTTCGCAGTGCTGGCGCAGAAGGACTTCTTCAGGGTTGTCGACGTCGGCCTGGAGACGATGCAGATCGTCCAAGTCGACCAGAAATTCATCTATCACAAGCCGGTAGTCGCCGGCGACAGGCTGTGGTGCCACTTCGACATCGTCTCCGTCGAGGAGCGGTTCGGCGCCGACATCGTGGTCAGCCGCAACACCTGCGTCAACGACAACGATGAGCCGGTGATGGTGGCGTACACGACGTTGATGGGGCAACAGAGCGAGAAGTCCGCGGTGATCGACTTCAACGCTTAGCGGTCAGCCCAGCCGGCGCAGCGTCGGCTCCAGGTCAGGCCCGACCGGGGGATGCGGTGAAGTGCTCGCCGACGACGTCGGCGGCCTCTCGTACCTTGTCCGGCCCGTCGTAGAACTCAAAGTGCGGCCCGGTGGACCAGTGCACCCGCTTCGGACCGCTGAGTATGTCGTAGACCTTGCGCGCCTGCCCGGGCAACGCGCACTCGTCGCTGTGCACGATCAACGCCGGCACGGTCACCCGTGGTGCCTGCGCCACCGGGTCGAACGCCAGCCATGGTCCCCACGACATCACGGAGAACTCGTTGCGCCACTCACGCACGCCGCCACCGCGCGCTGCGTCCATGTAGTACTCGTTGGGTCCCGGGTGCGAAGCCGCCTGGTCCACGTCCGAGTAGGCCGGAATCATCGAGTTCTCGCCGGTTCGCCGATAGACCTCGGCGGCCTCGCGCGCGGCTGCCCTGCGGCGCTCGACGCCCTCGACACCGCCGTACAGGCCCGGCGTGACCGCAGGCTCCGCGAAGTGGCTCGCCACGCTGGCGACGGCCTGCACCCGTCGGTCCCGTGCCGCGGTGTAGAGCACGGTCCCTCCGGATGTGCAGACGCCCAGGAGCGCGATGCGGTCCGCGGTCACGTCGTCGCGGGCACTCAGGTAGTCGACCGCCGCCGACAGATCCGCGGCCTTGGACTCCGGATCCTCGAACTGGCGCACCGACCCGCCGCTGGCCCCGTAGTTGCGGTAGTCGATGGACACCGCGAGAAAGCCCAGCTGCGCCATCTCGGCTGCGTAGATGCCACCCATCTGCTCCTTGACGGAGGTCAGGGATCCCGCCACCACGACGGCCGGGAGCCGTGCGCCGGGCTGCGCCGACTCCGGCGTGTACACATCGGCCGCGAGGAAGCTGCCGGCGACTGGGATGCGGACGGTGTCCCGGCGGGCCGGGACTCGTGCCGAGAGATGTTGCGGGCCCGCAGATTCACGACACGCGATGATGGGCGACGCAATGCTCAGCGCCGCCACCGCTTTGACGAACTGGCGCCGGGCGATCATGGTCATCGGTCGGACTCCGACGCTGCGGGCAGCGCATCGACCACCACCTGGAACCGGCGCGGGTCGAAGTAGTCGTGGTACTCCGTGATCTTCCCGCCGCGGAAACGGAAGACCGCGATGTTGTCGTTGGTGTAGCGCGCGCCGCTGCGCAGTTGGGCGTCCACCAGATACTCGACCGTCACGGCATCCGAATCGGCGGCGGGATAGACCCCGGTCAGCGTGGTGGAGAACCTCTCGAAGTTGTCGAACAGGTCCCGGAAGCCGCTGACGATCTCGGTCTTGCCGTCGATGGTGGCCGGGAACCCCTCCGGCGGGTACGGGACGATGATGCGGCCGTCGTCGGCCCACAGTCCGGCCCAGCCCTCGACATCCATACTGGACAGCAGCGCGAAGAACTCCCGCGCGGTTGCGGTGTCGCCGTCGTTGGCCGCGCCGGCGGTCCCCGGTGCTGCGCCCACCATCAGCGTCGCCGTCACCGCGGCGAAGAGTAGAGCAAGACGGCGCACCTTCGATGATCGACTTGCCAATGTAGTGATACCTCCTAAAACGACTGTGGCTCAACTCATCTCGAAACACTCCGGCCCCGTATAGAATGGAGACTAGCGCTGGAAACGCGCAGGAACCGGTTCTGCACCGAAAGTGAGCAAGATGAGTCCGGGCGACGCAGAGACCATGCGGTGCACCGCGCTGCGCTTCGGGTCCGGATGCGTCGAACACACTCGGCTGCCGCCACACGACTCCCACGCGTATACATCGACGACCGCCCCGTTCGCGTTCGGCGTCTCGTTCACCGGCCATCGCGCCGCAGTGCTCGGGAGCGACGGAAAGGCGTTACAAGCCCGGTCGTTTCGGCCGAGCACCGTCGGGCTGAACGGACCGCGGGCGGTCACATGGCTGCACGTCTCGGAACCGTCCGAAGGCGTGGAGATACATCCGGCCCCGCGAGTTCTGGACAAGGTCGCCGCGCTGACCCACTGCCAATGGGACGACCTGGAGAGTTACCGCCAACTGTCCACCGATGAGGTGATCTGGGCCGCGAGCGTGATGTTCCGGGCCGCAGCACTGCGCCGCCGGACCCTCACCGAGGACGAGGCCGAGGGTTTGATCCTCAACCTGACCATCCATGTTGCGGTGCACCACCTCGGTGGCCGGTCACCGCGGTCATTCGCCGGGCGTCTGGCCCCTGACCTGGTCGGCAGGGTCGCCGCGCATCTGCACCGAAACTGCGATCGGGCCGTGACGCTGGCCGAGATGGCGTCGGTCGCGGTCATGAGCCCATATCACTTTCACCGCAGCTTCCACCGCGCCGTCGGCCTGACACCGTCCACCTTCGCGATGGCGCTGCGGATGGAACGCGCACACCGACTGCTGGCGGCAGGCCGGTCACCGCGGGAAGCGGCCGACGCCGTCGGCATCGGCGACCCGTCGTACTTCCGCCGAAGCTACCGGCGGTTCCTCGGCGAACCCGCCGGGGTGAATCAGCGGGCGGTCAGCCCAGCCGGCGCAGCCTCGGCTCAAGATCCTTCTGGAACAGTTCGAGAAATCGACGCTGGTCCTGCCGAGGATCGTGGAACACCAGGTGGTTGAGCCCCCAGCCGACGTACTGGCCGACCTTCTCGACGGCCTCGTCGGGATCGGAGGCGACGATCCAGCGCTTGGCGACCTGCTCGATGGGCAGCGCATCGGCCGCCTTCTCCATCTCGAGCGGGTCGTGAATGCTGGTCTTCTGCTCGGCGGTCAGCGACAGCGGCGCCCAGAACCGGGTGTTCTCCAGCGCCAGCTTCGGGTCCGGGTCGTAGGAGATCTTGATCTCGATCATCCGGTCGACGTCGTCGGGGTTCTTGCCCGCCGCCTCGGCGCCCTCCCGCATCGCGGGGATGAGCTTGTCCTTGTACAGCTCCTCACCCTTGCCGGAGGTGCAGATGAAACCGTCGCCCGCGCGCCCGGCGTACTTGGCCACCTGGGGCCCGCCCGCGGCGATGTAGATCGGGATCCCGCCCTCGGGCACGTCGTAGATGGACGCGCCCTTGGTCTTGTAGTACTCGCCCTCGAAGTCGACCCGGTCGCCCAGCCACAGCTCGCGCATCAGCCGTACGGCCTCGCGAAGCCGCGCGTATCGCTCCTTGAACTCGGGCCATTCGCCTTCGTATCCGGTGGCGATCTCGTTGAGCGACTCCCCGGTGCCGACACCGAGGAAGATCCGATCGGGGTACAGACACCCCATCGTGGCGAACGCCTGGGCGATGACGGCCGGGTTGTAGCGGAAGGTCGGGGTCAGCACCGACGTGCCAAGGATCAGGCGCTCAGTGCGCTCCCCCACGGCCGTCATCCAGGCCAGGGAGAACGGCGCGTGGCCGCCCTCGTGGCGCCACGGTTGGAAGTGATCGCTGACGGTTGCGCTGTCCATGCCGTGCGCTTCGGCCGCGACGGCCAGTTCAACGAGTTCGCGCGGGGCGAACTGCTCCGCCGACGCCTTGTATCCGAGTTTCAGTTGAGCCACGACTTCGTTTCTACTCCACTGGCGTTCATGGCGTCGCATCGCTCCTGCCCGCCGCTGCATAAACTCAACGCATGGCGGCCCTTACGGCGATCACCGACAAAGTGCACTTCGCTCACACCGACCTAGTGAACTGGACCCTGGTCGTCGACGACACCGGTCTGCTCATCATCGACGCCGGGTTTCCCGGCCAGCGCGACGAAGTGCTGGACTCGGTGCGCCAACTCGGGTTCGCCATCGACGACATCCACGCATTCCTGCTCACCCACGCGCACGTCGACCACTTGGGTGCGGCGATCTGGTTCGCCAAAACCCATGGCACGCCGGTCTTCTGCCACGCCGACGAGGTCGGCCATGCCCACCGCGAGTACCTCGAGCAGGTGTCACTGGTGGACCTGAGCACCAAGATGTGGCAGCCCCGCTACCTGAAGTGGACCCTGGAGATCGGCCTGAAGGGCGCGTTGACCCGCGAAGGCATCCCCACCGCCCACGCGCTGACCGAGGAGGTCGCGGCGGCCTTGCCGGGTAAGCCGATGGCGATTCCCACTCCCGGCCATACCGGCGGGCACTGCTCGTTCGTGGTGGACGGAGTGCTGGTCAGCGGTGACGCACTGGTCACCGGTCATCCGGTGTCGACGCGCCGCGGACCTCAACTGCTGCCCGGCCTGTTCAACCACGATCAGGACGGCTGTGTACGCAGCCTGTCCGCGCTGGGGTTTCTCGACACCGAGGTGGTGCTGCCCGGGCACGGCCCGGTGTGGCGGGGGCCGATCCGCGAGGCCGCCGAGCAGGCCGCTCGGTGACGGTTCGACCTGACCGAGTCGATTCCGTTGCCGGAGGAACGCATTCGCCCTGGTGTACCCCGATATCAGAGGAGTTGCGCAATTCGCTGCGCGGCAAACCCGGCTGGGTTAACGTCGGGCGTACCGGACCGGCGGATGGGGGCCAGCGATGGCATTCGTTCAGGAGATCTCAGGCGCGTGGATGCGCCGGCTGGCGGTCGCTGCGATCGCGGCCGCAACGTTGCCCGGCCTGATCGGCGTCGCAGCTGACCCGGCGACGGCGGGGGCCTTCTCGAGTCCAGGCCTGCCGATCGAATACCTCGAGGTGCCGTCGCCGTCCATGGGACGCGACGTTCGGGTCGAGTTCCAAAGCGGCGGTCCGGATTCCCATGCGGTGTACCTCCTGGACAGCATGGAGGCGGGGGATGACTTCAACGGCTGGGACATCAACACGGCGGCGTTCGATTGGTACTACCAGTCGGGGCTGTCGCTCGTCATGCCCGTTGGCGGGAAGTCGAGTTTCTACAGCGACTGGTATCAACCCGCAGTGGGCAACGGTCAGACCTACACCTACAAGTGGGAAACCTTCCTGACCCAAGAACTTCCGGCGTGGCTGGCGGCCAACAGGAACGTCGCGCCGAACGGCAACGCCGTGGTGGGTTTGTCGATGGGTGGCTCCGCGGCGTTGGTGCTCGCCATCTATCACCCGCAGGAGTTCATCTACGCCGGATCGTTGTCGGGCTTCCTGAATCTCTCCGCGCCCAACTGGACCGGACAGGTTGGAATCGCGATGTCCTGGAACGGCGGCTTCAGCCCCGAAGCCATGTGGGGACCGCCAGGCGACCCGGCCTGGGCGCGCAACGACCCGACGGTCAACGTCTCATCGCTCGTCGCCAACGGGACGCGGATCTGGATTTACTGCGGTAACGGCACACCGGGAGACCCTGCCCTGGCAAGCCCGGACGCGCCCATCGCGGGCCTCGGCTTCCTGGAGGGATTCGCCATCGACTCCAACGTTGCCTTCAGAGACGCCTACCTCGCCGCCGGCGGCAACAATGGCGTGTTCAACTTCCCCGACGGCATCCACAGCTGGGGCTACTGGGGTCAACAGCTACAACAGATGAAACCCGATCTGCAAAGGGTGCTGGGCGGCATTACGTGAGCACTGCGTAGCCCAGCAGGAAGATCGCCGTCAGACACAGCCCGCACGACACCAGGATCGCGGGCATCAGGATCATCTGGTCGAGCTCCTCGTCGTCGAGTGCGTCACTGGCGACGGGCCCGAACAACACTCGCCCCACGACGTTGTCCCGGAACGCCCGGACCACGCGCCGTACGCCGGTGACGTCCCGCTTGCGTCCGATCAGCGTGCGCAGACCGAATCCCGCGACGAACATCACGATGGCACCCAGCAGCAACAGCCAGCCCACCACCGTCTGCGACAGCACCATGCACCCCCGGGGTGTAGGCGATTCCCGTTGCGGCGAGCCTAGATGCCGCGATGCTCCCGCAACGTGAACCCGCGGTATTCGGTTCGGAACGTTCCGCGGTCCTGAAGCAACGGCACCACCCCGTCGACGAACTCGTCGAGTCCGCGTGGCCAAGCAGGCCGACGGGTATTCACAGTGCCGACGAGGCCCAGCCGTTCGGTGGTGGCGGGCTGCGCGGCCAGCACGGTGAAGGTGTCCGATCGTCCCACCACGTCCCGGGGAATTGCACAGCCAGGTGAATTGGCTTGCGCTGCTTGCTGTCTCGCGGGCAAATACGCCGATCGCCTCAACTCACCGATCACGTCAACCCCCAATGTTTGGCAATCAGCTCGTGGGAGCGCACTCGGTCGCAGTGGCGGTGCGTGACCGACGTGACGACCAGCTCGTCGGCGTTCGTCAGCCGCTGCAGGGCCTCCAGACGGTGCGCGACCTCGTCGGGGTCGCCGACGAACTGCGTCGCGGTGCGGTCCTCGACCAGCGCGAGCTGCTCGGCGGTGAGCGGCGGGCAGGTCCCGGGGTCCGGATACGGCACCGCGCCATCGCCCGCGCGGATCGAGTACACCCAGTGCCCGTAGCTCGAGGCCAGCTGCCGCGCGGTGTCGGTATCGTCGGCGACCACGATGTCCGCCGATACCACCACGTACGGTTCGCGCAGTGTCTCCGAGGGCTGGAACGCCGCGCGGTAGGCGTCAATCGCCTCCAGCGCGGTGGCCGGGGTGATGTGGTAGCTCGCCACGAACGGCAGTCCGTTGGCGCCCGCGACCTGTGCGCTCTGACCCTTGCTGCTGCCGAACACCCACGGCGACAACGTGGCCCGATCCCCCGGCACGACGTGTGACTCCACGCCGTCCGGTGCATAGGTGCCGGCCAGCATCGCCAGGATGTCGCCGACCTGATCGCCGAAGTCCGGGGACACCGCCTCGGGTTGTTGCAGCACCGCCATCCGCGCCTTCAGCCGCGGATTGCGCATCAGCGCGCTGATGTCGAACGGCGGCGGCACCACGACGCCATCGATCTCGCGCCATTCCCGCGGCGGCTTCGGCTTCTCGCCGGCGGGCTGCTTGGCCGCCTCGCGTCTGCGCTGTCCCGACCGGCCGACGCCGAGATCGATGCGGCCAGGGTGGAACGCATCGAGCATGCCGAAGCTCTCGACGACGGCGACTGCGGTGGTGTGCCCCAATTGCACCGCGGCCGAGCCGACCCTGATGCGCTGCGTCGCGGCGGCGATCTGGCCGACCAACACGGCAGGCGACGAACTCGCCACGGCGACGAAGTGGTGTTCGGCGATCCAATAGCGCCGGTAGCCCCATTGTTCGGCGTGCTGGGCCAGGTCGACGGTGTTGCGCAGCGCGGTCGCCGCGTCGCTGCCCGCGCTGATGGGCGCGAGGTCGAGGATCGACAGGGGGACGTTCACGGCCGACTCACCTCCTGGTATCGGTTCTCTGACTGGTCGCGAGGGCCACCCACAGGTCCTTGGCGAACGCGACCGGGTAGACCTCGCCCTCGGCGGGCAGGGGTTCGGCCAGCCTGCGGTAGCCGGTGGCCAGGTACAGCGCCTCGGCCTCGGGTTGCCGGTTACCGGTGGTCAGATAGATCCGGCGGTATCCGGCCGCGGCGATCGCGTTCTCCAACTCGGTGAGCAGCGCGCGCGCGTACCCCTGGCGGCGGTGCCCGCTGTCGGTCCAGATGCGCTTGAGCTCGGCGGTCTCTGCGTCGAACCGGCAGAACGCCCCGCCGGTGACCGGCCTGCCGTCGAGCAGGCCGATCAGCATGCCGCCGTCCGGCGGCGCGAATTCTCCCGCCGGGTACTGACGCAGCCAGGCGCCGACCGCGTCGGTGGTGCTGCCGTACCGGGAGGCGTACTCGACGGCGAGTTCGGCGAGCAGTGGCTCAGCCAGCGGATCGTCCTGGCCGACCGCCACGAATCGCAGGTGGTTCAGTGCAGGTGCGGGCATCACCTAACTGTCCAACGCAAGGCGCTCTAGTGCATTCCAGGGTGCCCCCTTCGACTCATCGTGATCGGAATTGGTGCGTGCCCCGAGGCCACTTCTCAACCAAACTTGACACGTGTAAAGTGCGGCCGCATGGACAACATCCGGGGTAGGACCATCGCGATCACCGGCGCCGCCCGTGGCATCGGTTACGCCACCGCCGAGGCCCTGCTGGCCAGGGGTGCTCGCGTGGTCATCGGCGACCGCGACGTGGCGGTCCTCGAATCGGCGGTGACCGGGCTGAGCTCGCGGGGCCAGGTCTCGGGCTACCCGCTCGACGTCAGCAACCAGGAGTCGTTCGCGACCTTCCTCGACAAGGCCCGCACCGACGGCGCTGGGCACATCGACGTGTTGATCAACAACGCAGGCGTGATGCCGGTCGGCCCGTTCCTGGCGCAGTCCGAGCAGGCCATCCGCTCCGCCATCGAGGTGAACTTGTACGGCGTGCTGACCGGCTGCCGACTGGTGCTGCCGGAGATGGTGAAACGCCGCGGCGGGCACATCGTCAACGTCGCGTCGATGGCCGGGGTGGTCGCGGTGCCTGGCCAGGTGGTCTACGCAGGCACGAAGTTCGGAGTCGTCGGCCTGTCCACCGCGTTGGCCGACGAGTTCGCACCCCAGGGCGTGGAGGTGTCGGTGGTCCTGCCGACCTTCACCAACACCGAACTGATCTCGGGCACCAAGGCCACCGGAGCGCAGAAGCCGGTGCAGCCCGAGGACATCGCCGCGGCCATCGTCAAGGTGCTCGACAAGCCCAAGACCCACGTCTCCGTGCCTGCGCCGCTGCGGTTCGTCGGCGCCGTCACCTCGATGCTGGGTCCGCGCGGCCGGCGGTGGCTGTCCAAGCGGATGGGCAACGACCGGGTCTTCCTCGACTTCGACGTCCAGGCGCGGCAGAGCTACGAGAACCGGGCGCAGAGCGCGACCGGCGTGGTCGACGAGTAGGACCGGCTACACGCCTGCGGCGCCGCCCGCCCGCATGATCCTCGCGAGGTCGCCCCGGGTGGTGGCCCCGACCCGCTGACACGCCCGGAGCAGATGGCCCTCGACGGTGCGCACCGAGGTGACCAGCCGGTCGGCGATCTCCTTGTTGGACAACCCTGCCGCCACCAGTTCGGCGACTTCGCGTTGCCGTGCGGTCAGCGGCGTCGGCGACGCCGGACTGCGCGTGGCCGGCGTGCACAGCCCGCCGCAGTCGGTGGCCAACTGGGCGGACACCGACGCCGCGAACAAGCCGCGGCTACGTGACTGCGCACCGGTGAACGCCACGGCGGCTTGCGCGGCGGCATCGGCGGCGGTGCACCGGTCGCCGATCGCCTGGTACGCCTCGGAGGCGGCCAGCAGCCCCTCGCCGTTGCGGGTCAGCAGCGACTCGGCGTGTGCCGCAACGGCATCGGCCAACGGCAGGGACAGTTCATCGGCCAGCTCCCTGGCGCGGGCGGCGACGTCGGGCAGCTCATCGGTCACACCCCACTGCACGGCCGCCTGCAGGCAGGACAACTCGTGGGTGGGTTGTCCCCGATCACGGGCCACCTTGGCCTCGGCGAGCACGGTGTCGATCGCCTCGGCCAGGGAACCACCGGCCGCCAACGTCCACCCGGTGGCCACCGCTAGCGCGGTCTGCATGAACAGGAAATCCGGTTTCACGCACCGCTGCGCCTCGGCGAGCATCGCCGCGGCGGCGTCGGAATCACCCAGTTTGGCGTGTGTCTCGGCCAATGCGAACGTACAAGCGGGCCGCAACCCCGTTGTGATGCCGTGGTTCTCGACACCGGCGAGCGCCTCGTGCAGCATCTTCTCCGCGGTGCGCAGGTCGCCGCGCATCAGTTCGGCGTGGCCCTTGAGGAACGCCAGGTTCGCGTAGGCCAGCGAGGGCATGTCCTCGGCCAGGGCGTACAGCAGTTCAACCGCCTTTTGACATTCCTCGATGCGGCCGGTCAGCCGGCAGGCCCTGGCGTACACGCCGCCGAACCAGAACCGCATGTGCGACGTCTCGAACGAGTTCGTCGCCCGGTCGAGGGCGGCGCGCGCCACCGGGGTGATCGCATCGCCATGTCCGAGCGCACCGGACGCCATGATCAGCGCCACCGCCGCCAGCATTGCGTTGAGGTCAGACAGCGCTCCGGATTCCAGTGCTGCCCTTGCCTTTTCCTCGGCGGCCTTACAGCGCGCGAACACCGCGTCCACACACGCCTCGACGGCGTAGCGGGCCGCGCGGTCGGCATCGGTCTCCGGAGTTTCGGCCAGGACTACCAGCGTTTCGGCGGCCTCTTTGGGTTGGCCCAACATCCAGACCAGATTGGCGGCACGCAAGCTCGCCCAGCGGTGACGGTCTCCGTGGTCCCCCGAGTCGAGGCCACGCAGGAACTGCTCGGCGTCGCTGCCACTGCCGGCCAGGAATCGGTTGAGAGCCAGGAGTTTGACGGCCTCCGCCGAGCCGGACCCGGCGGCCGCCGTGGCGAACCGCTCCGCGAGGTCCAGGTCGAGCAGCGTCATCGTGTGCCGGGCGGCCTCCAGGTACAGATCCGGGTCCGGCGACAAATCGGATTCCAGTGTCAGCAGGGCGCGGCGCACCGTCGTCTGCGGATCGCTGTCGACCTGACCTGCCATCCGCGTGGCCAGGTCCCCACGCACCTTCGAGAGGTACATCTCGCCGGCGGTGGCCCGTCGCAATTCGCCGTACAGCGGGTGCGCCAACCGGGCCATCAGCGCGCCGGCGGTGCGCTCGACGGAGATCAGGTGCATCTGCTCTGCAGTAGCCAGATGCTCGCGCCCGACCAGGTCTTTGAGCATCCCCACGTCCAGCGGCTCGCACTGCGACAGCGTGTCGACCACCAGCGCCAGTTCCGGTGGCAGCCGGTCGAGCTGGTTGCCCACCAGATCGCTCATGCTCTGCGATACCGCGACTCCGCCGTCCCAGATCCACACGCCGGCGACCTGGCGGATGCGGCCCGCGGCCACCTGGTCTTTCACCAGCTGCCGCAAGAACAGGGCGTTGCCCCCGGTGAGCCGCCAAAAACGTTGCGCGCTGCGGGCATCGACCGGGCCGTTGAGCACGCCCTCGACCATGGTGCGGGCCGCATCGGGCGATAGCGGTTCAAGATCGAGCCGGGCTAGCAGGCCGTCCTTCCACAACGCCTTGACCGCGTCGGGGGCACCACCGCCGGTGCGCACCGTAACCACCAGGCGCGCCTCCCGGGTCTGGGCGAGCTGATGCACGACATGCGCGGAGAATCCGTCGAGCAGATGTGCGTCGTCGATCCCCAGTACAAACCGGCGCCCACCTTGCTGGGCGACTAGCGAATTGATCACCCGGCGCACCCCGGGCGCCGGTTCGGCGGCGATGTCGCCGAGCGTGGCGTTGAACGCACCCAACGGGATCGGACGCGCCGATGCCGTTCCGACCACCCAGTTGGTACGCGTGCCAGAGGAGGCGGCCTGGGTCAGCAACTCGCGCGCGAGTCGCGTCTTGCCCACGCCCGCCGCACCGGCGATCACCACACCCGAGAAATTGCCGACCCCGCTCAGCGCCCGGCGCAGGGTTACGAGTTCGGTGTCCCGCCCGGTCAGCGCATCACCGCTGATCACGCGAGGACTATAACGCGACTTCCGGCATTGGGTCGCCGATCCGGTACGCCTCGATCTCGTCGAGGCGGGCGAAGAGCTCCTCGACGGTGAACTGGTAGTCCACCCCGTCGGCCTCCCCCGAGCCGACCAGGATCACGTGCGGTTCCTCGGGGTCGCTGAGCCAGATCCGGGTGACCGGTTCGGTCGACTCGTCGTCCACCTCGACCCCGGACGGTGGGTAGAACCAGGTGATGAAGTTCTCGTTGGAGAACTCACGGTCGAATTCCCAACCCCGCGCGATGATCTCGTTGGCGATCAGAGCCACGCCCTCGACGTCGGCGTGTACCTCGTCGGGCAGCCACCGGCCGTTGCGTGCGACCTGGCGCCTCTTGCGCCGTGCTTTCTTGGCTGCACTCGCCCTGGACACGGGCTAGCCGAGTGCCCGGTCGAGGTCCGCGATCAGGTCCTCGGTGCCCTCGAGACCCACCGACACCCGGACCACGGCGTCGCCCAGTCCGATCGCCGCCCGGCCCTCGGGCCCCATCGCCCGGTGCGTGGTGGTGGCCGGGTGCGTGATCAAGCTCTTCGCGTCGCCGAGGTTGTTGGAGATGTCGATCAACCGCAGCTTGTCGAGCACCTCGAATGCCCGCTGCTTGCCCGCGCCCTCGGGGGCGGCCAGTTCGAAGGTCACCACGGTGCCGCCGCCGGTCATCTGACGCTTGGCGAGGTCGTACTGCGGGTGCGACTCCAGGAACGGATAGCGCACCCAGCTCACGGACGGGTGCGCCTCAAGGAACTCGGCGATGCGGTGCGCCGCGGTGTTGGCGTAGTTCACCCGGACGGCCAGCGTCTCAAGGCCTTTGAGCATCGTCCAGGCGTTGAACGCGCTGATCGCCGGACCGGTGTGGCGCATCAGCTTCTGCACCGGACCGTCGATGTACTCCTTGTCGCCCAGGATCGCCCCGCCGAGCACGCGGCCCTGACCGTCGATGTGTTTGGTGCCCGAGTACACCACCACGTCGGCGCCCAGCGGGAGACCCTGCTGCAGGAGTGGAGTGGCGAAGACGTTGTCCAGCACCACCTTTGCGCCGGCAGCGTGCGCGAGTTCGCAGACCGCCGCGATGTCCACCAGCGACTGCATCGGGTTGGAGGGCGTCTCGAAGAACACCGCTTGGGTGGGCACCGACAACGCCTCCTCCCACTGCGCGAGGTCTTCACCGTCGACGAACACCGTCTCCACGCCCCAGCGCGGCAGGATCTCGTTGCACACCACGAAGCACGAACCGAAGAGGCTGCGCGCGGCGACCAACCGGTCGCCCGCCCCCAGCAGTGCGCCAAGCGAAGTGAACACGGCGGCCATGCCTGTCGCCGTCGCGAACGCCGCGGGCGCACCCTCCATCAGTCGCAGCCGCTCCTCGAACATCGAGATGGTGGGGTTGCCGTAGCGCGAGTAGACGTAGCGGTCGATCTCACCGGTGAACGCCTTCTCGGCGTCGGCGGCGGTCTCGTAGACGTAGCCCGAGGTGAGGTAGAGCGCCTCGGCTGTCTCCTCGAAACCGGACCGCAGAAGGCCGCCCCGTACCCCGATGGTGGCCTGGCTGACGCCGTCGGGCAATTCAGCGGGAATCCGGACCGACGGGACAGGCCGGTCGGGCTCGCTCATGACTGCATCCAGGGCAGTCCGATGGCCCGCCAGCCCGTGCTGCCGCGGTGCTTCTGGTCGTCGAGATTGCCCTCGAACCCGTCGAGCACGTTGTACGAGGGAGCGATGCCGACCTCGGTGGCCGCCTCGGCAGCGCCGATCGAGCGGTTGCCGGAGCGGCATAGGAAGACCACAGGACGCTCGCCTGGCGTCACGCCCGCTGCGATCAGGTCCTCGACGAAGCCGTCGTTGCGCCCGCCGTCGGTGCTGTTCCACTCCACGTACACGACGTCGCGCCCGAGGCCGGAGAGGTCGGGCACACCGACGAAACGCCATTCGGCGGAGGTGCGACAGTCCACGAGCACGGCCTCGGGATGGTCGCTCAGCAGGTCCCAGGCCTGCTGCGGCGTTATGTCTCCCGCGTAGCTCACGACCGCGAGTCTCCCATACCTAACTGGACCCGGGCGAGCACACCTTCCAGGTTCCGTCCTCGCGCGCGACGGTCAATTCCGCCCCGGAGGTGGTGTCCGGGGTCTTGTCGAAGTGGTAGGCCACCTCGGCCATGGCCCGGTCGCCGTCGATCCGCACGCTGCGCACGCCGTCGACGTAGCGCTCACCGTTCTTGGCCACCGAATCACGTTGGCGAGCAAGGAAGTCGGCTTCACTGCCCTGCTGGGCGCGGCAGGTGAAGTCGCGGAAGTCGACGAAGCTCTGACGTTGCAACGCGTCGTTCTGGCCGACGATTGCCCGGCTCACGTCCTGCTCGGGAGCGGGGCCGTCGCCGCCGAAGGCGTTGGCCAGCGCTATTCCGATCACGATGAGCACGATGATTGCCAGCGCACCCAGAAACGGCGCCATCGTGGGCCGGTCGGACACGGGTTCGGGATCTGGTTCGGTCACGACTCCGGCTTGCGAAGGGCGGCCAACACCTGGTGCGCACGGTCACGCGCACGGACCACGTCGGGCGCAGTGGCCAGCGCGACGGACAGCCCGTCGAGCAGCCGCACGTCGCTCTCGGGCACGTCAAGGGCGTCCGCCAGCACGCCGGTGCCCGGTCCGTCGTGCAACACCTCGGCCGCCGCCGGCGAGATCATGATGGTGTCGATCGACAGCCCGAGGATCGCCCTGGCGTGCAGTTCGAACTGCGAAAGGCGCTGCGACCGCAGCGTCACCAGGCCGACGTCGTCCGGCCTCGGGCGCACCGATGAGAAGTACACCTCGTCCTCACGGACGAGGAGCTCGACGTTGAACACGCCGCGCCCACCGAGCGAGTTGACGATCCGCGCCGCGATCGACCGGGCCGCGTCGAGCGCGGCGGGCGACATCAGATGTGGCTGCCATGTCTCCAACGGCCCGCCGTCGGACTGCCGGTGCCCGATCGGTTCGCAGAACTGCACCGTCGGCCCCGAAGGTCCGACGCTGCGGACGGTGAGCATGGTGACCTCGTCGTCGACGTCGACGACGGTCTCGACCAGCACTCGGTTCGGGGCGTGCCCTGCGGCGATGGCCCGATGCCAGGCGGGCTCGACGTCATCCTGTCGGGTCAGCACCGACTGCCCGTCGGCAGGGGTTCCCGCCACCGGCGTCACCACCAGCGGGAATCCCGCATGCTGGGCGACCGCCGCGAGCTCGTCGTCCGAACCGGCGAACCAGAACGGCACGGTCGGCAGCCCGAGTTCGTCGGCGGCCAGCCGTCGCAGGCCTTCGCGGTCAAGGCTGAGCCGGGCGCCGCGGGGGGTCGGGAACACCTCGACGTCGTCGTGTTCCGCAGCGGCGATGAGCACGTCGGCGGAGATCTCCGCCGAGTCGGCGACCACGTACGCCGGCTTCTCCTCGTCGATCCACGAGTTGAGCACGTCGACGTCGGCGCCTTGGTTGACGGTGTGGGCCACGGCACCCAGCCGCTCGAACGCCAGGGCCAGATCGCGGCTCGCGCCGCCGGAGCTGAGCAGCATGACCACGGGTCGGCGGTCGGTCGGTTCGGTCATCGCGTCCAGACTGCCAGAGAAGTCAATCCAGCCGGATGTCGACATAGCACCAGCGCCACGTTTCCCCCGGTTCGATCGACCGCATCACGGGATGGCCCGTCTGATGAGAGTGGGCGCCGGCGTGTTGATGCGGGCTCGAGTCGCAGCAGCCGACGTGCCCGCACATCAGACACATCCGCAGGTGCGCCCAGGTAGTCTCGCCGAGTTCGCTGCATCCCTGGCATCGGCCAGGGGTGAGGGGTTCGGGCTCAGGGGCGTCGGCGGCGGCAGACAAGTGCTCGCAGATTCGGGGCGGGGCATCGACGTCGCGTCCTCGCGATCTCCTCCGCATGCGTAACACGATAGGAGGTTGGCGACGTGGGTGCCTCACTGCTTGCGGTGCTCGTCGTATCGGTGCTGCTGGCAGGGGTGGCCCGACGCTTCGACGTGTCGGCGCCGCTGGCACTAGTGGTCGCGGGGCTGCTGGCCGGCTCGATCCCCGGCCTGAAGGGCATCGAGTTCGAGCCGGAGCTGGTGCTGTTCGTGATCCTGCCTCCGCTGCTGTGGTCTGCGGGCCTGGAGAGCAGCTACGTCAACCTGCGCCGCAACGTCCGGCCGATCGGCCTGCTTGCGGTGGGCCTCCCGCTGGCGACGACGTTCGCGGTCGGCGTGGTGGCCTTTCACACCGTGCCCGAGCTGACGATCGCCGCGGCGTTGACGCTCGGCGCCATCGTGGCGCCACCCGATGCGGTGTCGGCCGCGGCGATCGGCCGCAGGCTCGGGTTGCCCCGCCAGATCATGACGCTGCTCGGCGGCGAGAGCCTGCTCAACGACGCGACGGCGCTGACCGCGTACAAGGTCGCACTGGCTGCGGCGATCGGCACGGCCGCGACCTGGGGCTCCGGGCTCGGCACGTTCGCGTTGGCCGCAGCAGGCGGGGTGCTCGTCGGCGGCCTGGTGGGTTCGTTGATCGTCGCCATTCGGACGTGGTTCGAGGACCCGTTGGTGGAGAGCGCGATCGGGTTGGTTGCGCCGTTCTTCATCTACCTGCTCGCCGAGGAGGTACACGGCTCCGGCGTGATCGCGGTGGTGGTCGCAGCGCTCATCATCGGCCAGCGGTCGACCCACGCAAGCTACGCCACCCGGCTGCAGGACAACGCGGTCTGGCGCGCGGTGCAGTTCGTGCTCGAGTCGTTCGCGTTCCTGCTGATCGGCCTGCAGTTGCCGACCGTGGTCGGCGAGCTCGCAGGTATCTCGGCCGCGGTGCTCGCGACCGCATCCGCGGCGGTGCTCGCGACCGTGATCGGCGTCCGGATCGTCTGGGTGTTCGTGTTCGCCTACCTGCCAAGGGCGCTGTCGGCGCGCGTCCGCGCGAACGAGCCGAGACCGACGCCAGCCCAGGTCTTCATCGTGGCGTGGGCGGGCATGCGCGGCGTGGTGTCCCTCGCCGCGGCCTTCGCCGTGCCCTTGACGACGGCGTCCGGGGCTGAATTCCCCGGGCGCCCGCAGCTGGTGTTCCTGACGTTCGTGGTCGTCGTCGGCACCCTGCTGCTGCACGGGCTGACGCTGCCGTGGCTGATCAAGGTGCTCGACGTGCAGAACGAGGACGCCGCACGGGACGCCATCGAGGAGGCCGCCGCCCAGACCAGGGCGGCCAAGGCCGCGTCCGACCGGCTCGACGAACTGCTGGCCGACGAGCGCGCGACCGACGTCCACCAGCGCGCGGCGACGATCCTGCGGAGTTGGAACGACCGCAGGCAGAACGCCGCCTGGGAGCGACGGCTCGGCCGCAGCGACGACGAGATCGGCGAGAGCCCGTCGGCGGCGTTCAAGCGGCTGCGACTGGAGATGCTGGCCGCCGAGCGTGAGGCGTTCATCGCCGAACGCGACGGCGGGCACATCGACGACGAGGTGCTGCGGTCCGTGCTGAACGGGCTGGCCCTCGAGGAGGCCACGCTCAACCGCGACTGAGCGCGCCACTAGCGTTGGGTGACGTGAACCCAAGATTGGATCACGTCACGGTCGACACCGCGCTGGGCCGGATCGCGGTGCAGACCGCAGGCGACGGAGACGCGATCCTGTTCTGGCCCAGCCTGTTGATGACCGGCGACATGTGGTCGGCGCAGGCCGAGCACTTCGCCCCGCGCCACAGGGTCGTGTTGATCGACCCGCCCGGGCACGGCGAAAGCCAGGCGCTCACAGGCCCGTTCACGTTCGAGGAGTGTGCGCGCTGCATCGTCGACGTGCTCGACGGCCTCGGCATCGAACGCGCGCACTTCGTCGGCAACTCGTGGGGCGGCATGATCGGCGGCACGTTCGCCGCCACCCATCCCGACCGCGTCGGCAAGGCGGTCCTGATGAACTGCACGGCGTCGGCCGCGGGCGGGCGGCAGAAACTCGAGTACGGCTTCCTGCTCCGAATGGCCGGGTGGCTCGGCGGAATCCGTCCCCCGCTGACCCGGTCGGTGCTCAAGGCGTTCCTCGGCCCCACCACGTTCCGCGAGCGCCCCGACGTCGTCGCCTACGTACGCGCCGCCGTGCAGGCCGTCGACCTCGACTCGGGCGCATGGGCGGTGCGCAGCGTGGTACCCCGCCGGCCCGATCAGCGGGCACTGCTGGGCCGGGTGACGACACCCGTGCTCGTCGTGGCCGGCGTCGAGGACGCGACGTTCCCCAATGCCGAGACCAAGGCGATGGCCAACGCGATCCCCGATTCGTCGTTCGTGGTCCTCGACGGCGTCGCGCACCTGGCCGCGCTGGAGAATCCGGCGTTGGTCAACAAGTTGGTGGAGGACTTCCTGGCCCGCTGAGTTCCCTACCGCACCCCGAAACCGTCGGTACCGTCGAAGGCATGACCCAAGCGCCATCGCTACCGCCGGTGCACATGCGGCGCAACGCGTTCGATCCCACCCCGGAACTGGGCGAGATCCGCGAGAGCACGGGTGTCCGCACTGTCGTCAACGCGTTCAACATGCAGGTCTATCTGGTCACCCGCCACGACGACGTCAAGGCGGTGCTTTCCGACTACGAGCGCTTCTCCAACGCGCGCCCGCCCGGGTTCGTCGTGCCAGGCGCGCCGGACATGTCTGAGGAGGAACAGGCGAGCGCACGGGCGGGCAACCTGCTTGGCCTCGACCCGCCCGAACACCAGCGGCTGCGCCGCATGCTCACCCCGGAGTTCACCATCCGGCGGATCAAGCGGCTGGAGCCACGCATCGTCGAGATCGTCGACGAGCACCTCGACGCGATGCAGGCCGCCGGTGCGCCCGCCGATCTGGTCGAGGCGTTCGCGCTACCCATCCCGTCGCTGGTGATCTGCGAACTGCTGGGCGTGCCCTACGAGGATCGTGCCGACTTTCAGGCGCGTACGGCGCGCCAACTCGACCTGTCGAGCCCGATCGCCGAGCGGCTCGAACTGCAGCGGCAGGGTCGGGCGTACATGTTGTCCTTGGTGGCCCGCGCCCGACGGCATCCCGGCGACGACATCCTCGGCATGCTGGTCCGCGAGCACGGCGCCGAGCTGACCGACGACGAGCTCGTCGGCATCGCCGGGCTGCTGCTGCTCGCCGGGCACGAGACCACGTCGAACATGCTGGGGTTGGGCACCCTGGCGCTGCTGCGCCACCCCGACCAGCTGGCCGCCGTGCGGGACGACCAGGACGCCGTAGCGCCTGCCGTCGAGGAACTGCTGCGCTGGTTGTCCATCGTGCACACCTCGATACCGCGGATCACCACCACTGACGTCGAGATCGCGGGGGTGCCGATCGCGGCCGGTCAGTTGGTCTTCGCGTCGTTGCCGTCGGGCAACCGGGATCCCGAATTCACTTCTGCGCCAGACACTCTCGACATCCACCGCGGTGCACCCGGTCATCTGGCTTTCGGACACGGTGTACACCACTGCCTCGGCGCCTCGCTGGCGCGGATGGAGATGCGGATCGCCTGGCCCGCCCTGTTCCGCCGCTTCCCGAAACTGGCGCTGGCCGAGGAGTTCGAGGACGTCGAGTTCCGCTCGTTCCACTTCATCTACGGACTACGGTCGTTGGCAGTGAGGTGGTGACGATCCGATGAAACTCGAAGCCGACCGCGATGCCTGTATCGCATCGGGCAACTGCGTGATGATCTCGGCGGAGTTGTTCGATCAGGACGACGACGGGATCGTGGTGCTGCTCGCCGAGGACGTGCCCGAGTCCGAGGAGGACCACGCCCGCGAGGCCGTCAAGATCTGTCCGGCGTCGGTGCTGCGCCTGGCGTGACGTCGTCGGAAACCGACTGCGAACTTGCGGCCTGGCGACCGCCGGGGGCAATCATTCGCCGGTACGCTTTTAAGAGCAGTTTGCTAGGGGGTTGAGAGACGTGGCATCACCTTCATCGCGGCAGAGTTCGTCGTTGCCATGGCCACCCAACCCGCCCCCGTCCTATCGACCGACACTGATCGCCGCGATGGCGGCCAGCGCGGGGATCAGTGTTGGAAGCCTTGGCCCGTGGGCCACGGTTGTGTGGTTCACAATCAATGGTCTCGACGCCGGCTGGTTCGGCGTGACGGCGCTGACGGCCGGTGTATTTGCAGCGGCGCTCCTGGCACTACTGCTGTTATGGTCACGGACCACGCTGGCGCCGCGATGGTCCGTCCCGCTCACATGGCTTGCGGCGGTTCTGGGCGTGGGCTGCTTAGCGATGTCGCTGCCCTTCCTGATCCGCGCGCCCACCAGCCCACGAACCGACTTCTTCGGCGTGCCTATCGGCCCCGGCGTCGGATGGGGGCTGTGGCTACTGACCCTGTCATCCGCAGTCTTAGCGGCGACGGCCACCGTCTTGGCAACTCAAATCGCTACATCGGTCGATTTGCTCGCGCCTATCGGGCAGTCGGAGAGCGCAGGGACACAAAGCTGGCGGTGGACAGCGATCATAATTTCGGCGCTCATTGTGCTCGCGAGCATTGTGTACTTCGCAACGAACTGGACGTACGACGCGGAGGCCGATGACGATTCGAGTGGGCCGCTGCCGTCAGTCCCGAGCTTCAGCCTGCCATCGTTTCCGGACTTCACCACACCGTCGTTTCCGGACTTGGGCACCACACCACGACCTACGACAACCACGACCACCTCTTTCGCCTACCAAGCGCTTCCCCAGGCCGTGGTGGGAGGAACCTGTCGGGCTGGAAGTACACCGACCATTGACTTCGACGGCGTCGAGGTGACTTGCGCGCGCGTATCACAAACGGACTGGACTGTATGGTCACGCATCCCAGGTGTTGTTCCCCGACCAGAATCTCCTAACGGTGATGATGCCGCAGCTGCCATCTGCGTTCAGCAGACCGGCGCAAGCCTCGCCGTCTGCGCGAACGCCCTTGAGGCGTTCACCTATCTCGGCGACGGACGCAACCCGCCCTAACACAGCGGCGTAGCCGATGTCGGAACACCCCGATTTTAGAAGGTACGGTCCCATTAGCGCGGCTCGGCCCAGTCAATCACCAAACTCTCACCCGGAGACCACACCGCTGGGCGGCGGTCCCGGTGATAATCCCTGCGCCACAACACTTTCGCCTGCGCGACCAGATGTCGGAAGTTCCGCGCCGACCCTCATACCCGGTGACCCGCGCGATCGGCAACAGCCGCTTCGCCGAGATCCGGCCTAGCGATTTCTGCACCCGCTCAGCGACCAACTCGGTCACCGCATCGTAGTTACGAACTCGCTCCGCGCGCGGTGGAGGCGGTGTAACGGCGGCTTCGAACTTCTCGACGACACGTTTGACGGTCTTGTGGGGGTGCCAAGCCAAAGTTAGTGCAGCGACATCAACGATTGAACGAAGTGAATCATGTCGTGAGACATGATCCACAACATATCCATGAAAGTCCCCGAGCCGCCCGACTGACCACCTGAATGGACGACTGTCGAAGAGGCGGCACTGTGGTGACCGGCGTCAAAGCTCCGACCGCTCCCGGAGTATCCGCCGTCCTGGGAAGCCGTGTAACCGAGTCCGGCGATTGGGCTCGGTCCTGGCGTGTCCCGCCGATCGGTAGCGTTCGGCGCGTAGCTGTTATCCCAAGTCCCCGTGGAACCGGCTCGCTGTGTGGGCACAGCAGCCCGGGGGGGTGGCGTGCGAGATTGGTCTTCTTGCGAAGACCGCTCTTTGGGCCTTGTGTCGGTGCCAACAGTGTTTCCGGCCGAGACCCCTGCCCCTGGCCCATCAAGCGGCGGCGTGTACCCAGCGTGGGTCGGCTGCGTGGTGCGACCGGCCCCGCGTTGCCATGGCGGCACATCGCCTGGGGGTGGTGAACCTGCACTTACCGGCCTCTCCACCGGAGAGTCACGCGCGCTGTTGAAGAAATCGGCAACAATCTTGGTGGCGTGATCGAGCTGCGGTTTGAGAGCATCGACCAACGCGTCGAGCAGCAGGGCGTCCGCGCGATTCCCGATGACACCTGCAGTTGCTGCGAGACCTACCCACTTTGCCGACGGGATGAGCCACTCAATTGGCGCTACTCTAGATGACGGTCTGTACGAGCGTCCCAGGGCGATGACATAGCACCCGCCCCTCATTGGGTCGCTGAGGTCTTCGAATGCGCGGCGGAGACCGGGGGCGCATCTGGGCTGGGCAATCCGTCGAGTGAGTTCCAGTCGGTCGCCTTCGGATGCCCGCACCTCGGCGACCGCTTCAACTATCGGCAGGTCAGTGATACTCGCCAATGCGGGGACCCAGCCACTGGGCAGATCGGCAATGACAATTGCCCACAGCATTTCGGTTGCAAGTCCGATGGCGATGGTGCGGGGCACGTATTGCGCCCGAGGGTCAGGGCGTGATTCGCCGAGCTGGTAGTGGAAAGCGCCGATCGCCAGCAGTTCCCTTATTCGTTCGGCTCCGTCGCTTGTGTCAACGCCGTCGACGGCGTGCTTGAGAGAGCTAAGCAACGGCCCAATGCGACTGGTGTCGGTTTCACCATTGGTCGCTTGGGAATACATCCTGCAGCACGACGCAATCCATTCCTGCAGGGCGACCAGATCGCCTCTCCGCTTACTTGGCATGTGTCCCCCGACTGGTCACGGCATCGGCGTTGCCGGGCCATGTCCCGCTCTCCCCTACTTTGCATAGAGGGTAGTCAGGATCGTACAAGCCGAAGAGGGAGGTCGGCGCGCTAATCGCGTCGACAGTCCGCGTGTGGCGCAGGGGACATACCCCTGCCGCGCGCGGGAACACCGACACGTGATGTGTTCCCCCTTCTTTGTACGGGTTTCACGTCGATGAGCACTACAAACGAAGGAGAGACAACGATGGAAATTTTGCGGTGCCCCAAGTGCCGTAAGTGCAAGATGCATAACGACTTTCACAAGTCGAGCCGCAACAGCAGCGGCAGACAGTCGCAATGCAAGAGTGCATGTGTGCCGCACGACGACAGGCGTACGTCGCGAATCCCGGCAGGGAAGCCGCGTACAACGAGGGTTATCGGATGAAGAATCTCGACCAAGAGAGGGAAGCCGCGCGGGTGTACCACGCCGCCAATCCAACGCGGCGGCACTCCCGTGGTTAAGCAAGCCGCAAACCCGCCGTTAGAAAGCGGGCGCCGCAACTCAAGCCAATAACTTGATTCAAGAACGTGATGAAATCATCAGATCCATTGGCAATCAATGAAATTAAGATCTGAACGTGCCATCAATCGAATGGCGCTGCTCCCAGTATTCGGCCGCTAGGGGATTCCCGGGGTGGCGTCGTCGTGGAAGTGCAGGTCGATGACCCCTGCGCGGACCAAGGCGAGCAGGCTCACCACCAGCACCCAGGCCGGGAACGCCAGCGTCACCCACATGCTGATGTCGGCTGCGATCAGCAGGCTGACCGCGCAGAGGTAGGTGCCCGCGACCAGCCAGGTAGGCATCAGCCGAGTCTTCAGCCAGATGGTGGCCAGCGAAATCATGAACACCGCGCCCATCCGCAATGCGTAGGTGTTGCTCAGCGTGGTGAGCAACACCTGGCCGAACGCCACCACCTCGTCGTGCGCGGCTTCGTCGACCTGCAGCCTCCGGCTGGCCACCAGTCCGGCGCCGACCGCCGACGAGACGAACATCATCGCCAGGAACAGCAGCCCGCTGCCGAGGAACACCGACGCGAAGAACTTGTCCTCGTACTTGCCGATCCCGTCGCGCACCACGCCGATGAACCACAGGAAGGTGATGCCCGCGAACGGCATCAGCAGCGCCGCGATCTTGAGCTTGCCCGCCGACCCGTCGACCCATTGCGAACCATGCTCGCCGCCTTCGGGCAGCGCCGTCCGGATCAGCACCAGCGCGGCACCGAACAGCAGCGCGAAGAGCACGCCCGCCAGTCCTGCCGCGCGTGGTGTCTTCAGCCCATTCAGCGTGGTTGCGCGTCGGTCGGTCACCGGGTCATGGTGACAGAGCCGCAGCCCAAACCTGCTCGAAACTGCGAGATGTCAGGGTTGGCCGGGGAGCAAACGCACCATGAGTCCGTTGCCCTCGGCCAGCAGATTGTCGTCGGGGTCGCGCAGTTCGGCGTTCACGAACGCCTTGCGACCCTCGGTACGCGCCACCCAGCCACGCGCCGTCAGCGGGGTGTCGATGGGCGTCACCTTGCGGTAGTCGATGTGCAGAAATGCCGTGCGGCTGATCGGTCGACCGGCGGCGTGGATCACCATCCCGAACACGGAGTCGAACAGCAGGGGCAGCACCCCACCGTGCACGGCGGAGTTGCCGCCGACGTGAAAGCGGCTGAACTGCACGTGCAACTCGACGCCGTCGGGCTCGAACTTGCCAATCTTGTAGGGCGGCATCAGCAGGCTGCCCGCGCCGGGCAGATCGGGAACGCGGTTGGCGGGGCCGACGCCCTCAGCCGCTTCGAACGGCTCGAGCAGCTTGACCAACTCGTCGACGCGCTCGGCGGCCTCCACCCAGGTGTCGCTGTCCGGGTCGGTCGACACCGCGAGGTCCTGCAGCCGCCGCATCGACGACAGGAACGGCCCGAATCCCGGCCCTGGCTGCGCCGGCTCGAAGAGCGGGAACCCGCCATGCCGGTCGTAGTCGGGATCCTCACTCACGTTTGGGCCAGGATGTCGCGGCGCACGATGGTCTGGTCGCGGCCGGGCCCGACACCGATGCACGAAACATGGGCGCCGGCAAGCTCTTCCAGGCGGAGCACGTAGTCGCGGGCCTTGGCGGGCAGATCGTCGAATTGGCGGGCGCCGGAGATGTCCTCCCACCAGCCGGGCAGTTCCTCGTAGATCGGCTCGGCGCGCGCGATGTCGCTCTGCGTCATCGGCATCTCGTTGGTGCGCTTGCCGTCGACGGTGTAGCCGACGCAGACCGGCACCGTCTCCAGGCTGGACAGCACGTCGAGCTTGGTCAGGAAGTAGTCGGTGATT
>Ga0193743_1000489_pt1 | contig 31220 bp, 43 predicted proteins | sample L2c2metaG_FD_143038 | JGI IMG/M metagenome (GOLD analysis project Ga0193743, IMG submission 143038) | Soil microbial communities from a riparian zone of the East river system, Colorado, United States - L2c2 | ecosystem: Environmental > Terrestrial > Soil > Riparian zone | place: USA: East River...
CCTTGGCCTTATTATATTCTAAATGTACCTTTTTAGACCCGAGATCTCATACAACCACTCGTCGTAACTCCTGGAAAGGATTTCAACACAAAATTCGGCAACTTCAGGCAGGCAGACTTCGTTGGCGTGCCATACGGCTCAAAAGTCCCATCGCATACAGGAAGAGGCTTCCTGCTCATCCTAAGGCCCACGCCGGAGCTATGGACACTCGCTCTACCACATCGGACCCAGATCCTTTATCAGGCAGATATAGCCTTCATCACTTCACATCTCAATATCAAGAAAGGTAGTCGCATTATTGAAGCAGGTACGGTTTTTCGTCCATCCCAGACTCTTGGAGACCACCTCTCCTCATGTTTAAGGGTTTGATCTTCTATCCAAGCCGCATGGACGCTATCAATCGGCCTCGCTTCGAGTCCTTTTATTCCCGATATCAGAGGGCATGGATCTGACTGCTCATTTATCTTATTTCAATAGGTATAGTCCATAATCAAATGGCAGCTCTCCGCGTTTCCTCACCATATTCGACACAAAAGGTACAGGATCGGCATCATTCTCCCATTCAGTTGCAAGAACCATAGGCTCATCAGGACACCTATGGTCATACGAGTTCCATGAAGCGAGGTTTGGAAAAGCAAAGTGAGTAATCTTCCTTCTTCCAGAACAGGCACTAATAACCTTTTTTTTTTCCAGGGAAGAATTCACAAGACATGGCATGGACGATATTGTGACTCTCCAACATCGAAATGTCTGCAAGGATGGTTTTACCGTGATCGGAGAGGCGGACGCAGGTATGTAGCCCGTTTTCTTCTTCCGTTCTTCCCGATAATGACGCACAAAATTTCAGTTTTTCTTGACCTTCCAGCGCCATGGGATGCTGTCGAACATGCCAAAAACGCTTTGCGTGTACGTTCCCTTTCCTTTCACGTTATCTTACCGCCTTGTCCGATATCTCAACTGATCCTCTCTTGATTACAGAAAGACCGTACAACACGGATATGTTGTTTTAGTCCGTGCATGGAGCAAGTACTACGTACCGTAAACGCACTAAATGAAGCTGGTTTCACAGGCGAGTATTACTGTTTCTCCGGCCCTGCCTGTCTTTTTAATGCGATTACTCGATTTTTCCCATACAGAAATAACCATGTACGAAACTCTCGTCCGACCCATCGAAGTATTCCAGATCCCTCCCTTACAACCCGTCTCTATTGTGTCCGAAAGATTGAAAAAATCGGAACTGAAACGCGAAGGCAAGCGTTTGAGACAGATAGCGGCTAACAAGGCTGCGGCTAGCGGGAAACGTAAACGTGATGCTGTAGCGGCTGATGAGGATGAGGTTGATAGTGGGAATGCAACTGAATTGGCGGATAGCGCTAGCGGTGCCGGCGACAGCAGCAGCAGCAGCAAGCGGGTCAAGATCGGTTGCTTACCTATGACGGAGGAAGATGACGGCGTACCCAAGACGGAAGAAGAACAAAACACCAACATGGATATCGAAATGACAGTGATCGGAGATCCTTCAACATCGGCATTCCAAGTGACAGAGGCAGCGGCGGACATCTCCACCACTACCAACTCCCTGGCGGACATCCCAATACCTACTACGACGGCTACGGCACCATCTGCTAAGATCAATATCTCGAAAGCCCTTCCCGAAGTTCGTGGACATACTTCCTACCTAACATTCGCATGCCTCATCCCTATTCCCGCGTCTGCCAAAGACCCATCCGAATCTGCCGGTTCCATAGCTCATTGATAAGACATCCGAGTGAAAAAAACCTTGTTTTATACTCAAGATTTATCTATGTAAGCCTTTTTATTTTTTTGATAAAAATATCGTAAATTATTAATAGGTATAGATACATATCAATCATGTAAGCGCGTCATAAAGTAGAAACAAGTTAGCCATGGCAGGCACCTCAGGAAAAAAGAACAAAAAACATGCTATCAAGCGTCCTCACCTTCAATTTGAGTTGTCATCTTGGAAGTTCGCGGACGTAGAGTTCGCGTTGTAGGAGTTATAGCCACAGGCGTCCGCTTAGCTTTAGCAACAACCCGAGCTCGTTTACTCGACGACGGTCGCTGGTCCTCGCCATCCTCTTCATCTTCCTCATCTGTCAGGCTCAAGCCCGCTGAATCAGACTCCTCTCCCACCCTTTTCCTCGAGCTCCTTCGTTTTCTTTTCGTCGATGATTTCCGATTAGTCTTTGCCTTTGTGCTTCTGCTGCTTGAGAGGTTGTTGGCAGGTGAAACTGAAGCTGAAGCTTTAGAAGAAAGCGTAATCTTAACTGTCGCCTGCTTCTTGCTCTTCCTAGTAGGCCTTGCTGCAAGCGGGGTCTGTGGCGATGCCATTGTCTCATCTTCGCCATCATTGGCTACATCAAGGTCATCGTCAGCATCGCTACCCAGCTGCTGCTGTCCCCTTGCTGCATGTTCTTCAGCCATTTCTTGCATCGTTTTCGGGATATAGTGGTGTCGGTGTGCCTGTGCCTGTTCAGACTGCAGACCGACCACCTCTTCCGTGTCTGAGTCTATGTCCATCATTACAAAATCAGATGCAATGAAATCGGCCGGAGCATCACTGGTAGGAGGCTCTTCCAGTTCATCCGCGAGTTTGGATATCTCCTGGGCCTGTCGTGGAGTGTAAGGCAACGTGACGTGAGTATTCTTGGGCAGGTGGAAAGCCTGAACTACTCTATCTGCACCAGCTAGGAAGCCGCCTGCTGCACTGCTGGTATTATCATCATCCTATGTAAACGTCGGTTATATGGGTCTATGGCCTAAACGAAAAAGAACACCTACATGAGGACTTCCTGCTTTTGATTCATCTTCATTGTCATTCGAGTCCTGCTCTGCCTCGCGTGGTGGTTTCTCCCTCGGTTTATGCCCATACTGTTCTTGTAGCCTCTGCCGGATTTGGAGACCATGTATGAGGCGTTTCCAGTGCTTGATGACCCGATCCTCTCGTTTGATCCTGGCTTTCTCCTCCGCTTCTCGTTCGGCTTCCCAGAAGGCCTATCGAGATAAGGAAGAAGCAAAAACATAAACGTGTCAGAACCGAGATACTAATGGCGAGGCGAGAAGCAGGACTATTATCACTGACTCACCTCCAACAACGTTGCCTCGTTTTCTGCCGCGACTACCACCCCTTCAATTATGGGAAACGCTCGGCGTTTCTTGAATTCAAACCCAGTCTGTGTAACAAGATAAGGTTGAACAACATTCAATTTGGGAAAAGCAATTTCAAAATCAGCAGTTGACGTTCTAGCCCGACCATGGGGAAAAAAATGTACGCACGACTGCCTCTGCGTAGTCGAACCCCAATTTTCTTGCTATTTTGGCAATGCCCTTGACTGTAACATGTGAAAGAACATATCAGGCTCTGGGGCAACCTTCGAAAATGGTAAACAAAAAACCCACAAGGTATATGCGCAGCTCCTTTTGGCAGCATAGATGACACGTACAAGTCAATGTTACCGAAAGTGTTCTTCGGAACTTTCCCCTGTTATTGTCGGTCAAGACCAAGTAACTCAGAAGGAAGCTTAAGCTCACATCTACCACAGGATCAGGAAGATATTGCTCGGTCTGCGAATACGCATAGAGGCCTTGCATTATTTCTCCAGTGGCACTCGAAGGACCCTCATCCTGCCCGTTCGGACCGTCTTCGCCAGCTACTCTGAGTTCATCTCTCAAGACTTCAAGTTCCCGCATACGGTTTACAGTCCCGGCTCGTATCTTAACCATCTTCATCGGCTGCTCGCCTGCAATAACTGTTCTCCCAGTGTTCCTCATCCAATTTTCGGCCGTTTTGAGAGAAACGACCGATGACCGAGGATAGACAGGTTCTCCCCGGAATTTGCCCAATTCTGGAGTTGCAGGTGGCGGAGGGTGGATCGTTTCAGATTGTTTCAGATGGCGAGTAAGTATATATCTAAGAAAAAGTGTTTTCATGAGTAAAAGGATCCTAGTTGGATGATCTGGGTTTTACATTGGATGATCTTTGAATCCGCTCATGGTTGTTGGCATTCCTTCCATCATTTGAGCCGCTTCCAGCTCTTGATCTTCTAGATCGTCTCGGTGCTATCGAGTTGAAATTCTCAGCTCATCAGTCAAGATTTTGATTATAAAGATGAAATGGATAGATACCAGTCGAAAGGGCCTATGTGTTGCATTCACCACGCTACTCCACCACGCCTGGCGACCTTTACCACCTCCACCAACGTTTGGTGCACTGCTGCCGCCTTGGACTTTGGCCACTTTTGCGCTATATTCTCTCGCATACCTCCTGGTAACATCTCGCGCATATCCATCTTCCTCGAACGCGAGCACGTAGACCATGCGATTCTCTACCTTGGTCCCAGTACCCCTGTTTTTATTTGAAGCATATCGATGGGGATATACGTTCGAGCCCCGTTGTATAGAAGTATTGACATTAATATTTGAAGGCGTTGGGTCAAAAACCCTGCGATCATTGATGTGACCGCGAATTGGATCTATCGGGAGCCACCTGGTATCGGGTCTTGAGAAGACTTCCGTCCAGAAAACAGGAGGTGTGATCAATGGGTCAGGGGATACTGTTATCCGTCAGATATTAGATTAGAACATGCAGGACTGCGACGCCACATACCTAAGTTACTCGGGCCGCCCAAAATCTGACCGCGACTCTTCGTTTTCCGCAGTTTGATAGTAGGCTTGGCTTTCTCTTTTCCTTTCGCCTTGTCGCTTTTTACAGGACCTCCATCAAGCCTTCGGCCATTTGAGAACCTTGATTGTATGTCGGAATCTGTCATTGAGTTGGAATTCGAAGCCTCGTTGTCGTCCTCAACTTCCAGAGCCTTCTCCTTTCCCTTCCCTTTGGGCTTTCGTTCGTAACTTGGTTTAGGTTTACCAACTCCGGCCTGCCATGGTACACTTTGCAGACTGACGACTAGCCTCGCCGGAATCCCTAAACCCCTGCATAACGCCGTGAACAGTTGGGCACTGGTGTCTCTGGACCCGTTCCGCATCAAAGCATGCTTCATGAGGCTGTTCGGGCTACGAATAGGCTCTATTTCGTCATCAACCATATCTTGGAGGGTGTCGACGTCGATGATTGCATCTGGGTTATTTTCATCCTTGAGATGCAGTCCACGAACTTCCAATCCACGCCTCACTTCATCAAAAGTACGACTACGAATATGGCCATCTGGTAAGACTTCGAAGAAGGAATTAGCCCACCACTCGGTAAGATCTTTCATTGCAGCCTCGAACATTCGGCCCCGTTGGTTGTGGTTGGGTATGCGAGATTTGTGAATCAGGCTGAAGGCTGTTTGAAGATGAAGAGGAGTAAGCGAAAGAAGCCTCGCCTGAGGGAGGGTTACATGACAGCTCCTTCACTCTTGTTGGTAGAGAGATTACCTACATGGAGCAGAGGATCATTTATCCATTTATTGCGTATTCGAGCATTGACAATGAGCGCGACGGTATGAATCTTATGACAATCAATGCGCAAGAGGCGCTCCGCATGAGGTATTCCTTTCTTCCTGGCTAAAATGAGAAGGAACTTTCTAGTCCATTGAGTATATGACAACAAACTTGTTCGTGTTTTTATTAGGTTTTGGATGCGTTTGAAGGGTAATTTCGATATGGTGCTGATGCTCTGGAACTTGAACTTCTTCCCAGTCGAGGTCGTCATCACTGTCAACGGCATTCGAGTTAATTTCTTCCATATTTTATATAATACCACCCTTATGGTGATCAATAAGAAAGTGTAAAGACAAGTGAAATTTTCCGGTGACTGCAAAAGACACAAATGTCATGTGATGTGATATGACTCAATTTTAGTGTCACAGTAGTGATTATATAATCAGAACTTGGATAAATTAATTGTCCTTTTGAACACCATCTAGAATACATTTACTACTTATATGCAAAAGGACAAACGATGAAAACAAAAAAAAGCGAAAGTTGAAGACAAGTAAACCAAGGATGTCTGAAGAGAGGTCGCCAATGGGTAAAATGACGGGAGACGATGTGTTTCCCTCTCCAAAATCCAGGGACAGAGCATACATCGAAGTTCCTTGCTGAGCAGCAGGCTTGGATTTAAAAAATATATGGGGGGCGGGCTCGCAGGATGCATGGAATTGGAGTTTCTTCGGAGATGATGAGGGAAGAGATCGAACCGCTGGACGCCAGCGACCAGGTCCAGAGGGGAGGCGACACGACGCTTGTATTTATTAGAACGTACTCGCCCATTCTTCCAGATTAACAGTTGATGTCCTCGCCTCATCTATCCATGCTTCCTTCTGAAAACAGGGGAATCATATCGGTAAGAGGTAGAAGAATGAAAATAAGTATGTCGGCTGACCAATAAATCCTTTGGTGTCTTTCTGCTATCAGGATCCTTCAACAGACAACTGTCGATAAATGATTCTGCCTCTTTGGGGTATCGTCCCTCGGGCATCAGTCGTGGTGCTGGCTCGTTCACAATATGCTGCAACAGCTCCAAGATACTCATCGTCATCCCCCCGCCTTGTAAACTCACACCTTTACTCTTTCGATTGGCTTTCTTCTTCTGCGTACCTTTCTTCAGACGCGCAGGCGGAAGACCAGAAAGCGATAGGGACCCTGGTCGAGCCGGCGACAGTGTCCCTTCGTAATCAGAGTCTTCGTCATCTGACGTTGACTCTGAGAATGGGAAACGACCGAGGGCAAGTTCAATTAGAGATATTCCCAACGACCATACATCAGATTTAACGGTGTATTGAGCTCCCTGTATTCGCTCGGGCTGTAAGCAACATGGAATTTCCATCAGACCGTACGAGAAAGAAGGTATTGAAATAGTAGCAGTGAGAGAATTTGACAGTCAGCTTGAGAAATCCCTCATGGATGATGTCGACCTACACTCATGTACGTTGATGTGCCCACGAATGTGTCCGCGATGGAATTGATGAGTTCGCCGGAAACACCAAAATCACATATCTTGATTTCTCCTCGAGAATTGAATAAGATATTGGAAGGTTTGATATCTGAAAACGAGGAGGAACATACAACGTCATCACGTGATGGTCTTCTTTGAATTAAGAAAAGGAAGTCCAGACTTACCTCGATGGATGATGCGGTGGACATCATAGAGATATGTCAAGCCTTCAAGCACAGCCAAAGCGACCTTGCTGACAATATCGATATCAATTGGGCCAATCTTCTTGTAAATGCCATCGAGAGAGCCTTTGTCCATGAATTCCATGCAAATGCAAATGTTGGGATCGGCAAGAAAGGCGCCCCAAAAAGAGATGATGTATTTCGAGTGGCAGTCGTGCATAATTTGTAATTCACGTAGGATCTGTTTCCGTACGGCTGGCTTTGCATCGATGAGGACAATCTAAATGTCAGGATAAATGTGTGATTAGAATAAAGAAAGAGGAGCACAGAAAGTCGCACTTTCTTAGCCATAATAGTCTTCGTTGGAACGTGCTCGACTTTCTTCACACTTCCACCGTTACCCTGACCAAGCTCCTGTAGGTCTTTGAGATCTTCGTTCTTCAAATCGAACTTGATCTCGGGATTCATATCCAGACTGGCAAGCGTATTGGATAAGGCAGTATGGTATGTATTCCTTCGGACCGCTGGCGAAGCCGTATGTGGCGCCGTGCTCGCCCCGCCAAACCCCATCGATGCAGTACAATCCAATTCGACAGCGGAAACAGGAACAATCGAGGTCGGAACCCTAGGCGCTTTGATGATCATCGGAGGCGGTCGCTTTTTGCCAACCGGTGCAGAAACTATTGGAGCTGGTGCCAGACGGATAGGAACTGGTTCAACCTCCAATGTCGACGACGCTGGTGAAGACGTTGCCCCTGGAAGCTGCAAGGCCTTGAAGTTCCTCTTCTTCCGGATAGGACTGGTAGGAGACGCCATCTAGTCGAAGAAACGGCTCGGCTCGGTCCAGGAGCCTATATCCCTTGATATTTGAAATGAAGAGCTAGAGAAGTGGAAGAAGAGTGCGAAAGAAAACGGAAGCCAGTGCCAATGATGGACAACGAATAATATTAATAATAACTATTATTATTATATTATTTAATTGGGCACGTGATGTGCATACGCAGAAACCAAAACCTGCTAATGTCATGCGATTATAGAACTTGAAAGTCATTGGACGTAGACCTCAGAGTTTGGCGTCCATTTCGCCTTTGGTTTATATTTCAGCTGTGATTCCATGCGCTTCTTGACAGTGTTATGCACCATCGGATGTGGGTCCACAATCTGCCTACCCCTACCCAGATTTGGCCTAGAGACAAGGGTGAGATCTTGAGTGTCATGGTTTAAGTTGAACGCACATGTGAGTTTTATGCCAAACGCAACTTGCGTCCTGCCATGAATAAGGAAACGGGAATATCTCGAGCAACCACCATAAAACATTAGTCTGGAGCTCGTCATGGAGCGGTTCCAAAGCGTCGGTAGGGTCCATCGAATCTATCTCATTAGTCGTCGGCTCGGAATCCAAGTTGATATTGGCGCGTAAGAGGGCGGAAGGTTCGAGTATGGCATCGCATCCAGATGCGATGACTTGGCGCACCATCCACCTCAGGGAGATGTTCGATAACGATTGTTCTATGTCGTTACGTAGAACACCACCACCGACATCTATAGATATCTTGAATCATGCTGCTGATCATATTGAGGCAACATATATTTGTAAAAAGACAATTACCCGAGTGACACCCTGAAAACCACACTTCCTTAACATCTTCTGGCTCCCTCGTTTCACCGTCCAAGGGCACAGCGCGATGGTAGTAGTTGGGCCTAAATTTAGTGCGATGCTATAAAAGAAATCAGAATGTGTATATGATTCGTATTCGGGGCCTTGCAGGCACAAAATCACTAACTTCATCAAGAGACAGTGCATGGCGAAATATCTTGATGGCACTATTTGAATTGGTAAAAGGTAAGGTCCGACTCGAGAGATTTCCAACACTGGATACAGTATCCCTGGTGTTTCAGTTGAGGTAAGCTCCACGAATGAATTGATAAATCAGCTTGTATACGAACCAAACTCCCATAAACTCTATGTCAACAGCTCGACAGAAAGTTTGCTTAAACCCAGCGCATAGCCTGAGTCCTTCAGCATCGGTGCGTTTATACATGTTGTATGCGAATGAGACCTGGGATACATTGTCTCGTGGTAGAAGTCCAACCTTGAAAAGCTCTGAATAAGACAGATGTTACGCTTATGGAACAGTGCATACTTTATATAAGAATCCAGCCAACGCTCTGAATCAAGAGTAAGCACCGAGCATTATATCGAAGATTAGAATCAATCACCTTGCTGTGTACGCGCCTCTCGAAAACCCTGACGGGTATGGCTCTCTGTTAGCATTGGTTGATATTAGACAGGCAATGAGAATAGCCCACCAAATATACATATTTTATCGCCCGTCTTATAGTTCTGCATTAAAAAATTGTAGCCCTGAATAACATGTGCATCTAAATACCTGATGTCGAGTCACTCTATGGCAACTATACTGACAGAAGATATTCACATACCAAGCAAAAGCGAGATCCATTACTTTCGCTCCCCACTCAAAGATCGGCGAAACAACGCCTGGTTGAAACCATGTTCCTATGCCAGCCTATACAACGTCATTCTCAGCATCGGCCACTGGAGGGTTGCAATGGGTTGAGAAATACCTGATAATAGGTTAGATATTCTTCGCTATCTTTCTTCAAGAGAGCGAACATCTTGACGACGTTGGTATTCTAGTGCATTCGGGTGGCTTTTGTGAAGACTAAATACGGTTTTTCGAGAGGTTCTGCAACTCACTTCGGTATCGTACTTGCTAGCTGTTCCATCGAAGCACAACACAAGAGAGCGAGGTTTCCTTTCCACCGTCACCGTGTCCATCCGTGGCAGAAATTATTTTGAGGGTAGATGGCTTGAATTCGGGAATAGGTGAGTGGAAAGAATTTGATTATTTGCCAACATTGTGCATGTCAGGGACAACTTTATATGGGAGTTTTAAAATTTGTGCCAGACGCCTGACGAGAGCTTGCCATAATTGTACTGGTCTCGTTCAACAAGTGCGTCCCTAGATATTATTTTGGGCGTATCATGAGACTCGTAACCATATCTTAGACAACGCCTCCGCCAAAACCTGGTTTTGGTGCTGTCCCTGAACTATATAAATGAAATAATTAATTGACCGGTAGTGCATTACATTGATGCGCTACTGGTGGCCGCTCATGAGCTCGAAAATGAACCATTTACTTATAGCGCTTGATGATTTGGTTGCTACGGGGGCAGACAAACCTTCTTGACCCAGCCGACGAATCCCACGTCTTGACAGAGACATCTGACAATGGCCAATTGTGGCATGTGGAAGATACTAGTAATAGGATGGATTTAAGAATCCACATGATTGTTATCCAATAAATTCGACGTCCTCAAGATTGCTGAAGATCCGAAATGTGGCAACAGGTAGACACATACTTCTCGCCCGTAACACCGTGGAACATGCCTCGAGCTCCTTTGTCGTTCAAGAAGACAATCTTCATCGGTTCAAGCTCCTTGGCAAGCCCCGTAGTTCAAGTGGATTTGTAAGTTGAAACAACGAACTCCGGGTTGACAACGCTAATGCAACTGTGATCATGCCAGGCATTATATAATGACCTGAGTCAAGTATGTTAAAAGTTAGTAAGAGTACAATTTGAAGCTTCAAAAAATAGGCAGTGCCGCATCTGAGTAGCCCATATCAAATATCTTCGCAGCTACCACCACATCTAAGATGTAACATGAGAAGCCTTTCCCCCCTCATACTTTGATTTTTCCCATGAAAATTCAATCGTCAGCGTAAAATCTCTCTCTCAAGCTTTTCCGCGTATCATATCAAGTTCAGCCAGCAGGGTCTGGTGTCGGTAAGCTAGCCTGATATCAGGAACGTTTGTCTGTATTAAAATGTATTGAGCGTAAGTTTCAATATCTGGGAGGACGCGGAAGAAACCATTTTACCTTGTTGATTTCATTTCCAGCTGCACCAGGAAGATACCATTCATGCCCTAGCCAATGTCGCTTTACTTCCATTTCAAAACCACTCTGTCTAACCGAATTGCGTGCGAGTTCTGCTAGTGAGCTCTGGGGTAACTTGTAAATCTGTAGGTATTGTCGTGAACCCTTCCATATATCCATTCGAACAAAAGCCATCGACTTACATGAGCAGCAACACTATATTCCTCCAGTAATGGTTCCTAAGGACAGTTAAGATCCGTGGCTCGTCAAGTATTACAGCGGACGCACCTTTGTGAAATGGAACTGTAGTGGGTCATCCGTACTCAAACTAACGTTCAAACCAGTCTTGAAAAAGTCGAGGAGAGGATTTCTCTCATACGTTAGGAATAATGCGTTGTTACTTAATGGGCTCATAGCTATTCCGATTTGCTTGAGGTAGAATAGGTATTGAAGCGCAGGAACCTTGCGTAACAAGATCCCATGAGAAATAGAGTGTGAAGTGAGGAAAGCAGAAGTAAGATGGTCTGTATCACCAGCTTCTCCACAGTGAGGTCGGAAAACAAACGTGTCTTATAATATGATGATATGTCATTCACATGATTCCGATAAATGTTCAACATAATAGACTTACTGAAGCCTCGCACTCGTCTCCATCTGTTCAAGCTCGCCATATTTGCAAACATGTAATAAATCCTGAAGTTCTTTCAAGAAATGTTCTTGGGAAGGTGTAGCGAAAAATATTCACGCACCAGTACGAATATGGAGGCGACTGGGGGAGATCCCAAAGCCTTGGATATGGAAACTTCTTGTGTATTCTCCTCTCGGTTTTCGATTCGTCGTCGACAGTATCAAAACCAACGACACGTTGCAAAAATACATGTAACTCTGGATGAGATCTAGGGTCTTTCGTCACTTCAAACAACGGCTTAAACACATCTGGATATCTATCAATATCCAGGCGATGCAAACTTTAGAAAAAGACGTACTGATGACGATATCCTCAAATGTACGGATGGACTCATTAGCCTTGTAGACCTCGTATAGGCGAGGAATCTGAATGAGCCAGCGCACGTTGTGCGAGAAGAGTTTGTTATTAACAATCCATTTGGCCAGCTTGTCCCATTCATCTGCGGATCGTCCATAGATACTTAGTCGCCATTCGACGTTCTACGTCAAGAGCCATCTTGTTACTGGGAATGAACGACGGCGAGCGATGCCGCGCACCTGATACTTGCTCTGCTCTAGATCAGTCATCAATTCTGAAGTTGTGCTTTAAGGTTAGATGAACATCTCTCAACCCATGTAATAACAACATACCTTTCGTGAGTTCAGCTAGGTAACGACCGCGGATATAATTATCGGTTTTCAAGAATATTTCTCGCAAACGGGATTCTCCAATTGGATTGTACTTTAGGTTGAATTTATCAAAACGATGGAAAGAGTCCTGGTGAGCATGCATATCAAGGGTGTCGATCGAAAGATCGTATGCTGTAAGCTTGAGAGAGTCAAAGACTTGTGAGAGCGTTAGCTCATGACCGTCGCGAAAAATGACTACATCCTACAATCCAATATTGTTCGTTAGTACAGAAGAAAGTTTCACGAGAGAAAACGGACGAACATCCGGACTGCGTTTCATTTTAGCTTTGATAAACCGCAATAGATGCTTTTGATTCATGCTGCTTGAATGGTGCACGTGAGTATCAACTTTTCGAACGTTGTAAAAGTCTCTATGTGTCCATTTAGCATGGAAGGAGGCGTGATCTCATGCTGAGCACAAACCGGTGCGGAACTCTCTGTGGATTCAAAAGTAAATAAGAGGATATCCAGACTTCATGATAATTCTTGCACCTTCATGTCCGCTAACTCTTGGAACTCGTTCAAGAGACCATACATGTTGAACTTCCCTGACAGATATTTGAGTCGGCGAAAAGCAAAGCTCTTGGTTGGACCATCTGAGATGACGCTCAGTACGAGTTCCAGATCCAAGAAATATTCTCGAATGTCTGGAATATCGAATGCTGGTTTCTCATCCTTTTCTTTGTCTGCGTAATAAATGTTAGACTAGTATAGGGACTCAAGATGACTTGTAGGGGGGTACCTTTTGCATCATCGTATACCTGGAATACTCCCTTGACATCAATGCCGAATGACCACCCAAGATGTTCGCCAGGGATCGTACAATCGCCAAAGTTGAAACCATTATCTCCCGGACGACTCTTGGTGCCATCTATGCTGATGACAGTCTCGTTGTCCTTCCAGTGCCAGTGCGGAGGTGGAGGTTTTGGATAGATATGCCACGGTTCCAACGAATTTGCTTGGGATTGACTTTTGGCTGCATCGATCGCAACGTCTGGCCGAACCCCACACACATCTGCATGCTCATCACTAAAAGGTTGGAAACGGCCATCATAATCGCGCGGATCATCCCCGATGCGTTGTCCAGATTTAAGCATGTATTTGTCACGTAATTCTAGGCATCGCTGGAGTGATTGGAGAAGTTGGACTTGCTCGGTGATGGTGGCGTGTTCTAAAGGGGGAGTAAGCAGAGGTTGGGCGGTAGGAGCATAAATGACACGTACCTGTTGCATGTACCACCCCAGTGAGTTGTTTGTGTTGATCTGTCTCTTGCTCTTCGTGGAATGTATCGCCAATCGCAGATCCTTGGAGAGATATGTGCTTAAAGCTGCCTGCCTCTGAATGAGCGTCCGATCCTCTTCTATGGGCCCAATACTTCTCCTCGATCTGAGTAGAAAGTAGATTAAAAGATATAGTTTAGTTGCCAGAAGTTACGACGATCCCAAACACCTGTTGTAAGCTTTTCTCTTCAGTGTATCCAAAAAAACCGTCTTTGGCTTCGGGAATGTCAAGTCCTCCAGATGTAGATGAGCCTGGAGTCGGACTTGGGGCAATTGATTTGTCTTCTAACATGGTGGTTCTTGGGGGAAGACTCGGAGCCATTCACCAACATTTCTGCAAACCCGCAAGGGGATACGAGATAAGATAAGATTGAGAAGCCCATAATCAGAATGCCAGTCATTTGCTGCAGTCCCAGCTCTGCTGGACCTTCCTGAGATGCTACGTGATCCCACCTCATTCTCAACTGTCTCCCCGATCCACGGCAGTGTTGACCGGGGATCTCCAGCCAATTGTAAGTCAAGGGTTTTAAGAGGATCCCACCGCATCTACTGAAGCTCTTCTCGTTACAGGAGGAGATCCTTGGATTCGACTTGGGGGTCATACCGTATGCTCAATTCACCCTTGACGTCCATGTAACCTTGTTCTCCGTAAGTAAGTCTGACGGTCGTGCACCAGCGGGACTCATCTAAGCGTTTGTCCACACGCCACTAGATCTCTACGCTTTCATTGTACTGACGCCATCTTCCTCAACTGTCGACGAGCTTATCGAGATGGTGAAATCCGACAATGACCGACGGCACAGCAAATGGACCGAAAGGGTCAGCATGCAAGAGTTCGTTCGCTCAATGTGTGCATCTATATTGTCCCGATTTCTCTGCATAAGCTGAATTTTTATGGTCCCTAGTCTCCAGCTTCACCAATCGAGAATATGGGTTACTTTCTCTACACCCAGAACATTTCCTGCCTCGTGGCCGTCCTCCCCATCTATGGCCCCACTACCGGAACTTACAAAAATCATGTTGCATCACGCGACCGACGCCTCCGCCAGTCGATCGAGCCTGATAGTGTTCGCTTACCACCCTTCCGACACAACTTCACAATCGCAATGAAACCGATGATGTGAACGTGTTCCTCTTCCGACCCCAAATCTTCTCGTGCTTGAAGTTACAACCTCTTTCCCCCTTCTTGGTCACCCTATCAAGCCAGACATAGAATAGCTGTATGTAAGATGGCTGTGGATGCCGCAACCAACCATTACACCAAAAGGTCAAATAACAGAAAGATTACTCTTTCTGCTATCGGCATCTATATATGGTAGTGTAACAACCTTACACTGTATACAGTTGATATTTCTCTTCAGTGCCACATTATTGGTGATACAAGACTGTTGAAAAAATATACAGAGTCAAAAAAATATGGAGACCACCAATGATCTCATCGAAATATACCTAATTTGGCCAAAAACAAGGGCAAAGGCCTCAAAAATATTAACCGCCATTCACCTTGGAGAGAAACCGACTACACGTCTTGATCCACTTCGACAGCGACATGTCTGTATCTATCCAACGGATGCCCGCACTGTCTGATCAAAGTTTGTTTGTGCGTTTCAGCATTCTTCCAGATTCGAGCCAGCCGTGGATCGCGCGCATTCCATTGTTTGCAGTCAAGATACACTGGTCGAAAACGTCGAGGAGGCGGAAGGTCTTCCACGTCGCTTTCTTCCGAAGAAGAGGGCAGATCGAGGGTGGTATTCATCACTGACAAGCTTCGTTTTAGTGGACTTGAAGGTACATTTGTTGAAGGAATTACGGTCCCGGGTCTCCTTGTCGGAGTCACGTTAATTGTCGTGCGTGAGGACGAAGAGGTCGGTGAAAAGAGGGGTTTCGATAACAGGGCAGAGTTCGATGAAAAATCGGTTTTTCTCTTTTTCGTCGGAGTCTCAGGGAGGGGTGTAGTTGTTGTCTCCAAAGCCGCCTGTACCTGGATGTATACTTTGGAGAAATCCTTCGGCTTCAGGCATGCTGCTGCTTGAGCAACTTTTTTTGTAACATCACCGTTGTTAAGTCTGTAATATCATCCTTTAAACTTTTTAAAACAAGTATAGATAAATATGTTTGCTCTCACCTCTCCGATGCGATTAATATACAGACGGCTGGTAAACCGGTGGAAAGTTTGCCTATCTCATGGCCTGAACCTGCTGCAGTTTTGACTTTCGCTTCGCGTAGAAGCTGGCCTGCAAGAGTACGAGTTTCACTGCATGCACTAAAATTGTCCAAAAGGTGTTCGTTGGGTGCCATTGAGATCACTGCAACTTCTGGTGAAAGAGAGAGGGGTTTTGATGACACGTGGTGTGACGGCCCATAGATGTTTCTGTGACGGTTACGGTTCCCGTCACAGATTAGTAGAACTTGAAGCATGGCCGACATGTGCAATTCCGGCGTGTTCCAGTTTTATTCAGTTTGTTACAGTTTCGTAAGGTATTTCTGAGTCAGCAGTAACCAATATGAACGGCCGGAAAGTCTTCCTTCCTCTTGAAAAACTTGATAAATGTTCATTATGCGGTCGAACGGATCTCAAAGTTCGATGGTGTATGTCTTGTGCTGAGGTGTGTAGAGACCTCTCATGGTGTTCAGCTCACTTTTCATTCATCCGTAGACCCTGTATTGCTCGAACGAATGCCAGACAAAGGATTGGAAATCGCACAAGATTAAATGTGGTGAGGCTGCTCTATCATTCGGTGTATCATACCATCGTTGCCTGCTGTTGAAGGTCTTCTAAATCATCTATCTAGGCACTACCGACCGAATTGATTTACAATCATTCTATCCTTTACTGGCATGCGTTGCCCAGATCTCCCACATGCATCCTGATGTACCCCACCCTGGTCTCGACCACCAAATCATCAACTCCCCAAATCCTGGTTCTTGGGATATCTTGAAGTTTCCCAACGGCATATGTGCAAAACTTGTCATTCTCGGAGACAAGATCCATATAATGCATAGTGGATCAGAAAAGTGGTGGCCAACAGCAATGTCACCACAGGTCCGAAGCAAACTATATCGTCAGATCGTTTGTGAGGGCTTTGTTCTTCCGGTCGTGCTGGCTACAGCTATCTCATTGGTAACCGAGATCTACACGACAACCGCAATCCCCCCCTCCCAAACTGCTGATTGGCAATATACCGATAGGCGTCGCGTCAGGTTATCTCACAATCGTTCGCCTCTCTCCGATTTTGGTGTTGCAAAAGGTTTCGCCCGCGTCACACCTCAGGACAGAATTGCATACTACAACATCGATGAGAATAAATTTATGATGGGTCAAGATCCCCAAGATCACTATTGGATATATTTCATCACTCTCTCCGGAGAAGAGTATTTCTTGGACTGCGGGATGATGACCTTCAACCTATCCATGTTGATCAATGGGAGTCCATATTGCAAGTATGCACTCCCTGATCTCGCATTTGTCCCTGCTTTTTTCTATGGTCAAGAATATCAACGGATGATGCCTATAACAGAGTTCACTGGGTGGAAGCCACGTGAACGATTTTCAGTTCTTCGAGACTCGCTAATCCCCGATCTCCTAGAACCCACAGAATACTCTGACCGGGAGACAGAGGTCATTTGTTCGCTCATGGATAAAATCGCTGGCCGTCTGTGTACATCTTTAGAAAAGGAGCTCCTGATGAAGTTCCTTCCTAATGCCGCGATGGTTCTCCGCTTGAACATGCAAAATCGAGAATATCTCAAATTTCCAAAGAATCCGGAGATTGTGTTGGAGCAAGACCCTGGAGAGAATCTAGATGATCTTCCAGCCCATGAAGATGAAGCTTACGAAAAGTACTTGAAGAAATGGAGCCGACGTTACAAGCGAGGAAAGGTAACTCCAGAGCGGTTGAGCAAGGCTTTCAAGGCCTGGCTGGATAACCCTCATGAGGCGAGGATGAAAATGGTTGGGATGGCTACATAATGCGAGCTGGCTCATTACAACTGAAATATATGTAAGATATCCTTTTGGGTTGTACAATGTATTCTTTGGCAGTGAAATTCCAGTCATTTCCATGCTTTGGATTTTGTGTTTTCCGAGGACCTGAGATGAGAGCTTTCTAGTTATCCCTACATCTTTCAACTTCTTTCCCTCTACAACCAAACGATGGTCTACTGCAACCCCATCTGGATTTGCAAGATTCTTTGAACATGACTCCAAACAACCAGGCTACACCCACCAAAACGTAAGATATTCACGATATCGGATATCGCAAAGAGCTGGTTTTGGACTTAAGTTGTTGATTGGAGTACCAATGACATTACGGATATGAAGGTCAATTTGAGTCCATCGATGAATCCATGTATAGAGAAAGCCCCTAAAACTTGGTCACTCACTTAGTATTGCCTGGATCGTTGTTGAATCGATGTCTGCTTCAAAAAAATTCCTGATGCTTCGTCTCATAAAGTCGGAGGTGAACAGAGGTGGTGAAAAGCGGATTCCTTGCTCAGCGAAGATTGATACTTTTTTTATTGAGATACCATGTGTTAGTAGTATTGGTATGAATGCCCAGTGCTCTTAGTTCGTGGACCAAAATATTATTTTCTTGAGCAATGGATATGGGGATCAGCAGAGTCGTTGGGGGAGAACCATTCGCTTAGAAACTGACATCCAAATAGGCTTTCGCAGCCGACCTGAGCGAAGCTCCTGGCGGTGAACTTCGACTTTGAAGAGGGTGATTCTGAAGGCAGAAGTAGTGATCTCTCCGTGGAGCAGCCTTCAAGAGAAATATTGATACAACGTCAAGACTCCCTGCATAATTTTATACAAAGCTGGGGCTCAAATTTTTGTACTTGGCTATAGACACTAACGTCTTGGTGTCAGTTCAGTCCCCAATACAAACGATGATAGGTATTAAATATTTCACTTCATACGATTATCATTGAAAATGCCGAAACAGGGACTAAACGGCTCAGGTTTATTCGTCATGTGGATTACCCACATTTCGAAAGCATTCCAACATGTACTTTCCAGACATGTTTTCATCCTCGAAAAATGCGCTAAGCGTGTGCCGATATGATATTTCAGCTGACGGCGTGAGTCAAAAGTTGCCAGAGACATGAGAAATTCCTGAAACCAGAGAGAACCATCGCTGATTCCGCGTAGGGGGAAAGAATAAAAGCCCGGCAATATCAACATTGCTTCCGTTAAATGTAAGTTCATTGGAATTTGTTGTAAGATATTGATCCAAAAGCAATTGGATATGGCTCGAGGTTCTCTAGTCGCCATGTATCAGCCTGAGATTCATGGATTAATTTCGAAACGAAGAAGAACATAACGGACCTTGTACAGCCATTCAAATAAAGACGGGAGGTCCAGAAGGATGGTGGAAGGCATAATTTCAACCTGAATCGACTAAGGAGAAACTCCTTGATATCGGCGTCTGGTTCATACAATGTGACGAGGTAGGAGATTTAATGAAAAGTATTTCGAATATGTGGCTCAGTGGCTGGCGACGAGAAGGATGAGTGGGACTGAGATGCGAAGAGGACCTGTCGAGAGTATACAGATGATCGAGCATTGAACCGAAGGACCATGGAAGGCCATCTGTAATGATGAACCTTGGGCATTGTTTTGATACAGCAGGATCGGCCACGGCACAAGCATTCTGCAAAGGCCGGATGATCAGGGTGATTTTGGACGGCAGATTCGGTGTGTATTCGAGCCGCTGGGATGGAAAGTGCAAGCTGATATGCGATTGAAGAAATCAAGCGTTTCTGGTTACTTCGGGATTGGATATACCTAGAAAAAGGCGACGAGGAGACCCAATATAGCGCAAATATCCGTGATTGTTTGAGCAATAGCTGATTTTCCAGCTCCTACGGGGCCATAAAGCTATAAAACGTCCTCTGATTCCACGACGTCGTTTGTCCACTACATAAATTCTGTTAAGATGACCTTAGAGGTAGTTGGATGGCATTTGGGTGCATCAAAGCGTTCTCCGGGGTTCATGAAAAGTACTCGTTGCGATGTTTCGTGGAGAATTTTGAAGCCTGTTTAGCATCGGATACGAGTTACAGCGTTACCTTGTGGGTGATGCACTGTTGTGCACGAAGCTGCCGCCACGGATGATCGTGTTCCTAATTATCCACATCATGGTGACTTGTTGTATAACCTTAGATCAATGATCCATTGAATTTGGCCTTTTTTTTTCTCAGCGTTAAGTTTATGCAAGCGGCGAAATGTTGTTCTGTGACGATTGAGACAAAATTTGGGCCTAAGAACCTTGGGATGCTCTTTGTTTTGAGAAAATACAGAACTTTATAGACCTATTCTACATACTGCTACGGTGTTAAATTGTGGTGTTTTGGTTGTGCAAAGACCGTTTTTGATTATGTAAGGGGTGTTGGTTCCTGGTGACCTCTATCTTAATGGGTTCTGTTAGCCCCCATGCAACTGGTTTATGGGCAGACTCGATGTCTCCTACATATTTCCTTGATGATAATGAAGACCAAGACCATTTGATCAGCGGCGGTGACCAGGATGGACGAACACCAGTGAGTTTTTTCTGCCGGGCGTTGGGTAACAGCTTCTGATGGAAAGGATCTCAGCTGGATAAAACCATTGACCGGATAGGAATGGGAAGTTACCAGTGGACACTACTGTCATTATGTGGTTTCGGTCGGTTTTCAGCTCCACAGAGTCTAGTTCTTTTGCTTATTTTCTCTGCAGGTTGGATGGCAGACAATGTTTGCAGTCATCGGATGGATTTGAATCGTATCAATACTCATTTCACTTGTTACAGATGTGGATACAAGCAATTGCAATCATATTACCCCGAGTCCAACAACATTACGCAGGTGAGGCCCACCATTGGAATATTGTCACGAGATTCTCAATGCGCTCCAGTGCCTGATAGCTATATTGGTACCGTTTCGTCTTCAATGTTTGCTGGGATGATGATTGGTGCGGTTGGCTGGGGCACATGTAAGTCAATCTCCATCCTCACAACTAATTCATGAACTCATTCTTCTACAAAGGCTCCGATCTCATGGGACGAAGTGCAGCCTTTAACTCAACCCTCTTTTTCACTGCCCTCTTTGGTCTCCTGGCATCCTTCTCAAATTCATTCTTTACTCTTTGCATTGCACTTTTCTTCTTGGGAAGTTCAGTAGGGGTGGGATATAATAAAAATTCTGTCCATTTTGCTTGCTAACCCTCTTTTCTCCAGGGCTCAATGCCAACGGACGGTAACCTCTTGCTAGAACACATGCCGAAAGAAAAACAGTACCTTGTGACTGCCCTTTCCGTTTTTTTCTCGTTTGGCGCCGTACTATCGGCGGTCGTTGCTCTTCTTATCCTCCCGCAAAATTCCTGTCCCCGCTCCTCTCTAGTTCCCTGTGAAGTAGACGTCCAAAACCAAGGGTGGAAATACCTTCTTATCACCCTCGCCCTTATAGTACGTACTCAAATCGAAGTGTCATTCATTTTGATGCATCGCGAGCCAACGTAACAGTCGTTGCGACACCCTCTTACCTCTGTTTTTACATAGACTCTATCGATGTTCTTGGCTCGCATGGTTTTCTTTCGCCTCCACGAGTCTCCGCGATATCTGGTGCATGCAGGGCGCCCACAAGATGCTGTTAAATCATTGCAGTTGATTTCACGCTTCAATGGCTCTGACATCTCTTTAGAGTTAGAAGATGTCAGAGATCACCACCACAATGCGGACTTTTCCAAATTTGATGCCCGCTCACGAGTAAACTCTACCACCGCTTTTGCTCCAAGCGTTATTCTAGATGGACCGACTTCATTTACAGGAGACCTGAGCACCGAAAGTGCTCAAGCCTCACAATCAGCCCCTATCACGCATTATGCGTCAACCGGCGAGACTCCCAATCTAGATTCCCGTGGCTACTCCACACCAGAACAAGATGTGCCTTCAGGTTCACCTACAGAACCCATGTTGAAAGATGTTGCTACACTTCGCAACAATCTTCGTTCTGTTAGGCAACGTCGAGAATCCTCTGCATCTCGTCGATCGTCCATATATGAGCAAAAAATATGTCGTGCTCTCCCTAGGTGGTTGAGACGGCCGTTGTGGGCCTGGTGGGATCGGGTTATGATGGTGCTGGCACCTGAGTGGCTGAGAACAACAGTACTTGTGTGGTTGACGTGGTGTGCGATGTCGCTAGGTCCGTCAATTTCGTAGCATTCATCCGTCACTTTACCTAGTCACTAACAATCGTTCGCTTTCCAGCTTATACAATGTTCAATGTCTTCCTTCCAAAGTTGTTGGAAACCCGATCAAGTTCTGATGTGACTCAGACCTTAGAACAGAGTCTATGGGATGTTGTGATATTTACTATTGGTGGATGTCCAGGCGCTATTGTGCGTTTTTCTTGTTTTTTTTTTGTTTTTATAGCCTGACTTCACTTCCTAATCCTCGACTTCGCATGTAGATTGGTGCCTACCTAATAGGATCGAAGCTGGGTCGGAGAGGGTCATTAGCAGGAAGCACGTTCATTACTGCTTTTTTCTGTGTGGTATTCGTTCTCGTCAGGTCGACGTGGGCTGTTAGATTGAGCACTGTGGGCATAAGTTTGAGTGCGACGGTGGGTCTGAGAATCTTTGTTACACACCCACATCAAATATTTATATCTATTGCTTCCCTTTAGACGATGTGGGCTGTATTATATGGATGGACCCCCGAGATATTCGGTACAAAGAGTGTGTAAACTCCTTCATTCTCTGTCTGAACGACTGTTATAACCCTCCTATCTTTCTTAGTTCGAGGCACTGCTTGTGGTATTGCGTCGGCGCTATCGAGAATGTACGTTGAACATGGCATATTGTCTACTTGATAACTGAGCGATGCTCTTTTTTTCTAATAGAGGTGGCATGATAGCTCCTATCCTTGGAGGAATTCTTTTAGTGATGGACCGATCAATCCCAGTATACACCAGCGTCGTGATTTTTGCTATCGCTGGGTTTTGTGTTCTTTTGTTGAAGGAGGAGGCAGGGGAGGGTGCTCGCAGTAGAGGGGGCGAGCCCTGATAGCGTTGTCGTGCATTAGTCTGTCGTTTGTGCCATACTTAACCACCAAGTAATGTGGGGATTCCCACTCATCTATGATAACACGGACATAATGTACTTCATGTTTCATTTGTTCTCCATCGTATCTCATTTTGCCCTGGAAATCTCTTCAAGTACCTCGGGCCAACCTCGATCACGCGTTGAAAGGTTGATGGTCATCTTCCTGAGTTAAAACCATGTGTGGTTTCGCCCTTGCAATACATCGTATCAGAGGTAGAATTTATTTCTTGGTGTTCTTCTTCGCCACGCTTTCTGCACTCCTTATTCTTCCCCTTGATTTGCTGTCCTTCCCACCCGGTGGTTTACGTTGACCTGTGGTCTTCCTGACACGTTCGCGGTCTTTTCCTTGACTTTTCACAATACCCACTCCAGGGGCTAAAGCCATTCTAGCCTTCTTCTTCGCCAACCTCCTAGCAACACGGTCCGCATCCGTCGATTTACGTTGCTTGCGCTCGTCTTTCGATAAGCCTGCTAGTCTTTCTCCAAGTGATGGGTCTCCTTTGGGAATGACGATAGTAGTAGCGGGGGCCCGCTTCTTGGATTTTAGTGCGGTCGTGTCTGGGAGTTTTGAACCGGGCAATGTTTTGCAACGCTGTACACGTAATTTGCGTTTGGCAAATTTGAGTTTAGTCTCCTCGAGCGCCAAGAGTTCGTCTACGCATGCCCTGTCCTATATATACCAAGAAATGAGTTGCTTGCTTATTGTATTACCTCTTCTCGGTTGTGGTACTCACAATGAATTGGACATAGGCAAAACCCTTGCCAAGTTGCGTATCCTTATCTCTGACAATGCGCACACGCGTGACCCAAGCCAGAGGCCTTCTCTGTCCCTCTTCATCTCTGTCATTGAGAGCTGGAGGCAGGCCTTTCTCAGATGCCATAAGACCCTCGAAGAAAACCCGTAAATCTTCTTCCTTGCTCGCAAAGTCAAGATTCCCGACAAAGACAGAGAACTTAGGGTCGGTGTCGATAAGCCCGGATTTTTTTTCGGAATTTATAGTAAGGGACGATCCTACGATATTGTTCTTTCCTACAAGATCCACACGAATCATTCTATCCATGAATAAAGTCCCATCGCATGTTTCTGCAGCCAAGCGGGCAGCCTCATAAGGGTCTAGAGTTGGTGGAACAGGAGGTAGATTGGAAGGTCGATTCTCAGTGTTGATAGGATGAGCGAACACGATGTACGCGTTCACGGTATCCGCAGTGGAGTGAAATTCTTGATTGATGAACGCGATTTTCTTCTTCTGGCCTGGAGTGATGTATTTTTTCTCGTCTTGTTTCACGACTGCCTCGTCTTTGTCGAATGCTTTGGAGCGCCAGACCGATGCACGTTCCCGGTCATGGGGTCTGGTTTCCTTCTTCGGCGTCTGTGGTTTAAGCTTCGTTTTAGTGTCGTCACCTTCGTCGCCAGAGGTCGGTAGTTTGGATGTAGGCGTCCGGAAAGGTATAGAACGGAACCGTACAGATTCGATTTTTGCGGTGGGCACAAGGGCTAGAATGTGCCGTTGTAGTTGTTTCGACAAAGGCTAGTCATAGAGATTTGTTTGGAACTGGGTAATAACGGGAGAAAAAAATAATGCCATCGACTGACTTTTTTTGAAGCCAATTCGATCGGTAGGTTCCCCACAAAAATTGTTCGTTGGTCTCGTAGGCTTGGCGTCTCATCTTCAGGGACAAACTTGTGTTTCGGTGTTCGAGAAGTTTTCGTCAACAACATGATATAGGTACGTTGATATTTTATTTAAAACAGAACTTACTGGAGTTTTAAACAAGCTGTCCAGTCCAGCATCCACGGCTGTGCTCGAGCTGGGAAGAAGCGACGTAAGATTCATTGGAGAATAAGTAAGGTCAAAGATGGGTGACCTTCGGAGTTTAAATTCAAATTTTAAATGTCTTTCCCGACCTCTCCCTGATAGCAAGTTAAAACTTTTGATCTTGCGTCGTGGCCCAGGCCGCAATATAGTTATAGGAAAGCTTCAAGCTTCCTATAAAATTCACCGGTCCTTGCAACATACATGTTTGTCTGAATGCCAATTCCTCTGAACCGGATATTTCTTGGAGTCTAGGTGACCGCGGTCGTCGTGTTCGAGCCACATCTTGATAAAGTCAACCAAACCTTTTTCCCTCTTGGCGACCAAAACTTATCAACGAAGGAGTTCAGTCGGTAATTAATGAGGTTATCGAGGCTATCTCTGCGGCCACACCACACTTCGGCGAGTTTAACACATTTTTGACCACTCATAATGCAAACCTACCATTCTGGTAACCGTACGGTCGGCTTGACTGCGCATTCACAGGCCATAGTGATATTACAATCGTAGCTGCCAGTGGTCATAAAGCCCTCTCTGAATCAGCGCTAAAGGAGAATACCATATACCTCGTGTTATTTTTTTCGCAGAAAAACCCTGCCCGCCTTGCGTCTTCTATTTTAAATTGATACAGCTAAGTGGGACATCTGTAATGGCCTGAATCATCTCCTCTGTGATTCATACTGTGCTCAAGCTCAGAACCCCTTCGAAGATGTGAAGCATGACACAAGCACTTTTATATTGAAACGTAAAAGTCCCTGTACGGTTCCCTAGGAACTAGGGGTGGTTGACGCGTTGACCTCACGTTCTTTGATCCCCATTACGTATCTAAATTGCCCTGTGGACTCTCAAGCTCCTCACTATTCAATCCGGGCTCCTTCCTCACTGCAAAGTGCACTGATGATCCCATACGAAATCTCAGCTATATTTTGATATCTGACGGTCTACAGAATACAAAATTTGGACTTGAAGCGACGCAGTTATTCTGGCTGTCGTATGTAGGGCTACGGAACATCCCCCAAGCAGGAACATTAGCACTAGCTGGCGCTAGCGCACATTGTTGGCAGGAAACTCAAACAAGCTAGGAAGGCTCCGATACACTAGAAGCTTGATCCTGAATCAAAACTTGCCAGCAAAGCGAAGGGTCCTCAAAGCTTTAAAAGCCCAAGCAAGTCTGAATGTTTAACGTAGTTCCCAAACTCACCTCAAGCCTCCAACCACAGACCTTCGTTCTCAATCCTTCAAAGCTTCATCATCATGACTGGAACAGAGTTTTGGCTCGCATACCAATTGGCATCTCGCTCTAACCAAGCTCCCACTACCCAGCTCATCGAACTGGAGTTCCAAAATCACAAGCTCTTTGATTTGGAAGACGTCCTTGACTATGGTATGTGCTTCGGATGACCATTTGAAGCTCACTGATAGAAGTTATTCATGTCGTTCAAGTTTTCCGCCAGGGTTACGTCGAGGCTAGGTACCGACCGCTCACACGATGGGAACGCAAAGACGGTCAGAAGGTCAAAGTCAGCCAACCCGTCGAGGACCTCCTCAAGCAGGGTGTTGGAAAGACCCCAGAAAGTGCTTTGAAGCTCGTTGTCGGTCAGTATACCAGTTGTCAACGTATATGCCCCGTGTCATTAACCATACGGTCCTTTGAAGATGACATGCCAACTTCATTCTGGTTTCGCTACGTCTATCTTCACGGCCACATGACGTCTCACCCAGCTGTCACACAACGTATTAAATTGAACGAACATCCGGGCCTCAAGTTTGATCGCCTGGCCCATGTCACCAACTACATTTTCTGCCAAGGCTTCCTCGCCGCCAAACTGAGGCCCGTAGTCCACTGGGAGAAAGCTTGTGGTATCCGTGTCGAAGAAAATGTCTGCGTCAATATCGTCTTGATGGAAGGTGAAGGCACTTGCGAAGACAAGCCTTTGCGGCTAGTTGTTGGTAGGATTTCAAAATTAGCGTGACTTACATCGGATTATTAATCGGATTATTTGTAGATGCAGCGCCTTCGTGCTCCTTGGGATGCCATTGTCACCATTGCACCTTGTGAAGTTTCCACTGCCGTTGCACGCAAGACACTTCGCCCTCGGCGTCGATGTTGTGACCTTGCGAGTTCTCTCGTCTCATGCTCTCTAACTACGCTTTATCTATTCATCTTTGCCTTCTTTTATGTCCCTTTTATTATTCAATATGAATTTGATTCACGGCATAGGTGAAGGATAGGTATGGCGGCTAACTTCAGCAAACTTATATATTGAGGTTTATTAGTTAATGCCAAATATTAATTACTGAGGATGATGAAGTCAGTGTACTACTCAACTTTGACCCAACTAAACTAGGTCCAGTTGATGGTGTTTTACTCTTGAACTAAAACCGAGGATACGCTGGCCGTCTTTGTCATTCTCATTTTGAGATAGGCAACCACCTCGAGCCGCAAAGATAATGAAAAAAAGGATCTCCAGCGACCGTCGTGGAGAGGAGGTTCCGTCTGGCTCCCCCCCCAAAAAATAAAAAAAAGATAAGGAGCACCAAACTGAACGCGATTGTTGTGGACGGGGATAAAGCTGGAATGTTGGTCCTAAGATGGTTGCTGAATGTGGCGTGTAGCTCAGTTATCCGTCTGCCATACTTAAATATGGATAGGCACTGAGAGGTCTACCTTGCCAGTCAGATCGGCATCGAGTTTGTCCCAGGTATGGTAGAGCATTTGCTCTTAGCCATCGTCCGATTAGATATACTCGATAACTTCAAGAGAAGCTGTTCAGAGACTGGACAATTGCGGGAAGATGCGTGTGTAGTTGATGAGGCTAATTGCTGAAGATGAGGGCAGGTTTATTCGCGCCTTTATGTAATGGCTGTGCGCTGATCTCCTGCCTGCTTTGAGTCTCATTCCAATTGTCGCACCGTCTTACCCTTCGGCCTGCATCCAACGTCCATCTTGGCTTTCCAATATGCCTCGACCTCAAACATATTATTCAATCTTTTCGCCACCAAGCCTTTCCATGTCCGAGCTTGTCAAAACGACCCTTGATCACGACTCAACGGATATGCTCATTGATAAATGGTTGGAACATCGCAACTTTGGCCACGATGCTTATCATGAGTGGTTTAAAGATGTTCGGGAGCGCAAACATGCTCATTCTCGGAAACAAATTGTGGCTTGGAATAAAGGGGATTTCCTACCAGAAAATGTCTTTTGTCGCACTGTGGACACCGGGCGTTTGATTCCTCTCGATAGGACATGGACTACACATGTCTATCATCATCATTCCATGCAGGAAAGGAAGCTATCTATGATGCCTGTGGTTTTTACGATGGTGTGCGATCTTGCTTGGTCCAAATAATATTTTAAATCTCAAACTATCGTAATTCAGCTTCCAGAACTTATGCTCCTGCGCGGAATGCACGATACCGGATGCGATGAAATATATATCATCGTCACGGACCTCAAAAAACAGGAAATGGATGACATTACGGAATACTTCAAGGTGGGCAGCCGATATTGCTTTGGACGGCGCTGTAAGCCAAGCATAGAGCGTCAAATCCAATACGAACGTTCGTGTGCACGAGCAAATTCAGGCCTTTGCCGACTGACAATGCCCCCGAAAGATAGACATGCGCTTGAGCCATACTCTCCTTCGTCAACGACGTACCCCATGTTTCCCTCAAATCGACCTTGCACTACGGGCAATTTTATATGAAAAACGACCTAGATTCATTGTGCTCTTCTCACACCAAACGACATCCTATTCCCAAATCTTCTTCACTCACCCGTCTTACGTCCCAGATGAGGACATTTTCTACGACTATCCAACCGGATGTCCCAATCCTTGTTGTACCGATGACTGCGAGATGATCCGTTTCCCGAGGAGAGGCCCCGAGGCAGCATCGATTCTTCAAATCAAGACAAAGGGAAGAGATAAACGTTTGAAACCGAAAGACATGTGCAATTGGATCGACTGCGACGTTTCATTCGGAGAGATTCCTGTTCAACGTCTATCTGCTAATGCAAGCTCTGATGGTTCGGACATCAGTGTGGAATCGACATCGGAAGTGAGAGTAGTGAATGGACAATTTTGCAGCAAGTGCAAGTTGGTGAAGTATTGCTCTCCGGAGCATCAGAAGAAGGATTGGGATGAGCATCGACGGGTTTGTGTGAAGTTGTAGAATGGTTCACTGTCGCTGTTTTTAGCGGACTTGGCTATCTTGACATCATCCTGCCTGTTATCTTTTTTCTCCCCTATCCTTGGTTGTCTAACCACCGTCCAGGTGTCTGTATCCGGCACCTTATTTCGTCCCTGGCGTTACATACTTGAACACTTGTACTTGGTATGTATCTTATTTTATGATGTTCTGGTGTATTTTTTTTTCCATGCTGCTTCCAAGCTGCTTCTTCTCTAGTGTGGCGGGAAATAGCCAGCGGACCTGATTCGCTGGGCAAATTTGCCGGAGCTTTGCAGAGGTCCAAATTCGCCATTGCAAATTTAGGGTCAATTTGCAGCGAGGTCCCCCAGAAGCTCCAGCTAATTTGCGCTAATTAGCAGTGAAAATTAGCGAAAATTAGCTATTTTGCCAGTGAATTAGGTGTCTACGTCTACTCTCATCTTCCCCACTTCCACTGGTGCTGGGACTAGAGAGCGGAAGGGCTTCAGGAAGGGCTTGCAAATATGCCTTGAGTTCCTTAAAATTTCCTGAGCTCAATTCTGTCGATTCACTATGAAGACTAGTGAAGATTATGGTGATCTCAGGCTAAAATACCATTGCTAGCAGCACTTTGAAATTTAGAAATTGTAAATAAAATAAATTATGGACAGTCAGCATTTTCTAGATCCATAGGACTTATTTTCTCATACTATGCAATGTGCATGGATATTACCACCTATTCATTGCCCTATCCACCAAGCTAACTTGCCCTAAATTGATCCTGGCTGGACTGGCAAATCAGTGGCAGGGCAAAGGTGTTTGGTCAACGTATGTAAACTAAACAATGTCGTCATCTCGATAGCTTTTGCTCCTGACTCTCATCGTCTCAGGCCTGAAATCAAAAATGTCGCTGCGCTACCTTTCAGCTCGGCTTGCTCAACAGGTGAACTTGAACTTCCAGTAGCGGATTCATTCTCTTACTATTATGATTGTCTTCTAGATCGACGAAGAATTAATGAGCGCTTCCGGAGCGTTTAGTATTGACCAGGTGCGAACTCGACTGAACTGTTGCAAGTCGCTCAACGTTGTTGCTCCAGTTAATGGAGCTGGCTGGTTTAGCTTGTGCACAGACACTGGCGACGACTTATCGCAAAGACGTCTATCCTCGCGTTCTAGTCTGTTGTGGCCCAGGGAACCAAGGTTGGTTGCTGAAGATATAACTTGGGGACGGATGTTGATCCACGGAAACCTTGAACCTTGAAAGGAGGAGACGGTCTCGTTGCTGCACGTCACTTAGGTGGGTTCTTCGGCTTAAGGTCTAGTGCCGGACTTTTAGTACCATGCATGACTGAACCCTTATTTTGTCGTTTCTATAGGCATGTTTGGATATAAACCGACCATCTACATGCCCAAAGTAATATTCATTTTTATATGGCAAAATATATCACACTCAACTCTTATTTTAGCCTGGTTCGAAGGACATCTACCAGGTGAAACCGGAAAGTTTTTGATTATTTCCTAGTCTTCGAGACTGAAAAAAATCAGCGTCTACAACAACAATGCGAAAACATGAAAATTCCCATTATCCCGCCTTCCAATGACATCCAGGAACTCCATAAGGCTCTGCATCTCTCGGACGTTATTCTAGATGCCATCTTTGGATTTTCATTTAAGCCTCCTATACGAGCCCCCTTTGATGAAGTCCTCCCAATACTCAATGAAGCCCGTCTCCCAATTGTCTCAGTTGATATTCCATCTGGATGGGATGTAGAAAATGGAGACGACCTCGGTGTAGGTCTACATCCAAATGTCTTGATTAGCTTGACGGCACCAAAAGAAGGCGTGAAGGACTTTAGAGGGAAACATTTCCTCGGAGGAAGATTCATACCAAAGTGAGTGACTCTCTTCCATTTGCGGGAACAGCCGATGATACTTTTAACCTAGATCTTTAGAGGAGAAATATCAACTAAACATTCCAGTTTATCATGGGTATGACCAAATTGTTGAATTATCTTCTGGGGGATCACCGCAACATCAAAGATACTAGCAATACAAAAAGCTAGTAGTTGGTTTTTGGAGCTAAAGATGCTTGGAGCCTGGTCAATGATCATCAGAGGTGTAATATGATGTATGTCCGAGTGAAAGGCGATTTTGTACTTTTTTTTTCGTTTTTTTGGGATATTGATCCCTAAGACTATATCGATACTGGGGAATTCTTTTTTTTGGTCGCTTCCATCCGATATATTTGCATCCAATTATTCAAATAAATAAAGCTCTTCGTCCAAGTATAATGCTTATGATAGGCGAGAAGGAACATGAAGCAAATAAAAATCTTTTGATCAGAGAGTGCGACAACGTTAACCTTTTGAACGAAATCGAACTTCTCGACTCCAACAATAAACTCATTCAAGACCGCGCACGCGTCCAATTATGGTCTGATCTTTCCCACAACGGCCAATCGTTATCTGAGGGGGGATGGGGCGCATTGGACCTCACATATCAAGCGCAGGCGCAGGCCGTGGGGGAAATGTCTTTCCACAAAGTCTCTTTGGCAG
>Ga0193743_1000490_pt1 | contig 31146 bp, 27 predicted proteins | sample L2c2metaG_FD_143038 | JGI IMG/M metagenome (GOLD analysis project Ga0193743, IMG submission 143038) | Soil microbial communities from a riparian zone of the East river system, Colorado, United States - L2c2 | ecosystem: Environmental > Terrestrial > Soil > Riparian zone | place: USA: East River...
TTCGCCGAGAAGCGTGCTCCCGTCTGGACGGGCCGGTAAAACGTGCGGGACGGTTCGGAGCGTGTCGGCATACCGGCCGGGTACTGAAATCCATTGCGGAGCCGGGAATTGGCGAAGAAGGAGAGACCAATGCGTGATGCGGTTGTCGTCGGCTCGGTGCGCACCCCCTTGGGCAAGCGGGGTGGTGCGTTGAGCCGGATGCATCCGGCTCAGCTTTCCTCGGTGGTGTTGAAGGCTCTGAGCAATCGGGTGGGTTTCGACCCCGCGCTCGTTGACGACGTCATCTGGGGATGTGTCAGCCAAGTCGGAGAACAGGCGGCCAATATCGGCCGGTATGCGGTCCTCGGGGCCGGGTGGCCCGAGGAAATCCCAGCAGTCACCATCGACCGCCAATGCGGATCGTCACAACAGTCGGTGCATTTTGCTGCTGCGGGAGTCATGTCCGGACAATACGACGTTGCCATCGCCGGAGGCGTGGAGTCGATGTCGCGGGTTCCCATGGGATCTACGCGGGTGCCAGACCTGGGCGCACCGTTCGGGCCTGATATCGAAACCCGCTACGGTGTCCGTGATTTCAATCAAGGCGTGTCGGCCGATCTCATCGCCAGGCAGTGGGGCTTGACCCGAGAGCAACTAGATGAGTTCAGCCTCGAGTCACACGCCCGTGCAGCACGGGCGCAGGACGAAGGGCGATTCGACGCCGAGATCGAGGCCGTGGAGACACTCGACGCCGCCGGCAACGGCGTAACCGTGACGGCAGATGAAGGCATCCGGCGCCGCGGCACACTGGAATCGCTGGGCAAGCTTGCGCCGGCGTTCGGCGCCGAGGGCTTGACCACCGCGGCAAGTTCCTCTCAGATCACCGACGGTGCAGCAGCTTTGCTGGTAACCACTAGCGAAGTAGCGGCTCGCCACGGTTGGAAACCCATGGCGAGGCTGCATTCCTTCGCCGTCGTTGGGGTAGACCCCGTGGCCATGCTCACTGGACCCATCCCCGCAACGGCCAAGGCGCTCAAGAACGCTGGGTTGGCGCTGGAGGACATCGGCGTCTTCGAGGTCAATGAAGCCTTCGCGTCGGTCACATTGGCCTGGCTCTCTGAAACCGGCGCATCGGCACAGCGCCTCAATCCCAACGGCGGGGCAATCGCGCTGGGGCATCCGCTAGGAGGCTCCGGCGCCCGGCTCATGACCACGATGATCCACGAGATGGCCGCGATCAACGCGAGGTGGGGTTTACAGACCATGTGCGAGGGCGGCGGCATGGCCAACGCCACCGTGCTAGAGCTGCTCGACTGAGTCGACCACGAGCGAAGGGTGAATACCTATGAGGCGCACGATCTATCAAGAGGATCATGAGCAATTCAGGGAACTCGTGAAGAGTTTCCTGGCCAAGGAAGTCGTGCCCTACTTCTCGGACTGGGAGAAGGCTGGAGCTCCACCGAAGGAGTTCTATCGGCGTGCCGGCGAGCTAGGGGTCCTGGGAGTCCAGATACCCGAAACGTACGGTGGCGGCGGCCAAGGCACGTTCAAGTTCAATGCGGTCTTGACCGAAGAGGCGTTCCGGGCCTGCCTGGGACTGGGATCGTTGCGAGTGCACATGGATGTCGTGCTGCCCTATCTGTTGCATTTCGCGAACTCAGCGCAAAAACAGCGCTGGCTCCCGGGCATGGCCTCGGGGGAGTTGATGACCGCGATCGCCATGACCGAGCCGGGGACGGGGTCGGATCTCGCGGGAATCGCCACCCGCGCCGAACGCCACGGCGACGTGTACGTCCTGAACGGTTCGAAGACATTCATCACCGGAGGGCGCAATGCTGGTCTGGTGCTGGTGGTGGCCCGCACATCACCACCCAGTGAGTCCAATCGTCGAACGGGCCTGTCGATTCTGTGCGTCGAGGCCGACTCCGCAGGATTCTCCGTCGGCCGCACGCTGGAGAAGATTGGCGTGAAAGCCCAAGACACCACGGAGCTCAACTTCGACAACGTCCCGGTGCCAGCGGAGAACCTACTTGGCGAGGAGGGCGCCGCATTCCAGTATCTCGCCCACAACCTCGCGCAGGAGCGGCTGGCCATCGCGCTAGGCGCACAAGCCGCGGCCAGCGCTGCACTTCAGGTCACATTGGAGTACGTCACGAACCGGGAGGTCTTCAACAAGCCCGTAGCCAGCTTCCAGAACACGAAATTCGTACTGGCAGAATGTGCTACCGATATCGAAGCCGGCGAGTCCCTGTGCGATCGCGCGGTTGAGGAACTCGATGGCGGGACACTGACGGCGGTTGATGCGGCGAAAACCAAACTGTTCTGTACCGAGATGCAAAGCCGCGTCGTCGACAAATGCCTCCAGCTGCACGGCGGCTACGGATACATCCTGGAGTACCCGATCTCGCGGCTGTACACCGACGCCCGCGTGACCCGGATCTACGGCGGCACAAGCGAAGTCCTCAAGAGCCTGATCAGCAAGTCGCTGGGCATGTGAAACTACCCGTGGCCCAAGAATTGGTTCGCACTTCGCTGTGTTGTCGAAAGTAGATGCTGTCTACGTGACGACGACGGGAGTTGCAAGTGAATCTAAAACTGGTGCGGGAGAACCAGCAGCTGCTGGCCTCGATATATGATTCTGCGCGGTCAGGGGACTGGGAGGTCCTCCTAGGTCTCTTCGATCCAGGCGTCGTACTCTACGAGTCAGAGGCTCTTCCGGTGGGTGGGACGTACCGCGGCATCGACGAGGTCGGCGCAGTGCTTGCCAGACTCAGCACGGTCTTGGACGGGGGCTCGCTCGAAGTCGAATACATCTGCGCCGACGAGCACCACGCCGTCGCGTCGCTGCGTGTCCGATTCGCCGATGGCAGTGGCGAAACCCGCATCTCCGAGCACGTCACGATCCGCGACGGCGTGGCAGTGGAGCTTCGGCCCTTCTACTGGGACACCGACGCCGTCAACGCCGCGATCGAACGAGCTGACACGAGCGAGTCCGGGTCAAATACAAGGTGGACGGATGACTGATCGCAACGTACGGGTGGGTACCGCCGGCGGGGTGGTTAGCGGGTTCGACCGCGATGACGTGATCCGGTGGCGGTCGATCCCCTACGCGAGCCCCCCGGTGGGGGCGTTGCGGTTGGGTGCGCCGCAGCCGCCACAACCGTGGCCCGCGGTGCGTGACTGTCGCGACTTCGGCTCCTGCGCACCCCAGCAGCGTAGGTACACGATGGTCGGGCTCACCAAATACCAGCCGATGAGTGAAGACTGCTTGACCGTCAACGTCGTTGCGCCGAAGAAGATGAGCGACGATCCGCTGCCCGTCATGGTTTTCGTGCATGGCGGCGGCTATCTGCTCGGGAGTTCTGCGACCCCGATCTACGACGGCGCCGCGCTGGCGCGCCGCGGGTGTGTGTTCGTTTCGGTCAACTACCGTCTTGGTGCGCTGGGCGGCATGGACCTCTCGTCCCTGTCCACACCGCGACTTCGCATCGACGGCAATCTCGCCCTGCGTGACATGGTGGCCGCCTTGGAGTGGGTGCGCGACAACATCAGCGGGTTCGGCGGCGATCCCGGCAACGTGACGATCTTTGGTGAGAGCGGCGGCGGTCAAGCCGTCGTGACGTTGCTGGCGGTGCCAGCAGCCCGTGGCTTGTTCGCGCGGGTGATCTCGGAAAGCCCTGCGACAGGCCTAGTGCACCGGCCCGAGGCGGCGGCACGGCAGGCCGAGAAGTTGGTCATCGAGCTGGGGGCGCGCAGATCTACCGCCGCCTCGACGCTGACGCAGGCCTCGGCCAGCGCCCTGGTCGGCGCCCTCAGCCGCATCGTTGCGCGCACGGTGCGTCAACGGCCCGGGGCCTTCGTCACCGGTCCCGTCGTCGACGGCGACTATCTGCCTCGGGATCCGTTGGAGGCGATGAGCCGTGGTCAGGCTCACCAGTTGCCGCTGATCGTGGGCAACAACGCCGAGGAAGCCACGCTGCTGAGCAAATACTTGAAGCTGTTGCCGGGCGACCAGCTCGCAACTCGGCGAATGCTGGCCCACATGGACCCCGGGTCACGACAGAAGATCGTCGCCGCATACACCGGCTATCCGCGGGCGGCGGCCTGCGTGCAGCTTTCCGCCGACTTCGTGTTCGGGTCCGCGGTGTGGCAACTCGCCGAGGCGCATGCACGTTTTGCACCCACTTTTGTGTACCGATACGACTACGCGCCACACACGCTCAGGCATACCGGCGTTGGTGCCACTCACGGCACCGAACTGCTGGCCGTATTCGACTGCTATCGGACCCTGCTCGGCAGCATGCTCGCTGGCGGCGACTGGCGCTCGGCGCGCCGCGTCAGCGACGACGTGCAGTCACGCTGGCAGGCATTCAGCCGCTGCGGAGTGCCGGGGGCCGATTGGCCCGCTTACGCCGAACCCGAACGCGCCGTAATGGTGTTCGACCGCCGTTCCTTCGTCGAGTCCGACCCCATGCCCGCGCGCCGGCAAGCGTGGGCCGATCTGCGCTCCCCGCCGGAAGACAAACCGCTGAGGCATTCTCCGAGACAGTGTTGACGAAGATCACACGCGGCCGCTACTGTGAGTAATAGTACAAATTCGTACCATTGTGGTTGCGTTGCCCTGCGCGTCATCTAGTTGGAAGTCACCCTCGCGGGCCAGAAAGGATTCTCATGACCGTTCGCTTCGAATCGGAACCGGGCACCGGCGAGAAGTCGCCGAAAACCTGGCGGGTGCCAGCCACGGGCTGGGCCGTTCTAGGGGCCCTGTTCATCGCTTTCCAGCTGTACCTCTACACCCGCTGGATCGCGAGCGGCAACGCCACCCCGACCCCTATTGGAGAGGACACCCCTCCCAGCTGGATGGTCATCGCGGTATGGGTCCACATCGCCATTGGTGTGGTTCTGGTCATCTGGATGTTCAACCACTTTCTGGTGAAACCCTGGCGTCAATATCGCACGGTGACCGGTGACGGATTGTTGATGCTGGCCGTTCTGACGACGTTCTGGGGCGATCTGGCCTCGAACTATCTGCACTACTGGGTGATTTACCCGACGGTGTGGCCGAATCTTGGCAGCTGGTACAACTTCATCCCCGGCTGGCAGAGCCCCAACGGCAACCTTCAGCCCGAAGCGACAGTCTTCTTCCTGCCTGCTTACGCGATCGTGATGTTCGGATTCACTTCCATTGCCATTGCGGCGATGCGGCGGGCCGAGCGGAAGTGGACGGGCATCTCGAAACTGCGGCTCTTTCTCATCGCCTTCGGCGTTCTGGCGGGCCTTGACTTGGTTCTCGAGGTCGTGTGGGTGCGGTTGGGCTTGTTCGTATACCCATCGACCATCGAGTCGCTGACCCTGTTCCCCGGCCACTACTACCAGTTCCCGGTTTACGAGTCGATCTTGTGGGGCGCTAGCTGGGCTGGTCTTGCGTGCCTGCGCTACTTCAAGAACGACGCCGGTCAAACGATCGTCGAACGCGGTGCCGAGCGCATCACGACCAATACCCGGAAGCAGCTCATCATCCGTTTCCTCGCTCTTGCCGCGGCGGCCAACATATTGCTCCTGGCGTACAACGTCGAGGCGGCCCTGGTGAGTACCCAATCGGGCGACTGGATCCCGGAGCTCAGCGAGAAGTCGTACTACCGTGGCGGGCTCTGCGCGCCCGGAGCAGAGTACGTGTGTCCGCCACGCCTTCGTAACTGAGTCAACACGGCGCTGCCGCGGCCTGTCACAGACGATGGACGGGCCGCGGAAACTGCGCGTGAGTGCCGGGTCGCGGCGAAGCGCCGACGACCGCGTTCGGTCGAATACAGATGGCCATAGGTGAGGTGGAAGCGGTGGCGACAGGTCCGACGATGGTCGGGCGGGTCGATGGAGGCCCCACCCAGACCACGTCGACTTCGTATGCGCTGTTCGCTAGCGCCATGTCGGGCAGACGGGTCTCGGTCAGCGTCGGTGACGTACGGCTGGCCTATACCGATCGCCGCACGATTTTCGTCCCGGACGGCGACGAACGTTCCGTAGTAATGGCAATCGCCGCTCAGGGGGCCCTGATCAGCGCAGGAAGCCTGGACCCGTCGATGATCCTGCGGCTGGCCGGTACGCGATCCCGAATCGGGCGCTATGTGTTGCTTGAAGTGGTGCGCGCGTTCAGTACGGGCGTCGTTGCCCCGCCGCGCCACCTCAGCTCGCTGCTCACGTCGCTGTGGGCGGGCGCGCCACCGCAATCTTCACTCCAATCACTGCAGTGGGCTGGCCGCCGTACCCGACAGATTCCGGCTGCCCCCGATGTCTTCGGCACGATCAGAGTGTCAAAACTGATGGCCAGGACCATGAGTGGCGTCTCGGCGGCGACGATCCTTCACGAAGAATCCGAAGAACGTCCGGAATCCCTTGACCCCGAACGCGAGGACAACCATCCGCCGAATCGCAGGCTCTTTCGGCCCATCTTCAGCGGCGAGAACCCGCTGGCGAAACTGCTCAAACTTCGGCCCGTCGGGTTAAGCGGTAGCGACAAGCCCGAAGCGGCCGACGGAGGGGGAGTAGGCCTGAAAGTGAAGAGGGTCACGGCCGCTCCTCAAGCGGGCTCCGCCGTGGCGCTCGTGCGGCATTCGGCCTCACTGAAACTCGGAACGGATCCTGCCACCGAAGGCGACCTTCTTTACCCGGAGTGGGATCACTATTCGGGAACGTATCGGCGAGCGTGGTGCCGGGTGAGTGCGGTCGCCGCACCGCCGCTGGTCACGTCCCATAGTGAACCGCGCAGAGCGGACTATCGGCTACGCCGAGAACTGGCCCGCTTGAGCCTTGCGAACGCACGGCACGGGCCAGTGGCCGACGGCGATGACTTCGACGTCGACGCGTTGGTTGCGTTCGCCGTGTCGCGCCGCATCCGTCAAGCGCCCGATGACCGCATCTATCAGCTACGACGCCGAAATGCCCGCGACCTCGGCGTGATGGTGCTACTCGACGCGTCTGATTCGACAACTGCCAAGACCGCCGCCGGCTCTACCTGGACTGAGCAGCGAAACGTCGCTGCGAGGCTGGTCGCTGCGCTGGAACATGTCGGTGACCGGGTGGCCCTGTACGGATTCCATTCACGCGGACGGAGGAATATTCGATTCATGCCCGTGAAGTCCTTCGATGCGCCGTTCACCGACCTCGCGATGAAGCGGCTGTGGCAGATTGAACCATCGGGATACACCCGGCTGGGCGCCGCCATCCGACACGCAGCTCACCTCACTGCATCCGGGGCCGGTACACCACGTCGGCTCATCGTCGTCGTCTCCGACGGACATGCCTACGACGATGGGTACGAGGGCAGTTACGCCGAGCACGACACGCGTCGAGCCCTGGATGAGGCCGTCCGGCGCGGAATTGGCTGTGTTTGCATCAGTGTCGCCAGTGCCACCGATCCCACAGTCCAAAATCGCTTGTGGGGCAGTGTTACTCACGCTCGACTGAGCGAAGCCAGCGATATCGCCGACCGAGTTGTCCCGATGTTTCGCGCAGCACTTCGCGCCGCGGGCGACACACCGAGAGACCACGACCAGAAGGGTTGGATGTAATGCCACCGGTTATGCAGGCGCCCTACTATTTGCCGACGGCCAACGAAGACGATGTCTTCGAGAAGGCCTGGCGCGGTGGCCTGGCCATCATGGTGAAGGGGCCGACAGGCTGTGGGAAGACCCGCTTCGTCGAGCACATGGCGTTCCGCTTGGGAGTCCCCCTCTTCACCGTGTCGTGTCACGAAGACATCACGGCATCAGACTTGATCGGACGCCATCTGCTGATCGGCGACGAGACGCGCTGGCAGGACGGTCCGCTCACCCAAGCCGTCCGCCAAGGCGGAATCTTCTACCTAGATGAGGTGGTGGAGGCTCGTCAGGATGCAATCGTCGCAATTCACCCCCTAACCGATCACCGCCGGGAAATGACGATCGAGCGGCTGGGCGGACTGAAGTTGTCGGCGCCGGATGGCTTTGCGCTGGTGGTGTCCTACAACCCGGGTTACCAGAGTGTCTTGAAGGATCTGAAGATGTCCACCAGACAGCGGATGGTCGCCATTGAGCTCGGGTTTCCACCTCCAGAGAGTGAACGTGCCATCATCGTGCACGAGACGGGGGTTCCCCCCACGGTGGCAGACGACTTCGTCAACGTCGCAGTGGCAATCCGCAGACTCGAGGACTCCGGCCTGCGCGAAGTGGCCTCTACACGCACCCTGGTCGCGGCTGCCATCCTTGTCTCGCACGGATTGCAGCCGCTTGACGCCGGCGTCGCCGCGATCGCCGCTCCGCTGACCGACGACGCCGAATTGCAGCGTGGACTCGTCGAGATCCTTCGCACGTATCTGACGTGACAGGCGAAGAACTGGCGCATACCACGACTCCAACGTGACCAGCGAACGACCCACGGCCCGACTGAAGGAGGTGCGCCCGTGCGTTGACGTGATGGTCAACACATCATTCGAAGTTGAAAGGTTCAACTAGTACAGTTCCCGGTGTGTTCGTTCTGAATCCATAACGGAGTCGGCTGCGTGAACGAGGGGCGCCTTCATGAGTGCGTTAGAGACAAGCGGGCGGCGCCGGCCGGTCCCCCGCGAGCTCCTGAACGTGTCGAGCCTGTTCCCCGATCACTCTGCGCTGCCGTCAATGCGGGCGAGCACGGCGGTCATTCGTGCGCACAAGATCATCTCTAGCCGAGTTGCCGCGGTGCTGACCGGTGCTGGGGGACTGTCGATGGCGCGGTACGAAGTGTTGGGCCTGCTCTACGGTGTGGACACCGGCGAGTTGGCCGTTCGTGAGTTGAAGCTCGCGAGTTTCCTGCATCCGCCGACGTTGACCTACATCTTGGATTGGCTCGAAGAACGGGACTTGGTGGTCCGCAAGGGCAACCGCGAAGATCGGCGATCGGTGTTGATCCAAATCACGGACCTGGGGCGGGCGCTGTTCGAGAAGGCCACGATCGCCCTTGGTGAGATCGACTTCGGGTTGCAGGGGCTGAGCAAAGGTGACGCCAACGCCGTCGCTCAATACCTCGGCCTAGTGCAACGGGCCTAACCAGCAGGTCCGCAACCGGCTAACCTCCACCCCGCCCTCCGTTTGCATCAACCTCTGCGGTAACTTTCAGTTCGACCAATTAATATATCCCTCGGCGCACGCTCATGGACGTCAACCCCGCCAGCATGGGCTCTCCTGCCGGTTGAGGAAGCAGTCCGAACGGCCCGGCGACCTGGGCCAACGAACACCTGGCGTGTCGACCTATCGGGATTGGCATGGGTGGAAAGGTGCGATTGTGGGTGCACTCGATGGAGTCAAGGTTGTCGAGATGGGGGCGTGGATCGCTGGTCCCAGTGCGGGAGCGCTGCTGGCCGACTGGGGCGCAGAGGTGTGGAAGGTGGAGTCGCCAAAGGGCGACCCGATGCGCGCGATCATCGCGTCGCAAGGCTACGCAGCCGACATCCCGAATGCGCCGTTCACCGTGGACAACCGCGGCAAGCGCAGTGTGGTCCTCGATCTGCGCGATGCCAACGCACGAGCCGCGCTGGAGAACATGCTCGGTGAAGCGGACGTGCTACTGACCAACACGAGGGCCAAGTCGCTGCGCCGGATGGATCTCGGCCCGGAGGAAGTCCTGGCCCGCCAGCCCCATCTGATCTACGCGTTGATCACCGGATATGGCTCGAGCGGACCCGAACGGGATCGCGCTGGCTACGACGTCGGTGCATTCGGCGGTCGCGCCGGTGTGCTGCACCAGATGCGCCCGGGGTCGGCACCGCCAGCGCCGATGCCGCTGGGATTCGGCGACCACGTCGTCGGCTTGTCGGCCGTCGCGGCTGTGCTGGCCGCTCTGATCGAGCGCGGCCGCACCGGCCGAGGCCAAGTGGTCGAGACCAGCCTATTGCGCACGGGCACTTATGCGTTGGGCTGGGAACTTGGCGTGCAGTTGTTGCTCGGCCGGGTGCCCGGTGGGGTCGACCGCGCCGAAAGCAAGACGCCGCTGTTCAACTGCTACCGCTGCGGTGACGACCGATGGTTCTGGCTCTTGGGTGTGGAGGCCGACCGTCACTTTCTTGCCGTGCTCGAGGCCACTGACCTCAAAGAACTGGCCACCGACGAACGCTTCGCGACGGCGCGGGATCGCCGTCACAATCGGATCGCGTTCATCCGCGAGTTGGACACGACTTTCGCCAAGCGCGCCCAGGCCGAGTGGGCTGAACGTTTCGACGCCTGCGGCGTGTGGTGGGCACCAGTGCTCACACCGCAGCAGGTGGTCGAAGACGAGCAGGCGGCGGCGGCGGGCTGCTTCGTCGACGTCGCCGGCGAAGACTTCAAAACGGTGTCGGGCCCGGTCGACTTCGCGCACCACCCGCGCACTGCCGTCGCCGCAGCCCCGGAGCTTGGCGCGGACACCGTAGACGTACTTCGTAGCGTGGGATGTGACGACGCGCTTGTCGAGAAGGTCGCCGGACCGCCGGTGTGAAAACTGACTGGTTGCCCGTGCCCGAGGGCGACCCGACCTTCAAATCAAGATCATGACCAGACCGATCGCAGATCACGCGCATAAAGCAGGCCAGGAGGTCATCCGTCGTGGGGCCGAACGCTCTTGCCTTATCTGTTCAAATAGGAATAATATGAAGTTGTACAAGTTCAGGCCGAAGGTTGAGGAGAACGCCCCGTGGTAAAAGAATGGCCACACAAGGAACATCCCACTGGGTGGCACATGGTGGACTGGTCATGGAACCTCAAGCCCGGTGACGTCAGAGCTCTCAAGTTGTTCGGCAAGGACGTGGTCCTCTACCGCACCGAAGGCGGCGTGGTGAACATGTTCGACGCCTACTGTGCACATCTCGGTGCGCACCTCGGACACGGCGGATGCGTCAAGGGCGAGCAGTTGGTGTGCCCATGGCATGGCTGGCACTGGAGCGCTGAAGGCACCAACACTTTCATTCCCAACGTCGAAGGGCTGCACAAGCGCGCACAACTCGGCCGCTGGGATGTCCAGGAGATCGATGGACTGATCATCGTCTGGTACGACGCCTGGAATCGGCCCCCGCAGTGGCAGTGGCCGGGCATCCCGGAGTTCAAGGACACCGAGAACTACTACAGCATCCAGGAAGGCGCCACCTACTTCGGGACCATGCCGATCAAGAGTCAGTCTGGTGTGGAGAACCTGGCCGATGGGTTGCACTTCCCGTTCGTCCACGGTGCCACCGAGCCTGGCGAGATGGTGTACTGGCACGAGGATGGCCACTACCTCCGCGGTGACTTCGAGCTGCTCTTCGGCGGCGGCAAACCGAAAACCTGGCTTACCCCCAACGGACCGGTAGTCGGCGTCATCGAATCCGAGCAGTGGGGTTTGGGGCTCGGTGTCGCCCGATTCCGAATCGAGGATTTGGTTGTCGCGCAGGCAATCTGCATGACTCCGGTCGACGACGACAACTCGATGGTGTTCAGCACGATCGCCTCCAAGCGGCTGCCCGAGCATCCCGACAAGCCCGGGGGCCGCTCGAAGGGTCTGATGGACGCGCAAGCGTTGCAGGTCGCCAACGACTTCAACATTTGGACGAACCAGAAGTACGTCGAGAAGCCGCTCTTCGTCGGTGCCGAGCGGGAGTGGTACGTCAAGATTCGGCTGTGGGCTCGTCAGTTCTATTCCCAGCCGGATCCAGACGCCGAGAAGCGGGAGTGGCTTTGGGTGAAGGAGAACGCGTGACGGCGGTCCAGTTGAGTGTGCGATGAGTCAAAGTTCGCCTCCACCACCCACTGTCGCAGAGTTCGGAACTAGCGTCGATCAGTGGATCGCCGAAAACGGTCCAGGGCTTCACGACACTTTTGCAAGAGCGACAACTTTGGCCGATGAGATCGCATATGTGCGAGAGCTTTTCAGGCAGCTCTGGGACGCAGGCCAGTCGCGTTGGGGATGGCCGACGGTCGTCGGTGGCTACGGCGGTTCTGTCCTGCTGCGGGCGGTCTTGGCCGAGCGCCTCGCGCTCTCGGAACTTGCCCCGACCATGGCCACGATGCCCGAAGTCCTGGCGGCACCCATCGCAGCGGCCGCCGACGAGGAGCTCGTCGCAACCTACCTGCCTCGCTACCTCCGCGGTCAGGACTGGTGGTGTCAGGGATTCTCCGAGCCGGGTGCGGGCAGTGACCTGGCGGCCCTGACCACCAGGGCCGTGCGTGATGGCGCTGAGTACGTCATCAACGGCCAGAAGATCTGGACCACGCTTGCCCAGTTCGCCGAGCGCTGCGTGCTCTTGGTCCGCACTGGGCCAAGCGAGGCAGCACATCGTTCGCTGAGCCTGTTCCTCGTCGACATGGATTCACCGGGCATCACCGTCCGGCCGATCGAAGCGACGACAGGTGAGCTGGAGTTCTCGGAAGTCTTCTTCAGTGATGTTCGCGTGCCGGCGAACAGACTGGTCGGTGCCGAAAACAAGGCGTGGCCGATTGTCATGAACGTGCTCGCGTGTGAGCGTGCCACCGTCTTCTGGGGCCGAGTCGCGTGGATGCAACATCGGCTCACGGCGCTGGTGAACATGGTGCCGCAAGACGTCCTGAGCGCCAAGGCGATCGGCGAGTGCTACCAGCTGATCATGAGTCTGCGTGCGCGATCTCGCGCGACGCAGTATGCCGTCGCTTCGGGGACATTTGACGCCGCGGCGAGTTCGATCGACAAGGTGCTGATGGCAACGGCTGAGCAGACGCTCTTCGACACGGCGGCGGAGTTGCTCGGTGAGGCGGTCACGTTCGGGGACGAGCCCACCGACCGACGGTTGCGCCGGGACGTGTTGTTTTCTCGTGTCGCCACGGTTTACGGCGGAACCGCGGAAATTCAACGCAATATCATCTCGCAGCGGTTACTGGGCATGCCCAGAACGGCCGGATGATGCGCGAATGGCTGAACGCGCAACCGGCGGAGAGGAATTCGGAACTCAACAATGAGCATTCTTGACGACGACGCGGTCGTCGACGGCATTCGCCAGGTCCTGCAGAGCGCAGGCGGAACTGATGCAACCGCGCTTCTGCGCGAGTTCGGCTTCGTCGACCTACTCCACGAGGACCGGGGTGCTGCGACTGAGCACGTGTTCTATGAGCAGGGGCGGCTCGGCACCCACTCACACGCCTACACCGACCTTCAGGACGCAGTGCTAGGAAGCCACTTGCCCGGCGTCGAAGCAACGGTGCCAATGAGCTTGCGCGGTGGCATCGGCACTCCGCTGGGCCGCTTTGGCAACGGCACGGCTACCGGTGTGGGCTACACGTTCGGCCGGCCCGTTCAGCTGGTGTTCATGGTCAGCGAGGGTGCGCTGAATTTCGCGGTGTCCGTCGCATGCACGGATCCGGGCGTCACCCTGGAACAGGTCCACGGCGTTGATCCAATCCTCGACCTCTGGAAGGTCACGGTGACGCGTGCGCCGGCTGAGATCGTCGCGGCGGCCGATGCTGCGCTCGCGTGGTGGCTCGATGCAGTCGCGTGGGGTCGGCTCGCGTTCGCCTGGGAACTCGTTGGTAGCGCGCGAACCATGTTGGACCAGGCCGTCGACCACGCGCGAAACCGGGTCCAGTTCGGGCAGCCGATTGGAACGTTCCAGGCAGTCCAACACCGACTCGCCGATACGTTGGTCGCAATCGAAGGTGCTCACGCCGTTCTCAACTCAGTCGAGCAGCCACTGGATCCGATCGCTACGGCAACCGCGAAGTCGCTCGCCGGTCGGGCCTTTGAGGTTGCGGCGAAGAATTGCCTGCAGGTGTTGGGCGGTATCGGTTTCACGACCGAGCACCCCTTCGACAAGCACCTCCGTCGTGGGAGCGGATTGAACAAGCTTCTCGGCTCGCGCTCGGACCTGGTGTTGTGCCTTGGTCGAAACATTCTCGAGTTCGGTTCGGTGCCGGCGCTGAGCAGGCTGGGCTAGCTGTTGCGACGCAGATCAATCACCCGTGACGATGGCTACGCAGCGACGCCCACGATGGCGCTGAGTCGGGTTTGGCTGGCGGGACCAGACACCTACCGGACGGAGGGATGGGTGCCCAACGCGCTTACCGTCTCATCGGATGGCTTTCCGGCTCATTGGATATTGGAGGATCAGTTGTGATTACGGACGCGCTGACCGTCGGTGCAGCACTCAGCCAACGAGTCACAGACACCGGGGATACCCCGTTTGTGAGGATCGAAGGGCAGTGGTTGTCAGCGGTTGAACTGGAGCGGCGCGCGAAGGTGGTTGCGGCCAGCCTCACATCGCTCGGCGTGGCCAAAGGGGACCGAGTCGCGGTGATCTTGCCCAACTGCACGCAGATGCTCGACATATTCTTCGGCTGCGCCCAGCTGGGGGCGGTATTGGTGCCAGTCAACGCGTGGTTGAAGGGTTCGTTCTTGGCCCACCAGCTCGCGGACTCCGGTGCGTCCCTTCTCGTGGCAGACCGTGCCGGCCTGGAAACCGCAGCGCCGCTGCTGCCGGACCTGACTATCAAGCAGGTGGTGATCGTCGGCGACCATTCGGGCGAACTGCCGGTCCCCAGCGTGCGATGGTCGGACGTGATCGGCGAACGCGGCACGGCGGCTGACGATTTCACGCCCGCCAAGATTGCACCCACCGATCCGATGGCCATCATCTACACCTCAGGCACGACCGGTCCGTCCAAGGGCTGCATTCTCAGCCACGGCTACTACACAGCCACGTCCAGGGTGATCGCACAGCGGAAGTGGCTAGAACCTGGCGATCGACTGCTTACCGCGTGGCCGCTCTTCCACACCAGCGGGCAGGCCATCGCGCTCATGAGCTGCCTGCGGATCGGCGCATCGGTCGTCTTCGAGGCAGGATTTTCGGCGTCGACCTTCATGCAGACGGCGGTCGACAATGAGGCCACCGTTCTGGGCGGTGTCGGGTTCATGGGCGCAGCGCTGTTGGCACAACCGCCCGGACCCGCCGATCGGTCGCACTCGTGTCGACGTGCTTGGTGGATCCCGATGGCGCCAGACCAGCAGATCGCCTTCGAACAGCGATTCGGGATCACCGTTCTCTCAGAGGCTTTCGGACAAACCGAAGCGTTCCCGATTACGATGTCATCCGCCGACGGTGAGCGGGTGCGGGGATCGTTGGGCGAGCCCAGCAGTCACTTCGAAGTTCGGCTGGTAGACGACCAGGACGAGGAGGTCCCGCCGGGGCAGACCGGTGAGATCGTCGTCCGGCCGCGATTCCCAGACGTGATGTACTCCGGCTATTGGGCCAAACCCGAGGCCACTGTGGAGGCCTGGCGCAACCTGTGGCATCACACGGGCGATCTCGCCAGCGCCGACGAGAACGGTGTGCTGCGATTCGTTGACCGCAAGAAGGACGCGGTCCGCCGGCGCGGAGAGAACATTTCGTCGGTGGAGTTGGAGGCGGCCATCCGCAAGCACCCGGCCATCGCCGAGGTCGCGGTGTGCGCCGTGCAATCGGATCTCGGCGACGACGATGTGCGGGCGGTCCTGGTCATCGAGCCGGACGAGGCGGTCGAGCCGGGCGAGCTATTCGACTTCTTGAAGAGATGTCTGCCGTACTTCGCAGTGCCGCGCTACATCGATGTCGTCGATGCATTACCGGTCAATGCACTGGGGCGGGTTATGAAGCATGTGATTCGCGCGACGCCACCGGGCGACGGGACGTGGGACTTCGAGGCGATGGGCTACACGGTGTCGAAGGAGGAACGGCGCGGCGCAACGCTTTCGGGCTAATGCGCCGAAGTGAACGTCGCATGTTGGTGCCTGTCTAGGCCGCAGAGGACGTGCTCGACGGTCGTGTTGACCGGCGTCTTGCCTCGGCGCACAGTTCATGTGGTCGATGCCGAAGCCGCACGCGTTCGCAGAGCCAGCTTGTCGACCTTGTTGGTGCTGGTAACGGGTAGCGGTCCGACGATGATCTCCACGGTCTTGGGAACCTTGAAGCCTGCCAACACTTCCCGGCATCGTTCGATGACCGCGTCCGAATCCAGCTCGGCGTTTGGTTCTACGGCCACAGCAGCGTGAACAGCACTGCCCCACTTAGGATCTGGCACTCCCACCACGGCAGCCTGTCTTACCCCGGGGATAGCGGCAATGACAGCTTCGATCTCGGATGAGAACACGTTCTCACCCCCGGTGACGATCATGTCGTCGATGCGCTCGGTGATCGTCAGATAGCCGAGCTGGTCAAGGCTCCCGACATCACCGGTGGCGTACTCTCCGCCGGGCAGTTGGACGCGCACCGTACGCTCGGGGTCGCCGCGGTATTCGACGAAACGCGAATCCGTGACGGCGAGCACCTCACCAGGCTGGCCGGGAACGCATTCGACACCATCGGTGTCGACCACTCGCAGTATGACGCCGGGCAGCGCGCGCCCGACTGTGCGAAGCCGGTCTGGGACGAGGTGGTCCTCGGGCGAAAGGGCTGTGAGACTGCCGCATACCTCCGTCATGCCGTAGGAGTTGACTAGTTGTACACCGGGCAGCTCTCGAGCGATCTGATCCAGCAACGCCGGCGGCATTGGGGAACCGCCATAAGCGACGACGCGCAAGGACTCAAGCCTGTCGGGACGGAATGCGGGATGCGTCAGAAGCATCGAAAGCAGCGTCGGCACCATGGCAACATGTGTCACCGCGTGGGTATCGATGTCGTCGAGCATCCGGCCGACGTCGAGGGCTCCGCGAATAACCGTCGCACCGCCGAACACGGGCACCCCAAGATTTCCGACGATGGACATGATGTGAAACATCGGCGCGACTTGAAGAAAGCGAGTGGTCGCGTCAAATGGTAGGAAGCGAGAAGTACGCACGACGCCCCCGGCGCATAGGTTCGCGTGGCTGTGCACCACGCCCTTGGCGCGGCCGGTGGTTCCAGCGGTGTACATCAACAACGCCGCCTCGCCCGGTTCGGGCGAGGGGGGCGCGGCGGGTGCCAGCGCCGAGTCGGCAAGCTCGCTGAATGTCATGGCGCCACGGCGTTCGGTGTCATCGAGCACGATCACCGGACAGCCCGGTATGCCCTCGGCCGCCGCTGCGTCAAACAGTGCTCCGTGCGCAGCATCGACGAACAGCGCACCAGGCCTTGCGTCGCGCAGCACCGCGGCGAGCTCTGGTGCGCTGAGCCGAATGTTCAACGGGCACACAACACCACCACCCCAGGCCGCCGTATGCCAGAGGCCGGCATACCTAGTGCTGCTGCCGGCGAGGACCGCGAAACGATCGCGGCCCGTCAGCCCGAAGTGCTTGCGCAGGCCGGCCGCAACCTGCCAAGCGCGCTGGGTGAGCTGGGCGTAACTCTCGCTCGCCGTCTCGTCCTCGAAAGCTGGCCCGTCGGGATCGGCCGATAAGCGTGCCGCGGCGAGCCTTGGGTAGGTACTCGTGGCCATATCTAATCAACCCCGTCCTGAGTCGATGCCACACGAGTTCAGCGACGCCATGACTCGTGGCGCCGTGACCGTAGGCGGCGCTTGACCATAGTAATTCGGTATTGAATAATACAAAGATGTTCTTCAGACATCAATGTGCAGAGTGGCAGGAGAAGGAAGGATGGGCTGTGCCTGCCGCGATCGTGCCGGGTTCGCCGACGGTGATCGGCACGCTTGCTGGATGCCTCATTGATTCATGCCTCGCGGGGCGGAACCGGCCCTTTCAAGGCCCGCTATCCATCGGTCACTGACCGCGTGCGGACCGGGTTCCTAGTGATCACCGAGGAGCGGGCATGCGCATCGGCTTGACGATGACCTACGCAGGGGGCTTTCGGGATACGGTCGCCGAACTGGCTGACCATGAGAAGAGCGGCGCCGAAGTCGTTTATGTCCCCGAGGCGTACAGTTTCGACGCCGTCAGCCAGTTGGGATTCATCGCGGCGAAGACTGAGCGGATGCAGATCGCTTCGGGGGTCCTGCCGATCTATACCAGGACCCCGTCCCTACTCGCGATGACCGCGGCGGGACTGGATTACGTGTCCGAAGGACGGTTCACCCTCGGGTTGGGCGCCTCGGGCCCACAAGTCGTCGAGGGCTTTCACGGTGTCAGATACGACGCGCCGCTGGCCCGGACGCGCGAGGTGATCGAGATCTGCCGCACCGTCTGGCGGCGCGAACCAATCCATCACGACGGGCGCTACTATCAGATCCCACTGCCGGCGGACAACGGCACCGGACTGGCAAAGCCTTTGAAGCTGATCAACCATCCAGTCCGGCAACGGATCCCGATCATGCTGGCCGCGATCGGCCCGAAGAACGTAGCCTTGGCCGCCGAGGTCGCCGATGCCTGGGAGCCAGTCTTCTTCTTGCCGGAACGATCCGGCGCAGTGTGGGATTCGGCCCTGGCCGAGGGCGCAGCCCACCGTGACCGACGGCTGCCCAAGCTCGACGTGGTCGCTGAGGCAAAGTTGCTGATCACCGAGGACCACCACGCAGTTGCCGACGCGCTGGACAATCTACGACCCAAGGTCGCTCTGTATGTCGGCGGCATGGGTGCACGAAACAAGAACTTTTACAACGACTTGTTCTGCCGCTACGGCTACGAAGCAGCGGCAAAGGAGATCCAAGATCACTACCTCGACGGGAGAGTCAAAGACGCAGTCGCGGCGGTGCCGGATGCGCTGCTGTTGGCAATGTCGCTCATCGGGCCGCGCAGCTACGTTCGCGAACGAATCGCGGCGTACGCGGCTGCCGGAGTGACGACTTTGCATCTCATGCCGGTGGCCTCCGATCGTTGCGAGCGAGTGCTGCAGATCGAAACTGTTCACGCGATCGCCAAAGTGTATTGATGTGTGGGTCTTCGTCCTATTCGGTATCGAAGTGCATGTCTGGGTAGCAGCTCGGGTTTTTCACCGCGTGACCGGGGCCTCCGCGTCGCGAGATGAGCGCGCCGCCAGGCACGGCCCAGCGCGTCGTTCCTTTATTTGTCGAATCCACGGTCCGATTTCAAACACGAAGGAGCAGGTGTGAACTACGGCGGACAAGAGACGATGGACGTCCAAGGACCCGACCAGGACGGCGTTCTGGTCGTGACCTTGAACCGACCTGAGCGGTTGAACACGACCTCTCCACAGATGTACGACGAGCTAAGCGCGTTGTTGCGTAAGCTGCGCAATCCAGCCGATGTCGGCGCGGTGGTCATCACCGGTGCAGGGCGAGCGTTTTGCGCAGGCGTCGACATCAAGATCATGGAGCAATTCTCCGAAGAGCCCTTCCGCACATCGGCGATGGAGGACGGAGTGAACCTCTGCCACGAGTTCCTGCGAGTTCGCCCCCCAGTCATCACCGCGATCAATGGGCCTGCGGTCGGCTTCGGCGCCGCGCTGGCATTGCTCGGCGACATCGTCTACATGTCCGAAACCGCGGTAGTCATCGACCCTCACGTCAAGTCGGGGATCGTCGCAGGGGACGGCGGGGCGCTGCTGTGGCCTGCGCTCATCGGTCCGAGTCGGGCCAAGGAGTTCCTTCTCACGGGTGACCCGATGGACGCCAAGACTGCGTTTGACTACGGACTTGTCAACCACGTCGTCGCCGCGGATCGGCTGATGCCGGAGGCCATGGCGATGGCTACGAGACTGGCAAAGGGCGCCCGTCACGCCATCGCCTGGACCAAGCAGGTCATCAACATTGCGTTGCTGCGCGAGGCGGACTACAAGTTGCCACTGGGGAATGCGCATGAAGCCCGAACTCAATCGATGCCAGACATGCTGGAGGGCACGGCAGCCTTCTTCGAAAAACGGGCACCGGTATTTCCGAGCACCCAACAATCGGGTGGAAAGTAGAGCAGCCCGGCAGCTGAACGGTGGGTCCGCAACTACCGCACGACTTGGCACGGGCAGCGTGTCACACCACCTAGCTGCTCAAGGATTTCGGACCGCACTGAGAGCTTGGGCGAGGTCGCCGTGGCGGGCACGGGAATCTCGACTTGGGTGGCGATCGAGTTCGGGACGTCGGCGCACTACCCGCCTGGATGTCTAGCTCGAGCCGGCTGAGGTTCAGGGCGATCGGCGTGTGTGCTCGATTCGAAGTCGAAAAGCTGACTAACATATAATTCAATTCGGGTACCAGGTGATTGACCCACGTTCGTACCGCCGTTCACGACCGAAGGGTGCTCTGATGGGTGCGAGCAGTACCAATGAGGTGTGGGAGTCAGGCCCGGCCGAGTTGGTGAACGTTTCCAAGCTGTTCGAAGACCAGGCCGCACTGCCCTGGATGCTGGCGTGTGCTGCGATCATTCGTGCGCACAAGATCATCTCTAGCCGAGTCACTGCGGTACTGGCCGCTGCCGGGGGGCTGTCGATGGCGCGGTACGAAGTGTTGGGTCTGCTCTACGGTGTGGACACCGGCGAGTTGGCCGTTCGTGAGTTGAAGCTCGCGAGTTTCCTGCATCCGCCGACGTTGACCTACATCTTGGATTGGCTCGAAGAACGGGACCTGGTGGTGCGCAAGGGCAACCGCGAAGATCGGCGATCGGTGTTGATCCAGATCACCGACCCGGGGCGGGCGCTGTTCGAGGAGGCCACGATGGCCCTTGGTGAGATCGACTTCGGATTGCAGGGGCTGAGCAAAGGCGACGCGAACGCCGTCGCTCGGTACCTCGGGCGGGTGCAACGGGCCTGACACGGTCGTGGTCAGCTTGGGTTGGTTGAGGTGTGCAAGCTCGCCGCGATTAGTTGTTTGCATCCTTCGGTAGCAATCTTATGGGCAGCGACTGATGTGTCGTTGCCAAGCCGCGCCAGACCGAACGTCATCGCCTGCAATGCCCCACGGAGATGGACGGCTTCCTCGGGGAGCAGCTCGCCGTCGCTGACCGCCTGGTCGAATATCTGGGCAAAAAGTGCCGCGAAGAGGTGGTCGTCGGCCAACTCGGCGAGCTCTTGGTGGCGGCGAGCCTCGTCGCGCGCGACAAACATGAACGTCGCCTGGGCAGGGTCCTCGGCCAGCGATTGATGGACCACGTCCAAAATGCTCTGCAATTTTTCGACCAGCGAGGTCGCCTTCCCGATGGCCGCCTGCATCAGCTCGTAATTCTCGGTGAAAGTCGTCTCATACACCGCGGTCATCAAATCTCTTTTGCGACCGAAGTGGTGATACACCGCCGGGGCGGTCAGGCCGGTCTCGTCGGCAATGAGGCGATTGCTGGTGGCCGCGTAGCCGTAGGTAGCGAAACACTTGCGCGCACCGTGCAAAATGCGTTGGCGGGTTTCCTCACTGTCACCGCTTTGCGGGCGGCCGAGTTGGCGGGGTTCCCGCTTGACGAACTCCGTCGTGCCAGGTGCGGGAAGCGGTACCGGTGGCTGCGCGTCTTCATCTCGCCGCATGGGATCTCAATGCCCTCTCTTTGGCTGACCTACCTCGGCGCAGTGACCACAAATCCTACAAAGGGAGCCGTGACGATTGCCGTTGGCCGCGCGGCTACTGGTGCGTCCTTGCATGGGTCGGGAACATCGTCCCATTCGGAGGACTGGTGTCCATCCCGAGGAGCGCGCCAGAGCCATTCCGTAGAGGCGCCGAACGTCACCACGGGATCGACGCAGAACCTGGTGAGCAGACGCAGTCCAAGCACGACGAACGTCAATACCGTGCGCGCCGGTGCCTAGCTCCATTGCGATGTGACGGTTCGCTGGTCCCGGTGATGGCCAGATCGCTCATCGCGGCGCCATCCGAAGCGCACCGTCGAGTCGTATGGTTTCGCCGTTGAGCATGGGGTTCTCGATGATGTGAGCGGCCAGCGCTGCGTACTCGTCGGCCGAACCCAGCCGCGAGGGATGGGGGACCGACGCGCCGAGCGCATCACGGATGTCCTTGCGGAGGCGGCCCAGCAGCGGTGTGTCGAACAAGCCTGGGGCGATGGTGCATACGCGGATCTTTCGTTGTGCGAGGTCGCGGGCAGCGCAGAGCGTCAGCCCGTGCACTCCCGCCTTGGACGCCGTGTACGGCACCTGACCGATCTGGCCCTCAAACGCTGCGACGGAAGCCGTCATGATTACGACCCCTCGCTCTTCGTCGACGGATTCAGAGGTGGCGATCCATTGCGCGCCCAGCCGCAGCACGTTGAAGCTACCGATCAGGTTGGTGCGGATCACCCCTTCGAACGCGGCCAGATCTCCGGCCTTGCCGTCCTTGTCGAGCACCCGCAGCGGGCCGCCGCGGCCCGCACAGTGCACGACGGCGCGTACCGGCCCGCGTTCGGCTGCTAGCTCGAACGCCGCCGAGACCGCTTCTGGATCGGCGACATCGGCCGGTGCGAAGCGGACGGCATCACCTAGCTTGGCGGCAGCCGCGACTCCATCCGATGTCGGCAGGTCCAGGATCGTCACATTGGCGCCGACGTTCGCTAGCCGTTGCGCGGTGGCAAACCCCAGTCCTGACGCGCCGCCTGTCACGACTACGCTTATCTCTTTGATCTGCAACGCTTTTCCCTTCGTTCTTCGTCTACCGAAGCCACGCGGGCGACACCGAGCAACGGTACAGAAACTGGCCGTTTGACCAGTTAATATACTAAACTCGCCGACGTGCACACACGTCAAGCAGCCGACCCCCGGTTGACTGCGAACCGGGTGCGCAGCTGTGGGCGGTTAAGACTGGTGTGCGAACGATCGCACCATCAGTGAATGACCCCGGTGGAGGTACTTGTGCGGATTGCGATTGATGCGGCGAGATGTCAGGGACACAACGTATGCCTGGGATTCATTCCCGACATGCTGGACGTCGATAGGGATGGGTACCCGACGGTTGCCGGCAATGGAGAGGTCGCCCCAGCCGACGCTCAGATTGCTCGCCAGGCTGCAGATAACTGCCCTGAGCAGGCCATTTCGGTGTTCGACGACGCATGAACGCCAGTGTCCGATCGTAGCCGGCGAGTCGGTGCCGGTCGAAACCAGCGTCCTCTCCGGATTGTCGGCGCTCGGTTGTTCATGCGACCTCACGCTGCGGAGACTGCGCCGCCACACCCCAGTCATTCTGGCCAATGGGTTAGGTCGCCGCTTCCGAGGCCATCTCGGCGGAGATGTGACCCTAGACTCAGATAATACGAAAGTGTAAAGTTAGTCACAGTATTAATCTGACTGTGAAGGGGACGCGGTGGTGAATCGGCCGTACCGAGTCGTCCAGTGGGCTACCGGCTATGTAGGTGCCTTGTGTCTAGCCGAGATCATCGATCGCCCCGACCTGGAGTTGGCCGGCGTGCTCGTGTACGGGGACAAGGCCGGGTTGGACGCCGGCAAGATCGTCGGTCGCGACGACGTCGGTGTGACCGCGACGCGCGATCGAGACGCGATCCTGGCGACTGACGCGGATTGCGTAATCTACGCGCCGCTCGCGGCGTCGATGGAGCAGCTCGACGACGACATCGTCGCCTTGCTCGAATCTGGCAAGAACGTCATCACCACGGCCGGCTACTTCGCGCCAAAGTGTCGCGGAGAGGACGTCGTCGAACGGCTCGAGGCCGCGTGTCGCACGGGAAATACCTCACTTCTGGGGACCGGAATTGAGCCTGGGTTCATGCTCGATCGGATCGGCCCGATGCTCACCGGCGTTTGCAGCGACATCGATTACATACTCATGCAAGAGATCGCCGACTGCGCACACCATCCCGCCGCCATGATGATGAAGGAGGCAATCGGTTTCGGCAAGCAGCCCGAAGAAGTGAAGAACGACCCGGTTTTTGGCCCGTACTGGAGAGCGTTCTTCACGGAGTCCGTCACATCAATTGCCGTGGGCTTGGGCCTCGAGCTCGACGAGGTACAGACGAGTCTCGAGGTTGCGACCGCGCCTGAAGGTCATGATGTTGCGATTGGTCATATCCCGGCCGGTGCGGTGGTCGCCGTCTGGCATTCAGCGAACGGGATCGTCGCGGGCGAGCCATTCATCCGCACGGAGCACATCTGGTCCGTAGTGCCTGGCGTTAACGGCTGGCCTGCGCCAGTGGATCGATATCGCTACACGTTCCAGATCCAGGGGCGCCCATCGGTTCGAGCAGTGGTGGATCCAGTGCAGAGTCTATCGCCCGGCGGGACGGAATATGACGCTGCGCTGGTGGGCACCGCAGCGACGGCCATCAACGCGATCCCGGATGTGTTGGCCGCTGCGCCGGGCATCATGCACCCCACGGTCTTCGCCCCTTGGCGACGACGGGGCCTCAAAGTCTGCACGCCCGCCTGATCGGCCTCCGAGCACCTAGATGGCTAGCTCACGGCGCGGCGGCCAGTCTCCCAGCAACTGGCGCGCCTCGAAACCAACACGCCAGTTTCTAGCGCAGAGTGCGTTGCAAAGCCATCTCATCCCTTTCCACGTAAGGAATTTCATGTCACACCGTGTTGTGCAGTGGGCGACGGGCACCGTCGGCAAGTTCTGCTTGCAGCAACTCATCGACGCCCCCGACATCGAGCTCGCAGGAGTCTGGGTATCCGGTCCATCGAAGGAGGGACGCGACGCAGGCGAGCTGTGCGATCGCGCGCCTACGGGGGTAACGGCAACCACCTCGATCGACGAGATCATCGCGCTTGACGCCGACGTCGTGCTTCACGCTGCGGCGCCCTTCGGTTCGTTCGACGACGATGTTGCGCGCCTGCTCGCCTCGCGCAAGAACGTCATCTCGACCGTCGCATACTTCTCGCCCGCGCTCGACGGCGAACCGGTGCGAGCCAAATTGGAGGAGGCCTGTGCGGCGGGCGGCTCGACGCTATACGGCGCGGGACTAGATCCAGGCTTCGCATGCGACCGGGTACCGGCACTCATGACCGGCTCGGTTACCGACATCAAGAGTATTCGCATGGCGGAGACCCTGGACGTGTCGACATATGCTGCCCCGCAGCTGCTCACCGACATCGGGTTTGGCAAGCAACTAACCGAACTGAACTTCGACAACGAATACATTCAGCATTTCGTGAATCGGATGTTCCCGGCGGCCATCGGCAAACTCGCTGACCAGTTGGGACTACAGCTCGACGAAATTCGACCCACGGGCATGCCAGAGTTTGCGTTTGCGTCCGAGGATCTCGACGTGGCCATCGGTCACCTTGCAAAGGGCACCATCAGCGGGGCATGTCACGAGTTCGGTGGCTACCGAAACGGCGAGCTGATCATCTCTCACAAATGGGTGCATTTCGCCGAGCGCAAGGGCGTCCCGACAGGATGGCCGCTGCCGCCTGAACCACTTCCCGGTGAGGTGATGCCATATCGGGTGCTGCTCGAGATCGAGGGCCGCCCATCGTTGACCGTCGACCTGGTCTACAACGATGTCGAAGATACGGTCTTCCTTCCGACCGCAACCCTTGCCGTCCGGGCAATCCCCGAAGTCGTTGCAGCCCCTCCTGGCATTTTGACCGAACGGGTTTTCGGCGCGTGGTCGGCTGCTTCACTATGACCAAGTCGTCGCCGCCCGATGTTCAGGAGGGGCCGTGAGAGCACTCGAAGTGCCTGATCGTAGAGATGCCTATCGAACCGGTCGTTTCAGGAAGTGGGTTTGGGTGCTGGCGGTCTCAATCGTCGCCAGCTACTCCTTGATGACCGCCTTCGCCCCAAGCCACGCCTACGGCGATGTCGGCGAATTGGGGCCGCCGCCGGCCGAACCGGAGATCAAGCAAGTACTTACCGATCTTTACAACGCGGGGCAGCCATTGGGCTCGACCGTCGATGTCACGTTCGACGGCCCGATCCTGGTGGGCTTGCCTGCCGAGCACGCCAATCCCCCGCCTGAGCCGTGGTGTGTCCGCTGTGGTTATCCCGACCAAGGCATCAGCCTCATGTACCCGGTCGCGGCGCTGGTGACGGTGACTGTCAATCAGAGTCTGCAGTCCAGCGCGCTTGCACCTTCTGAAACAGTGGCATCCACCGCCACCTATAACGGGACGCCCTGCCCCGGCGTGACCCAATCGCTGAATTGTCCAACCTATTACTTCTACCGAGACGGACAAGGAAATTGGCAGGTCGCTTAGCAGATGCAAAAATGAACTCCATCCAACACGACGACCACGAGGACGCCGCCGAGAGCGCTCAGGCGGTGACACCGGCACTCGGCGAGGATGAACCGGGTGAGTCGGAGCCTGCGGGTGCCTCCGACACTGATGCGACCGCGAACGCTGGCGTCGACGACGCCGGCAAGATCGCTCCGACGCGGCGGCAGATCTCGGTCTCCGTCCGCGCGCTGATGGTTGGTGTGCTGGCCATCTGTCTGGTTGCTGCTGTGGGTGTGATGACCTGGCTGTACATCGGCGTCCAGGGAAGACTCGACGAGCACGCCCGCCAGGCGGCAGACGTCAAGCATGCGGAGCAGGTCGCGCTCGACTACGCGGTAAATGCGGCGATCATGGACTACAAGGATCTGGGGCCATGGAAGCAGAATCTCGTCAAGGGCACCACTCCTGAGCTCAGCGACAAACTGACGAAGGCAGCCGACGCCATGGAGCAGATCATTCTTCCGCTGCAATGGATTTCGACTGCAAAACCGCTTGCTGCGAAAGTCCGCTCTGACGACAAGGGATTGTTCGTCGTGGACGCGTTCGTCAACGTCATGACCAAGACGGTGCAGGCCTCAGACAGCCTCCAATCGACGGCGACGTACAGCATTACCCTTGACAGCGGCAAGAACTGGCTCATCACCGACGTAGGAGGAATCGCCTCCATGGTGGGCGACAAATAGGTTGGGCGGTGCGGCGGGTCACAAGCACGTGAATCTGGTCTTGGCACCGTGCCGGCTTGGCGGCGGGGCGTTCGAGACGAATACTCGACGGTAGGACCTTGTGCTGGGAGCGTTGCGAATACGATCCGGCCGTGCTGGGTGCCTTCCGTCCGCAGGTTGGGCAGTCCGCTATGTCACTGTGCCCGATTCGGTTAAACCACGGATCTCATCCTGACTCAGACCCAGGCACTCCGATAGCACTGCAGCGGTGTCATCTCCGAGTGCGGGAGCTGCGACGGGCCCATGCCCATTCGCTCTGTGTGATCGCGCCGACGTCGCAAGCGCAGATCCGCCGCCGACACCGCGGTGAGCCGGATGGACACTGACAAAAGAACCACGACGGTTGAACTGACCCGGGGTGGCATCACCCAGTCACGTAACATCGTGTGCCGCAGTGTGTTTCGAATATTGTCTTGTGTGTGAGGATCCCGCGGCTAACAGCGAGTGGCGGGCTGTCGTTAGGTCGACGCGGCCCGGTTATCGGGCGTTATCGGCCATTCCCCGCAGAGAGCTACCGTGGTGATGGCCGACCTGGAACGGATGAAGGCCGCGGGCCGCGCCAAGTGAGCGGTTCACCGCCAAGGTCGCGGTGATCACCGGTGCGCGGCGCGAATCTGAAACTGATTCCTTTGTTCGAGAGCGTCAACTACTACCGGCTTGGCCCGAAGCGTGGTGGCGTAGGCCGTCGACGAGCAGGTTGAGCAGTCGACCGGCCTGCTCGCGTTGGTCTGGCGCACCAGCGGCGAGGGACACGCCGCTCAGCGCCAGGAGAACGTCGTTGGGCTCGACGTCCGCCCTTATTGTCCCGGCGCTGATACCGGCGGTGAGAAGTGTGGTGATGGCGGCGATCAGCCGGGCGCGGCTCTCGGCGTAGGGATCACCACCGGAAGCGATCACCGCTTGAAGCGCCCCGGCCATGTAGCGCTTGGTCGTCATGTAGTCGATGAAGCGATCCATCCAGGCGCGTGTCGCCTCGTCTGGCGCGAGCGATCGCAAAAGGCCGGGCACCGCGTCGCAGAGGTGGGCGAGCTCCTGGCGGTAGGCCGCCTCGACGAGCGCATCGCGTGTGTGGAAATGACGGTAGAGCGTCCCGATGCCGACGCCGGCGGTCTTCGCGATGGCCTCGAGAGTCACGTCCGCCCCGTCGCTCGCGAACGCGCGCACGGCGGCCTCGAGCAGCCGCTCACGGTTGCGCCGGGCGTCGGCACGCACCGGTCGGCCGACGGTATGCGACACAGATCGTCCTTTCCGCCCGAACGCTTAAAGGGCACTGGTTGCTAACCGGAGCTTACTCCGGTTACGCTGGCCGCCGTACCGGAGGCTCCTCCGATTCGGCAAATGCCGCGTCCGCCTCGAGTACCCACCGCCCACCGCACGGGAGTCGAATCATGACCGTATCCACGCCCATCGTCACGCCCTTCAAATGGGAAACAACCGCCGCCGAGGTTGTCGCCGGGTTCGATCTCAGCGGCAACCGGGTCATCGTGACCGGTGGAGCATCCGGCATCGGACTTGAGACGGCGCGCTCGCTCGCCGCTGCAGGCGCGGACGTGACCCTCGCGGTCCGCAGCGCCGACGCAGGACAGCGCGTCGCCTCGGAGATCGTGACCAGCACCGGTAACACCCGTGTCTTCGTCGCCCCCGTGGACCTTGCCGACCCGGCATCGGTCGCGTCGTTCGTCGCAGCGTGGGACGGACCGCTCGACGTCCTGGTCAACAATGCCGGCGTCATGGCTTGCCCGGAGACTCGCACACCGCAGGGCTGGGAGCTTCAGTTCGCCACCAATCATCTTGGCCACTTCGCGCTCGCGGTCGGTCTGCACCGTGCACTCGCGGCCGCCGGCGGGGCCCGCATCGTCTCGGTCAGCTCCCGAGCCCACCTGCGCACACCGGTGGACTTCGACGACATCCACTTCCTCAACCGCGCCTACGAGCCATGGGACGCCTACGCGCAGTCCAAGACCGCCAACGTGCTCTTCGCGGTGGAGGCGACCCGGCGCTGGGAATGCGACGGCATCACCGCCAACGCCCTGCAGCCCGGCACCGTCCGGTCCAACCTGCAGCGATACATCACCGACGACGACCTGGAGCGCACCCGCGTACACATCGAAGACGACAATGGGAGCTTCCACTGGAAGACGCCCGAGCAGGGGGCCGCAACGTCGGTGCTGCTCGCGACCTCACCGCTGCTCGAGGGAATCGGCGGCCGCTATTTCGAAGACTGCAACGAGGCAGGACCAAGTCAGCCCGGCACCGGCCATGGCGTCGCCGCCTACGCGCTTGATCCGAGAGCGGCGGCGCGGCTCTGGCAGATCTCCCTCGAGACGCTGGCGTCCTGACAACAGCCGACGACACTGGGTCAATCCGCCGTCAACAACCTGACCAGTCCCTGGCGGTCGACCTTGCCGGTGGGCAGCATGGGCAGGTCGGTCTCGGCGAGCACTGCGATGACGGTCGGCACCTTGAACCCGGACAGGTTGCGGCGGGCGTGGTCGGCGACGGCGTCGGTGGACAGTTGGGCGCCGTGTGAGGGCACGACGGCGGCTGCGACGACCTCGCCGCGTATCGGATGGGGCAGGGCGACCACGAAGCTGTGCAACACCCCGGGCGTCGCATCCAAGACGGCCTCGACCTCGGCCGGTGAGACGTTCGATCCCGCGGTCTTGATCAGAGCGCTTGCGCGGCCGGTGAAGTGCAGATGCCCGGCGTCGTCGAACCAGCCGCGGTCCCCGGTCGAATACCAGCCGTCAGGACTGAACACCTCGTGGCGTTCGTGCTTGTAGATCCCGCTCATGAGGATCTGGCCCCGAACCTGGATCTCGCCGTGCTGCCCGGGCGCCACCTCGAAACCGCTGGGGTCCACGATCCGGTGCTGTACCACCCCCGGCAGTGGGATCCCGAAGGAGCCGCGCCGCTCGGTCGGCAACGGATTGTCGGGCACCTCCACCATGGTGTGCGGGCCGCCCGTCTCGGTCATGCCGAGCAAGTTGGGCGTCAACTCGGGTTCGCTGGGCCGCCTTTCGGGCGGTAGCGCCTCAAGCATGGTGCCGCCCCGCACGCTGGACAGATCGCGCTTGGCGAAGTCGGGATGATCGGCCATGGCCTGACTGGCTTGGGCCCAGCACGAGATGTAGGTCGCCCGTTCGCGTTCGAGCAGCGCAAGCGTGCTCCCTGGTTCGAACACGTCCTGAGCGAGGACGGTCGCACCGGTCGAGAGTGCCTGCAGCACAACCATGGTCAGGCCGCCGACCCAGAAGAACGGCATCGGGGAATAGACGCGGTCGGTGGCGGTGACGCCGCGGTGGTGCGCCAAGATGTAGGCGTGGCGCACCAGGCTACCGTGCGTGTGCGCGACGGATTTCGGCAGCGCTGTCGTCCCTGACGTGGTGACGAGCACGAGATCGTCGGCCGGCCGAACCTCCGTTTCGGCCGAACCTGTCAGGGACACAACCGGTCCCGTGGTGCCGGGCCACGGTGTCGCCCATGACCGGTCGCCGTCCGGCCACACGTGCACCCGGCGCAGGTAGGGGACAGTCGCAAGTGTGATTGCCGCCTCGCCGTCTGCCAGACCGGGCAGGGCGTCGGCCAGGCGGTCGACGAGATCGCGCCCGGCGATCGAGCTGCCCATCAGCAGCACCTGGGTGTCGGTGTGGCGCAGCAGTCGGGCGAGTTCGGCGCCAGGCGCGAAGGTCGACAGCGGGACGGTCAGCGCACCGATGCGCGCCGCGGCCAACCAGGAGATGATCCATTGGGCGCAGTTGGGGAACAGGATCCCAACGCGGGTTCCCTTCCCAACCCCGCTGGCCAACAACGCATCTGCCAGTGCCTGGGACCGCTCGTCGGCTTCGGCGAAGCTCAGCCGTTCATCGTCGGTGACCAGGAACTCGCCGTCCGCGTGTGCCCGCCGCAGCGACAGAAGGTCCGGGATGCTGCCGGGCAGCGCGTCGTGTGCCGGTTCGTGCTCGGCGGACTGCGCCGCAGCCATCAACGCACGTGCACCGGGATGTGAGAGTAGCCCGCCACGTTGGACATCGTGACTCGTTGCAGGCCTTCGGTATCGACGTCGAACCGTGGCCAACGTTCGCGCAGCTGCTGCAGCGCGACGCGGGTCTCCAGGCGGGCCAGCCAGGAGCCCAGGCAGCTGTGTGCGCCGTACCCGAAGGCCAGCGTGGTGGCGCCGCCCCGCTTGATGTCGAACACGTCCGGTCGGTCGTAGGCCCGCGGGTCGCGGGTCGCGGCGCCAGTGACCAGGAGGGTCGGCGACCCTGCTGGGATCGTGCCGCCGTCGAATGTGACATCGCGGGTGGTGAACCGGCCCTGGTACTGCGACGGCGGGTTGAGGCGCAACATCTCCTCGATCGCCCCCGGGATCAGTCCGGGGTCCGCCAGCACCAGCTCCCACTGGTCGGGATTGTGGTGAAAGGCCATGACGCCGTTGCCCATCAGCTTGGTGACCGTTTCACTTCCTGCCGCGGCAATCAGCACCGAGAACGTGGCGATGTCTTCGTCGGTGAGCCGGTG
>Ga0193743_1000491_pt1 | contig 31088 bp, 29 predicted proteins | sample L2c2metaG_FD_143038 | JGI IMG/M metagenome (GOLD analysis project Ga0193743, IMG submission 143038) | Soil microbial communities from a riparian zone of the East river system, Colorado, United States - L2c2 | ecosystem: Environmental > Terrestrial > Soil > Riparian zone | place: USA: East River...
GAACACGCTGGGGTCCACCAGCGTCGAGGTGTCGCCGAGTTCACGACCCTCCGCGACGTCACGCAGCAGGCGGCGCATGATCTTGCCGCTGCGGGTCTTGGGCAGTTCGGGGACGACGTGGATCTCGCGTGGTCGCGCGATGGGTGAGATCTCCTTGGCCACCTGCTTGCGCAGCGCGTCGACCATCTCTTCGGCCGGGGTGTCGGCGTGGTCGGCCGTCAGGATGACGAACGCGCAGATCGCCTGACCGGTGGTGTCGTCGCTGGCGCCGACGACGGCGGCCTCTGCCACCCCCGAGTGTCCGACGAGCGCGGACTCCACCTCGGCGGTCGAGATGCGGTGCCCGGAAATGTTCATTACGTCGTCGATGCGGCCCAGCACCCAGATGTTTCCCTCGGCGTCGTACCGTGCGCCGTCGCCTGCGAAGTACCAGCCCTGCTCGGCGAACCGCGACCAGTACGTTTCCTTGAACCGCTCGGGATCTCCCCAGATGCCGCGCAGCATCGACGGCCACGGCTGATCCAGGACGAGGTAGCCGTTGGGCTGCTCGCCGTGATCGGCGCCGGGCTGGAGCTGGTTGCCGTCGTCGTCGACGATCTTGGCCGAGATGCCGGGCAGGGGGGTCATCGCCGATCCGGGCTTGGCCGCGGTGACACCCGGCAGTGGCGAGATCATGATCGACCCGGTCTCGGTCTGCCACCAGGTATCCACGATCGGAGTCCTGTTGGCGCCGAAGGCGTCCCGGTACCAGCGCCAGGCCTCCGGGTTGATCGGCTCGCCGACCGAGCCGAGTAGCCGCAGGCTGGACAGATCGTGGGCGTCGGGAACCGCGCGGCCGAACTTCATGAAGGTGCGGACCAGCGTCGGCGCCGTGTAATAGATTGTGACGCCGTACTTTTCGATGACCTCGAAATGGCGATGCTCATTGGGCGAAGCAGGGGTGCCCTCGTAGACCACCTGGGTTACGCCGTTGGACAGCGGGCCGTAGACGATGTACGTGTGTCCGGTGACCCAGCCGATGTCGGCGGTGCACCAGTACACGTCGGTGTCCGGCTTGACGTCGAACACGTTGAAGTGGGTGTAGCTGGACTGGGTCAGGTACCCGCCGCTGGTGTGCATGATGCCCTTGGGCTTGCCGGTCGTGCCAGAGGTGTACAGCAGGAAGAGCGGGTGCTCGGAGTCGAACGCCTCGGGGCTGTGCTCAGTGGATGCGCCGTCGACGACGTCGTGCCACCACAGGTCGCGGCCCTCGGTCCACCCCACGTCGATCCCGGTGCGCCGCACCACCAGAACGTGCTCGACGGTGCTTTTCTCCGTGCTGCTCCCGTCTACGGCCTCGTCGACGGCTTCCTTCAGAGATACCGCCTTGCCACGCCGGTACTGTCCGTCGGTGGTGATGACCAGCTTGGCCTCCGCGTCCTCGATGCGGGCCTTCAGCGCAGTCGCGGAATAGCCGGCGAACACCACCGAGTGCATGACCCCCAGCCGCGCACAGGCCAGCATCGCGACGATCGCTTCGGGCACCATCGGCATGTAGATGGCGGCACGGTCGCCGGCCACCAGTCCCAGATCGGTCAATGCGTTCGCAGCCCTGCAGACCTCGGCCAGCAGTTCGGAGTAGGTCAGGGTGCGACTGTCGCCGACGGGTTCGCCCTCCCAGTGGATGGCCACCCGGTCACCGTTGCCCGCCTCGACGTGGCGGTCGACGCAGTTGTAGGCGACGTTGAGCTTGCCGCCCACGAACCACTTGGCGAACGGTGCACCGGACCAGTCGAGTACGTCGGTGTACGGGGTCTCCCACGACAGTCGGTTGGCCTGCGTGCCCCAGAACGCCAGCCGGTCCTGCTCGGCCTGGCGATAGAGGTCGGCGGTTGCGTTCGCCTGCGCAATGAAGTCACCGGATGGGGGATAGGCCGACTGAGCTTCGGTGTGCGTCTCCGACATGGATGTGAGCGTAGTCACCCAACGTTGCGTGAACGTTGGCAACTCATGGCGACGCCCGCGGGCGGCGCGTCTGCTGCGACGAACGTCACGGAAGCCGGGCCCAACGGTCGGGCCCCGGCGATTCGTCGCCGCGTGCCGGTCTAGCGTGTGCTGCCGTGACGGATCCGCTGGCCCCGCTGACCGAGCTGCCGGGGGTCGCCGAAGCCTGCGACGAAGCCAGGGAGGCGCTCGGCCGGGCGCATCGGCACCGGGTCAACCTCCGAGGCTGGCCGACGACGGCGGCGGAGGCCGCGGTGCGGGCTGCGCGCGCGTCGTCGGTGTTGGACGGGGGATCGCTGACGATCCGCGCCGAGGACGACACCGACCCTGTGCTGGCTGGTGCGCTCCGGGTGGCCGAGGCGCTGGAGGGTGGCGCCACCGCGCTGGTCGGAGTGTGGCAGCGGGCGCCGTTGCAGGCGATCGCACGGCTGCATGCGTTGGCCGCCGCTGATCTGACCGAAGACGACCGGCTGGGCAGGCCACGGCCGGACGCCGACGTCGGGCGTCGCCTCGAGCTGCTCCGTGACGTCATCACCGGCGGCACACGGGTTCCCGCGCCGGTGCTGGCCGCCGTCGCGCATGGCGAGTTGCTCACACTCGCACCGTTCGGCGTCGCCGACGGAGTGGTGGCCCGCGCCGTGTCGCGGCTGATCACCATCACCAGCGGACTGGATCCGCACGGACTCGGCGTGCCCGAGGTCTACTGGATGCGCCAGTCCGGCGACTATCGCGCCGCGGCACGTGGGTTTCAGTCCGGCACACCCGACGGCCTGACGGCGTGGATCCTCACCAGTTGCACCGCGTTCCACGCCGGCGCCCGGGAGGCGTTGGCGATAGCTCAGGCGGCATCGGAATGACTCCCCAGCACAATGAAGCGGGCGGCGCTCCGAAATAGTTCGGCTCGCCGCCCGCTAGCACGGACTCCGGTTACCAAGCGTGCTTGGTGGGGTTGCGTGGGACGACCTCGGCGTTCTTGAGAAGCGCTACACCTGTGACCCCACCCAAAGGGTCGTCATCGCTGTCCGCTTTTCGCAATCACGCAGGCCCGCAACACTTTTGCCATTATCGCGGCTTGTGCTCCGCGTGGGTGCCGGGTTCGTGCTAGGTAGCCCGACTCGGGAGTTCGCGCCTTCTCTTCCGGCACGAGCTTGGCCTCGCCAGGCTTCCGTGCTTCCTTTGTACTCCGTGACCGCGGTCACATCAAGTGCTAATTCGGCGGCGTCGCCGGATCGTTACGCCGCTTGGTTCAGCTACCCGCGGGTAGGTGCAGAACGCGTCAGGGGGCGAAGCGCCGGAGCAGCGAGTACGTCAGGGCGCCGGCCGCCAGTGCGCTCGCGCCGACGGCCACGGTGGTCGCGACCGCGGCACCCGACGGCGCGGCGGGAAGGCGGTCGCGCAATGAGACCGGCCGGGAGAACGTCAGCATCGGCCAGCCACGCGCCGCGGACTCCTTGCGCAACGAGCGATCGGGATTGACCACCGTCGGATGGCCGACGGACTCGAGCATCGGCAGATCGGTGATCGAATCCGAGTAGGCGTAGCAGTGTTCGAGTGCGTAGCCTTCGCGGGCGGCGAGCTCCCGGATTGCCTCGACCTTGCCCTCGCCGTAGCAGTAGAACGCCACCTCGCCGGTGTACTTGCCGTCCTCGACGACCATCCGGGTGGCCATCGCGTGGGTGGCGCCAAGCGCGCGGGCGATCGGCGCGACGATCTCCTCGCCCGAGGCCGACACGACGACGACGTCGCGGCCGCACAGCTTGTGGTCCGCGATAAGGTTTGCGGCCTCCGCGAACACCAGCGGGTCGACGATTTCGTGCAGCGTCTCGCCGACGATCGACTTCACCTGTTCGACGTTCCACCCGGTGCACATGTTGGTGATGTAGGAGCGCATCCGATCCATCTGTTCGTGGTCGGCGCCCGACATCAGGAACAGGAACTGCGCGTAGGCAGATTTCAGGACCGTCTGTCGATTGATCAGCCCTTGGTCGAAGAAGGGTCTGCTGAAGGCCAACGTGCTCGACTTGGCGATGACCGTCTTGTCGAGATCGAAGAAGGCCGCGGTCCGGACGGGGAGTTCCGTCGTGGTCTCGCGTCCCGGCGCCAGCGAACCATCCGCCGCTTTGTCGGATGCGCTCACGGTTCTCAGCATAGGGGCCGCGGTCATTACGGAGGTGAACGGCTCCGCTCAAGTGGCAGTCGATGTCACCTGGCCGATGCTGCAACTTTCCAGGTCACAGGGTTGTTGCGTGTGAAAGAAGGACTTGCCTCCCCCTGTGTCGTCGTGTGTATAGTAAGTATTACTCGGCTTATGCCGGGTGTGCATCAGCCCGACCCCCCGGGGCTGATACACGACGACCTCCGCCTCCTCCCCCCCTGGCGGGGGTCGTCCCTTTTCTGGGGCCATTCCTCCCGCATGTGCGCACTCGCCGCGGCCCGACGTTGGTCGCCGCAAGCCCGTTGTGCACAGATCCGATTTCCTCCACAGATGGCGTCGCGGGCGTAGCGATTCGTCGCCGCCGCCGCCCAGAGTGGGGTGATGAACACCAGCGGTGGGATCCTCGCACTGGTCGCGGACGCGGACCTGCGCAATGAGGTCGATCGCGTTGGCGCGGCCGTCGGGGTCCGGGTGGTGCACGCGTCCGAACCGTCCAGCCGCAAGGTGTGGGAAGCCGCTTCTGCCGTCGTGCTGGACGTTGAAACCACTTGTCGCTGTGTCGAACTCGCTCTGCCACGCCGCGGTCGCGTGTTCCTCGTCGGGCATGCGGAGCCGCAGCCCTGGCAGTGGGAGGCGGCGATCGCCGTCGGGGTTCAACGGGTGCTGGTCCTGCCGGGTCATGAGGCGGATCTCGTCGCCGAGCTCTCCGAGGCGGTGGAGTCGCGGCGGGCGGAGCGCCGCGGGGCCGTCCTCGCGGTGATCGGCGGACGGGGTGGTGCGGGCGCATCGGTGTTCGCGACGGCGCTCGCATTCGCCGCGCCGCAGGCGCTGCTGGTCGACGTGGATCCGTGGGGCGGGGGCATCGACCTGGCCGTCGGCGGAGAAGCCGAGGCGGGGCTGCGCTGGCCTGACCTGGCGTTACAGGGTGGGCGGCTCGACTACGCGGCCCTGCACGACGCGCTCCCGACCCGGGACGGTGTGACGGTGCTGTCCGCAGGCCGCGCTCCCAGCGAGGTCGACGCGGTGGCGCTCGGCGCGGTCGTCGACGCCGGCCGTCGCAGCGGCACCACCGTCGTCTGTGACCTTCCACGACGAGCCACCAATGCGGTCGAAGCCGCGCTGGACGCCGCCGATCTGGTGGTTCTCCTCACACCCGCCGACGTCCGGTCGTGCGCCGCCGCCGCGGCCACCGCCCAGTGGTTGGTGGCGACCAACCCGAACGTCGGTCTCGTCGTCCGCGGGCCGTCGCCGGGAGGGCTGAGCTCGGCCGACGTGGCGCAGATCGTGGGGTTGCCACCGCTGGCCGCGATGCGGACACAACCAGGCATGGCGGGCATGCTCGAGCACGGCGGACTGCGCCTGCGGCGCCGTTCTCCGCTGGCGTCAGCGGCCCGACGGGTGCTGACGGTGCTGCCTCACCAACCCGGCGACGTCGGCCAGCGGGGGGCGGCGTGAGCGCCTCCCGAAGACGATCGCGAGTGAGGATCGCAGCGAGGGACGAGCGAGGACCGGAGCGAGTGGGAGTCGAGAAATGAGCGCCTCATTGATCGACCGGGTCAGGGAGCGGTTGGCGGCCGAGTCGGCATCGCTTCGGCCAAACGTGGTCGCCGCCGCCATCCGCGCGGAATCCGGTGGCGTGCTCGGTGATACCGAGGTGTTGAGCAACCTGCGCGTCCTGCAGACCGAACTCACCGGCGCAGGCATCCTCGAACCGCTCCTACGCGCCGACGGCACCACCGACGTGCTGGTCACCGCACCCGACTCGGTGTGGGTCGACGACGGAAACGGGTTGCGCCGCAGCTCGATCCGATTCGCCGATGACGCCGCAGTGCAGAGGCTGGCTCAGCGCCTTGCGCTGTCGGTCGGCCGGCGTCTCGATGAGGCGCAGCCGTGGGTCGACGGGCAGTTGACCGGCCTGGGGATCGGCGACCTCACCGTGCGGCTGCACGCGGTGCTCCCACCGATCGCGGGCGGCGGAACCTGCCTGTCGCTGCGGGTGCTGCGACCGGCCACCCAGAACCTCGACGCGCTCGCCGGCGCCGGCGCCATCGCCACCGAGGCACTCGAGCTCCTGAACGAGATCATCGGCGCGCGACTGGCATTCCTCGTCTCGGGCGGTACGGGCGCAGGCAAGACGACGCTCTTGTCGGCCGCGCTGGGCGCCATGTCGCCCGACGAACGCATCGTGTGCGTCGAGGACGCACCGGAGTTGGCGCCGCGACATCCGCACCTGGTCCGGTTGGTCGCGCGCTGCGCGAACGTCGAGGGCGTCGGCGAGGTGACGGTGCGGGACCTGGTCAAGCAGGCCCTGCGAATGCGTCCCGACCGGATCGTGGTCGGTGAGGTGCGCGGCGGCGAGGTGGTCGATCTGCTGGCTGCCCTGAACACCGGCCACGACGGGGGCGCGTGCACGGTGCACGCGAACAATCCCGCAGAGGTGCCCGCGCGCCTTGAAGCACTGGCCGCACTCGGAGGACTGGACCGGTTGGCGCTGCACAGCCAGCTGGCCGCTGCGGTCCAGGTGCTGCTGCACGTGAGCCGGGATCGCGGCGGGCGGCGGCAGCTGGCCGAGATCGCCGTGCTGCGGCGCAGCTCGGACGGATTGGTGACCGCGCTCACCGCATGGCACGCCGAACGCGGATTCGCCGATGGCATGGCGGATTTGAGCAATCTACTCGCGCACCGGAGCCGGGCGTGAGCGCGTCCGCCGTCTGCCTCGCGCTGGCTCTGTTGATCGCGCCGGGCCCGCCGCGGCGACGACTCGGGCTGCAGACCGTCCCAGGGCCGGCGCGACGCTCCGCGCGGGTACTCGCGGGCTTTCCGTGCGTCGTCGCGCTGGTGTTCGTCGTGCCGATCACCGTGGTCGTAGCGTTCGCGATCCTGGCGCTGACGTTGGCCGCGCGACGGCGCAGGGCCGTCCTGAGCGCGCAGCGTGCCGAAGAGTCCGCCGCCCTGCAGGGGGCGCTCTCCGTTCTGGTCGGTGAACTGCGCGTCGGCGCCCACCCCATCGCGGCCTTCGAGACCGCCGCGTCCGAAGTGGACGGTCCCGTCGCCGCCAAGCTGAGCGCGGTCGCGGCACGGGCGCGGCTGGGTGCCGACGTCGGGGCGGGGCTGAGAGCCGTTGCGGTGGAATCGATGCTGCCGGCACAGTGGGAGCGATTGGCGGTGTGTTGGCAGCTGGCCCAGACGCACGGCCTGGCCATCGCGACGCTGATGCGCACGGCGCACCGCGACATCGTCGAACGGGATCGTTACGCGTCCCGGGTGACCGCGGGCATGGCCGGTGCCCGCGCGACGGCGGTGATTCTGGCCGGGCTGCCGCTGTTGGGCGTCGGGCTTGGCGAACTGATTGGTGCAGGACCGGTGCGCTTTCTCCTATCCGGTGGTCCCGGCGGCTGGCTGCTCGTCGTCGGCGTTGCCCTGGCGTGTTGCGGGCTGGCGTGGTCGGACCGCATCACCAACCGGGTGCTGACGTGAGTTGGTCCGCGGTGCTGCTGGCCGTGGCACTGCTGATCGGCGGTAACTCTGCGCGGGCCGGGCGGCGGCTCGATCGGGCGACCACCGCGTCCCGCCCGCACCCGCCGGCATCCGACCGGACCCGCGATCCCCTTGCCGTCGCGTCCAGCCTCGACGTGTTCGCGGCCTGCCTGAGCTCGGGCATGGCCGTGGCCACCGCCGCCGCCGCGACCGGACCGTCCGCCCCGCACCAGTTGGCCGGCGTGCTGACGCGGGCGGCGGATCTGCTGACGCTGGGCGCCGAGCCCGCGACCGCTTGGTCGGATCCCGGCCAGTCGGGGGATCAGCGGATGACGGCGCTACTGCGGCTCGCGCGACGGTCGGCGTCGTCTGGCACGGCGTTGGCGCAGGGCGTGGCCGAACTGGCCGACCAGTCCCGGCTCGACGCCGGTGACGCGGCGCAGGCCGCCGCCGAGCGAGCGGCGGTCCTGATCGCAGGCCCACTCGGCCTCTGCTATCTGCCGGCCTTCCTGTGCCTTGGCATCGTGCCGGTGGTCGTGGGCCTGGCCAGTGACGTGTTGCGGTCAGGCCTGTGGTGAACGGGCCTGCCGGGTTGTCGCTTCGCGGGTGTGCCGCGGGTAGGAGGACCAATGAGGAGGAAACACGAAGATGAACAACGTCTTTCGCCAGTTGAAGGTTCGGTTGGCCATGCTCGCGGTCGACGAGTCCGGGATGTCGACGGTGGAGTACGCCATCGGCACCATCGCTGCGGCAGCGTTCGGCGCCATCCTCTACACGGTGGTCACCGGCGACTCGATCGTGAGCGCGCTGACCAACATCATCACCCGGGCGCTGAACACCAACGTCTAGACGCGGCGGGCAGGAGCGGAGCGACTCGGGGGATTGGCAATGATGCGGGCAGTGTCACGGTCGAGGCCGCGTTCGCCGTGGCGGCGCTCGTCGTGGTGCTGTTGTTGTGCCTGGCCGGGCTCACCGCCGTGGCCATGCAGGTCCGGTGCGTGGATGCGGCGCGGGAAGCCGCGAGGCTCGCAGCGCGGGGAGACGACCGCGCGGCCTCCGAGGCGGCACGCATGGTCGGCCCGGCCGGAGCCGGGCTCGAGGTGCGTCGCAGCGACGGCCGCGTCATCGCACGGGTCGCCGCGAGATCGCCTCTGCTGCCTGGGATCACCATCGCGGCCGAAGGCGTGGCGGCGATCGAGCCCGGGTCGCCGTGACCGCGGCTCGGCGACGCTGCTGGCCGTGGCGATGATGGCACTGATCCTGGCAGTCGTTGGTGCAGCGGTCGTGGTCGGCACGGCGGTGATCGCCCGGCACAGGGCGCAGTCGGCCGCCGACCTGGCGGCGCTGGCCGCGGCGGGCCGTCTCGGCGCGGGCCAGGACACGGCGTGCGGGTGGGCGGTCTCGGTCGCCGAGCGGATGAACGCACGCGTCACCGGGTGCAGGGTGGAGGCACTCGACGTCGTGATCACCGTCGACGTCGACGCGGCGCTCGGACGGTGGGGGCTGGGTTCGGCGCGCGGCGCCGCCCGTGCCGGCCCGGGGTGAGGTTCAGTTGGTGGAGTCCTCAACTCGGGGGTTGCACCGCTTGAGGCTATTCGGCCTGACTACTGGTGCGCGACAAGGGTTTGCAGGAGCTCGCACAGGGATTGCCGTTGGTCGGGGGTGAGCGGATTCAGCGGCGAATGGTTGCGCAGGCGTTGGAGTACCGCGCCGCGGCGGCGCTTGCCCTCCGCGGTGAGCACGATCTGTTTGGCCCGGCGATCCGTGGGGTGGGGTCGCCGCTGGACCAGGTCCTGTTGTTCTAGCCGGTCGAGGACGAAGGTCACGTTCGAGGGTTCGCAGAACATCCTCGCGGCAAGTTCACGCGCGGTAATCGGCTCGGTGAGTTCGCGCAGCGCGACCACCTGAGATGGGGTGAGACCGAGTTGATCGGCGACACCGCGCACGTGGACGTCGAGGCCCTGCGCGAACTGGTGGACCAGCTTGCACACGTCGCGATCTAGCTGATCATCGGCCGGCCGGCCGGTCTGACTCACCACTGAGCCAGTCTAGCAGCGATGGTACAGAGCATGATAGTATCAGTTTGTATTATATACACTTGAAGTAAAAGAAGGCGGTCAGTTGGCTGGGCGGGGCAGTCATCGACGGCCCACTGGGCCCGCCGACGACTCGTTGCGTCGCTGACGGCACCGAGATCGACACGGAGACAACGATGTTGAGCCCACCCGCATGACGGCACTGCAATTCGGCGTCATGCTCTTTCCGGACTCCGCAATCCCCGAGCTGACATCACGTATGAAACAGGCTGAAGCGCTCGGCTTCGACCAGCTGTACCTGCCCGACCACATCGGCGATCCGCGCGGTCTCGCCGGAGACTGGTACGACACCTGGACCCTGCTCGCGGTCGCCGCCACCCTCACCCGTCGGGTCCGGATCGGAACGCTGGTGGCCAATCCGATCCTGCGGCCGCCGGCCGCGACCGCAGCGCACGCGATGACGCTCGATCACCTCTCCGACGGCCGACTCGACCTGGGCCTCGGCGCGGGCATCTTCGGTTTCGATCATCAGGCCGTCGGCACCACCACGTGGCCGGCACGGGAACGGATGGAACGGTTTGCCGAGTACACCCAGATCGTGGACGGCATCCTGCGCGGTGCCGGAGCACCGTTCAGCTTCCACGGCCGGTGGCTGTCGGCCCACGACGTGCCGACCGCGCCGGGACCGGTCCAACGACCCCGCCCACCGATCGTGCTCGGCGGCCAATCCCCAACAGTCCTGCGGGTCGCCGCCGAACGCGCTGAGGTCTGGAATACCCACGGCCCACTGCACGCCGACATCGATGACCTCGTCGCCATCACTGGGCGCCAAAACCGTCGACTCGACGACATGTGCACAGCGGCGGGGCGCGACCCCACGACCCTGCGCCGCTCCCTTACGCTGTTCGGCGCCACCGATCCCTGGACCACGTCGGCACCGCTCGAGCAGACGGTGGAGCGCTTCACCCAAGTCGGAATCGAAGGGTTTGTGATCCACTGGCCTCCGACCCACCGTTCGTCGGAGATCGAGAGGCTCGCCATGGACGTGATTCCGACGCTGCGGTAACAACGGAGGGCGGCCCCGGGAATTTGACTCAGTGGCAGGGGAAGCCGAGCAGGTGGCGCGCGTCGTGAACGAACTCGTGCACGTAGGTGTTGTTGCCGAACACCGACGTGGCGCCCTGGTCGACGCCCACGAAGTACAGGACCATCAACGCCAGGACCGCCGTGAGGCTCAACCACAACGCCGCCTTGACCGCCGACAGCTCCAGGGCCGGCGCGCGGACCTTGGCCGGCTCGCTTGAACTCATACTCGGGAACCCTCTCGGTCTGGATTGATTCGGTGTGGATTGATTCGGTTTGGATTGATGATGCGGAGTACTCGGCTCAACGACGGGTGAAGCGCTCGCGAATGGCGTCCATCCGGGAGCGCAGTTCGGCTTCGTCGAAGACGCCGCGCTCCAACAGCGCGTGGGCGGTGGCGATGACCGACCTGCTGCGGACGGGGAACTCCGCGTAGACCGTCTCGCCCAGCTCGTCTTCGACGTGCCGCCGCTCCAGATTGTCCAGACTGCCTCGCCAGGACAGGCACTCCGCCGTGGCCTGCATGCGCGCCTCCCACGGATCGGGTTTACGATCCAGCTCAGGCAGTGACGACTCCCGAGTCGTGCCGGGCTCCAAGCAGTCGCTGATGACGTCGAAGGGACCGCTCACGATGCGGCCTTCGACGGCGGATCGGATGCCGTCCAATCGGCCTGAGGCAGCGCCACCCCAATCATGGTGTCGCGGGTGATGATCTGCGCCAGCTGTTCCTCGGTCCAGCCGTCGGTACCCTCCGGGCGCATCGGCATCACCATGAAGCGGGACTTCTGATTGGAGTCGTGCACGCGCACGTCGACGTCCGAGGGGAAGTGCAGTCCGAACTCGGCCAGCACTTCGCGCGGCCACCGGACCAGGCGCCGACGGTAATTCGGGGTGCGGTACCAGTCGGGCGACATCCCGAGGACGGGACGCGGGTAGCACGAACACAGCGTGCAGACGATCACGTTGTGCACCTGCGGGGTGTTCTCCAGCACGTAGAAATAGGTGTAGTCGCTCGGCGTGCCCTCACCGGTGGGATCACGCCAGTCGATGCCCACTTCCTTGCACGCCTCGGTGCCGTCGGCCAACAGCCGTGCCTTGAAGTCGGGGTCCGTCCAGGCCTTGGCGACCAATGTCGATCCGTGGTGCGGACCCACGTTGTCGGCCCATTCGGCGAATCTGCGGTGGTCTTCCTGCGAGAAGAGGCCCTTCTCGATCGACAATTCGCGCACCGCAAGTTCGAGGATCTCGAACTCACTGACCTCCTCGGAGCCGATCGGGGCGTGCGCACCGTGGTCGTGATCGTGGTCGCCACTCATCTACGATTCCTTCTTCTCGGCGGGCTGCAGCCACCGCTCGGCGACTTCGGTTTCGAGAGTGTCGATGTCGAACCCGGTGTATCTGGGCCAGAGGTCGGTCTGCCGGAAGCGGACCACGTAGAACGGCTCCGTTCGGCCACCGCGCTCGGGGGTGTCGCGTCCCCACGCCTCGTCTTCGGGAATGACCCAGTCCGGACGAAACTCCACGACGGTGCCCGTTCGGCCGCGGGTGAATGCCTGGGTGCGGGTGTGAAACATCGAGGTGGCGTCGCGGACGGTCACCTCGTCACCGATGGCGAAACGTCTGGTCATGCCTGTGCCTCGAGCCGAGCGCGTACCTCGTCGAGCTTGGCCGAGAGTTCGTCGGGAGTGATCAGACCCTTGTTGATCAGCGTCTTGGCTGCGACCGTCGCCCATCGGGCGTAATAGGGCAGTCCGAAGTACAGGGTTGCGCCCAGGTCGTTCTCGGCTCTTCGGCGTTCCTCGGAATTCCACACGCCGCGCCAGCCGAGGCATTCACAAGTGATGTAGGTGTTCATCTCCCAGTCCTCCTCGACCTTCTCGAGGAACGGCACCGGCAGGTCCGGTTGGCCGCCGACGTCGTGCAGGACGTGCCGCAGCGCGGCGAACATTTGATTGGAGATCTCATACGGAGAGTCGAGTGGGTCGCGCGCCACCGGCGCGATGTCACGCACCCGAGTCGCCACTCCGTCGAATTGGCCGGACACCGACACCTTGACCTCCAGTCTCGATCCAATCGTCATTTGGGATCGAATTTCGCGGACTGCCACCGGGTATTGACGTCGATGCTATCCGGCCAACATCTTTGTGTAGGCAAATATGCGCAGATCTAATGATGACGAAATGTCGACGATTCGCGGTGCGACTAGGTGCGGGCCGCCTTGTCCTTGCCCTTGTGTTTGCTCGCGTTGCGCTTGCGGGCGCCGCGGGACTGCGGGCGTTCGTCGGCGAAGGCGATTTCGTCGTCGGTGGGCAGGCGTATGGAGAGCAGGCCCGCGAAGGTGTCCTCCTCGAGTTCGACGCGGTGCGCGGTGAGGTGGATCGGCGTCCAGCCGCCGCCGCGTGCGCGCAACCGCAACACGCGTGAGGTCGATCCAGCCCCGAACTCCGTTGCCATCGAGGTCATCTCGAGCTCATCGTCGGGGTGGACGGGCGGCCCGCCCTCCTCGCTGGCGCGCCAGTCGTAGAACGGGCACGGATCGTCGAGCCATTTGAGCAGGGTCCAGGTCTTCAGGTCGACGAGTGCGCGATGAACGCCGGGTTGGGCAAGGCCATTCAGAATCCGCTGCGCGAGGTCGTTCGGCGCCACCACCACCTCGTCGCGCGCACTGCGCCAGTTCATCGCGCGACAGATCAACAGGTCGCGGCCCGCGTCGTCGCTCTCGACCATGACGCGGGCGGTGAAGCCCACGGTGATCGGATTGCCCGCGTGGTCGCTAATGTCCCAGGTGCTGCAGAAGGTGCGGCCCGGCTCGGGTTTGATCACGACCGCCAGCACCTCCGCCTCACTCGGGTTGAGATCCCGGGTGGGCAGATCCTCGGCGAACGCGCGACCATGGGTCGCCTCGACGGTCGGGTCGAGGCCGCTGTTGTACAGCGACTCCGTCGTGTCGGTGGCGATTCCGTTGGTCAGATCCCATTTCAGCGGTCCGGGGATGACGCGTTGTGGCGGATCGACGTCGGGCGGGCCCACCCACACGTGGATGCCGTGAATGCGGCCGTCCGACATTTGCACGACCTCGGTGCGAATCACGCGGTCGTTCTTCGGCGTAATGCTGCTGAGCGGCTTGCCCGCCCGGACGCTCTCGCCGATTGCCGACCGAATCGCCATCAGATTGGGATTCCGGCGGAGGAAAGCGCTGATGGGAATGAGATTCTTGGTCTGCTGGCCCTGCGCCACCACGGTGGGCTCGGCGCCAAGTGTTTCCACCAGGAGCCAGTCGGGGGTCATGGCGGAATACTACCGGTCAGCAAACAGCGTGCCGGCAGCGCAGAGCGCAACGAAATTCGTAGGAAGGGCAGGTTGATGGCTGTCCCGTTGACGCGGTGGCCTCCTCGAACGGTCTAGTCCAAGTTGCATGGGCCCATGCCACACGGTAATTTCGCGTGAGCACCCGGTCCTCCGGGATTGAGAACGGATCGCGTTGTCCGGCCGTTCGTCGCATCGTCTGTGTGTTCGGCGAGGATTGATCGAAGCCCCGTCGCCGATCCGTGGAGACGACTGTCGAGGGGTAGGTCGTCTCGCGGGCCGTCACGCACCGTGACGTGCCAACTCGCCGAGCACCAGACGCAGCACCCGCACCGCTCCCGGTTTGTCCAGGGGCTCGTTGCCGTTGCCGCACTTCGGCGACTGCACGCACGACGGGCAACCGTTCGGGCACTCGCAGGCGTCGATGGCCGCCGCAGTGGCCCCCCACCACGTGGCGATCTGGCGGAAGCCGCGGTCGGCGAAGCCGGCGCCGCCGGGGTAACCGTCGTAGACGAAGATCGTCGGCGTGCCGTCCTCCGGTCCGACCGCCATCGATACGCCGCCGATGTCACCGCGGTCGCAGCTGGCTACCAGCGGCAGCAGTCCGATCGCCGCATGCTCTGCCGCGTGTAACGAACCGGGCACACGCAGAGGGTCGATGCCGTTGTGCTGCAATGCTTCCGGAGCGATGGTGCACATCACCGCCATGGTGTCCAGCGTCTGGGTGGGCATGTCGAGGTCGACGAAGTCGATTACTTCGCCGTTGAGTCGGCGGCGTAGGTAGCCGACCACCGTGTGCGACACCGACACCGGCACCAAGCCGATGGTGACCGGTCCGAAGGCGCGACGCGTCCCCGGCCCGGTGACGACTATGTCGGTGACTTCACGCGCTGAGGTCGCGTATCCGGGATCCTCCAGCCGCACGAACGCGATGCCGTCCTCGAAGTCGAGCGAGTCGACCAGATAACTCTCGCCCTGGTGCAGGTAGACCGCGCCCGGGTGCACCGACGCGGGTGCCTGGCCGGCGCCCGTGCTGCCCAGCATTCGGCCGGTACCGGTCTCGAGGATCGCGATCTGTCCGCCCGACGACCCGCGGATGTCCACCGCCGGATGCGGGTCGAGGCCAGGCGCGGGGAAGTAGCCGGCCGACCGCCTCCGCAGCAGACCGTCGTCGACCAGCGTCTCGGCCACGGACTCGGCGTTCCACATCCGCACCTCGGCGTCGGTGAGGGGTAGTTCGGTTGCGGCACAGAGCAGTTGGGGTCCGAGCACGTACGGGTTGACGGGGTCGATGACCACGCGCTCGATCGGCTTGTCCAGGAGCGCGCCAGGATGATTGACGAGATAGGTGTCCAGCGGGTCGTCGCGCGCGATCATGACGATCAACGCGCTCTGACCCCGACGGCCCGCCCGGCCCGCCTGCTGCCAGAAGGAGGCGACAGTGCCGGGGAACCCGGCCAGCACCACGGCGTCCAGGCCGGCGATGTCGACGCCCAGTTCGAGGGCATTGGTGGTGGCCAGTCCGCGCAACCGTCCGTCCGCCAGTGCGCTTTCCAGGGTGCGGCGGTCCTCGGCGAGGTAGCCGGCGCGGTAGGAGGCGACCAGTTCAGCCAGTTCCGGTGCGATGTCCTCGAGGCGGGCCCGCGCGCCGAGTGCGGTGAGTTCGGCACCACGACGCGAGCGGACGAAGGTCAACGTCCGCGCGCCCTCAGCCATCAGGTCGGCCATCACGCGGGACGCCTCCGCTCCTGCCGACCGCCGTACCGGGGCGCCGTTCTCGCCGATCAGATCGGCCAGCAGCGCGGGTTCCCACAGCGCCACCGTGCGCCCGCCCTGTGGCGAGCCGTCATCGGTCACCTCGAGGACCGTTTGCCCGAGCAACTCCGAGGCCGTGGCCGCAGGAGAAGCCGTCGTTGCGCTGGCGAAGATCACCGTGGGCCCCGGTGCGTCGCCTCCATAGCGCGCGCACAACCGCATCAACCGACGGAGCACCATCGCGACATTCGAGCCGAAGATGCCGCGGTAGTAGTGGCACTCGTCGACCACGATGAATCTGAGGTTGCGCAGGAACACGGCCCACCTGGCGTGGTTGCGGAGTAGCGACAGATGGACCATGTCGGGGTTGGAGAAGATCCACCGGGAGCTTTCCCGAGTGAATCGTCGCGCCTCCTGGGTGCTGTCTCCGTCGTAGGCGCTCGGCCCGACGTTCGCGAGGCGTGCGACGGTGTCGGTCAACGACTGCGCGGCGCGCAACTGATCGTGTCCGAGGGCCTTGGTTGGGGACAGATACAACGCCCTGGCGCGCGGATCGGCCGCAAGGGCCGACGCGATCGGCAACTGGTAGGCAAGCGACTTGCCTGACGCGGTGCCGGTACTGAGCACCACGTGGCGGCCCGAATGTGCGAGGTCCGCGGCGGATACCTGATGCGACCAGGGTTCGGCGATGCCGCGATCGACGAAGGCCGCCACCACGTCGGATTCGGCCCAACGGGGCCACGGTTGTGCGCGTGCGTGGCGCGGTGCGAGGTCCGATACGTGGCGTAGCGGATGCTCGGACGAGTTGGTGCCGTGAACGGCGCAGGCGAGCAGTTCGCGACCGAAGTCCGACGCCTGACCCGACACTGTCCACCCTCCTCCCACGGCGGGGAGCGGCACCGCCCACGGCCGCCCGCGGTCCCCTGCTGAATTGTTAACCACGTGATCACAACAAGACTGTCGCTGAGCCCTCGGACATGATTCACTTATCGTGGTCGCAGCTTCTGTGTTCGTGTGTCAGCACTCGCAGGAACGTCGTTGCGATCGCGGTTCCTGCGAGGGTTGTAGGTCGGTCAGTTCCGGCGCTTCCACGAAGGTATGGCGGTCGGAACGGGCCCGGCCCACCGAAGCACGGTGGACCGCACCCGCAGTAGTAGAAGGAAAGAAGTACAGATGCCTCAGGGAACTGTTAAGTGGTTCAACCCGGAAAAGGGCTACGGGTTCATCGAGCAGGAAGACGGCGGCGGCGACGTCTTCGTCCATTACAAGCAGATTCAGTCCAACGGGTTCCGCACCCTTGAGGAGAATCAGAAGGTCGAGTTCGAGATCGAGCAGAGCCCCAAGGGGCCGCAGGCGCTCAGCGTCCGCGCCGTCTGACTGGACGACGATCTGAAGGAACCCCCCGCACGTCCCGGTGACGGACATGTGGGGGTTTTCTCATTTTCCCGCATTCCCCTGCTGCCTAGTGCGGCCCGGTAACCCCTGCTGAGTGCACCGCTGGCCTAGTGTCGATTTCGTGAGTCAGCTGTCGTTCTTCTCGGCTGAGTCGGTGCCGCCCGCGGTCGCCGACTTGACCGGGATTCTCGCTGCGCCGGGCCAGGTGGTGCTGGTCGGTAGCGGTGCGCAGCAGGCGGCGCGCTTGTCGGTGGTGGTGGATCGGCTGTGGCGCGCCGAGGCGCTTGCCGAGATGATCGCCGACACCGGGCTCTCAGCCGAGATCGCCCGCACCGACGAGAACACTCCACTGGTCCGCACCGCGGTCGACCGGCGGTTGACGGCGATGGCCGCGGCCTGGACGCTCGGCGCGGACCAGTGGAGCCCGCCGCATTGGTTGCCCGGGCCGAGGGAATTGAGGGCGTGGACGTTGGCCGCCGGCACACCGGAGGCAGCTGACCGGTACCTGCTCGGACTGGACCCGCATGCGCCGGACACGCATACTGCGCTGGCATCGGCAATGATGAGGGTGGGAATCGCACCGACCTTGATCGGCACTCGGGGGGCACACCCCGCACTGCGGATCAGCGGTCGTCGGAGGTTGTTACGCCTGGTAGAGAACGTGGGGGAACCACCGGGTGATACCGAGGCGTTCTCGCAATGGCCACGGACCTGAGGTCTAGTACGGGGGAATCCAGTTTGCGTAGGCGCGCGCGGAATGCGAAGTTGTCAGTTGCCGTCTGCCCGGATCGACCATGGACGCTCATCGTCCTGCGCCGGCCGGCGGCACGAGAGTGGAGCGTAGACAGAGTTGGCTGACCAGGAGGGCGGCGAAAACGGCAGTGCGCCGCGTGGGCGAGCAGCCGGTGGGCCGATCATACGGCGACTCGTCATAGTCGAGTCGCCCACAAAGGCGCGCAAAATCGCCGGTTACCTGGGCGCCAACTACATCGTGGAGTCCTCCCGCGGGCACATTCGCGACCTGCCCCGGGCGGCCGCGGACGTCCCAGCCAAGTACAAGTCCGAGCCGTGGGCCCGTCTCGGCGTGAACGTCGACGCCGACTTCGAGCCGCTCTACATCATCAGCCCCGAGAAGAAGAGCACGGTCACCGAGCTCAAGGGCCTGCTCAAGGACGTCGACGAGCTGTACCTGGCCACGGACGGCGACCGCGAGGGTGAAGCGATCGCCTGGCACCTGCTGGAGACGCTCAAGCCCAACATCCCGGTCAAGCGCATGGTGTTCCACGAGATCACCGAACCCGCGATCCTGAGTGCCGCGGAGAACCCCCGCGACCTCGACATCGACCTGGTCGATGCGCAGGAGACGCGTCGCATTCTCGATCGCCTCTACGGCTACGAGGTCAGCCCCGTGCTGTGGAAGAAGGTGGCCCCCAAGTTATCGGCGGGCCGCGTGCAGTCGGTGGCGACACGGATCATCGTCCAGCGCGAGCGCGAGCGCATGGCGTTCCGCAGCGCCGGCTACTGGGACGTCACCGCCGAACTCGACGCCAGCGTGTCGGATCCGCAGGCGTCGCCGCCGAGGTTCACCGCGAAGCTCAACCAGGTCGACGGACGTCGCGTGGCAGCCGGGCGCGACTTCGACTCGTTGGGCGGTCTCAAGAAGCCCGACGAGGTGCTCGTGCTCGACGAGGCGGCCGCAGGCGCGCTGGCGACAGGGCTTCGCAGGGCGCAGCTGACCGTGTCGTCGGTCGAGCAGAAGCCCTACACCCGCAAGCCGTACGCCCCGTTCATGACTTCCACGCTGCAGCAGGAGGCGGGCCGCAAGCTGCGGTTCTCCTCGGAGCGCACGATGAGCATCGCGCAGCGGCTGTACGAGAACGGCTACATCACTTATATGCGCACCGACTCGACGACGCTGTCGGGGTCGGCCGTCGACGCGGCCCGTAACCAGGCCAGGCAGCTCTATGGCGAGGAGTACGTCCACCCGACGCCGCGGCAGTACACCCGCAAGGTGAAGAACGCCCAGGAGGCACACGAGGCCATCCGGCCCGCAGGTGACGTGTTCCAGACACCGGGCCAGCTGCACGCTCAACTCGACACCGACGAGTTCCGGCTCTACGAATTGATTTGGCAGCGCACCGTCGCATCCCAGATGGCCGACGCCCGCGGCACCACGCTGTCGCTGCGGATCTCCGGCGCTGCCAGCTCGGGCGAGCAGGTGGTGTTCAGTGCCAGCGGCCGCACCATCACCTTTGCGGGCTTCCTGAAGGCCTACGTCGAGAGCCTCGACGAGCAGGCCGGGGGTGAGGCCGACGACGCCGAGAGCCGGTTGCCGCAGCTGACCCAGGGACAGCGCGTCGACGCCACCGACCTGACCGCCGACGGTCACAGCACCAGCCCGCCAGCGCGCTACACCGAGGCGTCGCTGATCAAGTCGCTGGAGGATCTCGGCATCGGACGGCCGTCGACGTATTCGTCGATCATCAAGACCATCCAGGACCGCGGCTACGTGCACAAGAAGGGCAGCGCCCTGGTGCCGTCGTGGGTGGCGTTCGCGGTGACGGGTCTGTTGGAGCAGCACTTCGGCCGGCTGGTCGACTACGACTTCACCGCCGCCATGGAGGACGAGCTCGACGAGATCGCCTCCGGCAACGAGCGAAGGACCAACTGGCTGAACAACTTCTACTTCGGCGGCGAGCACGGCGTGGACGGCTCCATCGCCCGCTCCGGCGGGCTGAAGAAGCTGGTCGGCGGCAACTTGGAAGGGATCGACGCGCGGGAAGTCAACTCCATCAAGCTGTTCGACGACGACCAGGGGCGCGCGATCAATGTCCGCGTCGGGCGCAACGGGCCGTACCTGGAGAGGATGATCACCGGCGACGACGGCGAGCCCACGCCGCAGAGGGCCAACCTCAAGGACGACCTGACCCCAGACGAACTCACCCTCGAGCTGGTCGAGAAGCTCTTCTCCACTCCGCAGGAGGGACGTTCGCTCGGTGTAGACCCCGAGAGCGGGCACGAGATCGTCGCCAAGGACGGCCGGTATGGCCCGTACGTGACCGAGATCCTGCCGGAACCGATTGTGCCGCCTGAGGATCCGGGCGCTTCGCCAGCGAAGAAAGCCAAGAAGCCGCCCCCGGGCCCCAAACCCCGGACCGGATCACTGCTGCGCTCCATGGATCTGGAGACGGTCACCCTGGACGACGCGCTGAAGCTGCTGTCGTTGCCGCGAGTGGTCGGCGTCGATCCCGCCAACGGCGAGGAAATCACGGCCCAGAACGGTCGCTACGGCCCGTACCTCAAACGCGGCACCGATTCCCGCTCGCTGGCCAACGAGGACCAGATGTTCACCGTCACCCTCGACGAGGCCTTGAAGATCTACGCCGAGCCCAAGCGCCGCGGCGGCCAGGGGGCGGCCACCCCGCCACTGCGCGAACTCGGCACCGATCCCGTGTCGGATAAGCCGATGGTGATCAAGGACGGCAGGTTCGGCCCGTACGTCACCGACGGTGAGACCAATGCCAGCCTGCGCAAGGGCGACGACGTCTTGTCGATCACCGACGGCCGGGCGTCGGAGTTGCTCGCCGACCGCCGCGCCCGCGGACCCGCCAAGAAGACGGCCAAGAAGGCGGCCGCGAAGAAGGCACCGGCCAAGAAGGCGCCCGCGAAGAAGGCCGCCAAGCGCAGCTAGCTCTCGCTCTGCAGCTCGCTCGGAACTTGATCCGGCGCAGCCAGATTCACCGGCCTGGCCAATTGGGTCGGCGCTGTGCGGCCACGCAGTTCGACGATCTCGCCGACGTCCCAGCACAGCGCCTCGGCGTCCAGTGCGCCGCTGACCGCGATGGCCGACGCAAGCACGTGCCCCTGTTCCAGCTTGGCCAGCTCCGTGAGCCGTGCGGCCTCGTTCACCGGGTCGCCGATCACGGTGTACTCGAACCGGGCCTGAGCACCGATGTGGCCCGCGATGGCCCGGCCGGCGGAGACGCCGATGCCGAAGTCCGTCTGGCCCAGCACTTCCACCAGTTCGTCGTGCAATTCGCGTGATGCCGCCAGCGCCGCACCCGAGGCGTCCGGGTGTTCGATGGGCGCGCCGAAGATCGCGAGGGCCGCATCGCCCTGGAACTTGTTGACGAAACCGCCGTGTCGATGGACGGTATCGACGATGATCTGGAAGAACACGTTGAGCAGGTTGACCACTTCAGAGGCCGGCCTGGTCGAGGCGAGTTGCGTCGAACCGACCAGATCGACGAACAGCACCGCCACGTCGCGCTCCTGGCCACCGAGCTCGGTTCCGCGCTCGAGTGCGCGGCGGGCCACGTCCTCACCGACGTAGCGGCCGAACAGGTCCCGAAGCCGTTGGCGCTCGGCCAGATCGCGGACCATGTCGTTGAACCCGGCCTGCAGCAAACCCAATTCGCTGGCATCGTAGATCTGCATGTGCGCGTTGTAGTTGCCGCGTTGCACTTCGCCCAACGCCCAGCGCAATTGGCGCAGCGGGTCGGCGATCGACATCGCGACGAGGACAGTGCCGGCAAGCCCGATCACCAGGGCGGCGATGGCCAGCAACAGGATGGGCGTGTTGAGCCGTTCGGCCGGTGCGGTCAGGATTTCGAACTTGCTCGCCACCAGTGCCAGCACGATCGCCAGGACGGGCACTGCGGTGGACAGCACCCAGGTCAGCACCTGGCGCTGGATCACGCCGGGCGCCCGGAAGGTCTCGGGCACGCCGCCCCGCAGCGCCGCGACGGCGACGGGCCGCAGCACGCGCTCGGACTGCAGGTAGCCGATGATCGCCGTGGCGGTGGCACCCAGGGCGGTGGCGACGGCCACGACCGGTGCGGAATGGCTGGCGACCGGCCAGCTGGCGACGATGAACACGACGGAGCCGAGGAGCCAGTTCGAGACGCTGATCACCGACCGGTAGAACGGCATCTTGAGCGCCCGCACGCGCGCCAGCTCGGTGGCGGCCGAGTCGCCGTCGACCAGCAGCGTGTCGCGGCGCTGCCAGCGGATCACCGGGATCAGCAGGCGCAGGGTCAGCCACGCTCCCACGGTGAACGCCACGAACAGGTAGCCGAGGAAGATGGCCAGGTTGAAGGCGGGCAGGTCCTGCAACTGGACGCGGTCCTCGGGGGGCAGCCCGAAACGCAGGAAGCCGAACACGAGCAACGCGCCGATGATGTCGGCCTGCAGCATGCCCAGGGTGAACACCGGCCATGGCGTACGCGCGACCCAACGGACGAATGCGGTGATTCGCCCTATCGGTATCGCTTCGGTCACCCGACAACCGTATCGGGCGGCGGGGACGCGTAGCGCCGCTGTCTGCAAGGTCGTGTCGGGTTGGGCCACTAGTGTTGGGTTCCGATGAGTGGTGTTTTCTCGCGTCTGGTGGGCCAGGACGCCGTCGAAGCGGAGTTGGTGGCCGCCGCGGTGGCGGCCCGCGGTGATTCGACTCACAGCGCCATGACCACCGGAAACATGACCCATGCGTGGCTGATCACGGGCCCGCCGGGGTCCGGGCGGTCGATCGCGGCGCTGTGCTTCGCGGCCGCGCTGCAGTGCACGTCGGACGGCGTGCCGGGCTGTGGGGCGTGCCGGGCCTGCACGACGACGATGGCGGGCACGCACGCCGACGTGCGCCGGATCATTCCCGAGGGCCTGTCGATCGGCGTGGACGAGATGCGCAACATCGTGCAGATCGCCTCGCGCAAGCCCGGGACGGGACGCTGGCAGGTCGTGCTGGTCGAGGACGCCGACCGGTTGACGGAGGGTGCGGCGAACGCACTGCTCAAGGTGGTGGAGGAGCCGCCGCCGTCGACCGTCTTCCTGCTGTGTGCCCCGTCGGTGGATCCGGAGGACATCTCGATCACCCTGCGGTCGCGCTGCCGCCACGTCGCGCTGGTGACGCCCCGGGTAGACGCAATCGCCCAGGTGCTGATCGACACCGACGGCCTGCCGGCTACCGACGCCCGGTGGGCGGCCTCCGTCAGCGGCGGCCATGTGGGCCGGGCGCGGCGACTGGCCACCGACGAGCACGCGCGCCGGCGCCGGGAGCGTGCGCTGGGCTTGGCTCGCGATGCGGCAACGCCGTCGCGGGCGTATGCCGCCGCCGAGGAGTTGGTCGCGACCGCGGAGGACGAGGCGAAGTCGCTGACCGGTGACCGCAACGAGTCCGAGACCGAGGAGCTACGCACGGCGCTGGGAGCGGGCGGCACTGGCAAGGGCACCGCAGGAGCCCTACGCGGAGCGACGGGCGCGCTGAAAGACCTTGAGAAGCGGCAGAAGTCACGTCACACCCGGGCGTCACGCGATGCCCTGGACCGGGCGCTGATCGACCTCGCCACCTACTTCCGCGACGCGCTCCTGGTGTCGTCGGGTGCCGGCGAGGTGGAGCCCAACCATCCCGACATGGCCGACAAGGTCGCCGCGATGGCGGCGGTCGTGCCTCCCGACCGGCTGCTGCGGTGCATCGAGGCGGTGCTGGAGTGCCGGGAGGCGCTCGCGGTCAACGTGAAGCCGAAGTTCGCCGTCGACGCCATGGTGGCGACCGTCGGGCAGGCGCTGCGTAGCTGATCTCCGGCGGTGGAAAGCGACTTGGGCGCTCGCCGGTCGCTGCCGTAGACTCGTCCCGCCCGGACGACTGATCGGGCGCGCCGCCTTAGCTCAGTCGGTAGAGCGTCTCACTCGTAATGAGAAGGTCCGGGGTTCGATTCCCCGAGGTGGCTCCGCTTTGGATTGTTCGCCGAGCGTGCGCCCGCGGCGACGTTTCGCGCGATTCTTCGCCGTCGCGTCACGTTGGGCGAGTCGACCTCCGCGAGAAACTCGTCGACCAACGGCACGACCTCGTCCAGGTGGGTCTCCAGCAGCCAGTGCCCGCCGCCGAGCAGGTGGATCGGTGCATCGGGCAGGTCGCGAAGGTATGCACGCCAAACCCGGGTAGGTCGGGTGCGATGAGGCGGTTGCGATTTCCCAGCGCGGCCATCAGGTTGCGGTACACGAACGACGACGCCGGGTAGCCGTGCGGCAGCAGTACGACCGGGGCGTCGGCTGGACCGGCTTCCCGATAGAACGTGTCGACCCCGTCGACGTTCGTCCTCAGGTGGCGGATCGGCGCGGATGCGAACTGCACACCCTGGCCCATTGCCGTTGCGGGTCAGTGCTAAACGGTCACTTCGCGGCGAGCGCCTCGATCGCCACGCTCTTTGCGGTGTTGGCCGCAGGGAACCCGGCGTAGCCGCTGGCGTGGTAGATGACCTCGGCGAGTTCCTCGTCGGTGAGGCCATTGTTGCGGGCGATCTGAAAGTGGAACTTCAGCTCGTCGGAGGCGCGAAGCGTGATGAGGATGCCCAGCGTGACCAGGCTGCGATCACGGCGGCTGAGCCCCTCCCGCGTCCACAGCCGACCGAAGATGTTCTCGATGCCGATGTCCATCAGCTCGGGGGCGAAGCCGCCGCCGAAGTCGACGTCCCCGTCGGGCAGAACGCCGGGCAGCAGCTCGCGGAAGACTTGCAGACCCTCGTCACGTAAGTTAGTCATGCTTAGTAGTTTGGCACAGCCCCGGGTTTCAACCGTTGACCGCCGTCGAGCACGCTCACCGCGCACGCCTAACGAATTCGAGCATTTATAATTCCCTGTGAATCACTACCTCGGTGCCAGATATCCGACGGGCCCGGCTGCCAGACATACCGACAGCGCAGAGGTGTTGGCGCTGGCCAGGATCGCGTCGCCGGCGCCGGACAACCGCACGAAGACCCGGTTCAAACCGGGCCGTACCCGGACTTTCGACTCGACGCCCTCGGGCAGCGACAACGTCATCGAGCCGTCGCTATTGGCCAGGTAGTTGATCTCGGCCGTCCACTCCGACGGCAGCAGCGGCCCGTCCAGCGGCATCCGCACGGGGGCGTCCGGCTGGACCAAGTAACCGCACTGCGGCGCAGGACCCGGCACGATCGAGCGCACCCACGTCACCTTGGCGGGGAGCACCCGACCATTCATGTCGAGCATTCGTAGATCCGTTGTGCTCGAACCGAATTCGGGTCCGTTGCGCAGTAGCGCGAACACGTGGCTGGCCAGGTTCTCCGGCCAGGCGACGCGCTGTAGCACCAGCGGATCGACTTCCTGGTCGAGCATGGGTGCGCTGGAGGTGGCGTTTGCCTGGGCCAGGCTGGCTTCGGCGGTCAGCAGATACTGCCGGGTCGGATTGTCGCGCCAGATGCGGGTGAACGTCACCGTCGAGTAGACGCTGCTCACCACGAAAAGCAGGGCGCAGCAAGCGGTTACGACAGTGCGCGTCGAAGACGCGTTCAACCACGTCGACCGCGCCCGGTTCGGCGCGCAGAATCCGACCGCGGCCAGCAGTGCCAGCACCACCACGAGATCGGGCAGATAGCGCAGCGTCTGGGCCAGCTCCAACGCGGTGAACCGCGACGAGCGCATCAGATAGATCGGCACCTGACATGCGACGGCGTAGCCGACGGCCACCAGCCACACCGCACCGATGCGCTCCTTGCGGACCAGCGACACCGCGAGCGCCGCCGCCAACACGACCCAACCCAGGATCATCACCACCAAAGGTGGTGTCGCCCAAGGCGAGGCGGGCGCCCAGCGCTGCCAGTCCCACGGCCCTCCTGCCAGGCCGGGCACGATCCCGTGTGTCACCGATCGGCGCAACAAGTCCCAGGTCATGCCCAGGTCGAAGCTCCACCGCTGCTGGTCGACGACGACGAGGTACAACCCGATCCACGCCGCCGTCAACGCCAGCGACGCCACCCACAACCGCACACCGCGGCGCCACACCGTCTTCACGGCAGCACGGTCGCCCGTCACGTGGGCCAGCAGCGCGGTGACCGCGAACGCGACGAAAGGAATCACCGCCGCCTTCTCGAAGAACAGCAGACCGGCCAGGAACACCAGCGCCCCACTCAGCGCATACCGCTGCCGCCCGGTCCGCACCAGCAGGATGGCGTCGGCGCACACCCAGGCCAGCGCGGCGATCATCGGCAACGAGTTCAGCGCGGCCGCCCACCACGCGAACGCTGGCACGCCGAGCGGTGTGAACAACGCGAGGGTCAGCGGCACCAGCAGCACGGGCCGCCAGCCGAGGATGACGCGCAGCGCGCGCAACAATGCCAGCGACGCCACCAACTGCAGCACGACGAGGCTGATCGCCGGCCCGATCCAGTTCAACGGCGCGAGGCGGGTGATGCCCCCCGCGATCAGGAACGCGGCGGGCATGACGTGGCCGTCGTGGTCGTCGAACAGGTAGGACGGCGACAACAGCCCCTGGGTACCGGCGCGCCCGGTGAGGATCAGGTCGTCCCAGTAGAAGTAGCCCTGGAACGCAAGCACCGCCCGAAGGACCAGCTGCAGCGCGATCAGCGCGACGGCAGTACGGAAGACCCAATCCCCGGGTCGCTTCGCTCCTGCCCGCCGGAAGACCCAACTCACTCCTCGAAACTGTACGGGGAGGATTTCAAGGCGCACCGGTATGGTGTGCCGGTGCGGACACTGGTCACCGGAGCAGCCGGATTCATCGGATCAACGCTGGTGGACCGCCTGCTGGCGGACGGTCACAGCGTTATTGGCGTCGACGACCTCAGCTCGGGTCGCAGCACGAACCTCGGTCCTGCCGAGCGTAACGACGTCTTCGAGTTCGCCAAGGCCGACATCGTCGATGCCGACCTGATCGGCTTGCTGGCCGACACCAGGCCGGAGGCGGTGTTCCACCTCGCCGCGCAGATCTCGGTCAGCCGCTCGGTGGACGACCCGCAGTTCGATTCGAGCATCAACGTGGTCGGTACCGTCCGGCTGGCCGAGGCCGCCCGCAAGGCCGGCGTGCGCAAGGTGGTGCACACCTCGTCGGGCGGCTCGGTCTATGGCACGCCGCCGGTCTACCCGACCAACGAGGACGTGGCCACCAACCCGGCCTCCCCCTATGCCGCGAGCAAGGTCTGCGGCGAGGTGTACCTCAACATGTTCCGCAACCTCTACGGCTTGGACTGCTCTCATGTCGCACCTGCCAACGTCTACGGCCCCCGCCAGGACCCGCACGGGGAAGCGGGCGTGGTCGCGATCTTCTCCCAGGCGCTGTTGTCGGGCAGGCCGACCAAGATCTTCGGTGACGGCACCGACACCCGCGACTACGTATTCGTCGACGACGTGGTCGATGCGTTCGTGCGGGCGTCGGGCGAGGCCGGGGGAGGGCAACGTTTCAACGTCGGTACCGGCGTCGAAACATCGACGCGCCAACTACATTCGGCGATTGCCGCCGCTGTCGGTGCGCCCGACGAGCCCGAGTTGCACCCGCCGCGGCTCGGCGACCTCAGGCGGTCGTGCCTCGACTTCAGCCGCGCCGAAACGGTGCTCGGCTGGGCGCCCAAGGTGGGTCTCGACGCCGGGGTCGCACGCACCGTCGACTACTTCCGCTCTCAGTAAAAAGATTGTAAGTACTCGCGTTTTATTGTACGGTGGCGTGAACAGCCTCGATTGGAGACGCCATGACCTACGACGTGATCATTCGCGAAGGCCTCTGGTTCGACGGGACCGGTAGCGCCCCGCTCGTCCGCACCCTGGGTATTCGGGACGGCGTCGTGGCAGCGGTGTCCGCCGGACCGCTCGACGAGGCGGGTTGCCCCGACGTCATCGACGCGACCGGGAAGTGGATCGTCCCCGGCTTCGTCGACGTGCACACGCATTACGACGCCGAACTACTGCTCGACCCCGGTCTACGGGAGTCGGTGCGACACGGCGTCACCACCGTGCTGCTGGGCAATTGCTCGCTGTCCGCGGTCTACGCCGACAACCAAGACGCAGCCGACCTGTTCAGCCGCGTCGAGGCGGTCCCGAGGAAGTTCGTCCTCGGAGCGCTGGAAGCCAAGAAGACGTGGACGACGCCCGCCGAGTACGTTCGAGCACTCGACGATCTGCCGCTGGGACCGAATGTGAGTTCCATGCTCGGCCATTCGGATCTACGGACGTCGGTGCTCGGCCTCGACCGTGCAACGACGGATGGCGTGAACCCGACCGACGCCGAACTGGACCAGATGGCTGCAATGCTCGACAAGGCGCTCGACGCCGGGCTTCTCGGCATGTCCGGGATGGATGCCGCCATCGACAAACTCGACGGCGACCGCTTCCGATCGCGGGCGCTGCCGTCGACATTCGCGACGTGGCGTGAACGGCGGAAGCTGATTGCGGTGCTGCGCAAGCGCGGCAGGCTCTTGCAGAGCGCCCCCAACGTCAAGGACCCGATGTCGGCGCTGAACTTCTTCTTGTCCAGCAGCCGCATGTTCGGACGGCGCCCTGGCGTGCGGATGAGCCTGCTGGTGTCGGCTGACGCCAAGTCGGCACCCGGCGCGGTCCGGGTGTTGGGCCCTGGCACGCGGCTGCTCAACAAGCTGTTGGGATCGTTCGTGCGGTTCCAGCATCTGCCGGTCCCGTTCGAGTTGTACTCCGACGGAATCGATCTGCCGGTTTTCGAAGAGTTCGGCGCGGGCACCGCCGCCCTGCATCTGCGCGACCAACTGGAGCGCAACGAGCTCCTTGCCGACACCGAGTACCGGCGCCGATTCCGGCGCGCGTTCGACCGCCGCAAGCTCGGGCCATCGCTGTGGCATCGCGATCTCCACGACGCGGTCATCGTCGCATGCCCGGACAAGACCCTCGTCGGCAAGAGCTTCGGACAGATCGCCGACGAACGTGGACTGCACCCGCTCGACACCTTCCTCGACGTGCTCGTCGACAACGGCGAGCGCAACGTCCGCTGGACCACCATCGTCGCGAATCACCGGCCCAAGCAGCTCAACAAGCTGGCCGCTGAGCCGAGCATTCACATGGGTTTCTCCGATGCCGGCGCACACCTGCGCAACATGGCCTTCTACAACTACGCACTGCGGCTGCTCAAGCGCACGCTCGAAGCCGACCGCGCCGGAGCGCCGTTCCTCACCATCGAGCGGGCGATCTACCGGCTGACCGCCGAGGTGGCCGACTGGTTCGGCCTGGACGCGGGCACCCTTCGCGAGGGTGAACGCGCCGACTTCGTGGTGATCGATCCGGCCCACCTCGACGACTCGGTGGACGGCTACCACGAAGAGGAGGTCCCGTTCTACGGCGGACTGAGCCGGATGGTCAACCGCAACGACGCCACCGTGGTCGCAACGGCAGTCGGCGGCGCGGTCGTGTACCGCAACGGCGAGTTCCGCGACGGTTACGGAAAGACCGTGAAGTCCGGCCGCTTCCTGCGGGCCGGCGTCAGCCATTCGCAGCAAGGCGCATCCGTCTGACATGGCCAGAACCCAGCAGCAGCGCCGCGAGGAGACGTTCGCGCGCCTGCTCGACGCGTGCATCGACACGATCGTCGAGGTCGGGTATGCGCGGGCATCGGCGGCGGTGATCGCCAAGCGTGCCCAGGTGTCCGACGGCGCGCTGTTCCGGCACTTTCCCACCATGGGCGACTTCATGGCGGCCACCGCGATGGAGGTCATGCGACGTCAGCTGGATCTGTTCACCAAGCAGGTTGCCGAGATACCTGCCGACCAACCCGCACTGGAGGCGGCGCTGACGATCCTGCGCGACGTCACGGGCAACTCGACGAACACGGTGATGTACGAGCTCCTGATCGCGGCGCGCACCGACGAGAAACTGAAGGTCACTCTGCAGGCCGTGCTGGTGGAGTATGCGGCGAAGATCCATGACGTCGGCCGCTCGTTGCCAGGGGCGGATCGGTTCCCACCGGAGACGTTCGTAGCCTTGGCAGCGATCCTCACGAACGTCTTCGACGGCGCGGCGATCGTCCGGGCGGTGCTGCCCCAGCCCGACCTCGAGACCGGCAGGATCCAGCTGCTGACGTCACTGCTCGACGCTCTTCCCCCGACTATCGGGGCGAGCGAAGCGACGGGGAGAGGTTAGGGGTCCTCGGGTGCGCGCGCACTCCCAAGGGCGACCGCGCGCGCGAGTTGGGCGTAGCGCAGTTCCAGATCCTTGAACCGCATGTAGGCGCTGAGCGTGGTGAACAGGAACGCGATGACCAGCGAGTACTCGATGAGGTCGGCACCGCGGTCGACGCCAAGCCAGTTCGCCACCACGGTGGTGTCGTCGGGCCGGATGACCGCGTAGATCGCCGCGACCACGAACAGCACGTAGCCGACCTTCACCCACGCCCTGGACTGCGCGCTGCGCCGGGACCGCAGCAAGTACACCAACAGCACGACGATCGCGGCGATCAGCAGAACCTGAATCCAGTTCATCGGCGCATCCTTCCGCGCAGCAGGCCGTCGAAGATGATGTTGACGCCGTTGACCAGAGGTTGCCCCTTGGACATCGAGTAGTCGGTGTAGAGGATCTCGACGGGTTCCTCGACCACCCGCCACTGGTTCTCGACGATGAGCGCGACGAACTCGCTGGCGTGCGCCATCCCGTTCATGGTGAGGTTCAGCCCGTCGGCGACAGTCCTGTCGAACACCCGCAGCCCGTTGTGCGCATCGGTCAGACCGAGCTTGCGGCTGGCCGGGCTCAGCTTGGCGATGACCGGCAGCAGCAGCCGCTTCATCTTGGGCATCCGCTCGGGCGCGCGGTCGCCGAAGCGGGTGCCGATCACGATGTCGACGTCCTCGGCGGTGAGCCGGTCGATCATCCTGACGACGTCCTTGACCCGGTGCTGGCCGTCCGCGTCGAACGTCGCGAACACTGCGGCGCCGGGCCTGTTGCGGGCGTACTCGACGCCGGTCTGAATCGCCGCGCCCTGACCGAGGTTCACCGGGTGGCGCACCACGTGGGCGCCTGCGCGATGCGCGCGGTCACTGGTGTCGTCACGGCTGCCGTCGTCGACGCACACCACGTTGCCGAAAACGGAGCGAACGTCGGAGATGACGTCGCCGATGACGCTCGCCTCGTTGTAGGCG
>Ga0193743_1000492_pt1 | contig 31085 bp, 28 predicted proteins | sample L2c2metaG_FD_143038 | JGI IMG/M metagenome (GOLD analysis project Ga0193743, IMG submission 143038) | Soil microbial communities from a riparian zone of the East river system, Colorado, United States - L2c2 | ecosystem: Environmental > Terrestrial > Soil > Riparian zone | place: USA: East River...
CAGCTACGGCGACTATCTGATCCCGGGCATCATCGTGCAGACAGTCGTGTTCGGCGCCACCTCCACCGCGGTCGGCCTGTCCGAGGACATGAGCAAGGGCATCATCGACCGCTTCCGCTCCCTCCCCATGTCCCGCTCGGCCGTGCTCGGCGGAAGAACCATCGCCGATCTAGTCCGCAACGTCTTCGTAGTCCTGCTGATGATCGCCGTCGGAACGGCCGTCGGCTTCCGTTTCCACAACGGCTTTTGGCCGGCCGTGGCCGCCGTCTTCGTCGCACTGCTGCTCGGATACAGCCTGTCGTGGGTATTCGCCCTCATCGGGCTCACCGTCGCCAACCCCGAGAGCGCGCAACTCGCCGGCTTCCTGCCCATCTTCCCGCTGGTATTCGCGAGCTCCGTCTTCACGTCGATCCAGAGCATGCCCGGCTGGCTGCAAGCGTTCGCCGAGGTCCAGCCCATCACTCGAGCCGCCGACACCGTCCGAGCCCTTACCCAAGGCGGTCCCGTCGCCGCCAACCTCATCTGGACCCTCCTGTGGAGTATCGCTATCCTTGCCGTCTTCGCCCCCCTGGCGGTTCGTCGCTACCGGCATGGGTAGTGCCGGAGATCGCCGCGGAACTGTCGGTCTCGCTGAACACCGTCAATATGTACATCCGCAACATTTACGCGAAACTGGCGGTGCCCGACGATGTCCGCATGACCGCATGACCGCATGACCGCCGGAGCATGCCGTTACCCAATCCACGTCGATGGGCACCTCGGCGTACGTCCTGTCCGCGTTCCCCGGACCAGCCGCTGAGGATGCTCGGCGCCGACCTCGTGGAGGTCCGGCGCGTCGCGGACCTGGATGAGCCCCCGGCCGGCGCGCAAAGCGCGCCTGACGGGGCACGGAATCACCGAATGTTGGCGAGGACGTCTCACCTGATCGTCGGTAAGCGTGAGCAACGGCAGAAGGCGGCGGAGCCCGGCTCACCGTCTTCACGGAGGGAAGGTCCTCTCTGGCCAGAGCGGCCACGCATTCCCGGAAAGCACAGCATCCCCGAAAGGCAGGACGCATGTCATTGCAAGACTCTCAAACGGACCGCCGTTCATTCTTGGCCCGCGCGGCGGCCGTCGCGGCGGTCCCGGCAATCGCCGGCCTGACGGGCGCGGTCACGATGGAGTCGGCCGCCGCTGCCGCCGACCTGGCCCTGCCGGACTACGCCCCGATCCCGGCCTCGGCGCTCGGCCCCGCGGTCAACGAACAGGGCTACTTCGTCGGCCGGATCGAGCGGAGCTTGTACTGGGTCACCGACAGCACCTACCAGGCCGCGTTCCTGACCACCAAGGACGGCGTCGTGCTGTTCGACGCGCCGCCGAGCATCGGGCGCAACCTGCAGCGCGCCATCGACGAGGTCGCCTCGGCGAACGGGGTGTCCAGCAAGGTCACCCACATCGTCTACTCGCATCACCACGCCGACCACGTCGGGGCGTCGTCCCTGTTCGGGCGCGACGTGGAGCGGATCGGGCACACCGAGAACCGCCGGCTCCTGCGGCGCGACAACGACCCGACCCGTCCGGCCCCGGACACCACGTTCGAGCGCCGCAAGACGCTGCGCATAGGTGGGGAGCGCATCGATCTGGCGCACTTCGGCACCAACCACACGCCGGACAACATCTACATCCACTTCCCGCGTCACGACGCGCTGATGCTCGTCGACGTCGTGCTGCCCGGCTGGGTGCCCTTCCAGAACTTCAACATCGACGAGGATGTGCCCGGCTCCATCGCCGCGCCGGACAAGGCCTTGGCGTACCCGTGGAAGCACTTCATCGGCGGGCACATGGGGCGGCTGGGCACGCGCGAGGACCTCGCGGTGCACCAGGAGTACATCGCAGACCTCGTCGAAGGCGTGAAGGCCGCGCTCACCAACGTCGATCCCACGCCGTTCTTCGTCAAGTACGGCACCAATACCTGGGCCGCGGTCAAGCACTACCAGGAGGCGCAGTGCAACTACGCGGCCGCGCCGGTCATCCAGAAGTACACCGGCAAGCTCGCCGCGGCTGACGTCTACACCGCCAGCACGGCGTTCCTGCTGCTCGAGTCGGTCCGCCTCGACCTCGGCTTCGGCTCGCAGATCCACCCCTGACGCCACAGCTTCCGGGGCCCGGCGCTTGCGGGTCCCGGCAAGCCGTCCCCGACCGCCTCGACCGCTTCGTCACAGGAGACAGCCACCATTGCCCGAAGACACGTACGCCATCGACTCGGCTGGTTCCTACGATCTCGGTCGCCAGTAAGGTGGGCGCTCGCCGGGACGACGGCGGCGCGGTCCTGCTCTACGACAGACCCGATGAGCTGCGGCAGGGCCTCGAGGCGACCCTCGCGACGCTCGGTGTCGACCAGCTGGCCGCCGTCAACCTGCGGCTGATGGATGGTTCGGAGCCGGGCGCGCGGTTCGGCGCCCAGCCGGCCAGCCTCACCTGCGGACAGAACATGTTCAACCTGGCCGATCAGCGGTCTTAGGGACGTGGGCTACACCCGCGTAAGTGCGAGCACAGGAATGGTGCGGACTCCAGCGGTTTGGCGTGCGTACTCCGCAAAGCCTGGGTAGCGCCGCGCTTGCTCGGCGTAGATCGGCCCGATTCCGCTGGCGGTGCCAGAACGTCGGCTAGTCGTCCGCGTATCCACTCCAGGAACGCCGTCACCCCTTGAACCCGCGCGCGATCGTCACGATCCTAGCGACCTTCAAGATCCCCCGGACAAGCTTCCGGCTGTTCGTAGTGTCGGCAGTGCTTCACAGATCGGGTCGGGTCACGAGCCACTGTCCAAAGGTCTTCGTTCGCGGTGCTAACGCCCTGGTGGCGGCAAAATCGGCCTGAAACGCTGGCAGGTGGGCGAACCACTCGAACATCGCTCGCTGGTCGGCGTCGTCACCGAGCACTTCGATCGGCAGAGGCTCGTATCGTGCGGGGACGTCATAGCGATGCTGGTAGGCCTCGGCGATCTGCTCGCCGGTCAGCTCGTCGCCAGCGATTTCCATCGACCCTCCGGGGACGCGGTCGGGGTCCAGCGCCGCAGCCGCAGCGACGGCACCGACGTCCTCGGCGGTGATCATCTGTAGAGGGGTTCCGGGCGGCAGGGGTATCCGCACCATCAGCGTGCCGTCCTCCATGGTCGGTGTCATGAACTGTGCGAAGTTGTCCATGAAGAACACCGGTCGTACGAAGGTGGTCGACAGGCCCCGCGCGACGAGGTATTCCTCGACGTCTCTTTTGCTGTCGAAATGGGGAATCCCGGTGTGGCGCTCCGCTCCGCCGACCGAGCTGTAAACCACGTGCGGGACGCTGGCTGCTGCTGCCGCGTCGGCGATCGCGTGCCCGTGCGTCACCTCGAGGTCGGTCCGTTGGTCGTGTCCGGGTGTAGTCATGGCGAAGACTCCGTCCACGCCGGTGAAAGCCGCGCGGAGACCTTCGGGATCGTTGAGGTCAGCCGCGACGAGGTCGGCGCCGAGCTCGGCCAGGGCGCGCGCCGCGTCGGAATCGGTGCGGCGTGCCAACGCCCGGACCGGGGCGTTCGCGCCCAGAAGTGCGCGGGCGGTGGCCCCGCCCTGGAGGCCGGTCGCACCGACCAGCGCGATCGGTCTCCGCGACCTCGTGCTGATGGTGGTCACAGGTCTTCCTTCCGTTGCCGGTCGCTGCCGGGCAGGTAATCGCTGGTGAAGCAGTCGTACAGTGACGTCCAGCGCAGCCCGGCGAAGCGGTCGTTGTCGAGCGGCGCGAGGCCAATTCGCTGCCGAATTTCCTGCCGGGACGCGGGCCACTATGACGCTTGCCGCCAGGCAGGTGAGCAGGCATCACCGGATCCCGGTGATTCGCGCAACCGGAGCACGCAGAACCGGTCGACCACGGACAGCCGTGAATGTGCTGGTACCGGCCCCGCTTTTGCCGCTGCCGCTAAGCCAGGGATCTTCACGGTGAGCAGGTATCACCACGTTCTGGCGATCTCGCCTCGGGGATGATTTGGCGAACCTCGAGCAGGTCAAGGCCAAGCGCTTCGATCTCAGCCAGGACGCCGTATAGCCCGGGTTGGTCCAGCACACCGGTCAAGACTGTCTCTGACCCCTGCCGCTCCCATGCCATCGCTGGAAACGCCGACAGCAACGTGGCGCCGAGATGGCCGTTGATCCGGATCATGTACCTGGCGGATGCAGGGCCCATGCGCCGATCGTCCAGCGCGACCAGGTGAGTCCACAGCGCCAGGCTCTGGTGATTCGGCGCCCTGGACGGCCTAAAGCGGTCCAGCGCTGTTGCGCGGGCCATCGCCCTGGCATGTAACTTGCACACGGTGCTGAAAGGCGGAGGGGCCAGCGCTCCCGCGGCAGCAGCCCCGCCAGGAGGGCCAACACCGCCCGATCTGCCGGGACGTACGCGGCCGGACGACCCGCCGCCCCAGCACCATCAGGTGATTGGCGCAACACCGCGAGCCCGCCGGCAGAACGGGCTCACTGCCCGTGGTGCTCGTTCCTCTTGTCGCCCGCCCTCTCAGGGGGTGAGCACGAGTTTGCCGCGGACGTGGCCGGCTTGGCTGACCTGCCGAGCCAGCTCGCCCGGAACAACCGGGCGGTCGTCGATCCCGGCGAGGGTCCGAAGGTTGACCACGTCGAGCACGTCGAGCCTGAGCCGGCGGAGGTTGTCATGCACTTGCGCGCGCAGCGACTCCGGCGTGTTGCCGGGCAGCAGGCTCGCCGGCATTGAGATGAGAAGTCGTCACCGGATCCCGGCGATTCGGCGCACCCGCGTCAAACCTCAGGAGCTCGGGCTCGGCAATCACCGGGATCCGGTGATGGCGTTCTCACCGTCCCAGAGGGGAACGTTGATTCGTCTTGATCAATGCCCGGGATGGGAGATTACGGTGACGACTGACATAAACATGAAGGTTCGTAGCTGGAAGACGATCACCGGCTTGGCCGCGGCCGCGATCCTGGCTCTTGCTATCGGCGCCGCGCCGTCGCAGGCTGAGACTCTCGTCGAGAGCACGGAGGTCGGCGCGGGCTTGAGCGCGAGCGACCTGTCCAGGCTGCCGCTCACCGACCGCCACCTCACCAAGCGTGAGAAGGCCAACCTCGCGGTCGTCCTGCGCGCGTACCACGTGGCGGAGGGTGATGTCCTGGACGCGCAGGGGTTCATCGACCTGTTCGCTGAGGACGGTGTGCTCAACGGCATCGGCGGTGTGTCTGGCCGGGATACCTTGCGGGGTCAGCAACTGGGCGATTTGATCGTCTGGATGGGCGCGTTCCTTCCCGACGTTCACCGGAAGCTGAAGCAGATCACCGTGAACGGCGACGTGGTCAGCATCGAGCTGTCGATCCAGGGCACCTTCCTCGGGCCGTTCGCGACGCCCGCCGGCGTGATCCAGCCGACGGGGGCCAAGATCGACATCCCGACCGCCGACTTCTGGTACCTGCGCAACGGCAAGGTCGAGGTGTTCGACTGCCACATCGGTTTCACCACCATGTACGCCCAGCTGGGCGTACTGCCGGACTACGCGTCCGCAGTCGGTAACTAGCGCGAGCTTCCAGTTGAATCTGCGACTCCTTTACTCGGCCGGTCTAGCTTCATGCGACCTGGGCAAACGTTGCCGAGCATGCCGCTCCCCCATCCGAGTACTGGGGGTCAACGGGTCGTGGGTTCGAATCCCGCCGTCCCGACGCAGCTCAGAGAGGGCATATCCCATCGATGGATATGCCCTCTCTTCGTTTCCGAGTGACTGACTCGAAATCGGTGCGTGAGTGGGCAGGCGGTAGCGCCCGGCGGAGCGGAGCCGGGCTATGGGTGGTGGTGTCAGGCTGCGGCGGGGAGGTCCGGGTTCGGCTGGAGGGTGACCTTCTGGCCAGTGACGTGTTCGAGGTGGCGGGTCAGGTCGCGCTGGCGTTGCTGGACGCGCCAGCAGCAGGCGCGCCTGTTGGCGGATGAAACGATCACAGAGCTTCTGAGGCTCGGCGGACCAGCACCGCTGCGCCGCGGCTCAAGGGGCGCAGCGGTGCCTGTCAGGCCGCGCCGGCGTCGTACTTTCGCCGGACTGGTGGCGTGTTGTTCGGGTTCTCGCTGGTGAGGAAATGGGCGACGAGCGCGGCGGTCTCTGCGGGGCGCTCCAGGAGGAACAGGTGGCCGCCGCCGGGTATGACGTGCAGGTGGGCGTCGGGGATGCACCTGGCCAGGATTCGGCCGTTGGCCAGCGGCACGATCGGGTCGTCGTCGCCGGCCAGGACCAGCGTTGGCTGCCGGATCTGGTGCAGCCACGGGACGCTGGTCCAGCCGCTGATGGCGTAGAGCTGGCCGAGGTAGCCACGCATCGACGGCCGCTCGACGAAGCGGGCCACCGAGCCGTGCAGTAGCCCGTCCGGGTCGCGGCGGGCGTCGCCGCCGTAGACGCGCCCGGCGATGCGCCGGTAGTAGTCGGGCTGGTAGTAGCGGCGCGGTGTGGCCAGCGACAGCAGCACGCGTGGCGAGCCGGGGACTCCGCCGAGGCCGGGCCCGGTCGCGGCCAGGACCAGCCGCCGCACCCGGTGCGGGGCCTGCCGGGCGAGCTGCTGGGCGACGACGCCTCCGAGGGAGACGCCGAGCACGTCCACTGTGTGGTGCCCGAGCGTGGCGAGCATCTGTTCCACGGTGCGTGCCACACCGGGCATCCGGCGTGGCCAGGCGTACGGGGTGGACTGGCCGACGCCGGGCGCGTCGAAGCTGACCACCTGAACGCCTCGGGTGACCAGCTCCCGCTCGAGCGGCTCGGCAAGGTCGAGGCTCGCACCTAGCCCGGTGATCAGCAGCAGTGCCGGCCCAGAGCCGCGCGTGGAGGTGCGCAGCCGGATTCCGTCGACCTCGACGAGCCGGATGGTGGCCTGGTCACGCGAACGCCCCCACACCCGTGATGTCCCTCCCCACGATCAGCGCTTGGATTGTCTCGGTGCCCTCGAAGGTGTGCAGCGCCTCGATGTCGGCCATATGACGCGTGACGTGGAAGTCCAGCAGGATGCCATTGCCGCCGAGCAGGTCGCGCGCCTCGGCGATGACCTGCCGGGCCTTGCGGGTGTTGTTCATCTTGGCGATTGCCGAAATGGTGTCGGTCAGGTTGCCCTCCTCGATGAGCCGACCCAGTCGCAGGCAGTACAGCTGCATCGAGCAGACCTCGGCGAGCATCTTGACCAGCCTGTCCTGCACGATCTGGAAGGACACCAAGGGTTTGCCGAATTGGATTCGCTGCCGGCAGTACGCGACGGCGATCTCGTATGCCGCGGTGGCGTGGCCGAGGCCGGCCCACGCGACGGCGTTGCGGGTCCCGGCCAGGACCTTGCCGGTGTCCTTGAACGAGTTCGCGCCCGGCAGCCGGTTCGCCTCCGTGACGCGGACATCGGTGAGCGCGATCTCGGCCTGCCACACCGCACGCAGCGAGCCCTTGCCTTCGATTCGCCGGGCGTCGTATCCCGGCGTGCCCTTCTCGACCAGGAACCCCTTGACCTGTCCGTCGGCGACGTCGCGGGCCCAGACCACGACGACGTCGGCGATCGTGCCGTTCCCGATCCACTTCTTCGCCCCGTTTATCAGCCACCCGTCTCCATCGCGGCGCGCGGAGGTCTCCAGCGAGACGGCGTCCGAGCCGTGCAACGGCTCGGTGAGCGCGAAGGCTCCGATCATGTCCAGTCGGGCCATCTGCGGCAGCCAGCGCTGCTTCTGCTCCTCTGAGCCGAGCATGGCGATCGACCGCATGGCAAGGCCTGCCTGGACACCGAGGAACGTGCCCAGGCTCCCGTCTCCGCGGTTGATCTCCAGGTGCACCAGCCCGGTGGCGATCGGGCTCAGCGGCGGGCAGCCGTACCCCTGGATGCCGTCGCCGACGATGCCCAGCGCGGCCATCTTCTCGATCAGTGGCCACGGGAACTCGGCGCGTTCCCAGTAGCCGTTGATGACCGGCAGCACCTCGTCGTCGACGAAGTCGCGAGTGCGCCGCCAGTAGCCGCGCTCCTCGGTACTGAGCTGGTCGGCGATGCGGAAGTAGTCGGTGCCCAGCGAACGACCGATGCCCTCGTACACGGTGTGCCCCTCTCAGCTGTCGAAGACGTAGGTGCCGGGCGCCTCGACCAGCGGTCGCAGGCCGCGGCGGCCGAGCCTCCTCGGCGCCGGTCTCTGCGGCCCGCAGCGTTCGCCTAACCACGCGACCGCATCCGGCCACCAGCTGCCCTGACGGGCTTCGGCGCCGGCGAGCCAGGCCCGCGGATCGCCCGGGTCGTCGACGTTGACCCGATAGCCGGCCTTCGGGTTGCCCGGCGGGTTGACCAGCGCCGCGATGTGACCGCTGGTGGACAGGACGAACCGGCTCCGGCCACCGAGCAGGCGGGCGCTGCGGTGGCAGCTTTGCCACGGCGTGAGATGGTCGGCTACGCCGGCCACGATGTAACAGTCCGTGTCCACGCTGGACAGATCCACGGCCGTGCCGAGCACCGAAATCGCGCCCGGCGTGACGAGGAGGTTATCCATCGCCAGGTCGACGAAGTCGGCGTGCAACGCAGCGCTCATCCGCGTCGTGTCGGCGTTCCAGAACAGGATGTCGAAGGCCGGCGGCCTGCGGCCCAGCAGGTAGTTGTTCACCCAGTAGGTCCAGACCAGGTCAGCGGGGCGCAGCCAGGCGAACACCTCCGCCAGTGCCCGCCCGTCGAGGTAGCCGCGACGCCGTGACAGGGCCTTGGCCGCCGCCGCGAGGCGCCGGTCGGCCAACGCGCCGGGCAGTCCGGCGTCGACGTAGTCGAGCACCGTCACGCCCAGGCCCAGTGCGGCCAGTCGGGTCCGCTGGCCGGTGGCGGTCAGATGGGCGGCGGTGATCGCGGCGAGGATGCCGCCGGAGCAGAAGCCGAACAGCGCCGTACGGTCCGTGCGGCAGATGCGTTCGACCGCGTCGAGGCAGTCGAGCACCGCTTTGACGTACATGTCCAGGCCCCATTCGGCGTGCCGGGCGTCCGGGTTGCGCCACGACAGGACGAACACCTGCTGGCCGCTTCGCACCAGGAACTCCACCAGGCTGCGGCCCGGAGCCAGGTCGAGCGCGTAGTACTTGTTGATCGTCGGCGGCACGATGACCAGCGGCACCTCGCGGACCCGCACGGTCCGCGGGCGGTACTGGATCAATTCCAGCACCTCCGTGCGCAGGACGACGGCCCCGGGTGTGACCGCGATGTTGCGGCCGACTTCGAAGGCTGACGTGTCGACCATCTGCGGCAGCCGCGGCGCCGTGGCCAGGTCACGCAGCAGGGTCAGCCCGCCCCGCACGAGGGTGAGGCCGGCGCTGTCGACGGCCGCCCTCGCCGACGCCGGGTTCACCAGCGGCACGTTGCTGGGCGACAGCGCCGCGGTCAGGTTGTCGACCAGGAAGCGCACCCGCTGTTCGTCGCGCCGGTCCAGGTCCGCGTCGGCCAAGAGCTGCTCGGCCGTACGCCCGGCGGCGAGGTAGACCTGCTGGAGGCGGCGGAGCACGGGGTTGTCGGTCCACGCCGGGTCGGCGAATCGGCGATCGCGCGGCGACGGCGCGACCGTCGAGGTGCCGGCGCCGATGCGGGCCACCTCGGCGGCCAGGCCGTGCAGCCGCCGGCCGGTCGCGGCCGGGCGGCGCAGGAGCCGCGCGGCGAACTGGGCGCTCGAAGCGTTCGGAACGAACCGGCGCAGCGGGCCTAGCGCCGCGTCGACCAGCAGCGCGTCCAGCGGCGCCGCCCGTTCGGCGAGGTCGTGGGGAACGGTCGAAGTCACGCTCGATGTCATGCCGGGCCCCTGTCTCTCGGTCAGCCGGCCTCAGGCCAGAACCTGGACGTCGAGCTCACCGTCGGCGTGCCGCCGGCGCAGCGCACGCTTGTCGAACTTGCCGACCGACGTCTTGGGCACCTCCGCCAGCCGCGTCCAGCGTTCGGGCAGCTGCCACCGGGGAACCCGTCCCGCGAGGAAGTCGCGCAGCTCGGTGAACGACACGTCGTCGGCGGTGACCACGACCGTCGCGAGTGGACGCTCGCCCCACCGTTCGTCAGGCACGCCGATGACCGCGGCCTCGCGGACGTTCGGATGGGCCATGAGGTGGTTCTCCAGCTCGACCGAGGAGATCCACTCGCCGCCGGACTTGATGACGTCTTTGGCGCGGTCGGTCAAGGTCAGGTAGCCGTCCGGGGTGATGACGCCGATGTCGCCGGTGCGCAGCCAGCCGTCGCGGAACTTGTCCGGGTCGCCGTCGCGGTAGTAGCTGCCGGTGATCCACGGTCCGCGTACCTCCAGCTCGCCCGCGCTGTGCCCGTCGTGCGGCAACACCGACTCGTCGGGCCCGACCAGGCGTGCCTGCACCGCCGACGGGAACCGGCCCTGACTCTGCCGGGAGCGCCGCGCCCGCTCGGGGTCCGCGCCCGCGGGCGGTCGGGCGATGCTGCCCAGCGGCGACATCTCGGTCATGCCCCACGCGTGGACGAGCGTGATGCCGTGTTGTTCCTCGAAGGCGTCCATGAGCGCCGGTGGGCACGCCGAGCCGCCGACAATGGCCTCGGTCAGCGAGGAGATGTCGGCGTCGGGGTGGGCCGCCGCGTGGTGCAGCAGAGCCTGCCAGATCGTGGGTACGCCCGCGGCGCGGTTCGGCCGGGCGGCCGAGATGAACGCCGCGAGCGGGCCCGCCGCCAGGAACCGGTCGGGCATGGCAAGGCCGGCGCCGGTCAGAAACGCCACGTACGGCAGGCCCCAGGCCATCACGTGGAACTGCGGGACGACGGCGAGCACACGGTCGTGGACCGACAGGTTGAACGACTCGGGCAACGCGAGCGCCAATGCGTGCAGGTAGAGCGACCGGTGGCTGTAGACGACGCCTTTGGGGTCGCCGGTCGTTCCGGAGGTGTAGGACATCGCGGCCGCGTCGGTTTCGGCCACGTCCGGCCACGGGTAGCTCTCCGGCTCGGCAGCCAGCAGCCCGGCGTACTCGTGCACCTCGACACCCACGCCGCGGATCCCGTCGAGCACCGTGTCGTCGACGGAGCCGGTGACAAGCACGTCGGTGACCGTCTTCAGCGCGGGCAGCAGCGGCGCGAACGCCGGCAGCAGGGAGGAGTCGACGATCACCACCCGGTCCTCGGCATGGTTGGCGATGAAGATGACCTGCTCTGGCGCGAGCCGGATGTTCAGTGGATGGATGACCGCCCCCATGCACGGGGCGGCGAAGTACGCCTCCACGTGTTCCTGGTTGTTCCACATGAACGTGGCCACCCGGTCGCCGGCGCCCACCCCGAGCCGGGCCAGCGCGTTGGCCAGCCGCGCGGCGTTGGCGCCGACGTCGGCGTACGTCGTGCTCCGGACACCGCCTGGTGCGGCCGTGACCAGCTCGGTGGTCCCGTGCACCGTCGAGCCGTAGTCGAGGAGCCGTCGCACCTGGAGCGGGACGTCCTGCATGGTGCTGTGCATGTCTGGGCCCTCCTCAGGATTGGTTCGGCTGGTAGGTGGCGGCGAACGGGTCGGTGGACAGCGGCTCGACTTCCTCCAGGCCGCCCTCGACGGTCGCATTGGGCTTGAGGATGCGCGTCTCGCGGGTAGGAATGCCGCCGGGGGTGCTGTAGTCCAGCGTCGGCAGCAGGCCGTCGGTCCGCACGCTCGAGAGGCTGTGTATCGCGTCTGCCAGGGCGGCCCGGCTCAGGTCGCCGCTCGCGCAGGCCGCCTCCAGGGCGCTGGCCATGATCTGCTGCTGTGCGTACCCGTACATCAGGAATCCGCTCTTGGGATCGTCGGGGAACTTGGCCTTGAACGCCTCGCGGACCTTGGTCGGTCCGGGCTCCAGCGCGCCGAACGGCGCAACCGACGCGACCAGCAGGAAGTTCTTCAGCACCGCGTCCTTGGCCGGACCGGTCAGCAGCGCGCCGCTGAACGTCGGGTTCGACCCGAGGAACGGGACGTCGAAGCCGGAAGCCGCGGCCACGGCGACCGCGTTGCCGGTCTGCGCCGACGAGGTGGTCAGCAGCACAGCCTTGACCCCGGCCGCTGAGAGCGCCGTCACCTGGGCTGTCAGGTCGGCGTCGGTCGGCTTGATCTTCTGCTCGACGAGCTCGAGGCCGGCATTGGCGGCGGCGGCCCGGCTGCCGGCGGCCGCGTTCTCGCCGTACGGGCCCTCATGGTAGACGTGGCCGATCTTGTCGCCCTTGACCAGCCCCTTGGCCTTGACCAGGTAGCCGACCGCGTTGATCATCTCGATGTCGTACGTGGCGCCGACGATCACGATGTTGCGGTTGGCCAACAGATCCGACCCGAACGACGCCGCCATCGTCGGCATCGCGTCGGCCTCGATGTCCTTCTGCAGCGCGTAGATGACCGGCGTTCCGAGTAGCTCGTCCAGCGCGAGCACCTCGTCGCGGACCTCCGCGTACGCGGCCGACGCCCCGGTCGTCGTGTACTTGTGGTCCTTGGTGACGAACTCGACCGTGCGGTTGCAGACCTTGCCCTTGTTCTGCCAGAACAACGTGCGGCCTTGCTCGACGGCCTTGCCGGCGGGCGCGAAGGGACCGGTCCGGTCGGTCAGCACGCCGAGCCGGATGACGGTGTCGGTCACGCCGACGTCGGTCTTGAGCGTGCCGTCGCCCGACGCGTCCGGCGCGTCGGCCTTACTGGAGCAGCCGGCGGCGAGCAACGCCGTCGCGAGTGTGGCGACCGCGGCGCGGCCGATCGTTCGTCTGGATCGGGACATGGTGGACTCCTTCATCCGTGCGATGTCGGGGACGGGGCGGGCGGCGTTCGCCGGAGGCGGCGCCGCAGGCGGCTACCGACGGCCACGACGCCGCCGGGTTCGACGAGGAGCAGGACGATCACGGCCGCGCCGTACGCGAACTGGGCGGCCACCGCCGGTTCCAGGCCGCCGGACTCCGAGATCGACGAGGAGGAGGCGATGAAGGGCAGGTGCTCGGCGTACCGGTCGAGGACCCTGGGGAGGCAGACCACGAACGCTGCCCCGGCGATGGCGCCGGTCGCGGAGCCGAGCCCGCCGATGACCACCATCGAGAGGAACTCGATGGCCAGCGCGACACCGAACGCGTCGGGGATGACGCGGCCGAGCACGAGCGCGAGCAGGACGCCGCCGAGCCCCGCGTACATGGACGAGACGACAAAGACGTACGCCTTGTAGCGGGCCACCGGCACGCCGACGATTCCAGCCATCAGCTCGCGGTCACGGACGGCCCGCAATGCCCTGCCGGGGCGGCCCTGGACCAGGTTGCGGTAGCAGAGGTACGCGGCCACGAGCAACGCCGCGGCGAGGTACCACAGCTTCTCCTCCCGGCCGAACGGCACGCCGAGAACGTGTAGCGCCTCGCCGGGCACGCGGTCGAAGCTGAAGCCGAACAGCGTGAAGCCGGGGACGTCGCGGCCGTGGGCGCCGCCAGTCAATGGCTCCGCGTTGTTGAGGATGTGCAGCCCGCCGAACACCAGGGCGAGCGAGGCCACGCCGAGGTAGATGCCGCGCAGCCGCCCGGCGATCGGGCTGAACGCCCACCCCGTGGCGCCGGCGAGCAGCACGGCCAGGACCAGCGCCACGATCGGCGGCAGACCCAACCCCGCCGCCGAGCCCGGGCCGCCGTCACCGCTGCGGGCGGCGGCGAAGAACGTGTAGCCGTATGCGCCGACCGCGACGAAGAAGGAGTGGCCGAGGCTGAGCTGGCCGGCCTGGCCGATCAGCAACGTGAGGCCCAGGGCGGCCACCGCCGCCGCGAACGCGAACACCCCCAGGCGCAGCCACGACCCGTCGAGGTAGAGCGGCGCGACCAACAGGGCTACGGCGACCGCCAGCGCCAGCAGCGAGCCGGGTCGCGGGGGGCGCGTCGGCCGCGCCGCGCGGAGCCGGCCGGCGGGCGGGCGGCCCCCGCTGTCGTTGTAAGCGGCGAGGTCGACGTCGGTCACGATGGCCCGCGGCTCAGACACGATGCAACTCCCGGGTGCCGAACAGACCGGACGGGCGGATCAGCAGCACAGCCACCATCACGACGTACGGCATGACGGCGTGGAAGCCGCGTCCGAGGAACGCGAGATCGGACGCGTACCCCTGGGTCAGCATCTCGGCGACGCCGACAACGAGCCCGCCCAGCACCGCGCCGGTGGTGGAGTCCAGTCCGCCGATGATCGCGGCGGGGAAGGCGTGCAGCGCCACGACCGTGGCGGCCGGGGTGAGCCCGGCGGCGGGGGAGACGCTGATGAACAGGCCGGCGATCGCGGCGAGCGCGCCGGCGAGCAGCCATGCGACGGCCGCCACCCGGGAACGCCGGATCCCCATGAGCGCGGCGGTCTCTGGATCCTCGGCGACGGCGCGCATGGCCACCCCCCACGTCGAGAGCCGGAACCACGCGAAGAACGCGGTGATCACCAGCAGCCCGACGGCGAGCGCCGCGATCCGCGTGTGCGGGACGGTCAGGCCGAACTCGTGGATGACCGAGCTGCCCCATGGGTCCCCCATGGACAGCGCCTCCACCGCGCCGAACCGCCGGACGATCTCGGTCTGGACGACCACGTCGACGCCGATGGTCAGGATGCTCACCGCGACAACGGACCGGGCGGCCATCGGATGCACCAGCCCGCGCTGGATGACCAACGCCAGGGCGGCCGCCGCGCCGGCGCCGATCAGCAGTGCGACCGCGAACCGAACCGGACTCGTCGACGCCGGGTCGCCGATTGGCAGGCCGCCCGGGGCGCTCAGCCGCGCGGTGACGTACGCGCCGGCCATCAACAGGGCCGGCTGCGCGAAGTTCACCACGCCGGTGGCCTTGAAGACGACGACGAATCCAAGCGCCAGCAAGGCGTACACCGCCCCGACGGAGACGCCCGCGACGAGGAGTTGGACGAAGGTGGTCACGGGCTCTCCCCACTCGTGCCGAGGTATGCGCGCTGCACGGCCGGGTCCGCCTGCACCTCGCCCGGAGTGCCGTCGGCGATGCGGCGGCCGAAGTCGAGCACCGTGACCCGGTCGGCGATGCCCATGACCAAGGCCATGTCGTGCTCGACGAGCAGGACGAGGATGCCGAGGTCGTCGCGGATGTCGCGGATGAGCTGGGCGATGAGCGCGGTCTCGTGGGCGTTCATGCCGGCCGCCGGTTCGTCCAGCAACAACAGGGCCGGCTCGACGCAGAGCGCCCGGGCGATCTCCACCCGCTTCTGGTCCCCGTAGGACAGCGTGCCGGCTGGCGTGCCGAGGTGGGCGTCGAGGCCGACGTAGGCGGCGATCTCGCGGGTGCGGGCACGGTGCCGCCGCTGCTCGCGCCGGGCCGACTGGGTGCCAACGGCCGCGGTCACGAACCCTGCGCGGGTCAGGTGGTGCCGGCCCAGCATGAGGTTCTCCTCGACCGTCTCCGCCGGCAGCAGCGCGATGTTCTGGAAGGTGCGTGCCACCCCAAGACCGGCGATCCGGTACGGCGCCAGCCGGGTCAGGTCGGTGTCCCGGAAGCGGATGGCTCCATCGGCCGGCCGGTAGGCGCCCGACACCACGTTGAACAACGTCGACTTGCCCGCGCCGTTCGGTCCGATGACGGCGTGGATCGACCGCGGCCGCGCGGCGAACGTGACGCGGTCCAGGGCGGTGATTCCGGCGAACCGGACGGTGACCGCGTCGACGCTGAGGACGGACTCGGCCTTCACCCGTCCCACCTGCTCAGGTGGGGGCGCGCGCTGACGCGGGCGAGTTCCCGGTCGACCTCGACCGCGGCGTCACGTCCGAGGTAGAGGTCGCGGACGGTGTCGTCGGCGGCGAGCGCGGCCGCGGATCCGGACAGGCACACCTCTCCGGTCGCCAGAACGTACGCTTGGGTGGCCACCGACAGCGCCATGGCCGCGTTCTGCTCGACCAGGACGACGGTGGTTCCGCGATCGTTGATCTCCCGGACGACCCGGCCAACCTGGCCGACGACCTGGGGGGCCAAGCCCAGCGATGGCTCGTCGAGCAACAGCACGCGCGGCGCCGCCATCAACGCCCGGCCGATCGCCAGCATCTGCTGCTGGCCGCCGGAGAGCAGGCCGGCGCGCTGATCGCGGCGGTCGTACAGCGTGGGAAAGAGCTCGTGGACGAACAGGCTGGCCCGGACCCGTGCCCGCGGGTCGCGCAGGCCGAAGCCGCCGATCCGCAGGTTCTCCGCGACCGTGAGCCGCTCGAATATCCGCCGGCCCTCGGGCGCCTGGACGACGCCGGCGGCCACGACCGCGGCGGCTGACATCCCGGTGAGCCGGCGGCCCTCGTACTCGATCGAACCGCCGACGACGGCACCGCCGTGGTCGGTGAGCACGCCGGAGACGGCGCGCAGCAATGTCGTCTTGCCGGCGCCGTTGCTGCCGAGCACGGCCACCACGGACCCGGTGGGCACGTCGATCGAGATCCGGCGCAGGCCGAGCACGGCACGCGCGTACGTCACGCGAAGATCCCGTACGGTGAGCATGATCCTCCTTCCGTCGCGTCTCTTGATTGGGCCGCCACGTTGCGGACGTGTGACGAGGGTGCGCGCCGGTGTCGCCTACCGGTAGCTGCAGCTGGAGGTGCCGATTTGGGGGTCTCCATTTGGAGATGGCCCTAGGGGGCAGGGCCGCGCGACCATGGGCGGGTGGCGCTATCCGGTTGGCAAGCCGTTCGGCCGTCACCAGTGCGGGGAATCGGACCTACACTTCGTGATGTGGCGCGCCGTACGTCTGCTGCCCCGCTGCCCGACGTGCTGCTCGCCTTGGACGCGCAGTACGCCGAGATCGTCGGGCTGCTCGACCGGCCGGCGGCGGTCCGGCGGATGGTCGCCAACGTGCCGGCGGTCGTCGGTGTGGACATCGCCTGGGTAGGCGAGCCGAGCAGCGACGACGTGATGGTGCTGCAGCATGCCGTGAACAGCACCTCAGGGCTCGTCGAGGGGCTTGTGGTGCCGGCCGGCACCGGGCTCGGCGGGAAGGTCCTGGCCGCACGGCGGCCGCTCTGGGTCAGTGATTACTGTGCGTCCGCCGACATCTCCCACCATTTCAAGACCAAGGCAGAGGTCGAGGGCATCAAGGCGATGATCGCGGTGCCGATCATGCACGGCGACCGGATACTCGGCGTGCTCTACGGCGCGAATCGGGTGGACACCGCGTTCGGCGACCGAGCCACCGCGGCGCTCGAGCAGCTGGCCGCCCGCACAGCGGCCGCCTCGGTCGTCGCCGAACGGGCCCGGCACGCCGCCGAAGTAGCCGTCCACGAGGAACGCCGCCGGCTGGCCCTGGAACTACACGACACGGTGGGCGCCATGCTCTTCACGCTCGGTGCCGGCATCCGCCGCCTGGGCGCCGAGCCGGGACTCGACGACGAGATCCGGTCGCGCCTCACGGTCATCAACCAGCAGGCGGTCGAGGCCGCGGCGGCGCTGCGCGGGTCCTTGCGGGTGCTCAGCGCGCCGCCCGAACAGGTAGCACTCGGCGTCGCCGTTCGCGAACACTGCCGTGCCTTCCAGGAGCGCAGCGGCACCCCTGCGCGCATGATCGCCCTGACCGAGCTGCCGGCGCTCCCGGCCTCGCGGATCGCCGCGCTGGCGGATGCCGCTCGTGAGGGCCTGCTCAACGTGGAGAAGCACGCGGGCGCCGAGTCCGTCGTGGTGAGTCTGTTCGCGACAGCCGACGGCGTCGCGGTCACCGTGTCCGACGACGGCGTGGGCCTAGCCAATGACGGCGACGACGGGCTCGGACTTACCGCCGTGACCGATCGGCTCGGTCGAGTCGGTGGGCGCGTCACGATCTCGCCCAACGAGGACCGGGGCGTCACCCTGCAGGCCTGGATTCCGGTGTGACGATGCAACTCGTCAGAGTCATCGTCGCCGACGACCACCCCGTCGTCTTCGACGGCGTGACCCTCGCCCTCCAGCGCACCTCCTGGCTCCAGGTCGCCGGCTACGCCCGCAACGGCGCCGAGACCATCACCGCCGTCCAGCGGTTCCGACCCGACGTCGTGCTGCTCGACCTACGCCTCCCTGACATGCTGGCCCCCGAGGTGATCGCCGCGTTGCTAGCGGAGCAACCGACCGTGAAGATCATCATCTTCACCGCGCACCCGGACCACGCGGCCCTCGGCCCTGCCCTCGCCGCCGGGGCGCACGGCGTGATCGTCAAAGACACCGAACGGGCCGACCTCGTCGACGTGATCAGGCGTGTCGTGGCCGGCGAACGGGTCAACAACACCGGCGCTGGCGCCGACAGCCTCCTCCTGCTTAACCGCAAGCTGCGCGAGCACGGGCTGACCCGCCGTGAGTACGAGATCCTCCGGCACGTCGCCATGGGCCAAACCAACCCGGAGATCGCGGCCGCGTTAGGACTGACCCGCAACACTGTCAAGACCTACCTGCAACGGGCGCTGGAGAAGCTCAGCGCCCGTAACCGGGTTGAGGCCCTGGCGCGCGCTAACCAACTGGGCATCCTCTAGCAACGCTTCGGACTGTGCGCATGCACGGTGTGCGGATGCATCCAGGCAATCAACTACACCAGCCGGGAACAACGCAGGCGTGCCAATTGGTGGGTTGTGAACCTCGGGTTTGATGCCGCTCCGTTTCTTGCGGAGGATGTGGATCATGCCCAGGAGATACCAGATCGAGCAGCGTGAGCGTGCGACGCGGATGGCCCTTGATCGTCTCGGTGAGTACCCGCCGGCGGGGGCGGCGGCGCAGGCACTGGGGCCGAAGCTGGGGGGTCGGTGCGGAGACGCTGCGGAAGGGACCTTCCGCCGAGCTCGGCAGTGTGTCTTGAGGGGAGTCTGACGGCGGGTCCACCGCCCACTCGTCGGGCCATGCGGGGGTGGGCTGCACCGTGCCGTCGACGGTGCCCCGGAGCCATTCGCTCACCATTCCCGTGTTCCAGGTCGTCAGGCAGGGATCGATGAAGTTCCACTCCAGCCCTTCAACCGTTCGAACGTCGTCGGAGATGACGAGCCAGTTTGCATCCCAGTCTGTCCCCGGTTTCGGCGCCGGACGGACGTCGAATTGGTAGGCCAGCGGACGGAGTTCGATACTGACGCCGTCCCGCGAAAGCAGTCTCACCGACTCAGTATGTCGAGGCGCCTGGAGGATGGTCACTCCCAGATCTCAACCGCACTCTATGCCGCCGACCGTGCGCGACGAGCGGTTAACTGACTAACCCCGCGGCTTCCGGTACTCAGCCTTCAGCTTGGCAACGACGTATGCCGCCACCGCGTAGCTAACCGCGCAGGCCACGAACATCAGGTAGGTAAAGAGGCGCAGAGGCTGCACGCTGAGAATGATCGTGCCCAGAACCAAAGAGCTCAGCAACGGGCCGAGCAAGGCCACGGGCCAGGCCGGACGGACTCCCGCCAGCAGCAGGAGCGGCCAGCCCACCGCGACGGCGACCGCGACGCCGAAATATCCGGCCGGCAGAGTGCACTCCAGGCCGCCCGTGGGACAAATCCAGTCGAGGACGGGGCTGACTAACAGCACGGCTCCGGCCCCCCACGCCACAAACGGCAGGACGATCCCCACCCCACCCGCGGCGACCCCCCTCCGCAACGCGGAGCGGGAGGAGCGAGAAGAGTTCCCTACCTCGGCCATGACCCAATTGCACAAGATTCCGTGGCCCCGCGTATGAGTACAGACACTCAACTGACGCGCGCAACTGTAACCGCAGCAATTCCACAATACCGGGCCATTCGCGGGCACAAAAATTTGCCTAAGTGATCAGAACGTCCAGCCCGCGCTACGCCTGGCTCGCCGCCGATCCGCACTGGCAAGTCTCGCTGCCGCAGTGGCTATCCCACACCTGCGCCATCGCGGCGACTGCGACTGCGTCAGGTCGAGGAAGTCGAAGCGGAGCAACCCAATCTCGGCGCAGGCGGAAGCGCATGCTGGACAACTCGCTTACTCGGCGCTGCATCCGACCTGGGGCATGCCGACCCGCAGCGGGGTCACCGCGGCAGACCTCGTCGGCGCCGGCTTCACCGGCGTCCAAGATGTCTTCGAGGGATCCCGGAACTTCTTCGACCGCTTCCGCGGCGAGCCCGATCGGGCGCAGCTGACCGCGGGGCTGGGTTCGCGGTTCGGGATCACCGCCACCAACATCAAGAAGTACGCCGTGGGCTCGCCCAACCAGACCGTCGTGAACGCGGGTCAAAGTGCCGTCCACGCGGCGTGACGTACAGACGAGTGGCCTGCTCCACTCACTGCCGCAGGACCGACGGCGGAGTATGTGCTACGTTCGTCCAGTTGCAGTTTTGATTTCCGTAGACGTTTTCCGGCGCCTGATGGGTATTTGAAACCATCCAGGCGCTTTCGTTTTCGTGTCGTTTCGACGCGGGTGATCAACGCGGCGGCGTAAGGGTCCGCACAGTGCGGTCTCCAACAGCCTGCGAAGGAGCAGACATGACTACAGGTACCGTGAAGTGGTTCAACGCCGACAAGGGCTTCGGCTTCATCAGCCCGGACGACGGCGGCGCCGACGTCTTCGCCCACTTCTCCGCGATCTCGGCGAGCGGCTTCCGCAGCCTCGACGAGAACCAGAAGGTAGAGTTCGACATCACTCAGGGCCAGAAGGGCCCGCAGGCGGAGAACATCCGGCCGCTCTGATCCACGCTCTGCGAACGGCGGCCCGACTGGTTCAGCGGGCCGCCGTTCGGCGTTTCATGAGTCCGCCACGGCATCCTGAAGATCATCTTTGGCGGAAGGCCAGCCATCCCGGGGTGGAGCCGGCGCCAGCATTGCTCCCGCGTCCTTGCCTCTGGATCGCTTCTCCTGTCACGACAGGGGGTGCTCCGGACCTCGGGCGCTGCCCTTGTCGGCAACGGGCCAAGCCTCGCGTCGCCGCCGCCCTGACGGTTGAGCATGTACGGTCGCGGTCCAGGCAAGCACATCATGGACGGACTCGATGCATCGTCCTCCTGGTGACGGTCAGACAGCCGGAACCGTGGGTACACGGCGCGACACCCTGAAGGACATGACTATGACGACGACCTACTCGGGCCCTGCGAGGCTGATCCTGGTCGACGGCGCATGCATATCTGGCATGGCCTCCCTCAGTACCAACCAGCGCGGAGGACTCAACGGCTGGGGCGGCACCTTCCGTCCGGACGAGATCACGACGGACCTTCGCAACGCAGTCGAAGGGCTTCAATTGGAACTACCTTACGATCGGGTGGGGACAGTCGCCGTCACCGGCATGCGCAAACTACTCGCCACGCAGGTGTTGATGTCGTTGGCAGGTCGCGGACCCGCACCATTCTGATGGTGCGCCGCACGGCCGCCGCTGCATCGCCGCGAGGCGAGTCACTCTGCTCTGACGCAGCGACGAGGGCCTGACCGTGCCCTGGCGCCGCTTGGCCAGCGCCGGACGACAACGAATCCCCGTCAGTGCCTACGATTAGTCCGCTTCGGGGTAGAACGATGACCGCCGACAGGCGATCACCCCGTTGGGTTTTGGTTCGTGTCGCCCCCGACACACACCAAAACCCAACGCGCAGCTCAGAGCATTGATCGAGTCGAGGTGCTCGTCCCCGAGTTGAACCCCCACGCCGCGGCGCGAAGCGATCTCGAGCGTGGAGGTAGCCGACCCGGCGACAACTCCCCCGGCCGCCCGAGATGGTTAGTCGGCTTCGGCGACCTTCATGCCGATCGGGATGTGGTCGGAGAAGCCATCTTCATCGACGGGTTTGCCCAAGCCGCCGAAGCGTTTCGGGCGCCCGTAGCTGCCGACGGGTATCCCCGCGGCCGGCCACATCAGGTTCCACAAGCGAGAAACGGTGCCGGTGCTGACGACCTTGATCCGCTGCGCGCCACAGCAACCCGGCACCTCATCTGGCTGGGCAAACGCCACGACGCAGTCACGTCCACAAGGTCGGCGTTGATCAATTCCCGTTCCCATGCTGCTAGCGGCGTGACCCGCCGGGGGCACCATCTGCAAGGGAAAACGTCATTGACCAGCGAAAACACGCTCTTCTCGTTGTGGAAGAGTCGTTGGTGATCAGCTGAACCAGGGGCCTTCATTTTGGTGTTTGTCGCGGATGCTCTGCGTGCCCCGGGCAGGACGCGCAGAGCATCCGCGACAATATCTGACCTGCGCAAACAGGCACGTGTCGAGATCGAATGCCGGTTCCTGCTGTCGTCGAAGTAGCTCGTTCGGTCAGGCGGGCGGCGCGGCTCCAGGTCGATGGTCTTGAGTTGTTCGACGAACCCGACCGGTGCGAGAGCAGCCAGCGTACGGAGCCGTTCCAGCGGCAGGATCTCGTCCGGCAGGCCGTCGAACCCGCGACCGTCGACTCCGACATGGTTGGGCGGCTGGAGCAACAGAGTGAAGGCACGGCCGGCCACGGCCAGTGGCGACGACGGCCAGGATCGAACAGACATAGCATCCCTTGCCAGGCTTCGGCACCGCACCTTGACGGCGATTCGAGACCTCTATCCGCGCGCCCCACCCGACAGCCCAAGATCACGCGAATGGATTCGTCAGCCTGTTGGGTGGACGTGCTTAAGGCACCGCCTGTTACGTCACCGTCGCCTACCTGTCCGGAATGCGTGACAGCGAGATCAAGCACCTGTGCCGCAACTGCGTCCGCACCCACCGCGACAGCGCCGGCAGCGCCTACCGGTGGACTGGATTACCAGCCTGGCGTTCAAGGGTGAGGCCACACCAGCAGGAGCCACCGCAAGCTGGGTCATCGGCGGCGCAGCCGCCGGAGCCGTTGACGTCCTCGAGCGCCTCCAACCTCACACCGTCGACGACCTGTTCCGCACCATCGCCGGCAACAGCCTCCGGGCGGAGACCACCCGCACACAAAACGTCGCCCGCACCAACCAACTTCTCAACCACTTCGCCGCCTGGGTCAACACCTACTGCCGCAACCGCGGCGCGCCGACATGATCCCGCCAATGCCGGACGGACAGCGCCTGTAAACCCGCCAATTCCGTTGCACCCTGGCCTGGCACATTGCACGCAGGCCCAGGGCCTGACTCCGTCAGCCGGATCCCGATAGCTGAGGTGGTCGCTTGCCACCGCCGCGCTCGCCAAGCGCATTGCTCCGGGCCGGGATTGCGCCACCACGGGCGCACTTTTCGGGTGCCTGTACTTGGGGCGATGCGGCCCGAGGAGGCAGTAGCGCGAGCCGGCGAAGCTGCGGACCATCCTCCGCCAACCCGTGGCCTGGCTTATCACCATGACCAGGACGACAGATCAACCTACGAGTCGTAAAGCTCGGCCTCGCTGACAGCCGCCGCGCCGTTGTCGGAGCGGCCCAGGCGGGCCGCGGAGCCGAACAGCGGTCCACGGGCTGGAGCCCGGCGAACCGCCCGAAGCCCAACGGCTTGGGCACGTCGTCGTACACGGCCTCCATGCCGCCCTTCACCGAATAGGTCTCGTGCCAGAAGCCGGTGCCGCCGGAGTCCTGCAGGAAGCTCAGCCACCACTCCCGATGTTCCGCTGTCCGGGCGTATTCGAGCAGCGACGACAGGTCGCGCCAGTATTGCCGCATTCCCATGTTCATCGGGAAGATCGAGTAGTACACCGGCTCGTGCAGCAGCAGTCCGTCGGGATTGCCCGCCACCGACTGACTGATCTTCCGGCCGAAGCTGAAGAACGTCCGGATGCCATACATGTGGTTCACCCGCATACCGAGGTACATGACGATGAGGTCCGGGTAGGCGGAGAGGTCGACGGTCTGCCTATTCACTCGAGTTGGCATAGCAGGCTCCTCAACGGGCGGCGCGTTGGATCAGGTCTGCGGCTGCGGCGGGCTGCGAGATCATCGCCACGTGCGAGGCGCGCACCTCCTGAACGCGTGCGCCGGCCCGCTGTGCCATGAACCGCTGCGCCGCGGCGGGGATCACCTTGTCGTCGCGGGCGACCAGATACCAGGAGGAGATCGATGCCCACGCCGGCGAGCCGGACGGCTCGCCCAAGGTCCGCACGTCGGCCGGGCGCTGCGACGCCCACATCAGGTCGGTTGTCGACTCGCGGAGGTCGCCGGCGAACACGTCGTGGAAGACCTCCTTCTTGATGTAGCCGTCGACCCGGTCCACATCGTACGGACGGAAGTCCAGCGCCGCCTCGGTTAGTTCGGTTCCTGGGAACCTCGACTGCAGGGCCAGCAGAGACTCACCCTGGTCGGGGGCGAACGCGGCCACGTAGACCAGCCCCTTGACCGCGCTGTTGCCGGTCGCGGCGTTCGTGATGACCATCCCGCCGTACGAGTGGGCGGCCAGCACCAGCGGGCCGGGCAGCGTCGCGAGGATGCTGGCCAGGTAGGCGGAGTCTGCGGAAACCCCGCGGAGCGGGTTCGCCGGCGCGATGACCGGGTAGCCGGCGCGGTTCAACCGAGCGGCGACGTCGTTCCAACCGGAGGCGTCGGCGAACGCGCCGTGCACGAGCACGACGGTCGGCTTGGGCTGGTGGCCCTGCCGGGTGTGTGCCTGCGCCGCGGGCGCTCCGAGCAAGGATCCGGTGGCGGCTGCGACGGATCCGGTCAGCAGGGTTCGTCGGGTGGTCGTCATGGGTGGATCCCTTCGGCTTCGGGTTAGCCAGCAGGCTCACCGTACGAAGGCGTACTTGACGATTACTGAACGACGACTTCCGCGCGTAGACTCCGCACCGCATACGTTTGCGGGAGGGCGCGGTTGGCTGGCATGGCGGCGTCCTCCGGCGAAGGCCTGCGTCTTCAGATTCTCGGTCCGTTGCGGGTCTGGCGTGGCGGCGTCGAGCTGGACATCCGGCCTCGGCAACAGGCCTACCTGCTCGCCCTTCTCCTGGCCCGGGCCGGAAAGCCGACCAGCACGGGCGAAATGACCGATCTGATCTGGGGAGACGATGTCCCCGCGTCGGCTCTCAACATCCTGCAGAAATACGTCGGTGCGCTCCGACGGTTGTTGGAACCCGCAGTGCAGGCCCGTGGAGCCGGTTCCTACCTGCACCGCCGCGGCGGCGGTTACCTGTTCGCGGCCGGGCCCGGCACGCTCGACGTCGTCGCGTTCCGGGAGTTCGTCGAGGCGGCCAACGCCGGTGGTCCCGACGAGGCGCTCGACCGCTACACGCGGGCGTTGGGGCTCTGGCACGGCGCCGCGGGCGATGGACTGACCCATCAGACGGCGACGTCGGTATTCACCGCGCTGGACGGCGAGTTCTTCGACGCCTGCGTGGCGGCGGCCGCACTCGCCGCGTCGAGGGGGCAGCCCGGGCGGGTGTTGCAACCTCTCCAGTTGGCCGCCCGGATGGCGCCGTTGCACGAACCGGTGCAGGCGGCTCTCGTCTCCGCCCTGGCCGCCGCCGGCCAGCAGGCGGAAGCGCTGTCGCTGTTCGCGACGGTCCGGACCCGGCTCGCCGAGGAGCTCGGCATCGATCCCGGCCCGGCGTTGCTCGCCGCCCACCAGCGGGTGCTGCGCCAACCGCAGGCACCAGCCGGCCGCCCCGAGAAAGCGACCGACGGTCTGGTCGGCCGGGCCGAGGAACTCGCGGTGCTGCGCCGGGCGACGGAGTCGGGGCTCGCCGCGGACACCGGGCTCGTCGTCGTCGAAGGCGAGCCGGGTGCGGGCAAGACCCGCCTGCTGGAAGAGGTCGGCACCGAGGCCGACCGGCGTGGCGCGCTCGTCGTGTGGGGCCGGTGTCTGGACGGCGACGGCACGCCGTCGATGTGGCCGTGGGTGCAGGTTGTCGGCGCGCTCCTGGAGAGCCTGCAAACCGCGGCGCGACAGGAGTGGCAGGGCGGCGACCTCGGCCGTCTCCTCGAACCACGCGACGGCGTCCTCACCGCCCCGGTGCTGCCGGACACGGGCGCCCGCTTCCGAATGTTCGAGCGGGTGGTCGCCCTCGTCGGCCGGGTCTGCGCGCGCCGGCCGGTGATGCTCGTGCTCGACGACCTCCAGTGGGCCGACGTCGCGTCGCTGCAGATGTTCGGCCACCTGGCGGCCCGGCTACCGGGCGGCGCCGTGGTCGTCGGCGCCCTTCGCGACCGTGCGCCGGCGCCCGGCTTGGAGCTGGCGCGGATGCTGGCCGCGGCGAGCCGGCTGCCCCATCACCGCCGGATCCGGCTCGGCCCGCTCGGCCCGGCCGAGGTAGCTGAGCTCGTCCGCCGCGAGACCGGTCAGGCGCCGGGCCCCGGCGCCGCGCGCAGCATCCACGCCCGCACCGCCGGCAACCCATTCTTCGTGCGCGAGCTGTCCCGACTGCTCGCCGGTGGCGGTGTGCTGACCGAGGATGCCGCGGCCCGGGCCGGGGTGCCGTCCACCGTGCGAGACGTCGTTCGGGACCGGGTGGCGGGCCTCGACGAGGACACCCAGGGTCTGTTGCAGATCGCCGCGCTGGTCGGCCGGGACGTCAACCTCGGCCTGCTCGCCCGGGCCGCCGCGATCGACGGCCAGACCTGCCTCGACCGTCTCGAGCCCTTGCGCGGCCTTGGCCTGCTCGAACAGTCGCCCGGTGACCCGTTCTCGTTCCGCTTCGCGCACGATCTGGTCCGCGAGTCGGTCGTCCGGACCACGTCGCTTCCCCGCGCCACCCGGCTGCACCTTCGCGTCGCGGAAGCGCTGGAACGCACCGACGGCGACGACGAATCCGTGGCCGAGCGCCTCGCCCATCACCTGTGGGCCGCCGGCCCCCTCGCGGACCCGGCCCGGACCGCGGGCGCGCTGGTGCGCGCGGGCCGCCGCGCGGCGGCGAAATCCGCCTTCGAGGCCGCGGAGCGGCAGCTGCGCTCGGCCGCGCAAGTGGCGCGGACAGCGGGCCTGGCGGAGCTCGAACTGTCCGCCCTGTCGCAGCTCACCGCCGTCAGTGGGATGCGGTCGGGGTACGTCGGCTCGGCGCTCGACCTGCTGGAACGGGCCGAGCACCTGGCCCGGGGGCTCGGCCGGGAACGGGAGGCCGCCGACTTCCTCTTCTCCCGCTGGGCCGCCTACTCGCAGGGCATCCAGCTCGACGGTGCCGCGCGGCTGGCGCGCCGGCTGCTCGACCAGGGGGAGGCGTCCACCGATCCGCTCGTACGCGCCTACGGCCGGCACGCCTGGGGCATCCACCAGTGGGACGTCGGCAACATCGGCGAGGCGTTCAGATACCTGAGCCGGACCAGCTCGACCGTCCTCGACGACCTGGCCCGCGACGGGGAAGACCCGCTCCGGCGCGACCTGCGGCTGCTGTGGCCCGTGATGCTCGCGCTGGTGACCGCGCTGCACGGCGACCTCGACGGTGCGCGGGCGCTGTTCGACCGGATGGAAGCCGCCGCGGACGACGACCCCTACGTCATCGCGATCTGGGCCGCCTTCTCCGTCACCGCCGCGGCGCTGGGCGGCGACTCGGCCTGGGCGATGCGCGCGGCGCATCGGGGGATCGCTACGGACCCCGAGCAAACCTTCGTCTTCCTCGGCAGCTACCAGCGGCTGGCCCGGTGCTGGGCGCGGGCCGTGACCGGCGACGACCCGGCCGGTGCCGCGGCCGAGGCCCAAGGGATCATCGCCGCGACGCTGCTCGATCCGCCGCGCTCGGGCGTGGCCACCTGGTACGCGCTGCTCGCCGAAATGTGGCTAGCGGCCGGAATGCACGACGAAGCCACCGCCGCCCTCGACCGCGCCGACGCGCTTCTCGACCTCCGCGGTCAGCGCTACCCCGAGGGGCTGCTGCTCCTCCTCCGGGCGCGGCTGATGCGGACCCGCGGCGAACCCGTCGCCGCCGTCCGGGCCGTCGCCGAGCAGGCCCGGGCCCTGTCCGTCGAGCGCGAGGCCAACCTGTTCGCCCACCGTGCCGACGAGCTGCTGGCCGGTCTGGCCGGTCACTGATCGCGCAGCTCGGCGGCAAACCGCCCGCTGGACCGGGCACGCCGGAGCGGTCATTGTGGACCGCATGGAAACCAGTCCGGCGCCGCGGGGCCTGACCCTGGACGACGAGCAGTTCCGGCGGCTCGGCAACTACGGGGCGGAGGAGCGCGTCGCGGCCGGCGCCGGTCTGTTCACGTCCGGTGACACTTCGTACGACTTCTTCCTGGTCCTGACCGCGGGCGTGGACATCGTCCGGGACACGACCGCGATCGAGCCGGAGCGGCTGATCTACCGGGCCGGCCAGGGCGACTTCCTCGGCGAGCTCAACCTGCTGACCGGCCAGCACGTCTACCTGACGGCCCGGGTGGTGTCCGCCGGCACGGTGGTCCGGATCGGGGCGGCGATGTTGCGGCGGGCCCTCGCCGAGCAGGTCGACATCGCCGACATCCTGATCGAGGCATTCCGCGAACGGCGCGACGTCATCCGTAAGGCGGCCGGCAATGCCCTGGAGATCGTGGGCCGGCCGGATGCCGCCGCGACGACGGACCTGCGTACCTATGTGACGCAACTGCTCTTGCCGCATTCCTGGTTCGACGCGGCCTCGCGCCCCGGGCGCTCGCTGATGGGCTTCGCCGGCCTGCGCGACGACGAGCTCCCGGCGGCGGTGGTCAACGGTTCGACGCTGCGGCGCGCGACGCCGCTGGCGCTCGCGGAGACGCTGGGGCTCACCTATCGGCCCGACGGACGTCCGGCCGACCTCGTCGTGGTCGGCGCAGGCCCGGCGGGGCTGGCAGCCGCCGTGTACGCGGCCTCCGAGGGCCTGGACACCGTCCTGCTGGACCGCACCGGTCTCGGCGGTCAGGCCGCGAAGAGCGCCCGGATCGAGAACTACCTGGGCTTCCCGCAAGGCGTCAGCGGCGAGAACCTGACCCGGCTGGCGATGGTGCAGGCGCTCAAGTTCGGCGTGCGGATCTACTCGCCGTGCGCGGTCGCCGGTCTCGACCTCTCCGACGATCGACGGCCGGCCGTCCTGCTGGAGGGTGGCGCACGCATCGAATGCCGCGCGGTGATCACTGCGACCGGGGCGCAATACCGGCGCCTCGACATCCCGCGTTGGTCGACGTTCGAGCAGGCGGGCCACATCCGCTACGCGGCGACCGAGCTTGACGTCCGGGCATACGAGAGTCAGCCGGTCACGGTCGTCGGGGGCGCGAACTCGGCGGGCCAGGCGGCCTTGTCCCTGGCCGGCCACGGCGCGACGGTGGACCTGGTCGTTCGCGGCGCCGACCTCAGGACGCGGATGTCGTCCTACCTGACCGACCGGATCCGGGCGCACCGACGGATCCGGCTGCACACCGGCAGCGCGGTCCGCGAACTGGCCGGCGACGGCACCCTTGCATCGGTCGTTGTCGAGGGCCCGGGCGGGCGCCGCGACGAGCTGGATTCGCGGGCGTTGTTCTGCTTCATCGGCGCCGACCCGGTGTCGGGCTGGCTGTCGGGTGTGGCCAAGGACGAGAACGGCTTCGTCCGCACAGACGGCCAACTGCCCGCCGGATCGCTGCCGTTCCAGACGAGCGCGCGCCGGGTGTTCGCGGTCGGCGACCTCCGCGCGGGTTCGATCAAGCGAGTGGCCACCGCCGTCGGCGAGGGCGCGAGCGCGGTCTCCTCGGTGCACGCCGCCCTCGCCAACGACTGACTGACTATTGTTGACTTGTGGCAAATGTGTCATCCGCCGAGGATGATCACCGCGACCGGGAGTTCGCGCGGATCCTTCGCGGCCGGCGGCTCGAAAGCGTGTTCCAGCCGATCGTGCAGGTGGCCAGCGGCGCGACGATCGGCTACGAGGCGCTGGTCCGCGGACCCGCCGGTTCGTCGTTCGCCGACGCCCCTTCGCTGCTGCGCCACGCCTACCGCAGCGGCCTCGTGGTCGAGTTCGACTGGGCGGCCCGCGCCGCGGCGTGCCGGGCGGCGATGGCCGCCCAACTGGCGGAAGGCCACCTGTTGTTCCTCAACATCGAACCGTTGGCGCTCGGCTCCGACTGCCCGCCGGACCTGTGGCCCGACATCGAGAAGGCCTTCGCGCTGTTCCAGGTGGTGCTGGAGGTGACGGAGCGGTCGCTGGACCGCGACCCCCGGTCCCTGCTGGAAGGGATCGACCGCCAGCGGCCGGAGGTCGCCGGGCTCGCCGTCGACGACCTCGGTGCGAACCCCGCGGCGCTGTCGATGCTGCCGATTCTGGCTGCGGATGTGATCAAGCTCGACCAGTCGGTCACCCAGGGCGGACCCACGCCGTGGGTCATGCAGATCATGGATATCGCGTACGAGGAAGCGGAGCGGACCGGCGCGACGATCCTGGCCGAAGGCGTCGAGACGCCGGCCGACGTCGCGTTTGCCCGCTCCGCCGGCGCGACCCTCGCGCAGGGACGCTACCTGGGGCCGCCGGGCCCGCTGCCCGCGAACAGCCGGGCAGCGGCAGTCACCCTCAATGTCAGGTCGGCGCCGATCGCCGACCTCGCCACGCCGTTCGACGCACTCGATGGCCGGTCTACCGGTCGTGCGGACCTCGCCTACATCACCGCGCTGAGCCGCCACCTCGCCGAGCGGGCGGCGGAACTGACCGCGCCGGCGCTATCGCTCCTGCTGCTGCCCGATCCGCGCCTGCTGACCGCAGCCGACCGGACCCGACTCGCTCTTTTCGCACAACGCGGGGTCGTCACCGGCGCACTCGGACCGGGATTGCCGGATCCGCCGGCGACCGGTGTCCGAGGGGCCCGCAGCCATGACCGGACGCTCGACGGCCACTGGGCCACGCTCACCCTCAGCCCGGGCACCGCCTCCGCGATGCTCGCGCGGAGTGTGCCCGGCGGTGTCGACGAGTTCGAGTTCGGAGTGACCCACGACCGCCGCCGGGTCGTCGCCGCGGCCCGGTCGTTGCTGCGCCGGCTCGGCCCGGGATCACCCCCGGCGGGTCACGCCAAGCATGGGAACGGGACTTGATCAACGCGGACCCAGTGATGTCGTGACCGCGTCGTGGCGGTTGCCCAGCTAGCCGCGCAGACCCGGCGGGGCGTGGGATCCTCGGTATCTCACGGCTCCCAGCGGAGCGCAGTTCAAGAATGTGCGCCCGGCGGGGTGAGCCGTCCGAGAAATCGCTCTGTGGCGATGGTATCCGGGTGTTCGGCTCCGAGAATTCGTGTCTGGTCGGCTGCTGCGCGTTCGAGCAGTGCAATGGCGTCGGTGGTGCGGCCGGCGTGCTGGTAGGAGACGGCGAGGTTGGCGCGGGCGAGGACAGTGTCGGGGTGGTCGGGTCCGAGGATGCGTTCGCGGTCGACGATGACGTGCTCTTGGAGGTTG
>Ga0193743_1000493_pt1 | contig 31051 bp, 38 predicted proteins | sample L2c2metaG_FD_143038 | JGI IMG/M metagenome (GOLD analysis project Ga0193743, IMG submission 143038) | Soil microbial communities from a riparian zone of the East river system, Colorado, United States - L2c2 | ecosystem: Environmental > Terrestrial > Soil > Riparian zone | place: USA: East River...
ACGCCGGGTGCAACGACGTGCCTGCCGCGACGATCCGGCCGTAGGCCTTGATGCGGTTGCCCGACAACTGCACCCGCACCGATTCCATGCGAGGAACGTCGTGGGCCCGCCAGGTCAGGATCGCCGGCCAGGCGTCCTCGATTGGCTCGGAGCGGGCTTCTGCACTCACCCCTCTACCGTAGGCGACGGACCCGCCCGTTCGTAGCCGCCTGCCGAACTCGCGCCAGATCGAGATCTAGTCGCGGACTCGAGCGCCACCTCGTCGCTGATCAACGGCTGCGGCATCCGGCGGAACCGGTCGGTGCCGGGCTCCGACAACCACACGACGAAGGCCAACGCCGCGTCCAGGATCAGCGCCAGCGCCGTCACCAGGAGCGCACCGACCAGCGCGAGGTAGAACTGGCGCACCTTGATGCCGTCGATGAGGTAGCGGCCGAGACCGCCGAGGCTGGCGTACGCGGCGATGGTGGCCGTCGCCACGATCTGCAGCGTGGCGGTGCGCAGGCCACCGAGGATGAGGGGCAGCGCGTTGGGCACCTCGACGCGCAACAGCACGCGCGACTCCGTCATGCCCATCGAGCGGGCCGCATCGACCACCGCTCGGTCGACGTTCGCGATGCCCGAGTAGGTGCCGGCCAGCAGCGGCGGGATGCCCAACAACATCAGCGCGATCGTCGGCGGCACCAGGCCCAGTCCCCACAGCAGCACGCCGAGCAGCAGCACACCGAGGGTGGGCAGCGCCCGCAACGCGTTGACGCCGGTGACGACGAGGAAGGTGCCGCGGCCGGTGTGCCCGATGAGCATGCCGATCGGGATGGCGATCAGGGCCGAGAAGATCACCGCGACGACGGTGTACTGCAGGTGTTCGAGGATGCGTGCGGTGAGGCCGGCTGGACCACCCCAGTTCGCGGCGGTGAAGATGTAGGACAGCGCCTGCTGCAGGAAGTTCACTGCGCCGCCGCCCTTGTTTCCCCCGTCGCGTCGCTCGCCCGTGCCGTTTCCCCCGTCGCTTCGCTCGCCCGTGCCGCTCGACGGCCCACCTGGCCGGCTCTGGTCCATGGTGTCGCGGCCTTGCCCGCCAGCATGATCAGGGTGTCGACGACGATCGCGAGCACGAAGATCGCGATGATGCCCGCGATGATCTGGTCGCTCTTGTCGGCCTGATAGCCCTCGGTGAACCAGGTGCCAAGGCCGCCGATCCCGATCACGGAACCGACCGACACCATCGAGATGTTGGTGACGGCGACCACGCGAAGGCCCGCGATGAGCACCGGAATGGCCAGCGGCAGTTCCACTTTCAGGACGCGGACGAGCGGACGGTAACCGACGGCGGTGGCGGCGTCCAGCACGGCGGGCGGCACCGCGTCCAGCGCCTCGGGTACCACGCGGACGAGCAGCGCAACGGTGTAGAGCGTGAGCGCCACGATGACGTTGGACTCGTCGAGGATCCGGGTCGGGATGATCAGCGGCAGCACGACGAACAGCGCAAGGGACGGAACGGTGAAGATGATGCTCGCGGTGACCGTCGTGACCCTGCGCCACAACCGGTTTCGATGCACGAACGCCCCCAGCGGAACCGCGATCAGCAGGCCGAGCACCAAGGGGATCAACGACAGCCGCAGGTGGATGACCGTCAACGCCCAGGCGTCGTCGAGATGGGTGAAGAGGTAATTCATGGCTCCTGCCCTCCGGTGCCCTCTCGCGACTCCTCCCCGGCAGACTTGCGCTGGGTGTCCAGTGCCGCCAGCACGTCGTCGGCCTTGACACCGCCGATCACCTGCTCGGACTCATCGACGGCCACGCCAAGACCCGACGGCGACGACAGCGCGGCATCGAGCGCCAGCCGCAGCGTGCCTCCCGGCCGGAAGAGCGACCCACCGGCAAAGCTGCTGTCGTACAACGTGCTTCCGCTGCGATGGAGTTCGACCCCGTGGGCGTTGATCCACCCGTAGGGGGTGCCGTCGGGCTTGATGACCAGGGCCCACTCCCCCTGGCTCAGGTCCATGGAGTCGATGCCCGGCTCGCCGACGGTCCGGACGTCGTGCAGCGGAAGGCCGGTCGCGTGAAAGAACTGCAGGCCCCGGTAGCCGCGGTCGGCACCGACGAATCCGGCGACGAAGTCGTTGGCGGGGTTTGACAGCAGCCGCGCGGGCGCATCGTACTGCTGCAGCTTGCCGCCACGGCCGAACACCGCGACCTTCTCGCCGAGCTTGATCGCCTCGTCGATGTCGTGGGTCACGAACACGATGGTCTTGCGCAATTCGCTTTGCAGTCGCAGGATTTCGGTCTGCAGCTCCTCGCGGACCACCGGGTCCACGGCGCTGAAGGGCTCGTCCATCAGCAGGATCGGCGGATCGGCGGCAAGTGCGCGGGCCACGCCGACGCGCTGCTGCTGCCCGCCCGACAGCTGAGCCGGGTAGCGGTTGGCCAGCTTCGGATCCAGCCCGACGCGCTCGAGCACCCCGAGCGCGGCCTTGCGGGCACTGCGCCGGGATTCGCCCTTGAGCACTGGCACGGTGGCGACGTTGTCGATGACCTTCAGGTGCGGCATCAGGCCTGCGCTCTGAATCACGTAGCCGATGCCTAGGCGCAATTGGACCGGGTCGACCTTGGTGACGTCGTTGCCGTCCACGGTCAGCTTGCCTGCCGACGGGTCGATCATCCGGTTGATCATCCGCATCGAGGTGGTCTTGCCGCAGCCGGACGGGCCGACGAACGCCGCGAGCGTGCCGTCGGGCACCTCGAGCGTGAGGTCATCGACGGCGACGGTGCCGTCGGGATAGACCTTGCGGACGGCGTCGAAATTGATCATCTGGCCCTATCCCTGTACCGGCTTGTCGAACCCGTTCTCCTGAATCCACTTCTTCGCCGCCTCGTCCGGGTCGATACCGCTGTTGCCCGACGTTTCGGTGTTCATCTCGATGAGGGCCTCGGTGCTCAGCTTGGCGCTGACGGCGTCCAACACCGTCTTGAGCTGATCCGACAACTTCTGCGAGGCGACCAGCGGTACGACATTGGCGGCCAGGAAGTTGTTCTTCGGATCCTCGAGTACCACCAGGCTGTTCTGCGGGATCGCAGGCGACGTGCTGAAGATGTCCGCGGCCGTCACCGTGCCGTCGACGAGCGCACGCACCGTCGCCGGACCGCCGCCGTCGCTGATCGAGACGAAGTTGGCGGGCGCCACGTCGAGGCCGTACTTCGCCTTGAGGCCAGGCAGGCCCTCGGTCCGGCTCTGGAACTCCGACGGCCCACCGAACTTCACCTCCGCGGAGTGCGCCGCGAGGTCTCCGATGGTCTTGAGGTTCCACTTCTTGGCCGTCGATTCGGTGACCGCGACGGTGTCCTGGTCGTTGGCCGGCGACGGCGTCAGGATCGACAGATCGCCGGGTAGCGCACGATAGAGGGCCAATTCGACGGAGGTCGGATCGGTCGCCTTGGTCTGCTTGTCGAAGTACTGCAGCAGGTTGCCGGTGTACTCGGGGATGAGGTCGATGGAGTGATCCTTGACCGCCGGGATGTAGGTCTCGCGGCTGCCGATGCCGAACTGCCGTCGGATGTCGAAACCGTTGGCCTCCAGCGCCTGGGCGTAGATCTCGGCGATGATCTTCGACTCGGGGAAGTCCGCGGAGCCCACCGCGATCGACTTCAGATCACCCGAGATCTCGCCGCCGCCGAGCGGGTTGGAACTCCCGCACGCCGTGGCGATGAGGGCGAGGACCGCTGCGAGTACGGCCAGCCTTCTCCTGTGCACGGTTCGTCGCGCGGGGTTCATTTGAACGTCCTTTCGGCGGCGCCTGCTTTCCGCGACCCTAACGGCACTCAAGGGATGTCGCCCGGCTTTACCTCGTGCTGAGCGGACGGATCGCCCCGCAAACCGAGTGACACACTCACGCGATGACATCCAACGACGTTTACGAACGGCTCGGCGTGCTCGAGCATCTCGTCCAGCACCTGTACGAGAAGACGGGGATTCCGATGCCTGATCTGCAGACGCTCGCCCGATCCGAGGTGTCGGCCCACGTGCAGCAGCTGCTCGCCTCCGGCGACAAGATCGGTGCCATCAAGGCATACCGGGACGCGACCAACGTCGATCTGGCCACCGCGCGCCGGATCATCGAGTCGCTCTGACGCTTCGACGATCAAACCGGTACCGCTGGTTTCATTCGCAGGCCCGACGGGCAAAGATGGAGCCATGAGTACCGACCCGAACGTGCCGCCCGTCGAGCCGGGTCCGCCCGGGCCCCTCGATCCGATGGCCGACGAGCCGCCGCTGGACGCACGCGCGCCAAAGCCGCCGCCACCCGAGAACGCGGTGAAGTTCACCAGGGCCGGCGCCCTGTGGTCGGCGCTCATCGTCGGCTTCCTCATCCTCATCGTGTTGTTGATCTTCATCGCGCAGAACACCGACTCGGCCAGCTTCCACTTCCTCGGCTGGAACTGGAGTTTGCCGCTCGGCGTCGCCATCCTGCTGGCGGCGGTGTTGGGCGGACTCATCACCACGCTGGCCGGCGCAGCCCGCATCGTCCAGTTGCGGCGCGCGGCGAAGAAGAACTACAGGGCCGCCCTGAGGTAGCCCACCTGGTCACCGGATCGACACCAGGTCGTCGATGGAGTCGTTCGGTAACGGGCCGTCGACCACCGCCGTCACCCACGCCGAGTTCAGCGTGATGGACCCGTTGTGGTTGTCCAGGAATGCGGTGTCGGCGGCGTCGCGTCCCGTGCTGATCCGCACCAACGTCTGCCGCGGTGCCAAGAGCGTGGCGTCCACCACCCGCCAGTGACCGTCCACGAACGCCTCCGCGACGGCGTGGAAGTCCATGGGCTCACAGCCCGGTGCGTACACCGCGACCAACCTCGCAGGCACGTTCACCGCACGGAGCAGGGCGACCACCAAGTGCGCGTAATCACGGCACACACCCCGCCCGGCGAGCAGGGTGTCGACGGCGCCGTCGATCGGATCCGACGAGCCAGGCACGTACTGCAACCGGGTGCCCACCCACGACGACACGTTCTCCAACAGCGTGGCGGGGTCGGTGTACGAACCGAATTCAGTGGCGGCGAAGCCGAAGAACTTGTCCGCTTCGGCGTAGCGGCTGGGCCGCAGATAGGTGGACATGTCGATCTCGGTCACGGGCGCGGGCTCGGCCTCGCCGATGATCGTCGCGCTGTAGCTGGCCAGGAGACTGCCCTCGCCGCCGTCGAACTTGTGGATGCGGTTGCCGTGGTCGCCGACGATCTCGTTGGCCTGTATCTCCTTGCCGTTCAACGTGAACGACAACGACTCGGTGACCTCCGCGCCCGGTTGCGGGGCGACCGCGATCTGGAATTCCAGAGTGGTCGGGTCGGCGATCCAGACGTCGAGTTCGACGCCGACGTGACGCTTGAGGGTGCTCGGCGACGGCGTCGCCTCGTCGGGCCCATCGAGCCTGTCGCGTCCGCGCAAGGTCCATGACGGCATCGTGACCGCCTTTCCGTCAATGGGGATTCTCGCGTCAGCGCGAGGATTCGGCCGAGAGTTACCCAACTCAGGGCCTAATCAAACCGCAGACGGAGGCCGACGGCTCATCCGAGTGCTACGAGAGGGCGGTCAGACCCATCGCGATGAGGGGCGCGACGGCCTCGCCGACCTTGTCACCGTCGTCGGTGCCACCGCCCATGCGCGCACGGAAGTGGATGCCCGCGGCGATGATCGCCAGCTTGAAGTACGCCAGCGCCATGTAGAAGTCCCAATGCACCAACGGCTGATCGGCGGCCAGCGAGTAGCGATGCGCCAGTTCGTCGGCGGACGGGATCAGCGGCGACGACCATGCCGCGTTGGCGTGCACCATGTCGAACATCGGGTGCCGGTACACGCACATCAGCGCGGCGTCGCTGAGCGGGTCGCCAAGCGTCGACATCTCCCAGTCGAGCACCGCGCGCACCTTGGTGGCGTCGACGGCGTCGAGCATCGTGTTGTCGATGCGGTAGTCGCCGTGCACGATCGAACTGCGGCTCTGCGCAGGCAGTGCCTCACCGAGTTTGGCGTGTAACAGCTTCACGTCCGCGTCGCGCGGATCGTTTTCGTACCGGACCAGATCCCACTGCGAACCCCACCGGCGCACCTGGCGTTCCAAATATCCGCTTGCCTTGCCGAAGTCGCCGAGACCGACGGCCTCCGGGTCGACGGAATGCAGGTCGGCCAGCACCTTGATCAGCGCGTCGACGCAGCCGTCGATGACGCCCTGATCACCGAGAGCCTCGAGTTCCTCGGCGTAGCGCACCACACGGCCGGGGACGTACTCGACCATCTGGAACGGCGCGCCCAGCACCGAGTCGTCGTTGCGCATCGTCACGGCGTGCGCCACCGGCACCGGGGTGTCCTCGAGCGCGGCGACCACCTTGTACTCGCGGGCCATGTCGTGGGCCGACGGCGTCAGGCCGTGCAGCGGCGGGCGCCGCAGCACCCACTTCGACGCGTCGTCGAACACCAGGAACGTCAAGTTGGAGCGGCCTCCGGCGATGAGCTCCGCCCGCAGCTCACCGGTGCGCGGCACACCGATGGACTGCAGGTGGCGGTCCAGCGCGCCGAGGTCGAGACCGTCCAGCGTCGAAGAGGTCATCGGAACTGTCTACCACTCGTTCGATTTCTCTTCGCGGAAGCGCTCATCGCCAGGTCCGCGGCAGCAGATCCCATACGTGCTCGACGCCGTTGACGCCACCCACGGCGAGCCGCCCGGTGCTCCGCGAGGAGAGAAGCCTGGTGATCGAGGCGTAGTCGACGTGGAACGACAGCAGCCGCTCGGTGCCCAGGATCTGGTGCAGCAGCGCATTGATCACCCCGGCGTGGCTGAACACGGCGACGGTGTCCTCGTGCTCGCCCTGCGCGACGAGATCGTCGATGGCGGCCCGGGTTCTGGTCAGAAATGCCGACTCGTCCACGCCGTTGGGCAGCTGGCCGGCGACGAGCCGCTTCAGCTCTTCCGGGTTCTCCACCGCGAGTTGCTCGACGGGGATGTACTGCGCGAGGTCGCGGTCGTACTCGGCCAGCCGGGCGTCGATCTCGACCGGCAGACCCAGCGCGGCCGCGACAGGCTGGCCGGTCTGGACGGCGCGACGCTGCGGGCTGCTGACCACGTGGGTGATCGGAAACCGCTTGAGCGCGTCGGGCAGCCGTTGCGCCTGCTCCACGCCCTGGTTGGACAGATCGGGATCCGAACCCTGACCGGGTTCACTGCGGCGAGGTAGCGCATGTCGTACCAGTAGCAGTTGCACCGTGCCACGATATGGCCCGTGCGCGCATTCGCCTGCCCGGGTGATCCGGGAGTCCGGACGCGACCGACAGTCGGCCCGATGAGCGCTTGCGCGTAGAGCAGGGAGTAATCAGATGGGCTACGCGGACCGACTCTTCGACCTGACCGATCGCGTGGTGCTCGTCACCGGTGGCAGCCGCGGGCTGGGGCGCGAGATGGCGTTCGCGGCCGCCGAGTGCGGCGCTGACGTCATCATCGCCAGCCGCAACCTGGAGTCGTGCGTGGTCACGGCCGAGGAGATCTCCGCGACCACGGGTCGGACCGCATTCCCCTACCAGGTTCACGTCGGTCGCTGGGATCAGCTCGACGGCCTGGTCGACGCCGCCTACGAGCGATTCGGCAAGGTCGACGTGCTGATCAACAATGCGGGGATGTCGCCGCTGTACGACTCGTTGTCGTCGGTGACCGAGAAGCTGTTCGATGCCGTGGTGAACCTCAACCTCAAGGGGCCGTTCCGGTTGTCGACGCTGGTGGCCGAGAGGATGGTGGCCGCAGGCGGCGGATCCATCATCAACGTCAGCTCCACCGGGTCGCTGCGCCCTGCGCCGGACATGTTGCCCTACGCCGCCGCCAAGGCCGGGCTCAACGCGCTGACCGAGGGCCTGGCCAAGGCGTACGGCCCGACGGTGCGGGTGAACACCTTGATGGCAGGACCCTTCCTCACCGACATCAGCAAGGCCTGGGGGCTGGACGGGGCCGACAACCCGTTCCGACACCTGGCCCTGGGACGTGCCGGTGAGCCGAACGAAATCATCGGCGCCGCACTGTTTCTGGCGTCCGACGCGTCCAGCTTCACCAGCGGGGCGATCCTGCGGGCCGACGGCGGGCTGCCCTGAGAGCGCTACCCGTCGACGGCGATCGACTCCACCAGTCGACCCCAATCCGGGTACTTGGACACCTTCGCCTGATGCAGCGCGAACACCTTGGCACCGATGTCGGGGTCATCGTCGTCGGAGAACCGCACCGCCGACAGTCCCGCCACCCTCGGCAGGATCACGTCATCGCCCGCAAGGTGCACCGGATCGTGCATGTACTTCTCGAGATCGGCCAGGCCGTCGATGGCGACGACGTAGCCAAAGGTCGAGCCGGTCGGGTCGGCGAACTCGGGGCCGACCGACGCGAATGCCACCCACGGCAGACCGGCCGTTCGGCGCAACGCCGCGAGTACCTCGATGCGCTGCTCGGCGGTGGTGTCGTCCTTCAGGATGAGGCGTAACACGTTCAGGATCATGACCGGTGAAACCCGGTGTGCCGTTGACCTGTTCCCGCTACGGGGTGACGATGTTGAAGCCGGGGTCAGGTCGGTCCAGCACGCCCATCAGCGACGGCAGCGCGTCGGCGTCGCCCGTTACGTCCAGGCCCGGCGACGTGGTGTCCCCGGCGGCGAACATCAACAGCCGCAGCTTGTTGGCCAGCGTGACGGTCGCTGCAGCGGTCGAGGCGTTGGCCTGCACCTTGCGGTAGACAAGCACGCCGTTGCGCAGCGTCAGCCGGTAGTTGGTCGCGACGTCGCTGAACGTCACGTCGATCGCCAAATCCAGGTCCCACGAGCGTGGACCGTTGACGCTGATCGCGAAGCTGTCGAAGAGCTGCTCCGGCGACAGCTGGGAGAGCATCGACATCGACGTGGTCTGGGTGGCCACACCGAAGTTGCCGTCCCGCAGCTCGGTCGCTCCGGAGAGAAAGAAGTTGCGCCACGTCGCATTCTCGGCGCCGTAGGCCAGCTGTTCGAGGGTGTCGGCGTACAGCGTCCTGGCTCCTGCGTGGTTCTGATCGGTGAAGATGGCGTGATCCAGCAGCGTTGCCGCCCAGCGGAAGTCGCCGTCGTCGAAGGCGCGCTTGGCGAGTTCGACGACCCGGTCGATACCGCCGATGGCTTCGACGTAGCGCGGTCCGATCGCCTCGGGAGGGTGCGGCCACAGCCTTGCCGGGTTGCCGTCGAACCAGCCCATGTAGCGCTGGTAGACCGCCTTGACGTTGTGGTTGACCGACCCGTAGTAGCCGTGGGCATGCCACGCCTGTTCCAGCGCGGGTGGCATCCGGAAGTCCTCGGCGATCTCGACGCCGGTGTAGCCCTGGTTCAGTAGCCGCAAGGTCTGGTCGTGCAGGTAGGCGTACAGATCTCGTTGCAGGGAAAGGAATTCGACGATCCGGTCCTCACCCCAGGTCGGCCAGTGGTGCGACGCGAACACCACGTCGGCGCGTTCGGAGAACGTGTCGATGGCCTCGGTCAGGTAGCCCGACCAGCCGTGTGGGTCACGCACCAACGCCCCGCGCAGGGTCAGCAGGTTGTGCAGATTGTGGGTGGCGTTCTCGGCCATGCACAGCGCGCGGAACTTGGGAAAGTAGAAGTGCATCTCCGCGGGAGCCTCGGTGCCGGGCGCCATCTGGAACTCGATCTCGACACCGTCGATGGTGTGGGTCTCGCCGGTCTCGCGAATGTCGAGCGTAGGGACGATCAGGGCGATCTCGCCGGTGGAGGTGTTCTGTCCAAGACCGCAGCCGACCTGCCCTTGGGGTCCTCGCGCCAGCACGGTGCCGTACATGTAGCCGGCGCGCCGGGTCATCGCCGTGCCGGCGTACACGTTCTCCTGCACGGCGTGCTCGGTGAACCCCTCGGGCGCGAGCACCACGACCTTGCCCGCATCGACGTCGGCCTGGTTGGTCACGCCAAGCACGCCGCCGAAGTGGTCGGCGTGGCTGTGGGTATAGACGACCGCCACGACGGGACGGTCGCCGCGGTGGGCGCGGTACAACGCGAGCGCCGCCGCCGCCACCTCGGTGGAGATCAACGGGTCGATCACGATGACGCCGCTATCACCCTCGATGAAGCTGATGTTCGACAGATCCAGGCCGCGGACCTGATAGATCCCTTCGACCACCTCGTAGAGTCCCTGCTTGGCGGCCAGGGTGGACTGCCGCCACAGGCTGGGATGCACCGAGGTGGGCGCGTCTCCGGACAGGAACGCGTAGACGTCGTTGTCCCACACCACCCTTCCATCGGCGGCCTTGACGACGCACGGCTCCAGTGCCGCGATGAAGCCGTGGTCGGCGTCGGCGAAATCGCGGGTGTCGTCGAAGGGCAGCCCCGTCAGGTGGTCGGCGTGCGCGGCTTCGATGACGGCGGTGGGCGGCTTCTGATCCATGCCGTCGACATTGCCACCCGAGGGCCACCGACGGACCCGATCGACACGATATTCACCCGACCGTCAATCGGGTCGCCCGGTGGTTGACTGTGCCCATGACCGCAACGCCTGGCACCGGTTCGATCACCACCGCCAGTGCCACCGCGATCGGCGTCGGCGGAATGATGGGCGCCAACCAGGGGCATGTGTTGTCTGAGGCGGGGCTCGCGGCGATGGGCCACGTCGGCTTCGTGGTGATCGGGATCGCGGCGCTGCTGGCCACCGCGTCCGGGGTGAACGCCACCATGTACGGCGATGCGAACCTGGCCTTCATGGTCGCGAAGGCGGGCGAATTACCAAGCGATTTCACCCGCGGGGTGTGGCGCGGCGGCACCGTCGGCATGCTCGTCGCGGCGGCGTTGACGGCGTTGTTCGTGGTGTTCTTCCCGCTGTCGGCGGTGGGTTCGATGGCCAGCCTGGCGTTCCTGATCGTGTACGGCACGGTCAGCGCCGGGCATCTGCGGGTGCACCGCGAGACCGGCGCCAAGCCGTGGCTACTGGTGGTGGCTGTGGTGCTGAATGCCGCACTGTTCGCACTGCTGCTGGGGTACACGATCCACACCGGGCCTGCCAGCACGTGGATCACGCTGCTGGCCGTGCTGGCGCTCAGCTTCGTGTTCGAGATCGTCTACCGCAAGCGCACGGGCCGCTCACTGAAGGTGGAGCACTAAGCCAGGTACTCAGCACGGGAGATCTCGTCCTGCCCGTGGCCGGCGGCGACCGCGGCGTCGACGTGCCGGCGGAAGGACTCCAGCGCACCGGCTTCCACGCCGGCGTCCCGCGACGCGGTGATCAGGTGCCGCAGCGACGCCGCCACGGATGCCACCGGGGCGCTGCCGTCGTCGTGGCGATCGTCTTCGACGCGCTCGGCCAGCTCGGCGAAGATCGGCGGCAGGATTCCGACGATGCCCTTGGCGTGCGGCAGCAGTTCGCGTGGCGCGATACCGTTTGCCCGGGCCACCGCCAGGGCGTGCAGGAATCCACTGACCGAGGTCCAGAACACGTCGAGCAGCGACATGTCGTAGGCGGCGGCACGGCCGTGATCCTCGCCGAGCCAGGTCGATTCACCCAACGCCGTGAAGACCGCGTGGTGGGTCTCGAAGATGTCCCGCGGGCCTGCGAAAAGGATGCTGCCGCTGGGGGTTCCGATCGTGGTTGTCGGGGTCATGATGGCGCCGTCGAGGTAGCGGCCGCCGATATCCTCGACGAGCTTGGCGGTGAGCCGGGACCGGTCGGGAGTGTCGGAGCTGAGACCCACGATGACGTGCTGATCGACGGCGCCGCCCGCCGCAGCCAGGACGGAGTCCACCGCGTCGTGGTCGACGACGTTGATCAGGGTGAGGTCGCTTGCGGCGACCGCCGCCGCCGGGTTCGCCGCCCAGGCGGCGCCGATGGCGCGCACACCGTCGGCCTTGGACTCGGTGCGGTTCCAGACGGTGGTGGGCGCGCCGGCGTCCAGAAGCGCCCGGGTCAAGGCCTGCCCCATCGGCCCCAGGCCGAGCACGGTGACCGACGTCATGCCGCGGCCTCCGGGTGCTTGATGCTCTCGACGACGCGGGCGAGACCGTCGCTGCCGTGGCCGGCGTCGATCTGCCGGTGGATGAGGCGTTGCACCATGTCGACCACTTCGGTGCTGACACCCTGACCGCGGCTGGCCTCGACGATCTCGCTGATGTCGGAGAACAGCAGGCTCTGCTGGCCCGGCAGCGTGTAGTCGCCGCCGTCGACGATTTCCGCGTAGTCGCTCAACACCGGAAGCACCGCCTGCAACCATGCGGTCGCGCGGGTGGCGAATTCCTTGGCCGGCACACCGGCGGCGCCGACCATCGCCGCACCGTGGAAGAATCCCGCGAACATCACATACATCCCGGCAAGCAGGGCGAGGTCGTACAGCGATGCCATTCCGGCGTCGTCGCCGAAATACTCCGGGCGACCCCATGATTCGAGAAGGTCGCGGTAGTCGTCGTAGAGCCGCTGCGAACCGCTGTAGAGGACGCTGGAAGCTGGTGATCCGATCATCTCCGGGACGGCCATGATCCCGCCGTCGAGGTAATCGACACCCGCGGCGGCCACCCAGGTGGCCAGTTCCCTGGCGCCGTCCGGCGAGGTGGTGGTCAGGTTGATCAGCCGGCGTCCGGTCAGCCGGTCCGCGATCGGGTCGAGCACCTCGTGCACCGAGCGGTGATCGAACAGGCACACCACGATCACGTCGGCGGCGTCGACGGCCTCGCCCGCCGTGGTCGCCGCGCGGGCGCCGGCCTCGACGAGTGGAGTCGTCCTGCCGGGGCTGCGGTTCCAGACGGTCGTGGAATGTCCGGCGCGGATCGCGGCGTCGGCAAGGGCCGAGCCCATCTCACCCAATCCGAGGAAACTGACTCTGCGCTGTGTGGCTGTCATGTCACCATCGTTGACCCGACGCGGAGTTTTCGACAAGTACCCACTAAAAAGTGCGATACTTACTATTCGGAAAGTATTGGCCGTGACCTGCGAGGAGGGTGCGTGTGACCGCGTTGGGGCGATTCACCTGCGAGCTGGACGCGGCGATGGCCGTCATCGACGGAAAGTGGAAGCCGCTGATCCTCTGGGAGCTGAAGGAAGGACCCACACGGTTCAACGCACTGCATCGCAGCCTGACCGGCATCTCGCAGAAGATGCTGAGCCAGCACCTCAAGGAGCTGCAGCGCCACGGCGTGGTGCACCGCGAGAGCTATCACGAAGTGCCGCCGCGGGTGGAGTACTCGATGACCCCGGCCGGTGAGGAGCTATTGGAAGCGCTTGGGCCGCTGGGTGATTGGGCGGTCAAACACATCGGCCTGATCTGTACTGCCGATGTGAGCTAGCTTCCCGGACTCGGCGGCAACGGATCGAGCATGTCGACCCGATCACCCTGCCACTGGTAGTGCACGGTGTAGACCGGGCCGGCACAGGCCGTGCAGGCGTTGCGGCCGTCCTTGTAATCGAGCACGACGGAGTCGTCGGCGGTTTCGTCCTTGTTCAGCGACGTGAACGGATACGGCGTCGGGGTCGCGGTCCCGACATACTCGCCGTTGTGGAAGAGCAGCGCGTGGTCGGGTGAGCTGCCCGTGGCGCCCTGGACTGTGACGAGTGCAGTCGACAGCGTCGCGCACGGATCGAAGTTGCCACCGTATGCGTTCGGGTCCCACGGGGCGTCGATGCCGCGGATCGCCGGGGGCAGCGAGCGCATTGCCAGCCCGATCTGCGGCGCCGTGAGATTGACGCCGCATTCCGATCCGGGTGGCGCCGCACTGGCCGTGGGGGATGCGGCAAAGACCATCGACGCAGCCAAGACCGCAAGGCTCGTCGTCACGGCGGGCAGCACGCCGGGATGTCTACCCTCCGGCCCCGCCGGGTAAACACCCGTTGTCATGGCGACCGACTGGCCAGCCACTGTTCGCCGCGCCGCTTCGACGCCTGCGCCAGCCACGCATCCTGAATCAGCTCGGTCAGCTCACCGACCCCGATCCGGTGCAGTTCGCCCGCCCGCACCAACACCGACGGATGCCCGTCGAAGTGGTCCGTGGTGAAGAACGGCGACTCGGCGTCCTGGACCAGGGCCAGCTTGTCGGCCTCGGATTCCACCCAGATCACGATGACGTCGGGGAACGGTGCGTCCCGGCGCGCGTTGCGGAAGAACACGAAGGACTTGCCACCGACCTGGTAGATCGGATTGCCCTTCGGGCCCTCCACGCGGGTGACGTGCGGCATCGCGACGGCGAGCCGGTGCACGTCGGCGACCCGGGCGGGGCGGTCAGACACGATGCAGCGTCACCTCGGAGAGCGCGGCGTCGGACACCGTCGCCGTCATGTAGGTGCAGAACGGCTGGCGCCTGCGGTCGGTCGGTGAGCCCGGGTTGAGCAGGCGCAGACCGGTTTCCGCGGTGGTGTCCCACGGGATGTGGCTGTGCCCGAACACCAGCACGTCGGTGTCGGGGTAGAGCCGCGCCATCCGCGCGTCGCGCCCGCCCGAGGCCCCCGTCTCGTGCACGACGGTGAACCGCACTCCGCCCAGTGTCACGTCGGCCCGTTCGGGCAACCGACGGCGTAACTCGTCGCCGTCGTTGTTGCCCCAGCAGGCGACCAAACGTTCGGCCCGGTCCTCGAGCTGATCGAGCAGCGACGGCTCCACCCAGTCGCCGGCGTGCAGCACCACGTCGGCGCGTGCCACCTCGTCCCACACCACGGCGGGCATGTCACGGGCGCGCTTGGGCACGTGGGTGTCGGCGACCAGCAGCAGGCGCATCAGATCGATTGCAGCAATTCGGCCATCTTCGGCATGATCGCCTGCAGGCCCTTGAACGGCCGCATCATCACCTTGAACGAGACGATTTGTTCGTCGTCGTTCCAGGCGATCAGGTCGACGCCGTTGACGTAGACGCCGTCGATGGTGGCGGCGAACTCGAGCACGGCGGACCGTTCGCCGAACCACTGGCCGACGTACCCGAAGTCCGTTCCGGCGAACAGTTTCGCGGCGGCCCGCAGGTACATCGCAGTCTTGGCGCGACCCTCTTGCGGGGTGAAGACGGCGGGCGAGTAGAACACGGCGTCGTCGGCGAGCAGGCCGTCCAGGTCCTCAATCCGGCCTTCGGAAGGATCGCTTTCGATGATGTCGATCCAGCGTTGGATCACCGACGGTGTCATGCCACCATCCTGGCACTACGAGTGCGCCCGAAGGGATTCGAACCCCCAACCTTCTGACCCGTAGCTTGGCAAGGTCATGACGAGGGTGACTTCCTGCGTGCGCGACGGAGGAAGATGAAACCGATGATTGCGAGTGCGCTTCCACCTGGCACAGGAGCGGTTATCACCGTGTATCCGATGCCCTTGAGGATGCCGAGTTCGATCGCGTTCGGGATCCTGATGCCTGGCCCGGTGGCTAGCTGGGCGTTCATGATGTTCTGGTCCGAACCGGTGAAAGTCGCGTCGTCCAGGTGCGATACCGCGCTGCCGTCTTCCCACGGATCAGGCGTGTAGAGCGGCACGAGCGCGCCGTAGGCCGTGACGGCATCGACGCCGCCGAAGTACAGGCCGCCGTTGCCCCCCGTCAGATTGGCGTCGAATGCGGTGTTCCACGTGTAGTCGGGGCGGATGGCTCTGTTGCCGTTGATCGTGGAGATGAAGCTGTCGTACACCGTCCATCCCCGACCCGTGTTCGAACCTGCCGATCCGACATAGGACATGAACCCGAAGGTATGCATCAACTCGTGCAGCGCCACGGTCGTCAGGTCGTACTCGGTGCTTCCCACCGAGTCAGCGAGCGCCCATGGGTAGCCGAAGTTCCAGTCGATCTCTCCGTCGGCCGCCGCGCCGTTGGAGTCGATACCGGAGATGAGCTTGTTCTGGACAACGGTCCGCCAGAAGCCGGGGGCGGAACTGATGAGCCCGCTTCCGGCCGATGCCAGGATGCCGTCCTCTGGTGAGTTCGTTGCGCTGACGTCGTAGGTGAGGGTGACGGCCTGGGTGACCAGGAGGTAGGCGTTATAGCCAGCGGCCGCCTGCTCCAGTGCCGCACGGCGATCGTCGGTCCACAGGTCCGAGCCCGTGGTGTAGTTGAACGCGAACTTGATTGCGCCCTCGTTGACCAACGCGCCCGCCGGCGTCCCAGCGCCGCGGAACAGATCGAGCAGGTTGACGTGCAACCCGAGATCCTGGGCCATGACGACGAATGAGTCGACGCCGGTGAAGCCTGCACCGGGGGTGTAGGTGAAGCTCCCGTCGGAGTTGAGCTGCACGCTGCCCGACGCCGGGCCTTGAACCAATCGGTAGACGATCTGATCACCCTCGGGATCAACCGCATCCACGTGACCGGTCACCAGCGTGTCGGACAGGCCGGTGAGCAGAATCGGCGCCACCGTCGGGGTCTGGTTGAGCAACGTGCGACGCACCGCGAATGCGGCGCCGTTCAACAGGTCCTTGAACGGATCCGCCAACGGCAACTGGGCGACGAACGCTTGCAGCGCCCCAAAGAACCCCGCGATCTGATCACCCAGAACCTGCTTGTCCGGGGCGACGACCTGTAGCGCCCACGGAATGACCGGATTGGTTTCCGTCACCGCCGGCGCGGACACGAACGCTGCGGCAGGCGCGCTGACGAACGCCGCCGATGACGACACGCGATCGGCGACGCTGCTCGGCGTGGACGAGGACGCGGGAATGGAGATCGACGCGGACTCAGACGAAGGCCCCGCCGAGGACGAAGAGGAGGACGACGATTCCGACGCCGTAGATGACCCACCCGAGTGTTCGGCACTCAACCCGGTGGAGATCTGATCACCGGTCTGAATGCTGCCGGACTGCAGAGAGCCTGTGTTGGTCTGGGCCGTGACCGCAGTCTTGTCGTCGGCATCACTCTTCGAACTCGTCGGCGACGAGGACGAGGACGAGGACGACGAGGACGACGAGGACGACACCGAGCTCTTCTCATTGGAACTCGAGGACGACGACCCGACCGCGGTCTGCCCGTCCGAAGCGGCCGACGAACTCGAACTCCCCGCCGGGGAAGTGTCCGATCCAGCGCCGCCAGCCGACGATCCGCCCGAATCCGAGCCATCCGAGCCATCCGAGCCATCCGATGCTGACGACGATTGGCCGGAATCGTCGGCGAGGGCGACACTCACCTGCGGACCAGCCACTGACACACCGAACAGCGCTGCGCTCACACCCGCTGAGGCGGCACCGAGCTGCAACCACCGCCGAACACCAAAGCTCTCCGCCCGACGAAGACTCTTCGACCGACGAGCACGATGCCTACCCCGACCGCCCGCTCTCCCACTCGCCATATTCTGACCCCCGCGTCAATTGTTGGTATCCCAAGCTAACCCGCCGCAGCCAGGAGCGCAGCGAATTGGATTCGACGATTTCGGAAGTGTGCGTCGCCGCCTCGGTTGAGCACAATCAACCCGTTGGCGGCGCTAGATGGTGGCGTCGCCAACGGGAGCCTGAATATGGGGAGATGAGAGAGAGCAAACCACGTCATCCGTTCGGACGAAGTGAACCGACTGGATTCGGCTGACGCAGGTTCACGTGGATGCTCATGGGGGGCGTGGCGCGCTTTTTCGCCAACCGGCGGCGATCTCACGTAGCCGAGAGTTCTCTGAGTGCGCCCGAAGGGATTCGAACCCCCAACCTTCTGATCCGTAGTCAGATGCTCTATCCGTTGAGCTACGGGCGCATGGTATTAAATTGTCGCACTGACGCAGGTCAGCAGTGGCGGAGGCGAGAGGATTTGAACCTCCGGTCCGCTTTAAGACGGACAACTCATTAGCAGTGAGTCCCATTCGGCCGCTCTGGCACGCCTCCTGAACGATCCGAGGGTACCGGATTCATGCTTTAGCCCGGAACCGCCGAGGCAGAAGCGTACACAGCCAGGTAATGGGAAGGCAAAGCGCGGCTGAAGGACCCGCCCCGCGGTCCCCCTAGACTGTTCGGGTGACCGCCCGCCTGCGCCCCGAGCTGGCCGATCTGCCCGCCTACACGCCGGGCAAGACCGTGCCGGGCGCCATCAAGATCGCGAGCAACGAGACGGTCGACGGTCCGCTGCCCAGCGTGCGGGCCGCGATCGAGCGGGCCGTCGACGGCATCAACCGATACCCGGACAACGGCTACGTCGAGTTGCGCGACCAGTTGGCGAAGCACGTAGACGAGGGGCGGTTCGCGCCAGAGCACATCTCGGTGGGCTGCGGCTCGGTCAGCCTGTGCCAGCAGCTGATCCAGATCACCGCGTCGGTGGGCGACGAGGTGATGTTCGGCTGGCGCAGTTTCGAGATCTACCCGTTGCAGGTCCGCACCGCGGGGGCGACCCCGGTGCAGGTGCCGCTGACCGACCACGCGTTCGACCTCGACGCCATGCTGGCCGCGGTGACCGACCGGACCCGGCTCATCTTCATCTGCAACCCGAACAACCCGACGAGCACCGTCGTCGACCCCGACGCCCTGGCCCGGTTCGTCGCCGCGGTTCCGTCGGACATCCTGATCGTGCTCGACGAGGCGTACGTCGAGTACATCCGGGACGGGTGGCTGCCGGACAGCTTCGGGCTGGTCCGTGCGCACAGCAATGTCGTTGTGCTGCGGACGTTCTCGAAGGCCTACGGACTGGCCGGCCTGCGGGTGGGCTATGCCGTTGGCGATCCCGACGTGATCAGCGCGCTGAGCAAGGTCTACGTGCCGTTCACCGCGACGAGCGTCTCGCAGGCCGCCGCCATCGCATCGCTGGACGCCTCCGACGAACTGCTGGCCCGCACCGACGTCGTCGTGGCCGAGCGGGCGCGGGTGACCTCCGCGCTGCGGGACGCGGGCTTCACCGTGCCACCGTCGCAGGCCAACTTCGTCTGGCTACCGCTTGCCGAGCGCACCTTGGACTTCGTCAACAGTGCCGCCGACAACCGCTTGCTGGTGCGGCCCTACGGTCAGGACGGGGTCCGCGTCACCGTCGCCGCACCGCACGAGAACGACGCATTCCTAGACTTCGCCACCCGCTGGATCTCCAACTGAAAGGACGCCGACCAATGAGCGACCTGCGCGAGACCTTCGCCGAACTCACGGCACGCGACGGGCAGATCCCGGACGCCGAACTCGACGCCTTCTGGGCGACGCTGGAGCCGCTGACGGTCGACGAGCTGCTCGGCGAGTGGAAGGGCGGCGCGTTCGACACGGGCCACCGGGTGAGTCGACTGCTCGCCAAGGCCAACTGGTTCGGCAAGACCATGACGTCGGCGAACGACGTGCTGCCCATCGTGTGCCTCGACGAGAACGGCGCGAAGTTCAACAACGAGAAGCTCAGCAAGGGCGAGGCCAGCCTGTGGATGGAGGAGTTCCACGGTGAGCTGACCGCCACCATGGTCTACGACGGCCAGGCCATCCACGACCACTTCAAGCGGATCGACGACGACACCGTGATGGGCATCATGAATGGCAAGGCCGGGCTGCAGGACGGCCGCTACGGCTACTTCTACCTGCAACGGATCTAGCGGCTGCGGCCGGTGTAGGCGAGCAACCGGTCCAGCGCGTTCGCGTCGGCGGCCACGTCGATCGGGTCGTCGAAACCGACTCCTTTGCGGCCCTCCGGCGTGATGATGGTGCGGCACAAACCCAACACGTACTCCGACAGGTCGTCCGACGCGTCCACCTGGTGGCCCGTCGTCGCCGCGTAATCCCAAGCGTGGACCAGGAATTCGATCGACAGGACGCCCGCCATGACCTTGGCGGGCGCTTCGTTGGGGCCGATGGAGACCATGCCGTCGAGGCCGCGCCGCCGCCACGCGTCCATTGTCGGACGCGCCGCGGTCATCACCCGATGCTCGACCGACGCGCCCGGATCTTGCTCAGTGAACTGGGCACCTGCAGCCCCGCCGATGGAGACGATCGAGTTCATCAGGTGATCGGTCAGGCCGACGACGTCGAACTCGCGACACGGCGTCTGCTTCGCGTTGTCGTCGGGACCCAGCTGGGCCAGCACTCGGTGCAACACGGCCAGGCTCGCGTCGGCGCTGTCGATCTCGTCGGCAGGCATGTCGGTGGGCATGCGCTCACGTTAGAACCCACGTGCGCCTATCGTTGCCCAGATGAGGACGCGAGTTTTGATCGCCGGGGCGGCGCTCGTGCTCGCGGCCGGCATCACCGCCTGCGAGCGCAGCACGCCCGGCACGGTGGCGATGACCACCGAGCCGGGTGCGAGCACCACGCGCACCTCGACACGGCCGAGCACGTCGTCGCCCCGCACGTCCTCGCCCCGCACGTCGTCGCCCCGCACCTCGTCCAACGTTCCGCCACCGTCGAACTCCCTGACGATGACGTGTGAGGAGTACATCGACCTCGACTCGGACACCCAGACCGCCGTCATCGAGGAGATCGTCGCGCAGGAGGGTTCGGTGATCGGCCCGCAGAACACGGAGATCGCCAAGACGCTTGCCGACGCGATGTGCCAGTTCATGCCCACCAGCACCGTCAACGAACTCCTCCTCGGCGGGTCGCCCCCGTAACCCGTTAGCCTGCGGACATGGGTGATACCTACCAATCCCTCGCCGTTGACGTCGACGGCCACGTCGCGCAGGTGACGCTTCTCGGCCCCGGCAAGGGCAACGCCATGGGGCCGGCGTTCTGGGCCGAGTTGCCTTCAGCGTTCGCCTCGCTCGACGCCGACCCCGACGTCAGGGCCATCGTCCTGACCGGATCGGGCCGCAACTTCAGCTACGGCCTCGACCTTCCCGCGATGGGTGACACGCTGTCGCCGATGCTCGCCGACGGCGCGCTGGCCAAGCCCCGCGCCGAGTTCCACACCCGCTTGCGGTCGATGCAACAGTCCATCACCACGGTCGCCGACTGTCGCACGCCCGTGATCGCGTCGATCCACGGTTGGTGCATCGGCGGCGGGGTGGACCTGATCTCCGCCGTCGACATCCGCTACGCCAGCGCCGACGCGAAGTTCTCGGTGCGCGAGGTCAAGCTCGCCATCGTCGCCGACGTGGGCAGCCTGGCCCGGCTGCCGCTGATCCTGTCCGAGGGGCACCTGCGCGAACTGGCGTTGACGGGCAAGGACATCGACGCGGCGCGGGCCGAGAAGATCGGTCTGGTCAACGACGTCTATGCCGATGCAGAGGCGTCACTGGCCGCCGCGCACACCACCGCCAAGGAGATCGCGGCCAACCCGCCGCTGGTGGTGCAGGGCGTCAAGGACGTGCTCGACGAGCAGCGCACCGCCCAGGTCTCGGCGAGCCTGCGCTACGTGGCGGCGTGGAACTCGGCGTTCCTGCCGTCGAAGGATCTCACCGAGGGCATCACCGCGATCTTCGCCAAGCGCGCACCCGAGTTCACGGGCGAATAACCCGGAACCACAGGCTGGTCAGCGTCGCGGTGTGCGACCGGCTGATCTGCTCCAGCCGGACGCGCGCTCCACCCGGACGCTCGAACAGCCGGGTGCCGTCGCCGAGCATCACCGGGACGATGCTCACCAGCACCTCGTCGAGCACTCCCAGCGCCAGGCATTGCGCCGCGACGTTCGCGCCAAGGATGCTGACGAACTCGTCGCCCGCCGCCGTGGCGGCGGCATCGACGGCGTCGTTCAGGTTGGACACGAACGTCACGCCGGGCTCGGGGGTGACTTGCGGGCGGCGGGTCAGCACGACCTGGGGGCCTTCCCAGCCGCCGCCGAACGCCTTACCCTCACCTTCCCGGCCTCGAAGAGGATCGTCCCCGCCATAGGTCCGGCCACCGACGAGCAGCGCACCCACCTGCGGGATCAACTCGTCGACCACCGGATTGGGCCCGAGATAGTCGGTCAGCCAGGACATGTCGCCGCCGGGCCCGGCGATGAACCCGTCCAGGGACATTGCCGCCGAGTACAGAAATCTAGCCATGCAGGTGCTGACCCCGGTCGCCGCTGGAAGTCATCGCCCGCGCCACATCGACGCTGAACCAACACGCGATCGCGTGGACCAGCAGACCGACCGCGACCGCGATGAAGTCGAAGACGCCGACCCAGGGTGGCGTCGCATTGCCGATGTCGATCAGGTGGCTGATCGCGTGCAGTACGTAATGCGCCGTGGCGAAGGCCAGGGTCGGCACCCGCCAGCCCGGCCATCTGATGGCGGCGAGGTACATCAGCCCGAGCGGCAGTTCGAAGCTGGCGAGGTCGAAGATGTAGTGGCCGTTGCGAACTCCGAAGCCGCCGAAGGTGTCGAACATGAAGCCGGGCGCGAACAGCATCACCAGGCCGACCACCGTCGAGTAGATGCCGTAGATCACCAGCACGGCGACCACGACGCGGGACTTGAATCGAATGTCCATGGGCGCAGACTACGACCCTCGAAGGGTTGGATCGGGGTTCATGTGATGGACCGCGGAGGGGTACGAAGCTGGCCGCTCGCCCTCGCAGCTTCCCGCCTCGATCAGCTCGGTCACCGCCGCGACGGTTGCCCGCAACGTGCCGCCATCCGACCCGGCGATCCGAACCGCCCATCCAGCCTGGTTCGGCAGGTCGCTCACCGCAAGATAGACACGCCTGTTCCCCGTGAGCACACTGAGCGATTCGAGGCTTGGCGATAATGCCGTCATCGTCTCGTCGAACCCGCCACCGACGACGTACACGGTCCCGAAGGCCGTCGGCGCACGGCGGACCCGCGGCATCGTCTCGAGCACCTGCGCATCGAGTGCGAGGAGCGTTCCATCCTGGGCGGCGACGGCGACGCTGGACTCGTAGCTGCCGAATGCCTCGTCCGTCAGGTCGGGGTGGAGCACCACGGCGTCGACGATCACCGCCCGTCCACCCGGCTCGACACACACCTGCGTGCGCTGGCGATAGCGCGCGTGCGCGGTGAGGATGCGCGGCGAGGGGTCGAACAGCAGCCGACTGCTTACGTCCACCCGAAGGCGCGTGTCCTCGACCGCCGGCTCACCGCCGCGAACGCCGCTGACGATCGTCGCACCCTGGCCACGGACCACCGCCGACCCGCCGTCGACCACCTCGATCCGCTGCCTGACGACATCACCGGGAATGACGGTGCCTGCGCAGTTCTGGATGGTCACCGACCCCACTCCGGGCCGTGCCCGGTCGGTGAAGACCCGCCCGATCAGCAGTGGCCACCGGTAGCGGCGCCGGGTCAGGGCGGTGCGTCCGCCGACACCTGCGAACACGAGGTCTAGGGCGTTGCCGGAGCCGGTGCTCACACGAACAGCACGTCCCGTTCGAGCATGTCCATCAGCGCCCCGATCCCCTCGCCGCTGCTGGCGTTGGTGGCTACGACGGGCCTGCCGCTACGCACCTCGTTGGCCTCCTTCAGCATCAGGGGCAGGTCGACGCGAACGTAGGGCGCGAGATCAATCTTGTTGACCACCAGCAGATCGCACCGGACGACACCCGGTCCGCGCTTGCGCGGGATGTCGTCGCCCCCGGCCACATCGATCACGAACAGCCAGTAGTCCACCAGATCGCGGGAGAACGTCGACGCGAGGTTGTCTCCACCGGATTCGAGCAGAATCAGCTCGGTATCGGGGTAGGCGGCCTCGAGTGCATCGGCGGCGGCGATGTTCAGTGACGGGTCCTCGCGGATCACGGTGTGCGGGCAACCGCCGGCTTCGACGGCCCGTACCCGTTGCGGGTCGATCAGCCCGGAGCGGCGGATCCGCTCGGCGTCCTCCGCCGTCACCAGATCGTTGGTGATCACGCAGACCGAGCGTCCGCGGCTGGCGAATCCAGCGAGCAGCGCCTCGATGAGCGCGGTCTTGCCGGATCCGACCGGTCCTCCGATGCCGATGCGCGCGGCTCTCATCGCAGCATGTACTTTCTCGAAAATGCCACGGTGGCAGCGGGTTCGGCGGTGAGCAGCTCACCGTCGGCGCGGACCTCGAACGTACGCGGATCAACCTCGACGTGGGGCAGCGCGTCGTTGCGCACCATGTCCTTCTTGCGCAGCGCGCGCACCGACTTGATCGGCAGCACGTTCTTGCGCAGCCCCAGCTTGTCCGGAACGCCCGCATCGATCGCAAGCGAGGACATGAACACGAACCCCAGTTCGGCCGCCGCGTCGCCAAGAGCACCCCAGTTGGGGCGTTGGATGATCGGCTCCGACGACGAGATGGATCCTGCCGCGTCGCCGAGTGCCGCCCACGCGATCATCCCGTTCTTGAGTACCGCCCTGGGTTTGACGCCGAAGAATGCGGGCTGCCAGATCACCAGGTCGGCCACCTTGCCGGTCTCGACGGAGCCGATGTGCGCGTCGGCGCCGATCGAGATGGCAGGGTTGATGGTGAGTTTCGCGATGTAGCGCTTGACGCGTTCGTTGTCGGCGAAGGCCGTCGTCTCCTCCGGCAGTCGCCCGATGCGCTGCTTCATCACCGCGGCGAGCTGCCAGCAGTTGGTGATGTTCTCGGCGAGCCTGCCCATGCCCTGGGTATCGCTGCCGAAGATCGAGATGGCTCCCATGTCGTGCAGGAAGTCCTCGGCGACCATGGTAGATGGGCGGATCCGGGCTTCGGCGAACGCGATATCCTCGGGCGCTTCCCAATTCATCAAGTGGGCGATCATCGTCATCGGCACACCCTCGTCGAGCCCGGTGACCGTGTAGGGATTGGTCGGGTTGGTCGTACCGGGAATGACGTTCTCGTGACCGACGCACCGGATCAGGTCGGGGGCGTGTCCTCCGCCCGCGCCTTCCACGTGATACATGTGGATCGTCCGACCGCCGATCGTCGACAGCGTCCGTTCGGAGAACCCGAACTCGTTGATCGAGTCGGTGTGCAGGTGTACCGCGAAGTCGGCGGAATCGGCGGCCTGCAGCGTCTTGTCGATGACGGCCGGCGACGCCCCCAGGTCTTCGTGGATCTTCACCGCGCCTGCACCGGCGGCCACCGACTCCAGGACTGCCGCCGGATCGGAGGAGCCGCGGCCGAACGCGACGAAGTTCATGGGCGTGTACTCGCCTGCCTTCAGGAACATCCCGAGGTTGCGGGGGCTTCCGGTGGCGACTTCGAATGTCGGTCCCAGCGACCCACCGATGAGGGTCGTGGTGCCGGTCGACAACGCATGCTCGACCTGCTGCGGCGAGATCAGGTGCGCGTGGGTCTCGATCGCCCCGGCGGTCACGATCATGCCCTCGGCGGGAATCGGCGTCGTGCTGGTACCGACGACCAATCCAGGCGTGACGCCGGGCATGGTGTCAGGGTTGCCCGCCTTGCCGATGCCGACAATTCTGCCGTCACGGATGCCGATGTCCGCCTTGATGATTCCGGCCACTGCATCGATGATGACCGCATTCACGATGACGTAGTCGAGGGCACCGTCCGACGGCTTCGACGACGGGCGGTATCCCTCACCATCCCGCACGGACTTGCCTGCGCCGGCGAGCAGCTCATAACCGGGCACCGTGTCATCCCGTTCGACCTCGACGAAGAGGTCCGAGTCGGCGAGGCGGATCCGGTCCCCCTTGGTGGGACCGAACATGCGCGCGTAGGACTGCCGATCGATCGTTGTCACTGCGCTTTCAGCCTTCGCGCTGAGCGGCAAGTGCCGCTTCGAGGGCCCCACCTGCGTCGAGTGGCCCGTTGACCACTCCCGAGAAGCCTTGGGCGACACGATCACCAGCGATCGGGACCAGCTTCACCTCCACGGGGATACCGGGTTCGAACCGCGCTCCGGCACCGGAGGCCACGTCCAGCTTGTGGCCCCATGAAGCGCGGCGGTCGAACTCGAGCACTGGGTTGGTTTCGAAGAAGTGCGACTGGCTACGCACCTGGATGTCCCGGTCGCCGCGGTTGACGACGGTCAGTGACAGTCGCTCGGCCCCAGGGAACAGGTCGACCGGCTCGTCGCCGACGATGATCTCGCCTGGGCGGATGTCGTTCTCCCCGGCGATGATCGGGTCGATCAGCGTGACGAGCTTGGTCCCGTCCGGGAACGGAGCATCCAGCGCCACGATGCGCACCATGTCGGGCACACCCGGTTCGCACTGGTCGGCCGAGAGCAGCGCCGCGGCGTGGTCGATCACCTCGTCGTACGCCATGTTCTTCCGCGCCGCGAGCATCACCTCGTCGGCCAGCAGAGCGACCGCTTCGGGGTGGCTCAACGGGATGCCTTCGCGGAGATTGCGTCGCGCCAGCTCTGCGGCGTTGAACACCACGAGGCGCTCGATCTCGGTGGGCGTCAGGTTCACGCGATCTCCTTCACGTACGGGTTTTCAGCTGGCGAACAACCGCACGCCATCGTCGTGGCGCTCGGCCGCGATGTCGGCGTAGGCGGTGAAACCGGCAGGCTCGGCGGGTGGCTGGCGTTGCAATAGATCGAGTAGCAGCGGGGTCGTATTCGTCGCGATCCGCTGGGCGCCGAGGTGCCCGTAGATTCCGAGACGCAGTGCGGCACCGGTGATTCCGGAGACCACCTGCCATGCCGCGACGGCCTCTGCCGTTTCGAGGGTGAGGCCCGCGGCACGTAAGCAGACCGCCTGGGCCACCGCAAGGTGACCGGGAGCGGCCCCAGCGAGCACCTGGCCGCGGTAATCGACGACACCAGGGTCGATCACCGCGGCGAACGTTGCGAGGGTGGCGGCACCGGCGCGGCGGGAGGCCTCCCGCAGCACCGACATCGTCGCGATGGCCTCGGCGAAGGTGTCCACTGCGGAAGGGTCCGGCACGGCCCAGGCCCGACGCAGCAGGACCCGGTCGCGCCGATGCCAATTTCCCTCGAGCTGCTCAGCGACGAAAGCGCTGACATCGCCCTCGTCCTGCACCATTCCGTCCCGGTAGGAGCCTTCCAACCCCGACGAGAAGGCGAACCCGCCGGACGGGAATGCACTGTCACCGAAACGGATGGCGGCGAGCAGCTGTCCAAGATCAGTCATCGAGCGACTCGACCCGCCCACTCTCGAGCAGCTCGGCGATGCGGGCGGTGTAGTCGGATTCGGGTCCCTCCAGGTGAACCACGACGGTGTCATCGCGCTGGTCGGCCTTCCAATGCAGGTGCCCGGCGAGCAGGCCGAGTCGCAGCGCCGCCCCGACATCGTTGGCCCGCAATGTCATCGTTCGTGGCGCCCCGGATCGCACGACGACCGCGCGATCGGGCTCGAGCAGCAACACCGCGCCATCGGCAAGTGCGCTGCCCCGCGGCAGCACGATGGCGTAGTCGGTGCCGGCATCCGATGTCGCGCGCAGCCGGCTGCGATCGAGGTCGTGAACATCGAGGTGGAGGTACTCGACGGCATGCTGATGGCGCAGTTCGTGCAGACGATCGGCGACGGCCCGGTCCGTCACCCAGCCGACGATCCCGTCAAGGATCCGCAGGCCGATGCGGGCACCAGTCACGACGCGGTCTTCGCGGCGACCGGTGCGATCCTGCCGACCACGTCGGTGTTCTGCTCCAGCGCATAGCCGAACTGCAGGATCTCGGGCTCCGCGAACGGCTTTCCGATGATCTGCACCCCGAGCGGAAGCCCGTCGGCGGTGAACGCCGCGGGAACCGACAAGGACGGCAGTCCGGTGACGTTGGCCGGCGCCGACAGGCGCACGTAGGCGGGGGTCGCACCCTCGACGGTGCCGTCCCCCCACCTGATGAAGGGATCGGACCGCAGGGTCGCAGCCGCGACCAGGGTGGGAGCGAGCAACACGTCGATCGAGGAGAACATCTCCGTCCATGCCGCCTGGATCAGCGTCCGTAGGCGCAGCGCGTTGATGTAGTCGGTGGCGAGTTCTGCAGCGCCGACCTCGAGAAGCGTGCGGGTCTCGTCGGTGAACTTCTCCGGAGAATTGCGGAGGTAGTCCATGTGGTAGGCGGTGGCCTCCGGCATCATGATCGCCCACTCGGTCGAGATGATGTGCTCGGCCATCGGGATCCTTACCTCGACCAGCTCGGCGCCGAGCGCCTCTAGCGTTGCGGCGGCGTTCGCGGCCGCCTGCGCCGCCTCGGCGGAGATCTGTTCGGTGTAGTAGTTGACGGGGATGCCGATCTTCTTCCCTGCCACGCCTGCGGCGATCCCGGTCACCATGTCCGGCACCGGCACGTCGACGGTGCCCGGATCGGTGCGGTCGTAGCCAGACATCGCAGCCATCACCAGCGCAGAATCGACCACGTTGCGGGTGAGCGGGCCCACGTGGTCGAGAGACCACGACAGCGACGCGACTCCGACCCGCGAGGCGCGCCCGAAGGTCGGCTTGAGGCCGACGGTGCCACACAGCGCCGCCGGGATGCGGATCGATCCGCCGGTATCGCTGCCGAGAGCGACGTGCACGACGCCGCTGGCTACCGCTGCTCCCGAACCGCCGCTGGAACCGCCTGGTGTGCGGTCCGGTGCCCACGGGTTACCGGTGGTGGGAGTGGTGGCACCGTAGGCAAATTCGTGGGTGTGGGTCTTGCCGATCAGGACCATTCCGGCCTCGTACAGTTTCGCGACGGACACCGAATCGGTATCGGGTACGTAGTCGGTCCGCTGGGCAGAACTCGACGTGGTACTGACGCCGGCGGTGTCGTAGAGATCCTTGACCGCGAGCGGAATACCGTGCAGCGGGCCCCGGTAGTTGCCGTCGCTAATCTCCTTCTCGGCGATCTTCGCCTGTTCGAGCGCGAGTTCCGGTGTGATCGTGGCGAATGCGGTGAGCCTGGGTTCGACCTCCTCCAAGCGCGCCAGCGACGACTGGGTGACCTCGACCGGCGAAACCTCCTTGGCACGGATCTTCTCGGAGACCTCGATCATGGGAAGTTCGTAGAGTTCCATAGCGGTATGCCCTTCAGTCCCAGGACGCCTTGAAGGCGACGGCCGGGGCGGTCTCGCCCAGGCTCGGAGTCGAGGCCTTCCGAATCAGCGCGAGCGTCGATGCGTAGGTCTCGTAGTTCGCCGCCAGACGATCCGACGAGATGTCCAGCCCGGCGTACTCGAACGCGGCGGACACCTGGGCCTCGGAGGGCACGAATTCAGAATCCGACATGGGATCTCCTAGGAATGAACTGATCTGACCGGTACGGCCGTCCGTCCGAAAAACTCCAGACCTGTTACGGCCAGTTGACTACGAATCGGGGTCACCCAGGTTCAGGGCTTGTTTCATCGTCATTACGCCAACGCGCGAAGTCTGGCGATGCGGATGTCCGAAAAACTTGGCGGTGGCGGAGGGATTTGAACCCCCGGACGGTTTTACCCGTCTCTCGCTTTCAAGGCGAGTGCATTAGGCCGCTCTGCCACGCCACCGCCGACAAGCGTAAGGGGCTCCCGATGAGCGCGCGATGAGCGCTTGCGCGAAGAGCCAACTATCTTGCGCGAAGAGCCTGAATCAGACCCGTCCGAGCCTCGCGGGCGTCGGGTCGGACTTCAGTGCCACCCCGATCCGGCGGCAGTTCTCCCCCATCGCCGCGACCTGCGCGCGCGACAACCTGCCGAGGAAGTGCGCGCGCACTCCACTGCCGTACGTCGCCATCGCCTCGTGCAGCCGCGTCCTGCCGTCTTCGGTGACGAGGGCCAGGACACCGCGACCGTCGTCCGGGCTCGAACACCGGCGTACCAGGTTCTGCGCCTCCAACCGGTGAATCTGGCGCGTCACTCTGCTCGGCAACGACATCAGGTCGTCGGCCAGGTCGCCCATCCGAGCCGACCCCGTGGCTGACCTGTCGAGCACGTCCAGCAGGCGCACGTCGTTGAGCGTCAGGTGGTGTTCCTCCACCAACGACTTGTTCAGGGTGGCGTACAACCGCAGCGCGGAGTCGAGGAAATTTTGCCACGCCCGTTGTTCAGCTATGTCAAGACCGGGCATCGCACTTGCCGTGCGCCCCGCGATGATCCCCTCCATGGCGTAATGGTAGGAGACTTTCCCGCGGGTAGTAGCGTTATGGAAATGCGTGCCATCGTTGTCGAAGACAAATCTCGGCTCGTCTGGCAAGAGGTGCCTGCCGTTGCAGCTCAAACGGGCGAGGTAGTGATCGACATAATTAGCGCTGGTGTCAATCGCGCCGATCTGCTGCAGGCCGCCGGAAACTATCCGCCGCCGCCTGGCGCCAGCCCGATTCTGGGTCTCGAGGTGTCCGGACGCATCGCCGAGCTGGGCGCCGGCGTAACCTCGTGGTCCGTCGGACAACCGGTGTGCGCTTTGCTGGCAGGCGGTGGTTACGCCGAACGGGTGGCCGTTCCTGCGGGACAGGTGATGCCCGTCCCGGAGGGCGTCGCGCTGGACCATGCCGCAGCGCTGCCCGAGGTCGCGTGCACGGTCTGGTCGAACCTGGTGATGACGGCGCACCTGTCGTCGGGCCAGCTGGTGCTGCTGCACGGCGGAGCCAGTGGCATCGGCACCCACGCCATCCAGGTCGTCCACGCCCTCGGCTGCCGGGTGGCGGTGACGGCGGGCTCGACCGAAAAGCTGGCGGTGTGCGTCGAGCTCGGTGCCGACGTCCCGATCAACTACCGCGACGAGGACTTCGTCGAGCGGGTCAGGGCGGCGACCGACGGGGCAGGCGCCGACGTGATCCTCGACATCATGGGAGCGGCCTACCTCGACCGCAACGTGGACGCGCTGGCACCCGACGGGCGGCTGGTCATCATCGGCTTCCAGGGCGGGGTCAAGGCGGAGCTGAACCTCGGCAAGTTGATGTCCAAGCGCGCGGGGGTGATCTCCACTGCGCTGCGGTCCCGGCCGGTCGACGGGCCGTCGAGCAAGTCGGCCGTCGTCACCGAGGTGGTGGCCAACGTCTGGCCGATGATCGCCGACGGCCGAGTGCGCCCGATCGTCGGCGCCGAACTGCCCATCGAGCAGGTGGGCGAGGCACACCGACTGCTGTCCTCCGGCGAAGCACACGGGAAAGTACTTCTGCGCGTTGGCGGTTAGCCCAACGACGCCAGCGCGCGGACCAGCTGATCGACTTCGGCCATCGTCGTGTAGTGGGCCAGGCTCAGGGTGACGGCTCCGCCGATGTCGTTGACGCCGATCACGTCGAGCACGCGCGAGGTGGTGTTGGAGACCGCGAGCACACCATTGTCGGCCAGCCGCTGGATCACTCGTTCGGCAGGCACGCCGTGCACCGCCAGGCTCAACACCGGTATCCGGTCCTCGGGCTGGCCGATCACCATGACCAACGGCAGCGAACGCAGCGAGGCAAGCAGA
>Ga0193743_1000494_pt1 | contig 31036 bp, 23 predicted proteins | sample L2c2metaG_FD_143038 | JGI IMG/M metagenome (GOLD analysis project Ga0193743, IMG submission 143038) | Soil microbial communities from a riparian zone of the East river system, Colorado, United States - L2c2 | ecosystem: Environmental > Terrestrial > Soil > Riparian zone | place: USA: East River...
CTGATCGGTGATGGCTCCGGCAGAGAGTGAGGTGGCGGAGTTTTCGATCTGCAGCCAGCCATCGAGGGTGCGGCCGTTGAAGAGGGGGAGCTGCTCAGCGAAGGAGAACTTGCTGAGAGCGAGACCGGCGATGGTGGATCTTGCGATGAGGGAGGCGAAGCTGCGGCGGGTGAGATGCGGCATTGGGGGAGTGTAATGCGGCTGGGACGTTTTTCTGTTGTTTCTTTAATGTGCTGCGAAAAGCTCGCGGCGGAGAATCGGATTTCTCCACTCTGCAAGACTATGAGGCCGTCCTGTTCCGGTCGAAATGACACTTCATAACAATGTCGAAGGGGCGAAATTTGGCTATTCCTCCTTCGAGTTGTGCGGTCATGAACCACACCGCATGTCCTTCGACTGCGCCTTTCGCGATACGTCTGCGAGAGGCTTCGCTTAGGATGACACTGCCGGCGTGCGGATTTGAGTCCTTCGTGGATCACCTGTAAATTGCGCATTACGCTTCGACCCAAATCGTTCCTCGTAAATCCATCGACAACAATCAAGGATGTCGTGATGAAGCGATTAGAATATGGGAGCGTTTAATTTCACGCTGGTACTGTGGGCGCCGAGTCAGCTCTAGTGGCGGTCTCATTCCGGTCGGCTAAAATCTACATTAACGCAAACTTTCTACGGGAAATTCTGAAACAGGAGATGAAATGGCTACGAAGTCGGGCCTTGCCTTGATCCGCGGTGATATATACAAGGCTTCGTTCTATCAGCGATTGATCTTCGAATTGAAAAAGAAGATATTCAGGGCCATAACGAAGAACGCGCTCCCTCTATTTTGTCGAGCTGAAGACGTCATCAGTATCAGTCCAATACTGAGGGGAACCTATGAACCGGAAATGAATGCTCTTCTCAGCGCTTTGTGCAGCGTCGGATTCAATGATTACCTGTTGGATATTGGCGCAAATATTGGATTGACAACAACTCAGAACGGTTCTCGATTCAAGTCAATATTCGCTTTTGAGCCCAATCCCACCGCATTCGCCGTATTAACTGCCAATTGCAAGCAATTTGGCTTGAAACACCTCAATCTGTACCCCTTTGGAATTGGCGTGCGCGATGAGGTGGTGGACTTACACGTGCCCAAAGACAATATGGGTGGGGCGTATATCGCGGGGGACGAAAATTACTATTCCGAAGAGAGTTTTCGGCAGAACGATGAAGCCAGGAACGATGTTGTCCAGGTACAGATTAAATGCGGGTCTGTGATATTGGGCGAAGTGTTTGAAGCTTTACGCAAATCCAAGCAAACATCAGGTGTTATTAAGATCGATGCCGAAGGGTATGAATTAACAATCCTAAGCCAGATTGCCTCGAGCAAGAGGGAAGGGATTGATTTTGTTGCTGTGTTTGAAAACTGGAAAGTAGCTCTTACTAAGAAAGATGTGCTCGATCTATTTGCGGGGAATGGTGCCGTTTATAAACTCGAGTGGAATATGGGTGGTTTGAATAAGATTCAACAATTCATGCAACTGGCAACTCAAGGAGAGAGATTTAGGGTTACTGACAGTGATCACGACCTTGTCGGTACGGTTATTTATTCTACTAAGCCTCTACTTTGAGCGGAGTGGCTACGCGTATGGCGGGCGGGGTGAATCAATGTTCCCGCATCTCTCAGTTGAGATATGCGGCGGCACCTGGCCGACGGATGGAAGGGCATTCCAAAAGGCTTCAGGATTCCAACGCTCAATATTCCAACGTTCAATCCGCTCCTTGCAGCGTCAACCACTTGCCTCGGTAGCGGTACAGAAACACCGAAGCATGTTCGCCGCCGTATTCGATGCCATGATGGTCAATCGGCGGCGGCTTCGGTCCACCATACGCCCGGTAGTGATCGAGGATGGATTTTCGGTCAACCGCTCGAATATACCAATCGAAAGTTCTGTGGGGATCGTCAGAAAACTTATCGAGTACCAGCGGGTTCGTGGTCTTGCCGTTCCAGAAGACGAGAAGACTTGTGGAGCCCTGCGTTGAACACAGCACAGCCCAATCGGTCTGCCCCGGCTTAGCGAATTCTCCCCGGATTACGTTCTCTTTCCCATCCGTGTATGGCTGCGGAATCGTGCATCCGCGGCGTTCCAATTCCGTGATCAAGTTCTTCGGCAATTCCGGGAATGCTGCTGGTGGGATCCGACGGATCGGATACGTAAGCTGAGACGACGGTTGACTCATGGCTTGTGCGGCTATCGGGAGTGGCAGAATGCAGAAGAGCGCGGCGGCGAGTGCAGTGACGGCAAGCGGAGCGACGCCAGGTTTCATCGTTCACCATCATTGCACTTGCCGCACGATCCCGGCATGCCGCCGTCGAATCCTTGAAGAGAGCGGAAATGACAGGATTGTGGGAATTGGATTCGCCGCCACGCTATGTATTCCGAGGTTGATGCCCTACTTCACTCCCTTGGCTGGATCCCAAGAACCTTGTTCCTTGCGGACGAAGACGATCTGGCCGATGTGGTAGGCGTTGTGAGCTCCGATGTGGGCGATGGTGGAGGCGTTTTCGGCGATTTTTTTGTCGTCGGCGGACTCGACGGCTTTTTCCCAGTCGGTCATGACCTGATCGAACTGCTTGACGAGGTCGTTCCACTGCTCAGAAGTGAAGTTGTTGAAGGTCTCTTCATTGTTGCCGTCGAATTTGGGGTTCTTTTCGCCGTTGAACTGCCTGAGAGAGCGCTTGTTCCAGAAGACGAGGTGATAGGTGAGCTGGCCGACGGAGTGGTTGCCCTTGCCGTCGGTCCAACGAGCCTGCTCGGCGGTGAGGCCGTGGATCGCGGTGTTCCCGGAGGCGAACCAGTCCTGGGCGTCGTGGGTGGTGTGGAGTTGCTCGAGAAGCACGCCCTTGAGAGTGGTGGGCGGCGGCTTGGGAGCGGGGGTCTGGGCGGTGGCGGCGAGTGGGGAAAGGCAGAGAGCGAGAGTGAGGCTATGGACGATCTTTTTCATGCGAGATGGAACCTCCTCGGAAGAAACAGCGGACTAAGCTGTAGTGTCTGAACGCCTGCCAGTTTAGGAGGAGAAAAGAGTTGCTGGCGCGCATTCGGAGCTTTTCCGGCGGAGATTGTGACGAATGGCGCCAGAAGCAAGGACACGCAGGGAGGCCCCTTTCCTCTTCGTCTCGGAAAGTTTCTAGTTGTTTTCTTGAGCGTGGTAGCACTTTGGCGGGCGTTTTCGGCCTGGCAGGAGGTAGCTTTGTGCTCCATAGCCGTTCAGGTGAAACCGCAGATCCTTCGACTCGCTTCGCTCGCTCCAGGATGACACCTCTCCCGACATGAATCCTTGCGTGAGTAGGACAGTGGAGAACCAGTGGGATCGAGAGAGATAATAGGGATGAACAAGTTCGCCGAAGAAATCCTCGGTAAACGGTGCCATGCTGAGCGGATGAGACGACTTCTCCACTGGCCTGCGTTTATGCGTTCCGTTGCGATTGTGATGATGTGCTTTCTGGCCGCTTTTGCGGCGATGGAGGGGAGAGCCCAGAACAATCCGGAGTGGACGGAGCCTTTTCCTCCGCACAAGATTATGGGCAACCTGTACCACGTGGGCGGCAAGGACCTGGCGGCGTTTCTGGTGGTGACACCGGAGGGAAACATTCTGATCAACAGCAATCTGGAGAGCTCGGTTCCGCAGATCAAAGCGAGTATCGAGAAACTGGGGTTCCGGTTCAGCGATACGAAGATTCTGCTGATCAGCCATGCGCACCTGGACCACGATGCGGGAAGCGCCACCCTGAAGCGGCTGACAGGAGCGAAGTACATGGTGATGGATGCCGATGTTCCTGTGGTGGAGGATGGGGGCAGGAGCGACTTCGCCTATGGCCGGGAGAAAGAATGGAGCTATAAACCAGCCACGGTGGACAGGGTTCTGCACGATGGTGATGAGGTGAAGCTGGGAGGAGCGGTACTGGTAGCTCACAAGACCGCGGGTCACACGCGGGGGTGCACGACGTGGACGATGAAGGTCACCGATAACGGGAAGACATACGATGCGGTGATCGTCGGGAGCCCGAATGTGAATTCGGGATACAGGCTGGCCGGCAAGCCGAGCTATCCAGGGATCGTCGCGGACTATGAACGGACCTTCCAGACTCTCAAGGCGTTGCACTGCGATATCTTTCTAGGGGCCCATGGCGGCTACTACGGAATGACTGACAAGTATGCCCGCCTAAAAGCCGGGGACAAAAGAGCCTTTGTCGATCCGGCAGGCTATGCGAGCTATGTTGCTGAAAGAGAAGCGGCTTTTCGCAAGGAATTGGCCAAACAACAGCAACTGAGTGCTCCGGCCAAAGGGTTTTAAGGTCCCTCTTCCAGCCGGGAAAAAAATCGCTCGAATTGCCATCTTTTAACTTGCTATTCGGTATAAGGACGTCTTATAGTTACCGCTAACTTTAAGCTAGTGCCTGGAGGAATGAGATGGCCGCGACAACGATTGCACAGAATGATCCCTTGCATAAGGACATGGAAGACTGGGACGAGTTTCTGAAGGGTCGCTACCAGGAGGGCAAGAGCCAGGAAGAGTTTCGTCAGTATGACGAGACGGCTACTCCGGGAGTGGCGGAGTTTTACCGTCTGAATCATCAACACCAGAGCTTCGATTACGTGATGGCGAAGGAGAAGGAGTACTTCAGCCTGAAGAAGGGCACGAAGACGATCTGGGAGGCAGCGGAGTTTCTGAACACGCTGGTGGACGACAGCGATCCGGACACGGACCTTACGCAGATCGAGCATCTTCTACAGACATCGGAGGCGATCCGGGCGGATGGGCATCCGCGATGGTTTGTTTTGACGGGCTTTATTCACGACCTGGGCAAGGTGCTGTGCCTGTATGGCGAGCCGCAGTGGGGCGTGGTGGGGGATACGTTTCCGGTGGGATGCGCGTACTCGGACCAGATCGTGTTTCCGGAGTACTTCAAGGCGAACCCGGATTACAACCACCCGGTGTACAGCACGACGAACGGGATCTATGAGCCGAACTGCGGCCTGGATAACGTTCACATGTCGTTCGGGCATGACGGCTACATCTACGAAGTGATGAAGCCGTATCTGCCGGATTCCTCGCTTGCGATGCTGCGGTATCACTCGTTCTACGCGTGGCACCGTCATGGAGCGTATCAGCACCTGATGAACGAGAAGGACAAAGAGAGTCTGCACTGGGTGAACAAGTTCAACCCGTACGACCTGTATTCCAAGGGCCATACGAAGCCTAACCTGCAAGAGTTGAAGCCTTACTATGACGATCTGTTCGCGGAGTTCTTCCCCGAAAAGATCGCCTGGTAAGGACGCGTTCGAAACGTTGTCCGAGAAGGTCATCTTTGAAGCCCCGGAGTCTGAATGGACTCCGGGGCTTTTCTGTTTACATCTGAAGAACTTTTTGGCGAGAGTTACCGGTTATTCATGAGGGATTTACATGGGACGTTCATCATGTTTTCATGCGCTCATTTTCCGGATTTCTCGTTTCCCAAATGGGAATAAGTTTCCGCTAACATTCACGAAATTTAATTCATAACTTATTTATTTTCTGTCAATTGGAGATGAATCCTCCAATTCTTTACGTTATCGGTACCGTTCGGTTATTTCGATTGACAGCGCTGAAGCGCAATCAGTAGTGTTTGTGCCGGTCCAGAAAAAACAGGAACCACCGTTCTTTGCGCGAGCAGAGGACAGGGAAAGCTCAAACCCGGCAAGTGAAACAACTAACGGGCAAACAGACGATGCAAGAGAGGCACATTTCAATGAAGAACCTATTCGAGTATGCATACGCCGCTGCAAAGAGGCGTCGATTATCTCCCAGACGTTGTGAGCAAGAGACCTTGAAGACATCTGCCGGAACGAGAGGTTGGCTTGCCTTGGTAACAGCGGTGGTCCTGATGCTGAGCGGTGCTTCGGCGTTCGCGCAGTTTGAGTCAGCTTCGGTGCTGGGGTATGTCCATGACGCCTCGGGCGCGGCGGTGGCGAACAGCACGGTGACGCTGACGAACACGGCTACCGGGATTCAGCAGACAAAGAGCACGGATAACGAGGGCAAGTACGAGTTTGCGAGCGTACAGATCGGCAATTACACCATTACAGCCGAGGCTCAGGGCTTCAGCCGTACTTTGACAGAGACCTTCGCCGTGCAGACGAACGCTCGTCAGCGTGTCGATGTATCGCTGAAGGCCGGCTCGGTCTCCGAAGAGGTGACGGTGACCTCGGCGGCGCAGCTTCTGGATACGGAGACGAGCTCGCACTCGACGGTGATCGGCACCAAGCAGGTTGAGGATCTTCCGCTGAACGGACGCTCCTATGCGGACCTGGTTCTGCTGGTTCCGGGCGCGCGCAAGTCGCTGCTGGAGACCAATGGAACATCGAGTCGCGAGGGCTCATTCAACATCAACGGCCTCCGCTCGGCGTTCAACAACTATATGCTGGACGGTCTGGACAACAACAACTACGGCACGTCGAACCAGGGCTTTGCGAACGAAAACATTCCTCCTTCGCCGGACGCGATCAGCGAGTTCCGGGTAGAGACGAACAACTATTCAGCTGAGTATGGGCGCGTCCCGGGAGCGGTGATCAACGCGTCGGTGCGTCGCGGAACGAACCAGTTCCACGGGCGCGCATGGAACTACGATCGCAACACGATCTTCAACGCAATCGGACCGTTTCTAGCCCCCGGCGCAACAAAGCCGAAATTTATCCAGAACCAGTTCGGCGCAACGTTCGGTGGACCGATCTGGAAGGATCACACCTTCTTCTTCGCAGACTATGAGGGTCTGCGTCGCATCTTCAACAATGCGAATACGACCTCGACCTTGCCGACGACGAACCAGCGTAATGGATTGTTTTATTTCAATGACAATGCGTCGATCCCTACGAACGCGATTCCATTGAAGAACCCTGTTACCGGCAAGAACTATGTTGGCGCGATTCCGCGTGGCGACATGACTCCGTTCGCGCGCGCGGTGCTGGATGCGCTTCCGCAGCCCAACGTGCCAGGGCGCATCGGGAGCAACTATGCGATTACGCCACGCGGGACGATCAACGATGACAAGGGCGATGCCCGTGTCGACCATACCTTCAGCGAACATTTGACGATCTTTGGACGCTACAGCGAGCACCGTCAGGCGCTCTTTGATCCTCCGGGAATTCCTGGACCCGCAGGCGGCAACTCCAACGGCAACGTGAATATTCAGAACCGCAACATCGCCGGTGGTGCGACGTGGACGATCTCGGCCAACAAGCTGCTCGACATTCGCTTTGGATGGTCGCGCAACCTTGGCGGCAAGTTCCCGATCGGACAGGGTCAGCCCTCGCTGCTGGTAGCAAACGGCATCACGGATGGCCTTCCGACCGATCCGCTCGTAGTGCGTACACTGAACGCGCAGTCGGTAACGGGCTACTCGCAGTTTGGAGCGCAGTCGTCGAACCCGCAGTTCCAGAACCCAACGATCTATAACCCGAAGGCGAACTTTACCTGGATCAAGAGCAAGCACTCGATGAAGTTCGGCTACGAGTGGCAGGGTGTCAATACCGAGTTGAATGACTTCAACCCGAGCTACGGTCAGGACAACTATGCGGGTGTCTTTGCGGGCAATGGAGATATCGCAAATTCGAACCGTACCAGCACCGACTCATCGTCCAGCTATGCGGCGCAGCTGCAGGCGGCACGGAACCTTGCGGACTTCATGTTCGGCAACCGCTCCTCGTACTCGCTGACAACGTATGCGATTGTGCACCTGCGGCAGCGGTACAACTTCATGTACTTCCAGGATGACTTCAAAATCTCGCCCAAGCTGACGGTCAACGCCGGTCTGCGGTATGAGATCGTCACCCCTCAGTACGAGAAAGACAACCGGCTGGCTAACTTCGATCCCAACACCAACTCGCTGATCTTGGCTCGGAGCGGCGGCGTTTACAGCCGTTCGCTGGTGAACACGCCACTCAACAACTTTGCTCCGCGCCTTGGCTTTGCATACTCTGCGACAGACAAGACCGTGCTGCGCGGCGGTTACGGAATTGTCTACAACCAGTGGAACCGAGCAGGCGGCGAGAACAACCTGACGTACAACGGTCCCAGCGTAGTCAATGCAAGCATCACGCAGGGAACTTCGGCGGCGAGTGCTCCTTCACCGTCCACCGTGTGCGTCAATGATACCCAGGTACAGGCGAACTGCTTCCGTCAGACCCAGCAAGGGTATGCAGCCAACCTCACCTCACCGGCGTACTTCAATCCGCTGAATGTGCTGTCTCGCTACATTCCACGCAACTTCCAGACCGGCTATGTACAGCAGTATCAGATCGGCGTTCAGCAACAGTTGCCTCACGGCATTGTTGCGGACATTGCTTATGTCGGAAACAAGTCGACGCATCTGCAGGTGCTTGCGGACTATAACCAGGCGACGCCTTGCACTGCAGCCAGCGGATGCGGAACCCTGCAGTCGCGGCGACCTGTCTCACAATTTGCCGGGATTGAGATCGCTTATGGTGCGGGCTCGGCAAACTACAACTCGCTGCAATTCAAGCTGGAGAAACGTGCTTCGAAGGGGCTTTACCTGCTGAACTCGTTCACGTGGAGCCGCTACTTCGACATCTCTTCGGGCCACCTGGAGACGGCGAATGGCGACAACTCGCGCGTGAATTATGCGAACCCGAGCCGCGACTACGGTCCGGGCGGATACGATCAGCCGCTGGCTGATACGCTCTCGATCGTGTATGACCTTCCTTATGGTCATGGGCAGCACTGGGGCGGCTCGTCGGGACGCATGATGAATACGCTCGTGGGCGGATGGCAGCTTACGCTGATCAACACCATGACCAGCGGCACGCCGATCAACGTCACCTATACGCTGTCGTCTTCGTCGCCACTGTACGTCTCCGACCTAGTCACCTACCGTCCAAGCAATCTGACCGGTGGCCGGATCAAAGGAGCTTCGTCGGGACGCGTAAAGACGGCCACTTCACTGAACAATTACCTCATTGGAACGAGCCTCTCCAACCCCACGACGAATCCGTGGGGCAACGTGAGCCGGAACTCCCTCCGTTCGGACGCTTTCTACCAGGCTGATCTTGGCCTGCATAAGGCGTTCCCGCTGTGGAACGAAAGCTCGAAGTTCGACTTCCGCGCAGAGGCGTTCAACGTGCTGAACAAGGTGAATTACTTGCCGTCATCCAACAGCAACTTGAGCAACTTTGGAAACTCGAGCTTCGGGCAGATTACGAGCGCGTTCCCGGCACGTCAACTTCAACTCGCAGCGAAGATCATCTTCTAAGCGACTGCAACCTGCTATGACCTGGCGCCGTGTCCTCATGAACGGCGCCTTTGTTTTTGAAAGCTCGATCTACGGAAGAGGAGCAAAGATGTTTCGAAATGTATTTGGAACGGTCGCGAGTGCAGCGCTCGTGGTTGCAGCCACCACTGGATTTGCCCAGCAGACTGCGCAGGCGGAGCAGGACAAAACAGTTAAGGTGAATCAGATCCAGGTAATCGGCTCGCATAACAGCTATCATTCGGGATTTGCTCCGAGTGAGCGGAAGTATCTGGAGACGAAGAACCCCAAGGCACTACGCGCGCTGGACTACAGCCATGCTCCCCTTCCCGATCAATTGGATGGAGGCGTGCGCCAGATCGAGATCGACGTGTTCGCCGATGCGAAAGGTGGCCGCTACGCACACCTCCCCATCGACGACGCCACGGTGAAGGCGGGATTACCAGCCGATCCGAACTTCGATCCCAAACATGAGATGGATAAGCCGGGCTTCAAGGTGATGCATGTGCAGGGAATGGATGAGCGCAGCACCTGCCATACTTTCGTGAAGTGCATCACGGTTGTGCGCGAGTGGTCGAAGCAGCATCCTCAGCACCTTCCGATCTTCATTCTGGTCGAGACGAAGGAAGACGGCGGCAAGCAGAGAGAAGGCGCGATTGCGACGGAGCCATTTACAAAGCCGGTGTTCGATGCGCTGGATGCGGAGATCCGTTCTGTCTATCATTCAGGCGAGTACATCACTCCGGATGAGGTTCGCGGCAACGCCGCCACACTCAACGATGCGATCCGCGCGGGCGGCTGGCCTACGCTCGAAAAGGCGCGCGGGAAGGTTGTTTTTCTGCTGGATCAGCGCAAGATCGAGACGATCTACACCGACAGTCATCCTTCCTTGAAGGGCCGCGTGCTGTTTACCAATGGCGAACCCGGCAAGCCGGATGCTGCTTTCACCGAAGAGAACAACGGAAGCAAAGAGACCATTGATGCTCTCGTGAAGCAGGGCTATCTGGTTCGGACGCGGACCGATGAAGGCACAGAGCAGGCTCGCACGAACGATACGACGCGGCGCGACCTTGCGCTGTCGACCGGAGCTCAGATGATCAGCACCGACTACCCACCGTCGGAGCCTTCGCAGTGGAGTTCGTTCGTGGTGAAGTTTCCGGATGGGCTGGTTGCGCGATGCAATCCGGTGAATAAGCCGGAGGGATGCGTGGATCGGCTGCTGGAAGCTCCGGCAGGTACAGTCGCAACGAAGTAAAAGCAATTCGGTTGTCATGGAAAGGCGCGGCATTGAGCCGCGCCTTTTTTGTGTAGAGAGCAAGAACCGCAAGTCCCATTCGGCTACGCTCAGGGCAGGCTCTTCGACTTCGCTACGCTCCGCTCAGGATGACACTTTTTGAGGGAGGAGATTCCGCTGGTGCAGATGCAGCTTAGCGCTCCAGCCAGTTCTTGATCTTCGATCGATAGGTGCGGCTCATGGGAATCTTCTGTCCGTTGAGCAGATGCACGCCGTATTCGCCATCGATCTCGGGTCGGACCTCCTTGACGTACTGGAGGTTGACGATGGAGGAGCGATGGACTCGAAGGAAGATGTTCGGGTCGAGCTTTTCTTCGAGATGGGTCATGGTCTCGCGCAGGAGATGGGTCTCAGACTGCGTGCAGATGCGAACGTAATTCTCTTCGGCTCCGATCCAACATATCTCGGTGACGGGAAGAAAGAGAATGCGTCCCTTCGATTTGAAGACAATGCGCGTGGTGTAGGGCGTGCCATTGGGGCTCTTCGGCGCGTTGGCATTCGGGTTCTGCTTCGAGACTCGAATGTGGTCGAGAGCGCGCTGGGTGGCGGAGCGAAAACGCTCCAGGGTAAAGGGCTTCAGGAGATAGTCGACGGCGTGGATCTCGAACGCGCGCAGGGCGTAGCGATCATATGCGGTGGTGAAGATGATGGAGGGCATGACGGGTGCGCCAGCCGCACTGAGCTCGCCGACGACATCGAAGCCATCCATGTCGGGCATGCGGACATCGAGGAAGAGGAGATCGGGTTTAGTGGCGCGGACAAGGGCAATGGTTTCCGAAGCGGTTGCACCTTCGCCAGCAACTTCAATTTCTGGGAATTCGCGCAGCAGTTGCCGAAGCTTCTGCCGTGCCAGGACTTCATCGTCTGCCAGGACTGCCTGAATCATCACGCACCATATCCTGTTGTCTGTTCTATTGGACGCTCCGCGAAGCGGAGAGGGAGCGTCAGGACAACCTGAACGAGGCCGTCTTCGAGCTCGGAGATAGAAAAGCTATGATCGTCGCCATAGTGCATACGGAGGCGATCCTGAACGTTGACCAGACCAACGCCGTTGCTCGCAGCCTTCTGTGCTGCGACACGCAGGCCGATGCCGGTGTTGGTGACTTTGAGGCGCAGGACAGAGCCTTGTGACGACGCATCAATGGAAAGAAGACCATTGGAGCTTAGTCTCGACAAGCCATGCGCATAGGCATTTTCGACGATGGGCTGAAGAATCATCGTGGGAACGATTGCATCGTGCACGTGTGGATCAACGTTCATCTGCTGTTGCACACGCCCCGCAAACCTGCGGTCCTGCATAGCCAGATACATCTCGATGAACTCCATTTCGTCGCTTAATGGGATGAATTGGGCTTCCCCGCGATGCAACGTTATACGCAAAAGCCGACTGAGTTGTTCCAGCATAAGATCGGCAGCGGCAATATCGGTTTGCATGAGGCTCGAAATACCGTTCATTGTGTTGAAAAGAAAGTGAGGATTGAGCTGCATGCGCAATGCGCGCATTTGTGCCTGTACCAGTTGCGATTGCAACTGCGAGGCGATACGCTCCTTTTCGCGATAGCGCTGGTAGTAGCCCACTCCGCGAAAGAGGAAGAAGGCAGACCAGAAGAGGACGAGCGAGTCTATCAACTCAGCATCGAGATGGAACGACAGACGTTGCCAAAACGGCATCGGTGGTCTACCCATCGGAAGACGGGGAAAGAGGATCACCCATATGGTCTCTTCGAGCACACTGGCGAAGAGACTGAGAGGGAGAAAAAGAGTGAGTATGGTCTTGAGATTTGCGCTGTAGATTCTGGATCTCAACGTCCACCAAAGGACCCAGCACAGAACGCCCCAGATAAAAAACTGCGCTCCCCATGCCAGAAGCAGAACCGAGAGCATGACATGCTCTTCGTTCCAGAAGCGCATGCGGGTGTTCCAGTCTTGAAGGGCAAAGAGCAGCCCAAGCGTAGTTGACCCCGAGATAAAGATCAGAGGGTGCATCCACACTGGCTGGTGCGTCTCGTTCTTCCAACGGGTGAATGTCAGTTGCTTGTCCCTCGGCTTTCTACAGTCATCCGATACCGTAGGCGGCCGGCATTATTGTGCATCCATGGATACGCCTTGAGAACAATCCTGCGAAGGGGCTGCGGTTTTTACCGACGGACAGGAGTTCAAGTGGGTAGATGGTATGTAAGCCACGGCGGCAAAGAGGATAAGGGAGATCAGTACCTGTTGTTTCAAGAAAAATGAGTACATCGCAAAGTTCCTCCCGACAGATTGCTTGCCCCAGATGAGATTTCAGACAGAAGGCTGCAGAGGCTCTTCTGCCGGTAAATAAATAGGGGCCCGGTAAGACATCGACGAAATGAATACGATTCCGTCATCCATAAGGGCTAGATCCTTACAGGACGAAAAGGTACCTTGCCCAGCTTAAACTCCAGCTGAACCCATATTCAGGCCGTTGGTCACAAATTCTGCGATTTACAGAGGCGAGGTTTCCCGGGACTGGGGAGCGATGCCGGAACCACGTCCGGTGAGCTGATGGATGAGGTCGGCCTCTCTCTGGCGGTAGGGAGTGCCGTCATGGCGGAAGACCTCGTGAAACCAGATGGTGGGCTGGGAAAGGACATAAGGATGCTGCCAGGAGTCCCAGGGGAGATACGTCTGGGTCTTTCCGGCGACGAGACCCCAATTAATAGCCGCCACGTTTAGTTGTTTCGCCAGAGGGAGGATGGTATCGAAGGTACTGCCGCTGCCACGCGCCATGTATTCGGTACAAATGATGGGTCGGTGAAGGGGTTGAAGAGAACGGACCCGAGCTTCGAACTCCTCGGGCCAGCCATAGTTATGGAAGGTGATGACGTCGCTTTCTGCGAGCTGAATTTTAGTTACGGGGCTCTCTTTGGCCGGGTCGCTCCAATCACCGGCCCAGACGCCGCTGGTGAGGGGCTGGGTGGGGTGAGCGGACCGAGCCCAGTCGAAGGCCTTGGGGAGGAGGACGGCGATCAGCTCGGCCTTATTCTTCGGCTCGCTGAAACGGTTGCCGTTGTTATTGTCGGGCTCGTTCCATATGTCCCAGGCGAGGACGCGGTCGTCTTTGGCGAAGGCAGAGACGACGCCGACGACATATTCTTTAAGGTGGGGCTCGTAGGAGGAGTCGGTGAGTTCAGCAGCGCCGGGACTCTGAACCCAACCGGAGTTGTGGACGCCGGGGATGGGCGGATGCTGGGGACCGAGATGAGGGTTCGATTCCCAGCAGGAATCGAAGAGCACAAGGATGGGGCGGATATGATGACGGGCGGCGATAGCAAGGAAAGCATCGAGGCGGCTGACGAATCCTTTGGGATCCTGCTTCCAGAGCTGGTCCTGCAGGAAGACGCGCATGGTGTTCATGCCGATAGCCTCGGCGAGGCCGAGCTCACGGTCATTGATGGCCGGGTCGAAGGTGGCGGCCTGAAACATTTCGAACTGGTTGATGGCGTTGGAGGGAACATAATTGGCTCCAACGAGCCAGGGCTGGCGGGCGTACCAGGCGTTGGCGGCGTCCTCGGTCCAGCGGCCGGAGGCATTTGAGGGGGATTGAGCCTGGAGGCTTGGGGCCGCGAGAACCGACAGAGCAAGAAAAAAGGCTGAAATACGCATCCGCGCCATGATACGCGAAGGGGTGGCCCATCCGGCCGGTAAAACCATTGAACCAGGCAACAGGGTCGTCCACTGAGATGGATGGCAGCCAGTGACGATCTCGAGGATGGGAACGAAGAAAGAACTGTACGAAATACAAAAGGAATGGAATTATCGGAGGACCGCAGGGGTGGTAACTACACTTTGAAAAGAGGGGCGCCGATACAAAGGTGGCCCCAAGGGCCAGGTTTTTGGATGGGAAAGGATAGCAGCAAAATGAGATGGTTGCGTTGGGTGAGCTTGGTTGGATTGGTCTCATGGTTGAGCATGGCCTGCTGGGCGCAGAACCCGAAGGGGGTCGGGGGAAAGCTGAAGGTCTACTTTGTGGATGTGGAGGGGGGCCAGTCCACGCTATTTGTAACTCCTGCAGGACAATCTCTATTAATTGACACGGGGTGGGGAGAGAATGAAGGGCGGGATGCGGAACGGATTGCCGCAGCAGTAAAGGATGCGGGCGTAAAAAAGATCGACTACGTGCTGATTACACACTTCCACGAAGATCACGTGGGCGGGGTGACGCAACTCCTCGAAAGGGTTCCGGTGGGAGCTTTTATCGATCATGGGCTGAACCGGGAGGAGGAGCCCGCTGCAAACCGGGGATACGCTGCCTATGAAAAGGCGATCGCAGCCAATAAGGTGAAACGCATCCAGGCGAAACCAGGCGACGTGCTTCCGATTGTCGGGATGAAGGCAGTTGTGGTGAGTGCCGATGGCAATCTTATCCAAAAACCACTTGAAGGCGCGGGGGCGGCGAACCCCTTCTGCAAAGGCGCAGAGAGCAAGCCTGCCGATATGACCGAGAACGCACGCTCCCTGGGGATCAAGATTACGTTTGGCAAGCTGCAGCTGCTGGATCTGGGAGACCTGACCTGGGACAAGGAGATGGAGCTCGTGTGTCCGGCAAACAGGCTGGGCAAGCTGGACGTCTATATTGTCTCTCACCATGGGTGGGACCATAGCTCTAGCCCTGCGATGGTCGACGCGATCGGCGCACGAATTGCCGTTATGGACAATGGTGCGAAGAAGGGAGGGTCGCCGTCGGTTCTGGATACGATCGCAGCCGCTCCGGGGCTGGAGACGATGTGGCAGCTTCACTTCTCCGAAGAGGGTGGAGAGGAACACAACACGGCTGAGGAGTACATTGCCAATCTCGAAGGGCAGGAGAAGGGAAATTATCTCGAGCTCATAGGCGCAGGCGATGGCAGCTTCGATGTGTTGAACTCCAGGACCGGCGACACGAAACACTATGCAGCAGCGGCTGGTTCTGTCGCACATTAGAGCGTTGGTTGCGTCGGACACGGTGGCCAAGATACAACCGCAGGTCCCATTCGGCTACGCTCAGGGCAGGCTCTTCGACTGCGCTCCGCTCAGGATGACCGCTTTTGTGGCGCGAATTTCAAAGATTCCGTCCGTTCGCAAAGAAGGGTGAGGGAGCCCGGAAGATAGGCTGTTACGAGCCGTGCGAAATGTTCGACATACGGGGGTCCTTTTGTTACCTTGTGTGAGATGCGATCCGCTGCACCTCGAACTGTGACTACAAAACCACAGGGAAAACGCTACTATCCGACTCCAGCCCTCGAGAAGGGATTGGACATCCTTGAGCTGTTTGCGAGTAATCCAGAGGGGATGACGGTGAGCGAAGTCGCGCGCCGGCTGAACCGCACGATGTCTGAGATCTTCAGAATGCTGCTGTGCCTGGAGCAGCGCGGTTATCTGGCTCAGTCCTCGAACAAGGATCGATATCATCTCACACTGCGGCTGTTTCGGCTTGGACAGGAGCACCCCCCGACCAAACGAATGGTCACCGAGGCCACGCCCGTTATGCACTGGCTGGCGCACCAGATGCGGCAGTCATGCCACCTGGGCATACTGGACGGAGGCCATGTCGTGATCCTGGCGCAGGTGGATTCGCCGGAGTCCACAGGGTTCTACGTCAAAGTGGGGTCCAAGGTGGACCTGATGCATGCCGCAACGGGACACGTCATTCTTGCGCACCAGACGGAGGATGCCCGTGAGAGGGCCATTCAGGAGTGGATGCGCGAGACTCAGAAGAAAAAGCCGTTGGACCTCGATGAGCATCTGGAAAAGATTCGCGCTCGCGGATACGAACGTCGCGCCAGCTATGAAGTGACCGGCGTGATGAACATCAGCTTTCCGGTGCTCAACTCCCAGGGCAACGCTATCGCCGGACTTACTGTGCCTTATGTAAAGCGGATTGAGGACAAGATCGGCGTGCCGGAGATTGTAGAAGCATTGGGCACGGCCAGCCGGCAGATCTCAGAGGCAATGGGAGCACTGACGGAGGAGAACCCGCCAGTTGAGGCTTCTTCGAAGAAGGCTGCGGGGACGAAGGCAAAGAAATAGGGCCTCGCGCGATTCAGAGATCCTGGCAATGACTGGCTGAGGATAGTTGAAAAAGCTTTTGCTTTAAACAAAGGCTGCTCCCTGAAAGATTTGCGATGGCGTGATCAAAATGCAGGGAGTCTTCGACTCCGCTGTGCTGCGCTCAGAATGACGTCCTCTTTTTGTTTTCAGAGTGACATCAAGCTCTCAAAAGTGACGTTGGGTTTTCAGAGTGACGTCTTCTATTGAAGAGCTCGAACACCAGACGATTCCCTATCTGTCCGGAAATGGACAGCCTATTTTGTTTGTGGACAGGATGCCTCTCCTTCTCTCCTTCTAAGTCGTTGAAGATGCTAGGGAACGAATGGCCCATCGTTTGCGTTTGTACTGGATGCGATGGACATTCAAAGACCAGATATCAAACGGAAAAAGATTCGGCAACAGTGGATTGCGGGTGCGGTGGGCTTGGTGGTGCTGGCATTGGCGGCTCTGTTCGTCTCGAAGCTAAAACCAGCTGCGCCTACGGTAGATCGTGCGGTTGTTTGGACAGACACGGTAAAGCAAGGCCCCCTGCTCCGTCAGGTTCGGGGACCGGGAACTCTGGTTCCCCGCGAGGACCGAATTCGGCTGATTCCCGCCGAGACGGAGGCCACCGTGGTGCGGATTCGCGTTCTTCCCGGCGTTAAGGTCGAGCCCAATACGATTGTGATGGATCTGGTGGATCCTACGCTCCAGCAGGAGTTGCTGGATGCCCAGCTGCAGCTTAAGGCTGCCCAGACAGACCTGATGAACGTCAAGGCGAGGTTGCAAAGCGACCTGATGACTCAGACGGCCGGAGCCGCGACCGTACGGGCGGACTATAACCAGGCCAAGTTGCAGGCCCAGACGGACAAATCGCTGTATGACCTGGGAGTCATCAGCGGGTTGACCTACAACGCCTCGAAGGGCAAGGCGGATGAGCTGACGACACGCGATGGGATCGAGAAACAGCGGCTGGTCGTCAACGAGAAGGCCATTGAGACCCAGGTTGCGGTGCAGCAGACCAAGGTGGCCCAGGCACAGGCGCTACTGGCCTTGAAGGAGAGGCAGCAGGAGGCTCTAAGCGTAAAGGCGGGCATCAGCGGTGTGCTGGTGGATCTGCCGCACCAGGTGGGCGAACACGTTGCCCCGGGCACGACGCTGGCCAAGGTCGTGCAGCTGGACCAGTTGAAGGCGGCCTTGAAGATCGCGGAGACGCAGGCACGCGATATCCAGATTGGCCAGCCGTCGGAGATTGACACCCACAATGGCGTGATTCAGGGCAAAGTAATGCGGACGGACCCGGCTGTCGTGAACGGAACGGTGACTGTTGACGTAGAACTGGAAGGCGCATTGCCACAGGGAGCGCGTCCTGACCTGAGCGTAGACGGGACGATCGACCTGGATCGCATGGCAAATGTGCTGTACGTGGGCAGGCCGGCGTTTGGAAACGAGAACAGCACGATCAGCCTGTTCAAGCTAAGTCCTGACGGCAAGACAGCAGTACGGGTTCCAGTAAAGGTCGGCAAGGCCTCGGTCAATGCAATTCAAGTGATCGAGGGACTGCAGAATGGGGACACCGTGATTCTGTCGGACATGAGCCGCTGGGACAACACAGACAAGATTCGCCTGGAGTAGGACATAACAGTTACGAAAGCTGGAAAAGGAGAAAGCGAATGACCGAGACGATTATCGAGATCGAGCAGCTGACCAAGGTCTTCTACACCGATGAGATCGAGACGCACGCGTTGTCGGGTGTGCATCTGCAGATTGAGCGCGGGGAGTATGTGGCGATGTCGGGACCTTCGGGCTGCGGCAAATCGACGCTGCTTTCGATCATCGGATTGCTGGACACTCCGACGAATGGACGCTATCAGCTGAACGGAAAGGCGGTCGCAAACCTGGACTTTGCCGACCGCTCTCGAATTCGCAACCAGGAGATCGGGTTCATCTTTCAGAGCTTCAACCTGATCGGCGATCTGAGCGTTGCCGAGAACGTGGAGCTGCCTCTTACCTACCGGACGGGAATGCCTTCCGCCGAACGGAAGAAGCGAGTGCAGGAGTCACTGGAGCGAGTGAATATGGCTCACCGGATGCGGCATTATCCGGCACAGCTCTCGGGCGGTCAGCAGCAGAGGGTGGCGGTAGCACGCGCACTGGCCGGATCCCCATCGATCCTGCTAGCGGACGAGCCCACGGGAAACCTGGACTCGAAGAACGGCGAAGCGGTGATGAAGCTGTTGAAGGAGCTGCACGATGAAGGCGCGACGATCTGCATGGTGACGCACGATCCTCGCTTTGCCGCGCATGCGGAGCGGCAGATTCATCTGTTCGACGGCAAGGTGGTTGCAGAAGGAGAGCTGAGCCAGCTAATGGCGGAGGCGTAGTCATGATTCGTGAAGCGATAGAAGAGGCGAAACAGACCGCACAAGAACTGCCGGCTTTTACGGCGGCTGTTCTGATGCTGGTTGCACTGTGCATAGGAGCGCACTGCGCAGTGTTCTATGAGGCGGATGGAGAGCAGCTGAAACTGACTGCCGCCGATTCGATGGGCCGTACAGCAACAGAAGGCATCGATGCCCTCGGGCGTATGCGCAGCCGGGCGGAGTGCGCAATGAAGACACCCGGATTCACTGTGATTGTCGGACTGCGGCATTACGAGATGGAGCTAAGCGTTCCGATTGCAAGCGTGCAATCGCTGTTTGAGAATGCGCGAACGGATGTGGTTCGCGTGTTTGCGCCTAATCTCAGCATCGCGGCTTAAGGAAACGACTGTCGCGCATGATGCGCGTGAAGAGGAGTGAGGTATGAATCGACTGATTCAGGACGTGAGATTTGCGCTGCGGCAGCTGCGAAAGGCTCCCGGATTTACGCTAACGGCAATTCTTACGCTCGCGCTTGGCATTGGAGCCAATGCGGCGATCTTCACTCTTGTGCACGCGGTTTTGCTGAAGAACCTTCCCGTCGCAGACCCGAAGGTGCTGGTACGCGTAGGTGATCGCGACGACTGCTGTGTCAATGGCGGTGTTCCAGATGACAACAACTACTCGATCTTCGCTTCGGAGCTTTACGAGCACCTGCGGGACAATACGCCGGAGTTTGAGCAGCTGGCGGCGATGCAGGCCGGGGTGTGGAAGGGGAACATTACTGCCCGCGCCGGCGGAAGTAATGCACTGCCTAAGCCTGCGGCCGGAGAGATGGTCACGGGAAATTACTTCGCGGTGCTGGGACTGAAGCCGTATGCCGGACGCCTTCTGCAGGCTTCTGACGATAAGCCCGGCGCGCCGATGGGTGTAGTGATGAGCTACCAGGCGTGGCAGCGGGACTACAACTCCAATCCTTCGATCGTAGGCAGCATTTTCGTCCTGAACACGTATCCGGTGACGATTCTGGGCATCACGCCTCCCGCCTTTTATGGCGACCGCATGACGGACAGCCCTCCGGACTTCTACATCCCGATGGTGCTAGAACCGCAGTTCGGCCCGGCACATCCAACGTCGCTTCTGCATAACAGGGGGGGTAACTGGCTCTACATCCTGGGCAAGGTGAAGCCGGGGACAGATATTGCCCCGTTGCAGGCGAAGATGAGCGGGGAGCTGCGGAACTATCTGGCGACAATTGAGACCTACAAGAAGGCAGACCAGAAGCCGAATCTTACGAAGTCGCATGTGATGTTAACGCCGGGCGGCTCGGGGATCGCCAACATGCAGGAGCAGTTTGGCAAGGGCCTGCGCCTGCTGATGTCGGTCTCAGGGCTGGTGCTGCTGATCGCCTGCGCGAACATTGCGAACCTGGTGCTGGTACGCGGGATGGCGCGGCGTGCAGAGACCTCAATCCGGATGGCTCTTGGTGCTCAGCGGAAGCGGCTGATCCGGCAGATGCTGACGGAGAGTGTACTGCTATCGTGCCTGGGCGGTATTGCTGGCCTTGTTGTGGCGTATGCCGGCACGAAGGTGCTGCTGGCGATGGCATTCCCGCACGCGACCAATTTGCCGATCGATGCGAGTCCGTCGGTGCCCGTTCTCGGTTTCGCCTTCCTGCTCTCGCTGGTGACGGGGCTTCTGTTTGGTGTCGCTCCAGCGTGGGTGACCTCGCATTCGCAACCGGCAGAGGCTCTGCGAGGATCGAATCGAACGACGCAGGATCGCTCAGGCTGGTTGCAACGCTCCCTGGTTATTCTGCAGGCAGCGCTTTCGCTGGTACTGCTGGTTGGCGCAGGATTGATGGCGAAGAGCTTGATGAGGCTCGAAAATCAGGACTTCGGAGTGATCACCGAAAACCGGACTGTTGTTCACTTCAGTCCGGAGAACGCGGGACTGAAGCAGGAGCAGTTGCAGGGCGTCTACGACCAGATCGATCAGGAGATCCGCAGGCTGCCAGGAGTGGAGAAGGTTTCGCTGTCGCTGTACACACCGCTTGAGGGCAATAACTGGGGAGAGGGGGTCTTTCTGCAGGGACGGCCGGAACCGCATGCGGGAGACAATGTCGGCGCTTCGTGGCTTCGCGTGGGGCCAGACTACTTTGACATCGTGGGCCATCGCGTTGTGCGCGGCAGGGGAATCACGATTCATGACACGGCGACATCAGCGCCAGTTGTGGTTGTGAACGAGACGTTTGTGAAGAAGTTCTTCCCGAACAAGCAAAATCCACTTGGTGCGCACTTCGGCGTATCGGGGATGGAGAGCGTAGGCGACTGGGAGATTGTGGGCGTGGTCTCGGATGTGAAGTACAACAACATCCGCAATCCTGTGCGTCCGATGTACTTTCGTCCGCTGCTGCAGGTTGCGCACACCAAGCCGGACGACGATATCCGCTCGCTCTATGCAGGCGCGATCATGATTCAGACAAAAGGCAGAGTGGATGGGCTTGAGGCGCAGGTGCGTCACACGCTGGCGAGTATCAATCCCAATCTGACAGTCACGCGGCTGATGAGCTTCGATGAACAGATCCGCGGCCAGTTTGACCAGGAGCGGCTCCTGGCTCGCCTGACGCTGATGTTCGGCATTCTGGCGTTGATCCTGGCCTCGGTCGGCCTGTACGGGGTGACCGCATACTCTGTAGCAAGACGGACGCCGGAGATTGGAGTACGGATGGCGCTGGGCGCGAGTCGGGGCAGCGTAGTAGGCATGGTGCTTCGCGAGGCGATGCTGCAGGCAGCGATCGGTTTAGCGATCGGAGTTCCTGTTGCATGGATGTGCGCGCGATTCGTGCAGTCGCAACTTTACAACGTAGGCGGACATGACACGACGGTGCTTGTCCTTGCGATTACGGTGCTGGCGTTCGCCGCCTGCGCGGCCGGGTTGATTCCGGCACAACGGGCCGCTTCCACGGACCCAGTAAAGGCGCTTCGAACGGAATAGATAAGAAAGAAGAACGGAGTTTTGCAATCCGCGATGGTGTTCACGATCGCGCAGGAGCTTTGTTCGCTTTGCGCGGGATGCGGGAGTTTTAGAGTGCAAGGATCAGCGGCGCTAAGTTGAAGTGAATCAATACAGGGTCTGCGAATGGAGTAGATGAATCATGATTGAACTGAAAAACCTGGAACGCAGCTATAAGACCGGACACATGGAGACGTGGGTTCTTCGCAGAGTGAACCTGACGATTCGACCGTGGGAGTTCATCACGGTGATGGGTCCATCTGGCGCAGGCAAGTCTTCGCTCCTGAATGTGCTGGGCATGCTCGATGACCAGTGGCGCGGCGAGTTCGACTTCGACGGAGAGGCCGTCCACCGCATGAATCGCAAACAGCGCGCAGACCTGGCGCGGCGGCGCATCGGGATCGTCTTTCAGAGCTATCACCTGCTGGATGACCTGACTGTGGCGGAGAATATCGATCTACCCCTGTCCTATAAAGACATTCCCCGAACCGAGAGACAGGCGTTGGTCGCCGATACGCTGGACCGCTTCAGCATTGTGGGCAAGAAGGATCTCTATCCTCATCAACTTTCGGGAGGGCAACAGCAACTGGTGGGGATCGCGCGGGCAATGATCCACAAGCCCTCGCTTTTACTGGCAGATGAGCCTACAGGAAACCTGCAGTCGAAGCAGGCGAAGGAGATTATGGAGATGTTCCGGCAGTTGAATGAGGAAGGCACAACGATCGTGCAGGTGACCCACTCCGAGGCGAATGCGGCCTACGGCACGCGAACGATCGAGCTGCGAGATGGATGGGTCCACTCCGACACTGCAGGCGAGGTAGCAGACAAAGCTGAGGAGGTCCGGCCTTGAGGAGTTCCCTTCCCAGATGCATATGCGTGGTTCTGCTGGTTACACTGCCGACGTGGGCGCAAGATCCCCAGGCACCCACAGTACAGACTCCCACTCTGAGACTGGACATACCGCACTCGCACAATCCGCTGGACACTTACCGTGCAACGCTGGTGCCGCAGCCAAACCTTGCGAACACGCCTCGCATTGATTCACTGATCCATAACGGTGTACTTGAGCTGAGCTTGAAAGATGCGATCACACTATCGCTCGAGAATAACCTCGACCTGGCGATTGCGCGCTACAACATTCCCATCGCCGAAGCGGATATTCTTCGGACGCGCGCTGGTGCGTCATTCCGCGGCGTGAATACGGGCGTGGTGCAAAATACTCCGGGCGGCGGTGTAGGGGGGTTCGGATCAAGCTCGAGCGGTGCGGGCGCCGGTGGCACCTCCGGCGGTGCGGGCGGTGCCGGATCGGGAGCCGCGGGCCTGGTGCAGTCGACTCTGGGAGCGGGAACGGTAGTGCAGTCCTTTGATCCCTCCCTTACGGGAACGTTCAGCAACGAGCATTACACCCAGCCACTTTCGAATATTACGATCTATGGTGTTCCTCTGCTGCAACAGAATACGACAATCGGAAATGTCAACTATTCTCAGTCTTTCCCAACCGGTACGACCCTCTCGGCGGTCTTTCAAAATAATCGCGCTGCAACGAACAGCACGAAAACTTTTTTGAACCCGACTTTAAATACGTACTACCAGGTGGCTTTCCAACAACAACTACTGGCCGGGTTTGGATTCGGTCCGAACCTGCGATATTTGCGGATTGCGAAGAATAACCAGAAGATCTCCGATCAGGCCTTCAAGCTGCAGGTGGTCACCACGATCACACAGATCGCAAACATGTACTGGGATCTAGTAGCCGCTTATGAAGACGAAGGGGTGAAGAGCCGGGCGCTCGACTTTGCGAGGCAGACGCTGGACAGCGGACGCAAGCAACTTGAGCTGCAGGCTATTCCTGCAATGGATGTGATGAAGGACGAGGCCGAGGTCGCGAACCGCGAGCAGGATCTGACGATCGCCAAGACGACGCTGCAGTTTCAGGAGCTGCTGATCAAAAACGCACTGACGAAGAATCTCGACGACCCGATTCTAGAGGCGATGCCTGTGCGCCCGACAGACTCAAGTTCGACGATGAGCACGGAGAGCACGGGGTCGACAGAGGACAGTATCGCCGAGGCCTTGCGGGATCGGATCGAGTTGAGCGAGTCGACCATCGATCTTGAAAACAGACGTATCAGTCGAAATGCGGCGCGCAATGCGCTTCTGCCGACGGTCGCGGTTAATGCTTACTATGGTGGGACCGGGCTTGCGGGACCGCCCTATCCGGCGGCCGGAGTTCCTTCGACGGCACCGATGGGCTGGACCGGCGCAGTGAGCGATGCTTTTCGTAACGTGGCGCCGGACTACTATGTGGGTATTTCGGTGAATGTGCCCATTCGCAACCGCGTGGCGAAGTCCGACCAGTACAGGTCGGAGCTGGAGGCCCGGCAGGCGGAGCTGCGAATGCAACAATTGAAGAAGCAGATCCGCATCGAGGTGCGCAACGCGGAATACGCTCTGGAACAAAGCAAAGCCAGGGTGGAATCGGCTCGCAAAGGCCGTGAGCTGGCGCAGAAGACGTTTGATATTACGGCGAAGGAGCAAGAGCTCGGTGCGGGATCGAATTACCAGACTTTGACGGCACGGCGGGATCTATCCGCTGCAGAATCGGCGCTGGTCGCCGCGATGACGGCCTATCAGAAGGCGAAGATCGAATTGGACCGATCCGAGGGAACGACGTTGGACGCGAACAAGATTTCGATAGAATCGGCGAGGACAGGGATTGCTCCAGACGTGCAATAACAGAGAGAGGCTTCATGGTGGAAGTGATGACGGCGAAGGATGCCCGGCCGACCAGACAGGAGACTCTGTGCCGACTACTCGTTGCAGACGATCAGCCCCATATTCTGGAGGCGATTCATCTACTGCTGAAGCCTGAAGGGTACGAGCTGGAGATGGTCCGGACTCCGGCGCTTGCCTTGGAGGCGATGACCCGAGAGAGCTTCGACGGTGTGCTTGTCGACCTGAACTATACCCGCGATACAACCTCGGGGCAGGAAGGACTGGAGCTGGTAGCGCGCATCCGAGAGATCGACTCGCAGGTCCCCATTGTGGTGATGACGGCATGGGGAAATATCGATCTCGCAGTTGAAGCGATGCGACGTGGCGCCGGGGACTTTATCCAAAAGCCCTGGGAGAATGCGCGGCTGTTGAGCGTACTGCGAGCCCAGATCGAGCTCTATCGCAGTCAGCGGAGGGCGCAATGGCTCGAAGCGGAGAACCGCATCCTCAGGGCGCCAGGAGCACCAGATTTCATTGCAACCGCACCTGCGATGAGGCCCGTCCTTGAGACGATGGCGAGAATCGGACCCTCGGATGCGAATGTTCTTATCACGGGCGAGCATGGCACGGGCAAAGAGGTTGTTGCACAGACGCTGCATCGACTTTCGACACGCGCAGATCGCACCCTGGTTGCCGTCAATACGGGAGCGCTGCCGGAGGGCACGTTTGAAAGCGAACTCTTCGGCCACGTGAAGGGCGCCTTCACGGACGCGCGCGCGGATCGCATTGGGCGCTTCGAGCTGGCCAATCATGGCACTCTTTTTCTGGATGAGATTGCAAATATCCCCGTGCGCCAACAGGCAAAGCTTTTGCGCGTGCTCGAGACCGGCGAGATGGAACGCGTAGGCTCCTCGAAGACCCAGCGTGTCGATGTGCGGATGCTCTCGGCAACCAATGCCGATTTGCACGCGGAATGCGCAGCCGGACGCTTTCGCGAAGATCTACTCTTTCGCCTGAACACCGTCGAGATCGCTTTGCCAGCTCTACGGGATCGTCGAGAGGATATTCCCCTGCTCACGGCGCATTTCCTCTCACGTCACTCCGAGCGATACCGGAGACCCTTGCAGGGTCTGGAGCCCACGGCAATGCAGCAGATGTTGCAGTATGGATGGCCTGGAAACGTACGCGAGCTGGACCATACGCTGGAACGAGCTGTCTTGATGGCGCGCGGGGAGCGCATTGAGGCTTCCGACCTCGGCCTGCAAGCGCAACGTGGAGGGACAGCGGCACAGAACCTCGATGAGATGAGCCTGGAAACTGTTGAGGCGATTCTGATTCGCAAAGCATTAGCGCGTGCCAATGGCAATGTCAGCCACGCCGCCGATGCTCTTGGGTTGAGCCGTGGTGCACTATATCGGCGCATCGAGAAATATGGCCTCTGATTCTCAGCCTCGCACGAAACCTATTACCCGCATGAGTCTGGGGAAGACGCGGAGAAGGGTAAGCTTCGAACGAAGATTAAGGCTGTGGCTTCTGCTGATGGGAGTGCCAGTCCTTGTTCTGACCTGGTCCGTGATGCGCATGGAGGGTGCGGACTCGACGGTCCAATGGATCGTCCTCGTGGTTCTCGCAGGAGGATGGGCGTTTGTAGTTTCGCTGTTGATGGAACAGATTACCCGTCCTTTGCAGACTCTCGCCAACGTCGTCGCAGCCTTACGTGAGGACGACTACTCCTTTCGCGCCCGCGGAGCGATGAGAAACGACGCCATGGGTGATCTCGCGCTCGAGATCAATGCACTGGCGAGCATGCTGCAAGCTCAACGCGCGGGAGCACTGGAAGCAATGGCTCTTGTGGAACGGGTACTTGACGCCATGCAGTCCCCCGTCTTCGCCTTCGATCAGGAGGGCAGAATCAAGCTGATCAATGCCGCAGCCGAGCAGATGCTTGGAGTCGATGCAAAAAAAGCTCTTGGCCAGCCGTCGGGAGAGTTCGAGCTTGCCTACCTGATCGACGCTTCGGACGACGATCTATTTTCGCTGGGGAATGGTCAGCATGCGGCACGTTGGATCGTGAAGCGAGCGAACTTCCGCCTAAGCGGAGTTCCGCATACGCTGGTTGTTCTCTCCGACGTAAGCGCAGCTCTGCGGGAAGAAGAACGACTGGCTTGGGCGCGACTGATCCGAGTGCTTGCGCATGAGATCAATAATTCGCTAGCTCCTATTAAGTCGATAGCTGAAAGCCTGCGCGGTCGCGTGGCTGTTGCTGTTGCGAGTGATCAGAGCGGCGACTTCGAGCGTGGGCTTGAAGTGATTGAGAATCGTGCTGAGTCGCTGAATCGATTTCTACAGGCCTATCGGCAGTTGATGGGATTGCCAGCGCCGCGCCTTGAGATGGTTCCGCTTGCCCCGTTGATCCGCCGAGTCGCGCAGTTGGAGACTCGCGTTAAGGTAAATCTGGCAGAGGGCGCGGAGATTACATTGCCTGCTGATCCGGATCAGATTCAACAAGCCCTGATCAACCTCATTCGGAATGCAGCGGAGGCCGCGCTGGGGCCTGATACTACGCACGAAGGCACAGCCTGTGTTGGGATTGAATGGAAGGACAACGGAAATGAAGTCACGATTGGCATCACCGATAATGGACCCGGCCTAACCAATGCAAGCAACCTGTTCGTTCCTTTCTATACGACAAAGCCGAATGGAACGGGGATCGGTTTAGTGCTTGCGCAGCAGATCGCCCAGGCTCACCGTGGGATCGTCGAACTCCGCAATCGGAACGACGGCCGAAGCGGATGTAGAGCAGAACTGCGACTTCCGCTGACTAATTCTACGCGCGAGCTGATTTCGTAAGGATTCTACGGCGCTATTTCTGCCCTTCCCTGCGAGCCAATTCTGCGTTGAACTCTGCGCGCGTCATCTTCAGCTTGTCCGGGTGTTGATCGATCCACTTTGCGAATGCACGATATTTTGCAGCATTCCATCCTCCTTCGAACTCAGCACCGTTTTTGCCTAAGGAATTCATCTCGAAGTTGAAGGAGTCTTCAAGATTGGTGAACTCCGCGGAAGCAACCGCGGCAGCAGCCAGGGTCGCAGGGATAAAGATGATCCCATCCTGCTTTGCAACAACAAGGTCGCCGGGCAATACAGTCGCGCGACCAATGCGGATGGGCGCGTTGATTGCGGTCAGCGTCATATCCTTCCATGCGGAGGGATCGCTGGCGCGATAGAATCCATTCAGACTCTGGATCTTCCGGTTCTCCTCAACGTCGCGAATTCCGGCGTCAAAGACAAAGCCAACGTGCGAATGCGCGGCGATTCCACTCCCTAGATTCGACCCTATAAGAGTTCCTTCCACGATCTTGCCGAATCCATCCGCAACGTAGACGTCCCCGTTTTGAAGCTCATTGATAGGCCACATATTGTTTCCGCCAGTGCGGCCTTCGGCCTTGCCCTCTGCCTTGATGGCAGACACCATATCAGGCCGCTCGGGCATGTATTGCGCAGTCAAGGCTCGGCCTACCATAGGCTGATCGATGTGGAGTGCTTGCCATCCACTGTCATATTGACAGTGGTAACCGCGCTCTTCCAGAAAATCCCACAAGTCTTCTATGGTGATGTGCGAGGCGCGCGCAACGACGGAATCGGGAATCTTCGGCCGGCCATCGGAAAAGCGTTCTCCCTTCCAATCAGAGGTGTAGAACAGGACCTGTTGCCTGGTCATCTTTACCTGCGCTGAGAGCCGCGCCGTTCCCACAGCTGCTAAGGCACATAATGTGCCCACAAGAAATCTCTTCAAGTTCGACTCCCTCTCTTAAATGCCCGCATAGCCATATGATTGAATCATTCTATGGAAGATGCTCACTGACAATTTAGCGCTTTCGCAGATTAAGCGGAACGAACCATCTTCAAATTAGGGCTTTGGAGGTAAATCTCGCCCTCTGGCCGCAAAAATTCAATCTACCAAGCCGCAATGATATTTTGCACTGAAAGGCGAGGCGTACTAAACTTTCAGAGGGAAGAGTGGCCGAGTGGTTGATGGCTCCAGTCTTGAAAACTGGCGTACCCGGAAGGGTATCGGGGGTTCGAATCCCTCCTCTTCCGCCATTCCGTCTCAGCTTCGTTCTCTTTTGTCGAAAGAATTTGGAAACCAGCCGGAATGCCCCGATTTTTCCCGTTTTGTTGACACGTTCACGTCCATAGAGAAACTCGTTGCCCGTGCATATGTTTGAGCCAACCTGTTTTTTCTCCAAAAGAGATATTCGTAGGCTTCTGCATTCTCATTCTTCCACTGCCTTCCCATCCCGAGCGGGAGAGCGCGGCCCTGAAAAGGCCGGCGTCGGCGGTTCGATCCCGTCTCTGGCCACCATTTATAATCAATAACTTACACGCGAACGATCAAGAGCCTCCCATTCGGGAGGCTTTCACGTGTTTCCCATAAACCACCTATTTTGAATAACATGTCGCTTATCGGGTGTGGTCGCGCATTGGTCGTGCGCTGCCCTTGCCGAAAAACGGCCGCCTTCCAAGTCTATGGGAATGTGATAGATGTGCAGGTATAAGAACGGTCGACGCCAGCCTATTCCAGATCGCTCTCCCTATCCGTTAGCGGCTTTAAACGAGGTGGGGAAGAGAGCGGCGTCTGTCTGCTCCATAGAGACGGGCATTTTTGAAAGCGCAGCGCAGCAGGTCAACCCAGACTCATGCGCGCAAGCCCGTATCGCTAAGAGTGAAGTAATTTGGCGAACATGAATAGTGGTCGGCTTCTGGGAAGGTCACCTGTCCGGAAAGGCGACTTTTCGTCCAAGTGAACGCGCTCATCCTCAACGAGTGACTCGGCGATTTTTCACCAATTGAGACGGTACGGGCAGGAGAGTGGTCGCAGTCCCTTCACGTCTAGTCATCCGCGCGTACGAAACTTGCGGCGAGGGAGAACAATTGCCTGACACTGTTATTTCTGTTCCAGCGTGAGAGCGTATATCTCGTCGGTCCCCGTATCACGAAGCAAAAGCGGCGCGTCGGTCGGGTCAAGACCCAGCCAACCAAAGGGATACCACCCCATATTCCGAAATTCCTTCAGATCAACAATCCGCTCCTCGTCGCCGCCGGAGATCGGGATCCTGAAGATGCCACGATCATCTGTCGGGCGTTGGAAGTAGATAAACCGGCCGTCCTTTGACCAGCTGGGAAAGCCGTTAAACCCCTTTCGAAGAAGGTCTTTCCACTGTTGCGTCTTCAGGTCAAAGATGCTCAGATTGTCCGCTTTGAGAGGCATTCCTGCGATGTATCGTCCATCAGGAGACCATCGTGGCGACCCAAATCCTTCCGGTCGATGTGGGAGGGTAATGATTCTCCGAGTGGCAAGTTCGAGAATCCGAACCTCAATTTTGGCCGGGGAGCAGTTTCCGACGCTTTGCCAGCAGGTCGTGGAGTACACCACTTTTTTGCCGTCGGGAGACCAGGTGAGATCGGCGTGCGGCCCACTCTCCTCCGGAATGAGGCGTTTCGGAGTGCCACCCTGCGAAGGGACGACATAGATTGCGTCCACACCGTTCTGCGAATTGTCGGTAAACACGATCTCCGAACCGTCCGGCGACCAGCGTACATCTCTGGGGTAAAAGGGCGGCTTGGTCAGTTGCAGGAGTCCAGTGCCATCGCGGTTGGCGCGCCACAGAATGCCGTCGGGAAACGTGACATAAGCCACATATCTTCCGTCCCTTGAAAAGGCCACCATTTCAGCCGAAATACCTCGCAGGTAGGGATCGAAATGATTGGACCGTTTATCGTAGCGGACAAGTTCGCCACGACGGGACATGCCGCGAGAGAAGATCGTGTGCCCATCCCGAGCGGAGACGGCCGGACCCCAAACCATGGGTCCAGATGTCAATTGAATTGGTTCGGCAATAGCCGGGCGCAGTCTTCCGCGTCGCTCGTCAATTGCCCAGAGTTGGCCGCCGTGGTTATAGTTCGGAAATCTGTTCATGCTTCCAATGCTTCCTGACACGAACAGAAAGAATTCCCCATCGAGGGTCCACTGACCGCCCCACTGCGATGCCGACGCGTGCCAGCCCGGAAGCAGCTGGTGAAGATTGGAGCCACTCGACGAAACCTCCCAGATCTTCAGGCCGCGAGTGAACCGGATGGTACTTCCGCCCGGCGACCAACTCAGATCCCAGGTTCGCACACGCTCACCCTCCGGAACGTGTGAGGCGAGAATCAATCGCGGCTCACCCCCCGCCGCCATTGAATAGATGTCGCCATGCGGAGTTGCATAGAGCACGGACCTGCCGTCCGGTGAAAATGTGGCGGTGTTGGATTCCGTCAGGTAGCGAACCGGATGCCCGA
>Ga0193743_1000495_pt1 | contig 31011 bp, 42 predicted proteins | sample L2c2metaG_FD_143038 | JGI IMG/M metagenome (GOLD analysis project Ga0193743, IMG submission 143038) | Soil microbial communities from a riparian zone of the East river system, Colorado, United States - L2c2 | ecosystem: Environmental > Terrestrial > Soil > Riparian zone | place: USA: East River...
TTCAAAAGCTTTTCCTGCAATCCTGCGCGCTGTTATTTCGTCCGGTGCTTCTACCTCCATATGATAATACAAACCAAAACCGCCCAATTGACCGGAGCCAAATGTAATTATGAATATAGGCTTCATGGTTTACTTTCCTCAGCTATCCAATGCACTTTTCTAGTTGCATTTAATATGGTAGCAAGTTTGAATATTAAAGAAGCAGGAACTACTACTTCATCATACTCTTCATCATGTTGATGAGTAAGAGTAATTTTCCCATCTTCTGAGATAGCAAATTCTATTCCTTGATGTTCACCACTAGTCTTAGTATGCACGAATCTCTTATAGGCCATCTTCTTTATACCAGTCTTCTTTTACAGCGATAAAATCATCATGTCTATAATATCTAAAGTATCGATAGATTTTCCTAAGTATCTTTCTTAGCATTTTGTATCATCGTTTCTAGAATGTTAGCGGTAGCGCGCAGAACTTCAGGAAACTTTTCATGCTTCATTGGAAATTGATTGATATATAAAACTAACATGAGACTGTTAAGATGACTCATTGCTACATCAATGGTCTCCTCATTCCAGCCTAAATCTTTCATGTGTTCTCTACATGCCTTATAGGCCGAGCGCGTTTCTGATTCTATTTTCTTAACTTGATCTTCAAAGTCCATAATTCAATCCTCTTTCGTAATAATTCAATCCTTAGGCGGGATTGTTGTAATATCCCTTTTAGTCTTCCACGAATATCTTATCGTAGCCCACGTGCCACTTCTTAATGTGTGCTCAAATTCTTTTGGTGTTGCCAGCATAAGTTCACAGTTTTCTACTATATCTTTATTTCTTTCCAAAGGCTTTTTAGCTGGCATCCATCTAATCCTCATGCCAGAAGGATATAATAAGAATTGGCCATTTTCTCTTGTAATATCTTTATCTGGATTATACCACCATGCTCTTTTATTAGTAGCAACAAGAGCAGGGCGAATTGTGAATATTCTGATATTGCAAGAAAAGGCAATATTAGCCGCTTCCACATCTGAACCTACGCAATCACCAAATATAAATTCGGAACAGTTTTTGAGAATAAAAAGTTTTTTCAGTTCTTCCGCTTGCCAATTTGTCATTCCTTTTTGTGTTCCAGTAAATCCTATTCTCATTTTTCAATCTGCTCTCTTATTAGTTCTATAATAGCTAATTGTGTTTTGGCAGATTTCTCAAAATATTCTCTTTGATTTCTAGCTAATTCATCTAATAAATTTAATATTTTTTCTATATTTATAGTAGTCATAATTAATTCTCCAGTTTTTCTTCTACTTTTTCTTCTACTTTGCTTTTAATCTTATCCAGTTCTTTATCAATTTCTATCAAAGCATATCTAGAAATACTATACCTAATTAATCTCTTAAGGTTTCTTACTGATTCCACTATTTCCAGACATTCTTCTCTTGTTAAGCTCATAATCATCCAATCTTTTTGTAAAAGCAATTACCATAGGGTCAAATTCTGGTGAAATATAGCCAGCGCGCTGGTAGAAATAATCTATTAGAGCTTTGATTTCGTCTTCTGAAAGAAACAGTCCTTTAATTGGTATGTCACATTGAGAGGGATGAAACTGCTCGCATTTACAGTTCATAAAATCTTCATGACATCTAGTGCATATTCCTTCCATCATAATTTATTCTCTAATATTCTCTTAAATTTCTTCCACTCAAAGTCTATTTCTTTATCTGTTCTCTCTTTATTTCTAAGTGCATAAAAGGCATCTTCTACTATAGTAAGAATATGAATCTTCATTAAACGTGCAAGATGAGATTCTTCTGTTGAAGCTTGGCTTGGTATTCTTTGAGATAAGCGAGCTTCTTTAATGGCATCTTTCTGAGAGATTCTTATTACCATTATCTGATTCTTTGCTCAGCTTCCCTAAGAATCTCGATATAATGAGTATTCTCATGGGCTAAAGGACCAACTATGAAGTCAGAGATTTCCAAGCCAAGCAGGTCTTCCCTTTTAAGGACTAGTATATATACTTGCCCATCAACGGTCGTTAATCGTAACTTGGCAAAATTAATTTCTCTAATTGGCAATCTTTTTCTGAGATAGTCTATCGTCTCAGTAGGCGAGCAGGTTATTACTGCTATTGGCCTTGGATTAGTAGTCGGAATCTTCACCATCATTATTTTCCTGCAGATGTGCAAATACTTCTAACATGAAAGGTTCTACTATATAACCGCTATCAAAGGATTCAATGAAACTATAGAATTTAACTTTATCCTCTACGTAGTAAATCTCTCCTGCATCCAGAGCAAATATTATACTGCCTTCTACTTCTACTGAAATAGGCGTTACGTTAAATGTTTCTATAATAGCTCTAGTAGCTGCTAATGCTATGGGACAATGACTTGAATCCTTTGGTATTCCAGCTTTGATATCTTCTTCTGTTACGTCGATAAGTAGTCTTGTCATGAATTATTTTAAGCTCCTACTAATTGATTCTTATATCTCTTTTTAACAAGATACTCTGCTACTTCTCTAATGATATCATTTTCTTCCCAAGTTAATTCAGCATCTTTATCATTCATAGTCTTCTTGAATGCTAGTCTCTTCCTTTCGACTATCTCAGTTAGAATGCTATCAACTGTTCCATCTGCTATCATGTATGGAACACGAATGCTTGGTTGTTTGGGAGAATGGTCTTCTTTAAAGAGATGCTCCTGCAAATAAGGCGGATAGTCTTCCCACGTTAATGGACGGGAAAATCTCAATTCCGCCTGTTCCTCATTGCCCGGATTCCATTGCCTCTCTAGCATGATAGCATTCTGGCAGAACTGAATATTCAATCCTTCGCCTGAAGCTAATGTGCTAGCTACTAAGATACGGCATTGAGAATCGTTTTTAAACTTCTGAATAATCCTATCTCTTTCTTCTGGACCTTTCCCACCGAATAGTCTCAATGTTTTAGATAATCCCTGAGATTCAAGATACTTATCTAATCCTTCGTAAGTATGCCCATCACCTTGTTGTAGATTATCTCCTACATCTATATGATGATGGAAGATAGTCAACTTTTCTGATTCAGGAGTATTGTCAATAAACTCCTGCACATCATCTATGCATACTTGGACTTTAGCTAGGCCAGTGATATGCTTTAGTTGCATAATCATGCCTGCTATGTTAGCTAATGGTTGCCCATCTATCATTGCAGCTTTTACGATATTCGCTACTTTCTCCTCTGCTTTATCGTAAGCTTGTTTATAGAGAGCTTCCATGTCTATAAAACGGATTTGACGGTTAATTTTTGGAAGATCAGGAAGGACATCATCGCGCAGTCTACGAAGTACAATATCCTTTGTATAGTTACGAAATTCTTTTATATTTTTAATTCCGCGTTGAACGTATTTCCCTTTCTTATTGTCATACTCATAGTCAACCCAATCATTTTTGAATTTCTCTTGACTGGGGAATCTGACGGCATCGAGCATATTCAATACTGGAAAATATTCTTGTCCTCTATTCTTCCACGGTGTGCCTGATAAGGGGATAAAATATTCTGCGCTAGTAACTAACTTCCTTAGCTCAGCAGTTCTAGAAGAATCTGGATTTTTGAAGTGTTGTATTTCATCTGCTACAACTGTCTTGAATCCTATCTTTTCAATCTTCTCACTTGGCATATTGCGAAGAAGGTCCATTGAGATGATATACATCTTCAGGCCGGGCAAAATGAATGAGCGCGGGTTCTCAATTATCTGGGCCATAAATGCAGGCCCACACCAGTCTAATGCTTCCTTTAATGCCTGAATCTTTAATGTTGCCTTACATACCCATAATACTGGAGTGCATTCATTAGCATGGAAGTATGCAAAGCCTAAAGCTTGGATAGTCTTACCTAATCCTGGTTCATCTGCAATTAATCCTCTGCCGGAAGCTTGTTCAAGAAACTCTATTCCTTCGGCTTGATAAGGGAATATCGTCTTACTACCACTAATGTTAGTCCAAGACTTATAATCTACTTTCTGACTTTGCAACTGTTCATGCTTAACTAGATGGCTGCACTCTAAAAGAGTCCATTTTATTCCATTCATGACTATCGAGCTTTTTTCAATAGCCTTCTTATCGCATGTAGGACATTTAATGTCTATCCTATGAAATGTTCGCTTTGGTAAGGTTTCACTGGCTTGTATAGCTCTGCCTACATCTATCTTTAGTTTAGGCCCACATGGTTGAGGATTAGATAGGCCAATAGACTTTGCCTTATCTATCCATACTTGCGTATGTCCATGACCGGGACCAACTAGCGCGTGGGCTATTTCATGCAGAATAGTCTGTGTTAAATCTATCTCACTACATGTATTTAGATGATGAAGATTGATAACTACTCTCTTCTCATCATGATAACATCTAGCGAGCCAATCACTTGCCTTAGTAAATGTTGTTTTCCATCCTTTAGAGTATAAAGAAACAAACTTTTTGGCTGAACTGTCAGGCCCCATTTCTTCGCTAGGACGGTCTATTTCATAACCATGCAATCTCAATAAATCGTCACATTGCTTTTGTGCCGTATATTGGCGAATCATTTTGAAGCCTTCCATGCTTTATTGATGTAATAAATTGGAAGCGCCCAGAAAGGCCATACTACCATTAGGAATACTGCAATGTGCGTAATGTCATCTAATAGTTGCCATATATCTACACATCTCATAATGAGCCTTTCTTAAGAATTAACAATCTTCTCAAACTCTGATTTCTTTGCAGCTTTGGCCATTTCCAGATATTTCTCTAATGTCATGCCGAGCTGCTTTGCCATCTTCTCATCTTTGGATTGTTTTACCTTACTCGGCCCTTTTGTATATTCCTTTTCACTCTTCTCTAATCCCTTAAGACCTGCCTTCTCCCTTTCGGCATACTTAACTCTGTTAATGTAGTCTTGCCTAGGTTCTATTGCTACCTTAACTTGGAAAAGGATTATTGATAGTTCTTCAATTTGTTTGCTTATCTCAGTAATATCCTTATTGACTAGCGCAGTCGCATGATGATTGAAGATATCATTACGACTTTTAAGCACATCATCTGACCGGGAAAAACGCAAGTTAGGAGGAATCTCTAGAAGATTGTAAATCTGTTCTAGTAAAGGACTTGAATTGTTTAGGTTGGCAGTCTTAACTCTAACGATTTCATTCTCGTTTAAGTTTAGAATGTTGTTTAGGAGGGGCTCAAAGCATTCGTCACAAATAAAATAATCCGGGCGCCATTCTCTAGTTGCCAACTTTAATGCATTATATCTCTCAATACAAGATTGGCAATACTTAACTCCCGGTATCTTCGTTTCACTCGATTTAGAAGGCTCATGAATAGGATCGTTCTTATCCTTTCCTTCCTTTCCTTGGCCTAATTTTACTAATGGTTCTTCTATTGAAACTTCTGGAATGGAGACAATAGGTTCAGAAATGTCTCCTTTCACTGGCTCTTTTTTGAAGAAACAAGTAGCACATTTGTTACCTGTTAATTGAGACGTAATAGGTTTGCCACATTCACAATTCATAATTTAATTCCTTAATTACTGTCTTTTTGAATTGTGCTCTATTGGCTTTGGATTGCACATCTCACATTTAACTACTAATACCTTAGCTTTCATATCCTCTAGGTCTTTTGATTCTTGTTCGTTCATAAATCATAATCCTTCCTTACTAATGTAGAAGAATCCTTTTGGTCCTTTGATTCTTTTAATCTTCTCTTCCTTAATCAATTTACTTAAATTAGAAGTGATTGAACCGGGATTCTCATCGCGCAGTAATCTTACTATTCCACTTAGTAATAGACCATGATTCTTAGATACGATATCTACTATTCTAGATTTTAGCGACTGATTAGAGAATCCAGTAAGCCGTCGGTAATAGCCCGGTAGCTCGCCGGTCTCAGCCCGGTTCAAGGTCCACGCAGGCTCCGACGCCGTAAGTCGTTCAGGCTCAATCACTTAGCTCCCCTAGCACTCTCAACCCTCCCTATCTTACCACTAGCGACCCCACCGTGTCAACCCCTCTTTTGGGTAGTGTGGTAGTAGAGTGAGTATTCTTTTATATATATATAATTATATATAGAACAACAAACCACCTCTAATATCCTGCCTACTCAAAACAGGGTCTAATAGGGTGGGGTCAGCTTAGCCTAGAGGGAGAGGGTAGGCTGTAAGTCTTTGTCACTCAACGATTTAGCCTTGATTCGGTTGAACCGGGCCTGAACCGGCCAAATACCGGGCGTAGACCGGGGCTCTATCGGAATTATACCGGCGTATATGTGATATTAAATCAGTATATTTTTAGACGAAAAAATAGGGAAGCTAATCGGTTAAGACTAGCTTCCCTTTGGAATTAAACGTTAGTTAATTAACGCTTGCCCTTGTTCGCTCGAAATTCTGCTACTGTGTATTCTCCGAAAACTGCTGCGTTGAATTGCTTCAACATATTGATAGCAATTTCGTCGGACACATTGGAAAGTTTCATGAAATTCCTTACCATAGTAGCCTTGGAATTTCCGATATTTTCTTCCGTCAACGGAGACTTTTCGTTGAACTTCCGCTGATATGCGTTATTCTTTGCAGTCGTTTTCAGGTCGTCATTGAAAACTTCCACAAGCTTTTTGACTGCCGGTCCAGCTTTTTCACCCTTCAATGCCTCTGCCAAAAATTGCATTTGGTCGTCTGTCAGTTCCGCGCCCAGAAGATTCAGAGCGGTAGGAAGAGAGGGAACCTGTTGATATTCGTATGGTTCCTTATCATTGGTATACCAGATGGCAATACCATTCTCTGACAATGTGGCTCCGTCTGGAAGGTCGTCTCCCTTTTCCCAATCTTCCACTTTTACGGTAATACGAAACGTATCTTTCTTCGTATCTACTTCAGCGGGAACCTGAGAATCGAAACGACCACGGAGCGCACGTGTTGAATTACGCATTGTGTAACCTCGTAAATTGTCAAACGTCCAAGGTCAGAGAGAATCTCCGACCGACGACTTATTGTCTCATAACGGAAAATAGGTGTCAAGAGAAAACGACAGGGAACGAAAAATATTTCTACTTACAGGTTTGTAATGTGCGCGCGGAATATACTAATTGGGAAATATGATAGTCGGTGTGCAATCATATGCAGAGGAAAATTGTTCTGTTATAGTGTGCAAAAGGCAGTTAACTTAACTAGATGCATGATATTGCATAGTCTCGTAATGAGTCTACAATAGGCTACCATTCAACGCGCCTGTCATTATGATAGCTGAGCCTAGCACCTTGTCTGTTCTCTCATCCTGGGCCAATTCGATATTCCTCGAAACACGATATCGTAATGTAGTTTATCTCTCGCCTAACTGGCGCGCTGTATTCTCCTACTTACATAATAGTAATCATATCATTGTGATTTATTTCACAGACTATCATAGTTCGATTGACTATCATATGCCTCTCCTCTTATCATGCCTATCCCCCCATACCCCGTCCACAGGATAACATCCACACTGCTTCCAGGGCGTAGGTAGCGCAATCACATAAGGGTTTGATTTTTAGTTTAAAAACTTATGGATTCTTTATATAATTTAAGACTTAAAAGGTAGGAGTCCCATAAATTAGGTAATTGAATAGTATAGTATCAAAGTTAAGACTTGTTTTAATACCATACTATCATTATGAGGACTTGACAAGGCCGCCGAAATTTGATAGACTCCTGAGTGGAAAGTTGTAAGACTGAACGTTCACTTGTGATATTTATAGAACTATAAGAATCATGAAATTATTCATTCAAGATGACGAAGTAATTGAACAAAGAATCGAAGATACTTTAAAATCTCCAGATAATGGAGTAGTCATTAAGTCGCAAGTGGGAATTAAGATTGGTGAGAATCGTTCTGATTTAACTAAAGAGATTACAGCATTAGATAGTTTAGAAATTGGCGCGACTAAGGCTGGCGAAATTAATGGAGTTCCACAAAGTTCGGCGAGTAAATATGCGGTTGGAAAAGATATAGCGGATGATGAGACGCGCGTGAGAGTTTTAAATATTAGAAATCAGATTTCTGATATGGCTACCTCAAAGTTAATGGACACTCTTGATTTATTTGACCCTACTGATATTGAGAAGCCTAGAGAGCTAATAGCAGCAGCGCGCGACTTATCTACTATCGTTGAAAAGATTTCTGGTAAAGGCGAGAAGGACCAGCAGGTTCATCTTCATATGTATATGCCTAATCAGAATAAAGTTGAGAAGTATGAAGTGATTGATGTTTAGAAGGAAATCAAATGCCAACAGAGCTTTTAACTATTGGTCCCGTTCATAATATTATACAGAATGTTGTTTATGCTATGCCAACACGTAAGGTGCGTGTGCATTCATTAGCAGTGGTAGAAATATCTGTAGATAGTATTGCATGGGATGTATTAACTAATTCTGAAACTATAGGTGCAGAGGCTGCATCTGCATTTATTCGATGTCCTGGTGGAAACACAACTCTTGTTTTGAAGGCTTAAACTCGTCTCATAATGAATGCTATTAGATGCCCAAAATGTTACGAAGAAAACGTAGGTGCTTACAATGTATATTCTTACGCAATTTGTAACGTCTGTGGTAAAAACTTTACTAGATTTGATGAGGCTAGAGATATCTTCTATCAATTATGGAGATTATCACAGAACAGTCCTGATTACAATAAGAAACTTTGGGGTAGGTTAAGAGAACTTTTAGGTCTTTGATTTAGGGAATGAATATTACATTAGGAGATCCAGGCAATGATTTCATTAGAGAAATTAAACCCCACTTACGACAAGAAGACTTCCTTAAAATACCCGATGAAGTCTTCGAAGCCTTATATGGTGGGGCAGCTTATGGAGGTAAGAGTTTTCTCCTTACACTCATTCCACTTATTAGAGGCTTTTATAAATTTAGAGGATTTAAAGGTATCCTCTTACGACGAAATTACAATGACCTCGAACGAGAAGTTATTAGGCTATCTAAAGATTATTACCCATTAACAGGCGCGACTTATAATGAGACTAAGCATAGTTGGACATGGCCTGAATATGGAAGTTATTTCGATTTCGGCCATATCTCACATATGGCTGATGTTAAGAGACAGTATGACACTGCTCAGTATAATTATTGCGCGTTCGATGAACTTACTCACTTTGAAGAACAAATGTATATTTACATGGTTGGATCGCGAGTCCGACCAGGTTCTTCTTTTAATGTTGCTATTGCAAGGAGTGGAACCAATCCTGGCGGAATAGGCCAGACATTTACCTATAATAGATTTGTTAAACCAGATGAAAATGGTTACAAGATTATCAAAGACAAAAGGACGGGACTCCTTAGGATTTATATTCCATGCTTGCCACAGGATAATCCTTATGGCATGCTGTATGACCCACAGTATTTACAAAAGCTTGAAATACTTCCAGAAGCTGAAAAGCGCGCTAAGAAATATGGCGACTGGCATGCATTCGAAGGTTCTGTATTTCCAGAATTTAGACCTATTAAGTTTCCTGCCGAGCCAGACAACGCACTCCACGTCATACCAAGCTTTACTATTCCAGAATGGTGGCCTCGCGTTCTATCAATTGACTGGGGCAAAAGGGCAATGTGCCATGCTATGTGGGCAGCAATTAGTCCAGATAAGCGAGTATACGTTTATAGGGAGAGAGCATGGATAGGACAAGATTTACCTTATTGGGCTTCAGAAATAAAAGAAGTATCGCACTTAGAGAATATAGTTCATACAGTCTTATGTGGGTCAGCTTGGCAAGATCGTGGAGTGGAAACGATAGCGGACCAATTTCAAAAGTATGCTGGACTAGTGCCTTCTTCTAGTGATAATAGTCCAGGCTCTCGTATATCTGGATTGCAATTATGTCACGATTTCCTTAGATGGGAACAACATCATTTAATGCGGGCGCCCGGTGAAGTTTACGACTTTGAATTAGCACAGCATATATACCGGAACTTTGGTGACGGGGCTCTTATAAGATATAGGAAGCAATTCTTAGATGAAGAACCAGAAGGGAATTTACCAAGAATACAGTTCTTCGAGCAGGCTTGTCCGGTAATCATTGACACTATTCCAACGGCTGTATATGACGACAAGAGGACAGAAGACATTAAGGAATTCAATGGAGATGATCCTCTCGATAATTTTCGTTATCTCTGTCGTGCTGTTAATAGATATTGTGAAGGTCTTACAGAAGAACTTGAACGTAAGAAGCTTATCCAGGAAGCTGTTACAAAGCTTAATGTTAGTCAAGACCAGACCCAATTCTATAGAACGATGGAAAGAATTGAGTCTAAGGAAAAGAGTTTTGGAGTAGTTAGAAAATCTAGATTAAATAGGAATAGAAAATATGGTTAGATTAGTTTTAAGACTTTTAAAAATTAAAGATTATGAACCTTGCAAAAGTTGTGAAGTTCTTAAGCAGCAACTAGATATCGTAAATCAGGAGCGCGCTGATTTACTTGCGACTATCATGGGCTTGGTAAAGCCTGAAGTAGTCCAACAGCAAATCACAACGGTAATGCCTACAGATAGAAAAGCTTTACCTTGGGCGCAAAGAAAAAAGATTCTTGAAGAGGAAGATAGAGCTAGAGCTAGAGTATTAGGTGAAGTAACTAGGAAGATTGAAACAGTTGAGAAAGAAGTAGGACTAGATGAATCTTCTAAGGCAGAAGACTCCAGCCGAGAAGCATAAAGCTAAGTTTGGTAGTAGAGATAAGGATATTGAACTAAGTTCTAAAGCTATCGGTCCTTCTAAATCTACATTTAAAGAAATGTTTAATCCTGCTAATATGTTAGCTGGAAAGATTAAGAGGAAGATAAGTGCCCGCTAAATCTGCTAAGCAATATAGATTTATGCAAATGATGGCTCATAGTCCTGAAAAGAAAAAAGGAAAAGGAATAGGGCCTTCACCCGAAGTTGCTAAGGAGATGATAGAGAAGACTCCAAAAAATAAAAGAAAACTCTTTTCTAAAAGATAATGCCTCATAAAGAGATTCCAGAAGATATTAAAACTAATCTTAAGACGCTCGTAGACCATTTCTGCGCGGAGGACCAAGAAGTCCGTGAACGTCAAATTAGAATATGGCGTAAACTTAAGCTTTATTGGAATGGATTTACTCGCATTTGGTATTCTGAAGTAGCACATGATTGGCGCGTTTGGGATTATTCTGGAGACTCTAAAAGTTCGGATGATGATTACTACGACAAGCCAATCAATGTTTTCAAAGCTTATCTTGAATCTATTATTGCTGCCCTTTCGATTACTATTCCTGCTATTGATTGTGCTCCGGATGATGCTGATAATCCTTTGGACGTTAGCACGGCTAAAAGTGGGAACAAGATAGCAGCATTAATTGGCAAACATAATAATGCTTCCTTCCTTTGGTTGCATGCGCTTTACGTTTATTGCACTGAAGGAATGGTAGCATGTTACTCTTATCCTAAAGAAGATAAGGCTTATGGAACTTATGAGACTAATCGATACGAGGAAGATACTAAAGAAGTTCATGTATGTCCAGTATGTAATGAACAGCTCGCCGATGAATTATTTACTCAGGCAGAAGCCGATGAGTTTATGCCTGATGAAGATGATGTTCTTCTTCATGATCTAGTTCTTAATAAACATATTATCATCTGTCCTCAGTGTGCAGCTACTCTAGATCCCAATCTACAGAAGAGCAAGTTAATAGTTCAGAGACTTGTAGGAGTTACTAACAATCCTAAGTCTCGGCAGTGCCTAGAAGTATATGGGGGGTTATATGTAAAAGTTCCTAACTACGCAAAGAAGCAGGAAGACTGTCCTTATCTTATCTTCTCCTATGAGACACACTACGCTAATGCGTTAGAGATGTATCCAGAATTGAGAGATAAAATAGAAAAGGGCGCTTCTAAAACTTTGTCTAGTTCTGGACTAAGTGAACCCTATGAAAGATGGGGCAGACTTTCTCCTCAGTATTATGGGGAGTATCCTGTTAATAATGTTACTATTCGTAATTGTTGGTTTCGCCCTGCTGCTTATAATATCTTAGGAAATGAGGAAGATGTAAAGGAACTTAAGGCAAAGTTTCCAGATGGATGCAAAGTAGTATTTATTGATGATTGCTTTGCAGCTGCGGAGAATGAAGCTTTAGATGATTGTTGGACTCTTACTCATAATCCTCTGTCTGATTATATCCATCATGACCCTCTGGGCATTTTACTTGTATCTGTCCAAGATATAGTAAATGACCTAATCTCCTTGATTGTTCAGACTATCGAACAAGGCATTCCTCAAACATTCATAGACCCTGCTATCCTAGACTTTGATGCTTACAGACAGATGGAAGCTACTCCAGGTGGAGTATATCCAACTAAGCCTGTAAGTGCAACTAAAAATATCTCAGAAGGTTTCTTCTCATTTAAGGCAGCAGCTTTAGGAGAAGAGGTTCTTCCTGCACTTAATCAATTCCAGCAACTTGGCCAATTGGCATCTGGCGCTCTGCCTAGTCTATTCGGAGGAATAGCAGAGGCTGGCTCTAAGACTGCATCTGAATATGCAATGTCCCGCGCGCAGGCACTTCAGCGATTGCAGACTCCTTGGAAGATGCTTTCATTATGGTGGAAGGATATCTTTTCTAAGGCTATTACATCTTACATCAAGGAAATGGCAGATGATGAGAGATTAGTAGAGAAGGATAAGCAAGGTAACTACGTAAACGTTTTCATTAGAAAATCTGAAGTAGCTGGTAAAATTGGTAATATTGAACTAGAGTCTTCTGAACAATTACCAGCAAGTTGGGCACAACTTAAAGATGTAATAATGAAGATGGTAGAACTGAATAATCCTCAAGTTCTACAGATTCTTTTCTCTCCTGAAAATATTCATTTATTTGCAGAAGCTACTGGACTTAATGACCTTAAGTTGCCAGGAGAAGAAGATAAGATTAAGCAGAATGAAGAGATTCAGCAACTATTAGCATCCCAGCCTATTGTGCAACCGCCTGACCCAATGCAAGTTCAGATGGCTACAGAATTAGGAATGCAACCTCCGGGAGAAACAGAAATTCCTTCAGTAGAAGTAGATGCTGAATTAGATAATCATCAAGTAGAAGCAGATATCTGTCGTAAATTTTTAATCTCAGATGCAGGTAGATTAGCTAAGATTCAAAACCGGCCGGGTTACTATAACGTTCTATTACATTTTAAAGCACATATGGCTATCATCCAGCAGCAGATGATGGCACAACAACAAGCCTCTGTTGCAGCGGGGGAAAAGAATCCTAAGAAATCTGCACAAACAGGAGAAGAAAATGGCGCTCCCAATAGACTCCCAATCAAGTGAACTTAGTAAGGATAATATTCTTGACTTACTTAAGGATGAGGAAAAAACTGAAGAAAAGGAAGAGAAACTAGAAATTAAGGAGGATGAAGAAGAAGAGGAAGAAAAAGAGGAGAAAGAGGAAAAGGAAGATGATGATGAAGGAGAAGAAGAAAAAGAAGATTTAAAGCTAGATGATGATGAATTAGATGAATCTAAGTTTGATTTAATTGCTCCTGTTAGTAAGAAAGAAATACTTGCAGCGTTTCCTGAACTATTCAAGAAGTTTCCACAACTGGAAGTCTCCTACTATAGGGATAGACAATTCACTGAGATTCTTCCTACTATTGATGATGCTAAGGAAGCAGTAGAGAAATCTCAAACATTAGATAGATATGAGACGCAATTATTAAAGGGTAATACTTCAGAGATTTTACAGACAGTTAAAGAAAATGATCCTGAAGCATTCAATAGAATTGCCGACAATTACATGGCAGTTCTGCATAAGGTAGATGAGAAGGCTTACTATAATGTAGTTGGTAATCTTATCAAGTTTACCATTATGAACATGGCCAATGAGGCCAAAGAAAAGAATGACGAGAAGTTATTAGAACATGCTACTGCATTAAATGAGTTTGTATTCTCAACTAAGAAATGGACTGGGCCTACTCGGTTAAGTAAAGAGGAAACTAAAGTCGAGGAAAGTGTTTCAGAAGAGAGGAAAGCATTTCTTCAGGAACGTTTCATGACAGTTCAGTCAGATTTGCAGACAAAAGCTGATAATGCTATCACATCAACTATTGATGCAAATATTGACCAGAACAAACAGATGACTCCGTTCGTTAAGAAGCATGCTACTAAAGATGCTTTCGATAAGCTAGAAGAACTATTGGGCCAGGATAAGCAGTTGAAAGTGGTCCTAAATCGTTTGTGGAAATCGTCACAAGAGGATAAATATTCCAGCTCCTCACTGGATAAAATTAAGTCTGCTTATCTATCTCGCGCGAAGACGTTGCTTCCCAGTGTTATCAAGCTTGCTAGACAAGAAGCTTTGAAAGGCATTGGCAAAAAGACTTCCTCTGATGATGAAAAAGACAAAAGAGGACATATCACAGTAGGTCGGACTTCCTCATCCGAAAAACCTAGAGGAAAGAACGAAATTCCCAAGGGTATGAGTAATAAAGATTTTATTATGGCTGATTAATTATGAAAGATTACAGACATAATAAAAAATGAGGAGAATAAATGCCTGCTGTCAATGAAGCACAAGTAGCGGCATTAGAACTAGAGCGCGTCCTTCCAAAAGTTAGAACAGTTTTTGAAAGGGACGATAGGTTCTTTGCCCATATCAAAAAGAGAGATGTAGAGCGCATCAGCAATCGACAGATGCGCATTCCTCTGGAATTAAGACCTGGAGGTTCTTTCCAGTATTTTAATCCAGATGGTGGCGATTTAGGACGTGGTGGAGGGCCTTCTTGGGATAAGGCAGTAGTAAATTCAGTATTTCTTTCTGAGAATATTGAATATACTAAGTTATCTCAGTGGGCTACCGACGATGCCAGGAAAGCTGTAATTAATTCTGTTCGTCGTTTAACTGCAACTGCGCTAGATGAGCTAAGAAGGCAGTTAGATGCTCAGATGATGCAGTCTGGAAATGGTGTTATTGGAACTGTTACCACAGATACTCCTGCTGCTGGAAGCAATGTTATCACATTGACTACGGATGGTTTTGGTGCGCGTTTGATGCGTTATGGCCAAACTATCCAGGTCTTTGATGCTACATTGGTTACAAACAGAGGTTCAGGAGTAATTACTCAGTGGGATGTAGAGAATAAAACTATTAGTGTAACTCCCCAGATTGCTGGTGTTGTTGCTGGCGATTTGATTGTAACTAATGGTATTACTAGTCCATTGAGTCTTCCTGCTTTGTTTGGGGTTCCTTATCATCACTCCAATTCTTCAGTTGGAGCATGGTTAGGATTCTCGCGCGCGGCTACTCCTGAAATTCGTTCCAATCGTGTAAATGGTGGAAATACTGCACTATCCCTACCATTACCTCGTCTTGCTATTAACAAGATGGGTAATAGGGTAGGGATTGACAATAACTTCAAGCCTAATGCTTGGACACATCCTGCGCAGGCACAAGCATATGAAGAGATTGGACAGCTAATTTCTTTCATTCAGAAGTCGCCTAAAGAAGAATCACTGAATCTCTATTTCAGTGATAATATGCAATTGGCTGGTGCTCCATTAAAGCAAAGCTTTAATTGGAATCCTTCTCGAATTGATTTCGTTTCTGATGAAGTATGGGGCCGGGGGGAAATTCTTCCTATTGGTTTCTATACCACTGACGGAAGAAAAATATTCGAGATTCGTGGCGCATCTGGTGGTGTGGCAACTGCTGATATTTTCTACATGGTGATTGGAACACAATTCTTTGTGAACAATCCAGCAGCTACTGCATACATTGATGATCTGGGCGTTCCTTCTGGTTATTAAGGAAAGGATTAAAAATGTCAGACCTTAATCACCAAGATTTCAGCACAGTCCAAAGTGAAGCGCAGCAGAAACCTATTACTATGGCATCTGCCACGACTATCACTCCTAAAACTAAACTAACCTTCCTTACTGGAACAGTGCAATTGCAGAATATTACACCCCCAGTAACAGGTTATGTTGAAATCACATTATGCTTTACGAATGAAGCTCCAGGGTTATTTTTAACTACTGGAAACATTCAGATCGCATATCAGCCAGTGCAGAATAGACCTATTGATTTGTGCTATGATCCTCTTAGTGCAAAATGGTGGGTTAAGGCTGTAGTATAAGAAAAAGGAAGTAGAATGAGAATAGATGTTTATGTGCATCAGGCTGATTCTACTTCTTCCTTAGAGAAGAAAGTAGATTTAGTTATCACTAAATTGGGAGGAATAATGGCAAAGGTTGATGAATTGCTTGCAGAGTTGGAAAAGGCGAATACTACTACAAATGAAATTGCTAATGATATTGCTGACTTAATTGCTAAGCTGGCAAATGGATTATCAGCGGCAGAAGCAGCAGTAGTTCAGGCTAAGTTAGCAGAATTGCAGGCTAAGTTGGAAGGTGTAGCGGCAACTCATACTCCTAGCTAGAAAAGTAAGGCCATATGATTCCAATAGAAAATGTTGAGACCCTCAATAGAAGACTAAAGGAATCATATGGCCTTACCAATGACCTTCCTAATTTTAGAATAGTATGGTCGGAAGATCAATGGGAGATGAGGGAGACTGAATATACCAATGAGGGTTTTCAATTACTTTATCCTGAGGTAAGAAATCTACCTAAATATAAACAGTATATTCATGAGAAGTTTTTACTAGAGAGACTCACAGTAGTTCCTAATTTTCAAGTAAGAGAATTAGGGGGTTCGGAATTATCATACGAGTGCATCTGGGTTTTCGAGGATAGTAAAGGTAATCCTTTAAGACCAGTATGGCCCGCAGCTAGATTCGTGATAGACCAGATTCATAAAGCCATAGAAGAGAAAACTACTTATACAAAATATAAAGATCCTATGGCTGGCCTAAATACCAAGCAATTGCTAGAGAAAAAGCATGAAGAAATTACAATATTAGAGCAAATTTTGTTTGAAGGTGAAACGGATATCGGAGATTCCCTAGCCTATAAAGAAGGTGTGGGCTTTACTACTAGTAAAATAAAGGAAAATTAAAATGGCAGGTAGACTTGTTGGAGAGTTCCCAGATCCTAATTTTAGAACTATCCGTGGGCCTGTTAATCCTATGGATAAATCTACTGTTGTATCTATTCTTCCTAAATCAATTTCAGAAAAGAAACCTACTATTCAGCCAGGCTTATTTGAAATTGAGGCTGGAAGTTATGAAAAGCCTTCCTTATTGGTAGTTGGTCCATCTAGTTGGTGGAAGCAATTAGAAGAGAATCAGCCTTTATTAGAAATTCCAACTGGTAGCGTTCAGATTGGAGATTCTATCATTAAAGATTATTGCAATGGTCTTCTAGGCTGTAATATGGGCGATGCAATGCCGGGCCTATTTTTCATTCCCGGAGAGATTACTCTAATCCATCTTCTGAAAGACCATAAGAAGCTTCTTGATAATGCAAGAGAAAATCAGAAGCGTTGGTTTACTGCACTAATTAAAATAGCTGATTCCCTTTGGGCGCGCTCGATGGGAAATCCATTGGCAGTGCCTGACGATTCTAGGATGGCAGCTAGGGAATTAGGATTTAAGGATAAACCTTGGATTAAGGATATCCAACTGGCAGAGCTTATTCCTTGTAAGGCATGCGGTGCTATGAGGAATCCAGTATACCCGATTTGCCAGACCTGTAAAGTTGTGATTGATGAGGTAAAGGCAAAAGAACTTAATCTTAGATTTGCGAGCTAAAAAGTGCCATCTCCATCCGCTATAATTAGTATGGTATCATCGCTACAAAATGATACGGCTCAGTCTGTGTATAATAATGTAGCATGTCTACCTTATCTGAATATGGCTTTGGATGAATTACAGGAATTATTTGAGGAGAATAATGTTCCTGTAACAAATGAAACTAGTGCAGTTATCAACGCGCCGGCAGGAACTACCGCAATTGGTTTTGCAACTGTTGTAGCACTACCTGCAAACTTAATTGAAATCAGACAGTTATGGGAAAGTCCAGAAGGCTTGGACCAATTCCTTCCCATGACAAAGAAAGATTTCATACCTCATTATCTAGAGAACAACACAACAATTTCTCAGTTTTTAATCTGGGCTTGGATGAATCAAGAAATTAGATTAATAGCTGCTGATGCAGATAATGATTTAAAACTTGATTATATCCAATCAATATTTGCTACTCCTATTCTAATTGCAGATATTGATGTAGATATTCCAATTAAGAATATCAAGTCCTATTTAGGATATAAAACTGCTGCTCTCTGTAGTATGTTTATTGGGGAGAATCCTGAAAGGGCATCATCATTAGATGGACAAGCGGGAACAGCTTTGCAAAGGACTTTAGGTATTTCAACTAAAGGAAGACAAAGTATCTTAACTAGAAGGAGGCCATTTAGAGCATCATTTAAAACGCGTTCAGTTTTCTAAAAATCTCTGGCATCCTAGGATGTTGGTCCCATAAAAAGGACTGGAGAAGAAAATGACTCAGTTTGGTTTCTGGCGTGACTTTCAAGTAACAAATAATAGAGCTATTCTTACTGGCTTTGGACAGATGAATAGAGTCTTTTATCTATTTCCCCAAGGTGGAGGACCAAGAGGTTCTTTCACTACTTTTACTGATTTAGCTCCCAATCTACGGTCGCGAGATATCATATATCTAAGCGGTGTTCTACGAGAACAAGCTGTAGCACCCTTAAATGTATATGATGTTCTTGTAGTTGGTGCTGCTAATACTCCAAGGCAAGCTACATCTGGTGGTGTTCCTACTGGAGGTGGTGCAACTTGGATGCCTCCATTATCTCCTGTAGCAACTACTCCATTAATAGAATTAAGAGCAGCAGGATGGGCATTCGAGAATATCGAATTTACTCCTGTAAATGCCTCTGCCGCTATCCGTCTAACACGTTCTGCTGTAATAGATACAATTGATGCATCACACTTCCGAGCAAGTGGATGTTATTTTGCATCTAACGGAGGAACTACTCAGAATGGTATTGAAGATAATGGCGGTTCTAGTCGAGTATTAATTGAAGATTGCAGATTTGAAAGTTTGGCCGGAACTGCAATTCTTTCTCTTAATACTGCTGCTGCTATTCCTTTTGGATGGAGAATCACTAGAAACAGATTTAACAACAATACTAACTGTATTGCTATCTCATCAACAGAAGGTCTGGTAGATTGGAACTATATTAGACAGACTGCTAATACAGCAGCTAATAAAGTCAATCTTGTCTCAGTAGCAGCACAGGGATCCCTTAATCAAGTCATTAAGAATATCTTCCCTGATGCTACAGCCAATGTAGTTATTGCTAAAGGATACAAGCCAGGAACTACAGATGTCTGGAGAAACTGGGTTACTGATGCTGCAGATGAAGTAGTAGCGGTCCCAATCTAGTAAACATAAGGAGTATCAAATGCCTGTAGTATCAGATAGAATTCAGTCTCAGTTTGAAGTTGGAAATATTGTTAATGTTCCTATTCTTGTGACTGCTATTGGAGGAACTCCAGCACAGCCTACAGTGACAGGAACAACTAAGTATGCTGGATTCGATGGTAATACTGATAATATTACTGTCGATGCTATTCAGGTAATTGAGGACAAGTAATATTGAGATGGACTGCCTAGAGAAACCAGGCTAGGCAGTCCAATTTTAAATATGACACTAAGAGAACATCAGCCTATAGTTCTCGAAGAATTTAATGGTCTCTATCGTAGAGGAGATGCAGATTCTTGTCCTCCAGATCATTTCACTGATTGTGAAAATATTAAATTTATAGGAACTACAGGATTTGGAACTAGAGATGGAGTAGATATTCATCAGAACGTGGCAGTTCCATTAGGAAACATTATAAGAATTTATAATTTTATTACTCAAGATAAAAATACTCTTCTTGTTCTTGTACAAAACACTACGACATTAAATTATGAAATTTATCATGTAGTAGATAGTATTACAGTTCTTGGTCCTATACTAACACGCGCAGGTATGACTGACTTCGCTATGACTCCATATGCAGGTCGAGCATATATTACTCCTTTCGCAAGTTATGGAACTGCTCCTAATAGATTTGAAAAAGGGATGCAGAATGAGTTCCTTTATGTTTATTTAGGAGATGGAACTCCTGCTAGAAAGGCTGCTGGAAGTCCTCCATCTGCTACTCCAGTAATGACAATAGTAAATGGAACGGGAAATACAGATCCTGGATTTCATCTATTTGCTGTTTTATATGAAACTAATACTGGATTTCTTACGGCGCCTGGGAGATTTACTGGTTTTACTACTGTTTCTAATAATGGTGTTTCTTTTAGTGGAATACCTATTTCGGGTGATACTTTCGTAGTAGCGCGTCGATTGGTTGCAACTAAAGTTATTCTTAATTATAATGGAGATGTAACAGGTTATCAATACTTTTTTATTCCTGATGGACGTATTCCTAATAATACTGCTACTACTTTAACTAACATTACTTTCTTTGATGCTGATCTTCTCGAAGATGCTTCTCATCTTGTAGATAATTTTTCTGATATTCCTGCGGGTGCAGCTATTACTATTTATCATGATCGTCTTTGTTTAGCTACTTCATTTACTGATATTTCTCTCATAAGAGTTTCAGAAGCTGGCGAGCCCGAAGCTATCAATCAAGTTGATGGACTAATCGTTGCACCTTTAGATGGTAATCCTCTTACTCAGATTCAAGAACTGCGCGACGTATTATATGGTTTCAAAAGAAATAGAACATTTGCATGGGTAGATAATGGAGAAGTTCCTTCTTCTTGGCCTCTTACTGTAATAGATTATGGACTAGGATGTCCTATTCATGGAGTAGCTACTGTAGTAGATTCTGGCTCGGCTAGTGTTGATTTTTTAATTACTGCCTCCTATCGTGGAATAATGTTATTCAATGGTCGCTACTTTGACCCTGAATTATCCTGGAAAATATTAGATTTTTGGATGGAACAAGATAATGAAGAATTTAGAAGAATTCAATTTCTCAATGATTCTGTTAATAAAGTGTTATACTGCGCGTTGCCTGACAGGCGTCTATTAGTGGGAGATTATCGGAATGGTCTAGACCCTAAGAAGATTAAATGGACTCCATTGAGATTTGATGTGCAAGTAACTACTATAGCTCTAATAAATACTAGCGAATTGATAATTGGTTCGGAAAGAAGACTTTTCAGTTAGGAATTTCAAATGACATTGGTAGTCCCTCAAGTAGGCTCAGTAGAACAATTAGCTAAATATCTTAATCAAATCTTTTCATTAAGATTATATTCAAATAATATAACTCCTGGTATTACAGATGTAGCTGCTGATTACACTGTAGTAACAGGAGGGGGATATGCTAATATTCCTTTAAATTTTGTAGAATGGGCAATTAGTCCAGGAACTCCTGCTGTAGCACTTTATTCTGATTTCCAAGACTTTCAATTTACTGGAGCTACAGGGGCGCCTGGAACAATTTATGGATATTATCTTCTAGATGCAGAAGGAATTTTAGCTTGGGCTGAAAGATTTGCTCCAGGAGATGTTCCTTTCACTCCTATTAATGGTTCATTAATTAGAGTTCGTCCACGACTTACTAATACTAATCTAGTGTAATGTCTCAATCTCTTCTTCCTTTCGATATATCTCTTATTAGTCCTGTATCTAATCAATGGGCAGGAGTTGGTCCTGGACCATTAGCTAATTTAGCACAGTTTATTAATACTTTTGGCTCAGATATTGAGTATATAACTTTTAATGGAAGTTGGAATTTTGAAACAAATGTTTCATTCAAAATGGATTTTGCGGCTGATGTGCCGGGTTCATTTAATGGATGGAAAGTAAATTTAAGATTTAGATATACAGGAACTGCCCCTAATGCTACATTAACAATTAGAGTAGGTGCTGCAGGTCCTGGGTTATCTACTATTATTCAGGTAATAGATTCTTTAACTGCACCAGGAGCATTTAATACAATTGAATATCCTATATCAGCCATAGAAGCGGCGTCTATAGGAGCAACAATACAATATATAGTAGCTTTTGAACAAACTGCCGATACAGATCCTTTTCCTATGTGGGATATTGCCACTGTGGAATTGATTATTGCGGATGGAGGAACACCAGCAGATATTGAAGTAATTGGAAGTGGAGGGGTAGAGGTTAACAGCTTTGCTGCTACATTTGATAATATGATTACTGGCTCAGGAGGAGTTGAAGTAAATGGAGCCGCAGTTTTAGTTTTATCAGTCAATGCATCAGGAATCTATACGTTAATTCCTAATAAGACCGACGATACTCTTTATCAGCGTGCTTCCAGTGAAGATACTATAGATGTTAAGATTCCTAATCCTTTTGTTAAGACTGCATACTTAGGTGGATAATGGCTAAAACATTTGCTGGAATGTCTTCTAAAGGAGAAAGCATAAGCCATTTTAATGCTGTTAGGATACGAGTTACAGGAGCAGGTAATCTTAAATTACAGTTCCAGTCTTCAGACGATATAGAAATACAGACTTTAGTTCCTTTTGTTTTGGAGTTGCAAACGAACAAACAGCCTACTAGATTAGCTAATTTTAAGCAGCAACGCGCTCGATTAGAAATTAAGACTACTGAGATAAATGAAATTTTTAGTATTAATCGTATTATAGTCTTTGCTAAACCTCTTTTTACTTCTTATCCTGCTTAAATGGCAAGTAGATTTGGAGAAACAGGACAGCCTGATTTAGATAGATTATTATCTATTTTAAATACTTCTGGTCTTCAGATGAAAGACCAGCCATTATATCAAGTTATTAAGCAATTAATAGAGGCAGTTAGGCAATTTCAATCAATTACTAACGCTAGTATTACAGGTTCTGGAAACACAGTAACTGGACTTGAAAACGCAGATTTTTTAACTCATGCAGACGATTCAGTCTTGCTTCCTAATAGTAGACAGTTAATAGCCGGAACTAATGTTTCATTTGATGATACTATTGTTAATCAAAGAGTTATTAATGCAACCTCTAGTGGTAGTAGTAATGACTATGTTGTCATGTCAGATGGAGTTATTCCTATTCCAGCTCCCGTAGATGATGGTTTTGGTAATTTCATTTACATCATGTATACTCCATGAGCGATACATCTCTAAATACCATCATTCAATATGGAACTGCTGCAGAAAGAGTAGCATTTGTTCCTACGCCTGCTATTGGTTCTCAAGTTCTATACATCTGGTTTGAAACTGATAATCCACCTGATACTTATGTATGGGATAGTGCTGCATGGGTTCAAATTAATCCTGCTGGCGGAGGGGGAGATGTAGTTGGTCCTGTTGTTGCAGTAGATGAGAGTATAGCAGTATTTGATGGAACTACAGGAAAATTAATTAAGGACGGCGGAGCTACTATTGCTGATGTTATAGCATTAATTCCTCCTCCTGCTATTACTGAATTAACAGGAGATGTAACTGCTGGGCCTGGTAGTGGAAGTCAAGCAGCTACGTTAGCTAGTGCATATAAAACACAAACTATTGGCATTACTGTAGATGGAGCTGGAGCAGTATTAACTACAGGAATTAAAGGGTATCGTTCATTTCCTGTAAATGGAACTATTATCAAATGGAGATTATTAGCGGATGTAGCCGGTAATATAGAATTTGATGTATTTCTGGATGCATTTGCATCATATCCTCCTACTACATCGATAGTTGCTGTTGCTCCTCCAGAATTAGTAGGAGTAGATTCTGATGAAGATAGTGTTTTAACTGGATGGACTACAGCAATTGCAGCTGGTGAAGTATTAGGTTTTGAAATTACTGGTGTTCCTGCTACCATAACTAGAGTCACTCTTGAACTCACAATCTTATTAACATAATGGCTATATCAGCAAATGCTGTGTGGGAAGTAAGAACTGCTGGTAATGATACCAATGGAGGGGGGTTCATTACTGGTGCTACTGGTGTAGATTACTCACAACAAAATGCCAAAAATACTGTCGGTAACAATATCTCCACGACAGATGTCGTAGCTAATGGAACTACTACACTTACATCAGCAACTGCATCATTTACAGCTGATATTGTTGGAAACATAATTTATCTTCAAGGAGGAACTGGAACTCTTGCAATTACACGAAAACAAGTAGCTACATTTGTTAATTCTACAACCATAACAGTAGATGCTGGTGTTATTGCGGCCGGAATTGGTATAACTATGAATATTGGAGGTGCCCTTGCATCTATTGGGGAAATGGGAAGAAATTGGATAGGTGGTAATACCGGTTGGATTTTAGCTGGTTCATATACAATTACACTAACTACTATTAATGTTTCCGGAGGAGTTTTTTCCAAGTCTAACATTAGTGGTAGTGTAATAGGTTATCAAACTAGTAGAGGGGATTTTGGGACTAGGCCAGTTATTACTGCTAGTGGTATTTCGACCTTTACTATGATTACTCTTGGAACCAGCACTGGAAATAATTTTATTGGTAATATTGAATTGGATGGAGCATCTCTAACTTCATCTAAAGGATTTAATGCTACTGGTAGAACTACTATATATCGATGTATCGCAAGAAATTGCACTAATAATGGATTTTTAGGAACTGGTGATTCCGCATTTATTAATTGCTATGCTACCGGCTGTTCTACTGCAACAGCAATGACTGGTAGTGCTTATTATGTTAATTGTCTAGCTAAAAGTAATACTATTACTGGTATTACTGTTAGCACAGGCACTGCAATAAATTGTATTTCAGCTAATAATTCAGGCGCAACTAGTGATGGTTTTCTCATTTCAGGCGGTTCTACTAGAATTCAAAATTGTACTGCATATCTAAATGGTCGTGATGGATTTAGGTTTAATGGAGATACCCAAATTGGTATAAATTGTATTGCTGAAGCTAATGTAGGAATCGGTTTCAACGGTTTGACTAATGCTTCATTACTTTGGCTTAATAATGCTGCATTCAATAATGGAACAGATTTTGTCCCTGGAACGGGCAAAGCAGTATTTAATTTAGATTCTATAATAGGTTCCGGAACATTTTTTACTAATGCTACTGCTGGAGATTTTAGTCTAAATAATACAGCAGGTGCAGGTGCTGCAGCAAGAGCTACTGGAACGCCTGGAGTATTTCCTGATGGATTAACTACGTCATTTTTAGATAGAGGTGCTGCACAACATCAAGATTCAGGAGGTGGCGGAAGTTCCGAACATTCCGCTGTTTTTTAATATATGACACTTAGACAAAAACAATCCCTTTTTGCATCATTAATTCCTGGATTAATAAATCAGGCAATTAAACTAGGATTTGAAATTACTTTAGGTGAAGCATATCGTTCTCCAGAAGAAGCTGCGCGCCTAGCTAAACTTGGTAAAGGAATTAAAAATTCCAATCATACTATTAAATTAGCAATTGATCTTAATCTTTTTAAGAATGGTAAATATTTATCATCTACTAAATCTCATAAAGAATTAGGGGAGTGGTGGGAATCCCAATCTACTTTATGTGCGTGGGGTGGTAGATTTGGAGATGGTAATCATTATAGTTTAGAACACTCTGGTCGTAAATAAAAGGATTCTACAATGGCATATGGTGATGATAGGCGCGCTAGAAATCAAATAGATTATCAAGGAGATTTTGCTCAAGAAGGTCTCACTAATCTTCGCCAAGGTGCCACTGAACCTCTATATAGTAAAATATTAGGGGAATATTATGGGCCAGCCGCAGACCGTCAAATGGCGGACTATGGCGACATAATGAATCAGTATAAATCTATTGCTGGTAGCTTCAATCCTAATGTTCAAGCAGATTCTGTAAATTATCAGAGAAGTCCTGAAATGCAATCTGCAATGTCAGGATATCAGAATTTTGCAGATACAGGAGGATTTAGCGAAGGTGATATCGGCTCGATGAGAGCGCGCGCTATTAGTCCAATAAGGTCAGTATACTCAAATGCTCAGAATGAACTTAAAAGACAAAGAGCTTTACAAGGAGGATACTCTCCTAACTATACCGCTGCAACTGCTAAAATGGCAGGAGGCTTAGCGGGCCAGATATCAGATAGAGTCTCTGATACTAATGCTCAATTAGCCCAGATGATTCAATCTGGTAAGCTTTCAGGTCTAGGAGGATTAGGTAATCTATCTACTCAAGATACACAATTCGGACAAAATGCTCAATTAGCTAATCAATCTGCTAGATTACAAGCAGCAGGTATGAATCAGAATGCTAATCAAAATAGATTACAAGCTGTTGCTGGGCAAGCTTCATTGTTTGGAACTACTCCAGGATTAGCATCTACATTTGGCAACCATACTATGCAAGCATTAGGATCTAATTTAGAGTCTCAGCAGATGCAAAATCAACTTGGATTGGGAATTATGAATGCTCAAAATCAAGCAGCCCAAATTCCAGGAAGAACTGATGTTGTCTTAGGAAATATTGGTAAAGGTATGGACCTTGCCAAAAAAGGTGCTGAATTTGCTAGGGGATTCTAATGCCAAATCCTTTTGAAAATAATTTATTACAGGGTATCCGAAGACAGAATTTATTTGGTGTAGATTCTGGTCCTTTTGCTACTCAAGTTCCACAGGAAGAAAATAATATGTTCGAGCCTCCTCCAATTAGGCAGAGGAGTCGAATGGAAGAGTTATATTCTCCTGAAACTCAGGCTACTGAACAATTTAATGATTTATTAGGACAATATCCTGAAAGAAATAAACCTGGATTCTTCCGTAAACTAATGGCAGGAATGGCTGGCGATGATCAAGCAGAAGTAGAAAGTATAAGGCATGCTCCATTTTATAGAGAATTAGAAGACTGGAAGAATAAAATGGTTCCTTCTACTACTGCTATGACTAATGAAAGATTAGGTAATACTAATTCTCGAATGGCAGCTAGTCAATTACTTTCTCAAGAAACCAGAGATGCTCAATTAAATAGACAAGTTGATAGGGATGATGTTCTTAGAAGGCAAGGAGAAGAAAGATTAAGTCAAGCAGATGATAGGATTAAGCAAGCTAATCAGCGCATGGAAATAGCTAGGGCAGTAGCTAAGGGAGGACAATTAGTTACTGATAATACTGGCAGCTATATGGTTTATAGAGATGGTAGTAAGGCTCCAGTTGATTTAAGTCTTTTATCTCAGGAAGAATTAGAGGATTTAAGGCAAGATAATGCGCTTGAGAGAATTAAAGCACAGGGTAGGGAAACTAGAGATACTCAATCTGAGCGCCCAGGTAATAGAGATAGATTAAGAACTGAAGTTATTGAAGACCCTGATAATCCAGGTAAGAAGATTTTAGTAACTATTAATTTAGATACTAATGAAGTTAAGCCTGCTACTCTTAATAGACAATCAGTTACTCCTGGAGTAAGAACTCCTGAAAGTGAAACTCAAAAAAGAGTAGGAGCTTTAAATAGGGCGCGCTCGGTAAAGTTGAGTAATCCACAATGGTCCAAATGGATTAAGATTAAAGGGAATGACCTCGAGATTCAACGTCCTAATATTATGTTGCCTGGAGGTATTCCTCAAGCTGAATACGATAAGATTTATCAAGCTATTTCTGGGACTACTGCGCCTAAATTACCCAATAATCCTGCATCTAGAACCGGAACAATTAGAATTAAGGCTCCTGATGGTGTAGAAGGAAATTGGGATTTAAGTAGAGGACCTATTCCTTCCGGCTTCACGGAGATTAAGTAATGCCTGGAGAGCTTTTTAAGAAGATCGTTAATCCTCTAACTAACAAGCCTAGAGAAGTAGCAGATTGGCTTGCTAATAAAATAGATCCTCTTGAAGGCCAATCAGGAGGAGATAGAGGAATGATTAGGCCAGCTATTGCAGGAGGACTGCAAGGTGTTGGTCAAATGATGAGTGAAGCTACTAGTCCTTTATCATTAGGATTAGCTGTCGCTGGACCTGCATTTAATTCTATTAAAAATCTTGCAGGACTTAGAAAACTTGCTCCTATGGCTGGTAGAGTTGAAGATGCAGGAGCAGATTTTTTGGGTTGGCAAGAGGGTGGTGGAGTAATGGACGATTTTCCATTATTCAATCTTAAGGGTGGACCTAATTCTGGTTCTACTGTGGGAATAGAAGATTTGGAAAAATTAGGTATTAAGATTCCTACTCATCCTCCTAATCCTAATATTCCTGCTCCTAATATTAATGATGTTCATTATGCAGAACGTATGGCTGAAGAATTAAATAGAGCTAGAAAAGTAGATATGGACCCCCTCAGGCCAGCAGTTGGAAGGCAACCTAGTATAGACCAAAGTAGATTTGACCCTATTTCGGGTAAAGCAAGAGAAATCTTAAGACCTCCTTCTCATTTATTTAGGAAATAAGATGCCTCAGTATCCTGCTGGATTTACTCCAGATTCTAAGTATCCTGAAGGGTTTACTCCAGATCCTGGAGGAGTATCTAAGTATCCTAGTGGATTTACTCCAGATGAAGAAGATAGAGGTTTCTTTGCTAAATATCCTAGAATTAGAGAATTAGGCCAAAGACTTCTAACTGGTAGTTCTCCTGAATCTGAAGAACAAATGAGGCAGTCTGCTATTCAAAAATTAGAGGAAAGTTCTGGAGAATTTCCATCTAGAGAATGGCTATATCCTGGTAGTAATCAAAAAGAATTAGAAAGATTAAGAGGTGGTGGAAACGTAAGAATTATAGGAACCCCAGAATCAGAAGGTTCTATTCTTCCTAGAATGGGAGAGAATCAAGAGACTTATATGGGTGGATTTTTGAGAAGCCTATATAATGATTTTGTTGTTCCATTAGGTAGTCCTTCTGGCGCGTTGGGTATGTCCACTCCTAGAGGAATTGCTAGATTTACTCCTCCTAAAAATATTCCTAGAATTATACCTGGAACAACTAAAAAAGCTCAGAAATTATTACCTGCTGGCAGAGGAGAAGAACCATTTATAGGTGGTCCTGCAGGAGGTTCAGGATTAGTAGAACCTAAATCTAATGTAACTCCACAAGTAGAAGAGTTCTTAGGTTCTGGCCAATCTACTTATGGGCGCGCTGGAGATGTGCCACCTAAATTTGCTGACTTAGATACTTTAAGAGAACAAGAGCGTTTGAAGGCATTAAATTATACAGACTTTGAATTGCAAGGAGGAAAAGCATTAGACATCCCAGATAGACCTATTATGGAAGCACCTTCTACTAGTGGAGAAACTGGGATGGGTTTTTCTCCCACTGCTAGAACCGGAGGACTACCATATCCCTTAGATTTTATGCCTGAAGCTGTTCGTCCCCGTTCTACTCAGGAAGTAACTAGAGCATTAGGAGGGGAAAGATTTTCTAGTCCCTTAAGGGAAGGCGAGCCTATTGGATTTGGTAACGAACTACCACCTAAATCTATAAAGCCTAAAGTTCCATTAAGAGATCCTACCCGCGCGTTGGAGCCCGGCGAGCCCATAATGCCTAGTGCTCTAAAGAATGCAGCTAAAAAAGCTAGAGAGAATACTAAGCTTAATATTGACGAAATGGCAGTTGAATCTGCTCCTTCTCAATTAAGAGAACCTTTAGCAAAACTAATAGCACAAGAATCCAAGATGCCTTCTCCTTGGAGGTCTACTAGAACTGTGCTTAATGATCTTAGTCCTGAATTAGCACGTAGGGATAAAAGGGCAGTTCAGATTACTAGACAGTATGATGCTCAGTATGTTCCTGAATTTGAGAAGGCTGTAAGAGGATTAACTAATAAAGAAAAAGAAAACTTAGGAGCATATGTAGAAGGTTCCGTTCCTATTACTAGTCCCAGCGTACAGAAAGCTGTTAATATTTGGAAACAAATTGAGTCTTCAATTGGAGATGAAGCTTCTAGAGTAGGCTTGCGATTATTTACTGAGGGAAAGAAGTTCGTTCCTTTCCAGAAGAATACTCAGAACTATTGGCCTCATATTCCCAAGGAAAGACTAGCCGAGGCTGGACTTAGAGAAAGATTAATGGATTCTGGAATGACTCGTGCCGAAGCTGAACGAGTTATTAAACATTATCAAAAAGAAGGCGAATTAATTATTGGTCCTCAGCATGCTCGTAAAGTTGGAAGTGAAATTCCCTATAGGTTAGATGCAGATGTAGGTATCACTCATATTAGGGCAATGTCTAAAAGAATGGCACAGCATAGAGAATTTGGTCCTATGGATATTGCAGGTAAGGGAATTGAGGGTATTGCTGATTTAATTGAAGCTACCAAAGATCCTGATTTAGCTCTTAAGATAATGAAGAGACTTATTGGTAGAGAGGAGAAGTCTAATCCTATTTTAACTAAATGGTTGGATAGAAGTAGAAAGTATGCCGCGCTCACGAAGCTGCAGAACTTTACTTTGCCTAATATGATACTTGGTCAGGGGCCTACTTCTCTTAAAGGAAGTTCTTATCCTATTGAAGCAGGTAAGGAAATATTCAAGCTATTCTCTAAACGTTATAGAGATGATCTTGCAAAATCAGGGATATGGCAGAATTTCAGTCACACTCTTGCAGAAGAAATGTCTCATCTAGACCCTTATCTTATTGGTGCAGGTGAAACATTTAATAGGGGAATTGCAGGTGCAGTAGGTAAGGCAGTCGCACGAGAAGCACATAGAGAATTAAAAAGGAATCCTAATTCTGCAAGGGCAGCTAAAGAGTTAGGAGAATTAGTTCTTGAAGATATTAATAAGTTGGTTAGTCAGGACCAATTAACAAATAATCAATTAAATATGGCTGCTGGTAGAATGGCAGAAACTACTCAGGGACTTAATGTTCCAGGTAATTTACCCTTCTGGGCCTCAGATCCTTTAACCGGACCTATGAGTTTTATAGGACAGTTAATGACTCAATTTAAGAAGATGGGCTATCAGGCTACTAAATCAGTATGGGATAGCATGGCGGCCAATCCTAAGGTTAATATTCCATTATGGCTTGCTGTGTCGCAAATTGGTGGAGAATTGACTGGAGATACTAAGGCATTACTTAGAGGACTATGGAAAGGAACCTCTGAGGAAGATATTGCTAAAAGAGGAGATTGGTGGCTAGGAGAATCAGGAATATCTGGGCCTGCGATAG